>Ga0222426_100024_pt1 | contig 348655 bp, 306 predicted proteins | sample 2B50Ametagenome_FD_180087 | JGI IMG/M metagenome (GOLD analysis project Ga0222426, IMG submission 180087) | Enriched microbial communities from leaf-cutter ant dump, University of Wisconsin, Madison, United States - 2B50A (version 2) | ecosystem: Environmental > Terrestrial > Nest > Insects...
CTGATATATTTAGGGCCTGCTGCAAGCTTTTTAACAGACCTGCCGGATTTACCTTGCATCTGATTAATTACATTTTAATCGAAGTTATTGATTATAAAGCATTCTTCAGTTGTTTAGCAAGCCCTATATAAAATAAAAAAGCTCCCAGTATCTTTGCTGCATGATTCGACCATAAACCCTGAACAGAATCTGGACATTTTTTTATCCTTTTTTTTAAAAAACAACAACAATGAAGAAACATCTCTTTATTCCGGCATTGGTGTCTGTAATGACACTATGCGGTGCCCACCAGGTGGCGGCACAAAAAAACTCAGGGGAAGGTGCAAAACCAGCTTTCGACAAAGGTGACAAAACGCTGGGCATCTCGGCAGGATTCGGTGTATCGTACGGGCTGACTACTGCCAGTGCTATACCAGCTATCGCAGTCAACTACGACCAGGGCATAGTAGGCAACGTAGGGCCAGGTACTATCGGCGTTGGCGGCATAGTAGGTTACAAAGCCTCCCGCTACAAGTATTGGAATGATGCCAAATACACCTACAGCAATATAGTAATAGGCGTAAGAGGTACGTATCACCTGACCATTCTGAAAGATAAGAACAACAAATTTGATCCGTACGCCGGAGTAACCATGGGCCTTCGTATCTGGCGCTGGAACGACGATTTCTACAATACTAGCAGCAACTCTGTAAGTCCTATTGTAGGGGGCTTCGTAGGTGCGAAGTATAATTTTGCCAGTTCTGTAGGTGCTTTCGCTGAACTGGGTTATGATGTCTCTTTTGCCCGTATTGGACTTTGCGTCAATTTCTAATTTATATTTTAAGTTATATCAAAATACGAATGGCTGTCCTCACCGGACAGCCATTTTTGCATTCATTTAACTCCTCGGTTATAAAGGAATATTATCGTGCTTTTTGCGCGGCATACGCACTGCTTTATGTTCCAGCATGCGGAAGGCCTTAATAAGCTTCTGACGGGTTTGATCAGGCACAATGACTTCATCAATAAATCCACGGGCGGCTGCGCCATAAGGATTGGCAAATTTCTCGAGATATTCCAGTTCTTTCTCTTTAAGTCGTTGCTCCGGGTCGGTTGCTTCTGCGATTTCTTTCTTGAAAATAATTTCGGCGGCTCCCTTTGCACCCATTACAGCAATTTCTGCGGTAGGCCAGGCAAAGTTAAGGTCGGCGCCAATATGCTTTGAATTCATCACATCATAAGCACCACCATAAGCTTTACGGGTGATAACAGTTACTTTAGGCACTGTAGCTTCCGCCAATGCAAACAACAATTTTGCACCATTGGTAATTATGCCATTCCACTCCTGATCGGTACCGGGCAAAAAGCCGGGTACGTCGACCAGTACCAGCAGGGGAATATTGAAGGCATCGCAGAAACGCACAAACCGGGCGCCTTTGCGGGACGAATTAATATCGAGCACACCAGCCATAGACGCAGGCTGGTTAGCAACAATACCAATACTCCGGCCGGCAATGCGCGCGAAACCAACTACAATATTTTCAGCATATTCTTTGTGAACTTCGAGAAAACTGTCAGCATCTGCAACCTGTTCAATAACTTCTTTAATATCGTAAGGCTGATTTGGATTTTCGGGTACAATGCTATTAAGTGCAGTGCGCAATTCGTTGCCTGCTTCATAAGGATATACGGGCGCATCATCTTCGCAGTTCTGCGGCATATAACTAAGCAGCTTTTTGATATGATTGATACAGGCCACTTCATTTTCGAGCGCAAAATGGGTTACACCCGATTTTTGCGCATGTGTGTGAGCGCCGCCCAGTTCTTCGCTGGTTACAGTTTCGTGGGTAACCGTTTTCACTACATTCGGACCGGTAACAAACATGTAGGAAGTATTTTCCACCATCAGAATAAAATCAGTAATGGCTGGAGAATATACGGCGCCCCCGGCACAGGGTCCCATAATAGCGCTCAATTGCGGCACTACCCCGCTGGCGCGTACATTGCGTGCAAAAATATCAGCATAACCACCCAGCGATACCACACCTTCCTGTATACGTGCACCACCACTATCGTTGAGGCCAATCAAGGGAGCGCCATTTTGCATGGCTAAATCCATGATCTTGCATATTTTTTCGGCATGAGTTTCGGAAAGACTACCTCCGAATACGGTGAAGTCCTGTGAGAAAACATATACCAGCCTGCCATTCACGGTACCATATCCTGTTACAACACCATCGCCGGGATACTGCTCGTTCTCCATACCGAAATCGCGGCAGCGATGCATTACAAACATGCCAATTTCCTCAAATGACCCTTCATCCAGCAGCAGATCAATCCTTTCCCGGGCTGTCAGCTTTCCTTTCTTATGCTGACTTTCGATACGCTTCATCCCGCCGCCCTGCAAGGCAGCCGCAGTTTTCTCCTGAAGGAGGCTATACTTGTCCATTAAATTTCGATTATGTTTTAAACCGGGGCAAGTTACAAAATGAGGCGGACTTGTGGCCTAATCCGGGGCTATTTAGCGAATATATACTTCAGGCCGATGTTGAACCCTGAGTTTTTCCGGAACGCATTATTGATGTTGAGATAATTCGTTAATCCCTGACGGTAGTTGGCATTCACCGACAGATTTTCGGTTAGCTTAAAGTCTGCGTTTCCCGTTATACCCAGATCCCATTCGGTTACGTTCTGGTCGGCATCCACAATATTATGGTTTAAAATAGCCTGATCAAATTGCTGCTCATTGGTTAGTTGCAGTGTAGGATTCAGGTTGCGAAAGGCGGCAGCGCCAGCGGAAACCGAAACATTACGACTAAGTCTGATACCTACTGAAGGATTTACACCTAAGGATACAACGTTGCGTCCGTAATTGGCATTTACGGTAGTAGGTTCTGACTTCGTCAGATTTTCCATTTGGTCGAAACCAGCTGCCAGCCCCGGGAAAGTATGTTGCTCAGAATAGCTCACCGTAGTAGATGCCATTGCTATAGCAGCCTCCAGATACAGATGGCTATTTATTTCCTTTCGGCCTACGAGGCCAACCTGATAACCGATACTTCCTACGGAAGGCTTCCCAATATTAGCCGCCAATCCTAATCCTATGCCGGAGCCCCTGGTGCTGCGTCCGTTTTCTTCCTCATGCAGCGCGTAGTAAACGGGAGACTTTGGATCAGCTTGTTGCTTAACCTGCTCTTCCAGTTTATTTTTAGTGACAATTATAGCGGGTTTCGTATGTGTTTCCTGTAGCGCGGGCAAAACCTCGCCTTCATCCTGGGGGGCCGAAGGTTGCAGAACTGTTGTTTCGGCAGGTAGCCACGAAGGCTTTGTTTGTTGATGGCCAGTTGCAGCCTTTGCAATTTCAGTGCTATGAGCCCATGTACCCTGAGCAGCAGCTGGTTCATATTCAGCCGCCGGCTTTTCCGGATTTGCAGAGGGCTTCGTTGCATCCAGGCTGGCTGTGCGCGCGGGCACATCAGAAGTTTCAGAAGTATTATTAAGAAAATAAATTCCACTGCCAAGTCCTGCCACTACCACTATACCCGCCGCAATTTTTACAAAAGGAAAGAATATAAATGCCTGACGACGGGGTCTGGGTTGCTGCAGTTCCTGTTGCAACTTATTCCACTTATCTTCTGAAGGAAAGAACGGTTGCTGTTCCATTTTCTCCTTCATCCAATGCTCAAATTCACTTCTATTCATGAGAAACCTCCTTCTTTTTGTCAGGGATCGAAATTTCTTCTTTCAGGTGCTTGCGGGCCTGATGCAATAACCAGTAGGAATTATTTTCGGTAATCTGAAGCACTGCGGCAATTTCCTTATGAGAGTAATCTTCAAAAACGTGCAAATTAAATACGGTTTTCTGTTTTTCAGGTAACGTAGCCAACAATTCCACTATATCCTCTGCCGACATGCGCTGCACCACATCATTGTGAATATAATGCGCGTCGTCAGCAAACTCGTATTCATTGTACAGTGTATTGCTTTCGACTTCCCGCTTTTGTGTTTTTCGTTTCCTTAAATTGTCGAGGCAAACATTTACCATTAACCGTTTCATCCAGCCCTCAAAGGAGCCCCGTGACTGATACTGATCGAGGCTACGGAAAATGCGTAAAAAACCGTCATGTACCCATTGCTCCGCCTCCATCTGATCGGGCGCGTACCGAATACATAAACGCATCAATACCGGATAATAGAGGTAATAAAACTCCCGCTGCATCTGGGCTTGCCCGCTGATGCAACCTTGTATAAGTTTATGGAGTTTTTCCTGCTCTATTGTTCCGGTATTGTTTTAAATCAGTACTATAAATTTCAAATCTTTACTCCACCACTACAGGGAGGTAAACGTTACCCGGCGACACCACGTTACCGGTATTTACATTGCCCTTGGACCTGAAGTAATAGGAGCCTTTAAAAAGCGGTGTAAAGTACACAACCGTATACACGATTGAATCTTCGGCGCAGTGACAACCGGCAGTACTTCTATCGAAGCGACCGCCCTTATGCCTTAAACTTCCCGTCAGTACAATATTATTGGGCCCCACTACCTCCATACTTGCCTCAGCACCATCTACACAATAAGCTGTGTTATTAATTACACCAACTGTCAGCGCATACTTGGTATTTACTGCCATCCTGTGGGGACCTTCAATACTGGCTATAGGTGCTTCCAGCGTTTCAACCGGTTGTGTACAGGTCTTCTTGTCATCGCAGCCCGATGCCACTATTGCAGCAATGAAGACGGACAATGCAAGGCCGATTTTATTGCGATACTTCATTCCGTTGTTGTTGGTATATAAATTACTTCCTGCTCAGCCATATGTTTTTCGAATTACCCCGGGCATCACGAATTGCCAATAGATAATGTCCGTCACTCAATGCCGGCAAATTCAAAGTATTCAAACCTGCGCGCAAAGATATAGTATTATTTAGCATATTTCTTCCCAGCTGATCATAAAGCGAGGCGCTGAGCTGGCCTGCGGCATGACTTACAGAAATGAATAACTGATTACCGACGGGGTTGGGATAAGCAACTATGTCCCATTCCGGGCTTTGGGGACCTTTCACAGCATTGGGCTCGTCGAAATCGTAACGCACCAGGGCAGCACGACCTGAAGATGAACCTCCGGCCAGCAGCTTGCCATCCTCCTGTAGCATGAGGCAGCGAAGTATATCGTTAGAGTTGGGATAATCGTCTCCCACATTGGTAATGAGGGTTCCCTGATTGCCAAAAGTGTTGTCTACCGCACCATTGGCCTCATAACCATGCATCACAAAATCCAAATCATTTTCACCATCACTCAACTGAACGCCGCAAATAAATCGGCCGTCGTTACGAATCAACAAAGAAAGCGCACCACCGGGCATTTCTCTGATAATACGACCATTGGTACCAAAACTCATATCTATCGTGCCATCCGTCGTATACCTGACCAGGGTATGCCGGTCAAACCAGGCACCTGCTGCCAGAATCTTTCCATCAGGTAAAAGTTCCATAGCCTGAATCCTGTCAGAGGCTTCGGGCACTACGTCGGTGGTAACAATACCGTTGTTTCCGAAGTATGTATCAAGTTCACCACTGCCGGTGTACCTGGCTAGGGCGTAACGGGTGTACATACCTCCGTTTGGATCGTGAATACCCTGTACTCCGGCAGCTATAATTTTACCATCGGGTTGCAGTGCTATATCTTCTATGGCTGCAAATGGCCCAATTGGCGTAATTACGACGCCTGCTTCACCAAAGCTACTATCCCTGGTACCATTGGCATGGTAACGAATAAGCATAAATTGGGTGGCGGGTCCGTTGTCCAAACCAGACACCTGTCCGCCAATTATTATTTTACCATCGGGCTGCAACACCATGTCACGCATTTCTTCTGTAAATCGTACTTCATCGGCAAGCACGCCGTTGTTGGCAAAACCTGCGTCCAACGTACCGTCGGTATTATAGCGCACCAATGCCGGATGGAAACCGGGCACAAAATCACCGGTAGTATAATTACCTGCTACCAGAATTTTACCATCGCCCTGAACAGCTACTGCTTCGGGAAAACTACTAAACCCAATTTCTGTTACAACAAAGCCTTGTCCGTTAAAACTTACATCCGGCGTTCCATCGGTGTTGTACCGGCAGGTGCGGAAATGCGACTGCATGGACGTACTCAAACCTCCGTTGTTGCCAGTAGCAATAATTTTCTGATCGGACTGACGGGCCATTGCTTTAACCGCATCTTCTGAAGGCGAAATTACTTTGCCCGAGGTGCCGAAACCTGCATCCGGGGTTTGCGCATATACCGAACAACTCAGCAGCAATGCTGCTATGCTTAATTTTCTGTTTAACCTTTTCATCATCTTCTAATTTAGAATCGTCTATACTTATTTTTTCAGGAACAACACCGGAGCGCTCATACCTTTGGTATAATAGCATCTTACCAGGTAAACGCCCGGACTTAATGCCGCGATGTTCACTTCATTCCCGCCGGAAACACGGCTAAGCTCTTTTCCCTGCAAATCGCTGATAGCTATATACACGGGCCTTTCAGGTGACGAAACCCGAACGGTGTGCTGCGCAGGATTGGGCGATACTGTAATCTTCTTTTGCTGATTATCCGATTGGGCAATACTTAAAGGCGGGGTTCCGCTGATACTTACATTGTCGAAGGCTACATCAAGCCAGTTGATAATGGTATGATAATGGAACGCTATATAGCAAACTTCAGTGGTTGGTGGAAGATCCAGCGGGGGCAACAATCGCCAGGTATTGTCGTTGGCATAATCTGCAGCCCTGAAATCTTTCAGCAGCGTTTTACTGGTTGCAAGCTCGGGATCCGGGTTTCCGGTAAGCATATATATAGACACTGAATCGGCCTCCATGGGCATTCCAAATCCTGAAAATTTATACCGCAGAGAGTCTATTTTCCCATTAGAAGCAATCTTAAATGGTGGCGACACACACCAATCATCGGTTATTTCTGTTCCTCCAACCGGATAACTATGGCCGAGACATACAGGGGCCGAATAACCATTTGTGTTGAAGTTCCATTTGTAAAAGCCTCCTGTGGCACCTTTTTCATAAATAGTCCAGCCACTTTTCTGGGCCTCCGTATCAAAACCGGTAGTGTAGGGAAGTAAGGTTTGTGCCTGAACGACACCAAAGTTCATGACTAAACCAAGCAGACTAAAAATAATTGTCTTTTTCATTGTGTTAAATTGAATTGTTGAAACCAGGGGTTGAGAAGGAACAGGGGAGCGAGTACTCCACTATCCAGTTATTGTACATTAATAGTATGGGTTACAGTTGTACCCAGTTCATTACTTGCGGTGAAGGTGTATGTACCCGGCGCCTGTGGCGTGAAGCTGTACGTAGTGGGTACTTCTGTGATAGCGGCCCCGCAAATGCAGCCAACATAGTACACATCACTGCTCAGCGTTACATTGGTCCCGTTGGTAACCGCAGAAACCTGGGCAGCCTGTGCACAGAGGTTGCGGCCCAGGGCTGTAACATTTAATATTATTGTTTGGCCTACGGTCCCGCTTACAGCGCCGGTAATAGCACCTATGCCGGCTGAGCTACCCCAGTTTTGACATTCGTCGTCCGGGCGGTCGTCTACCGCATCACTAATGTGCCGGGGTTGAGGTTTAGGATCGAACTTGCGTTCCATTTTGTTACAGGAAAACATCAGCGCCATTGCAGGCAAGGCGAGCAGCATTTTTAGTCTAGTAGTCATAATTCAGTTTTTAAAATTTATTAATCGAAGAGCGCTCTGACAAAAAAGACGCGTTGCATATTGATTTTCTTAGAACTGGGAAAAAAATTTTTCAAAAAAATCTATTCCGTTCAATTGGGGCGGTAATACAGGAAAAAAAACGACTTTTGCCCCAAATCTCTAAACGGCTACTACAGACTGCTCCTCTGTTATGGAAAATATCGAAACACTGATTGAGGAAATTGAAATGCTGATCGAGCGCAATGATGAACAGGCACTGTTTACATTGCTCGAGGATTTGAATATATCAGAGGTTAAAGATATAGTCGACGAACTGCCGCAACACGGCGCCCGGTTTATAGAATTACTTCCGCTCAACCGCGCCGTCCATGTTTTCCGTATTCTGGATTTTCCCGTGCAGGAGCGTATCCTGAAAAAAATGTCGGGTGGCAGAATGCGGGAAATCATCAACGAACTACCTCCCGACGACCGTACATCCTTCTTTGGTGAACTGCATGGCGACGTAGTAAAGAAGCTGATAATTATGCTTCCGGCCGAAGAGCGTAAAGAAGCACTGGCCCTACTGGGCTATAAAGAGGACAGCGTGGGCAGGTTGATGACCCCCGATTATGTAGCCGTAAAAAAACATTGGAATGTAGCACGCGTTCTGGAGCATATCCGCCGCTACGGAGTCAATTCCGAAACCATTGATGTTATATACGTTATCGACGATAACGGGGTATTGCTCGATGACTTACGAATCAGGAAAGTGCTGATAGCCGCGCCGGATACCTTAGTAAGTGAGCTGACCGACGACCGGCTTATAGCCCTCAATGCGTACGATCCGCAGGAGGAAGCTATTGAAGTATTCCGGATGAACAACAGGGTAGCCCTGCCCGTTACCGATGACGATAATATTTTGCTCGGCATTGTAACCGTCGACGATATCCTTTGGCTGGCCAAGGAAGAGTATACTGAAGACATGCAAAAAGTGGGTGGTGTGGAAGCGCTCGACGAGCCCTACCTCGATGTGCCCATGTTTAAGCTCTATCAAAAACGGGTAGTTTGGCTCATCATCCTGTTTTTCGGCGAGCTGCTCACGATTACTGCCATGTCGCGCTTCGAGGGGCAAATCGAAAAAGTAGTGATGCTGGCTACATTTATTCCGCTCATTATCTCCAGTGGTGGAAACAGTGGTTCACAGGCTGCAACGCTTATTATTCAGGCCATGGCATTGGGTGAAATCAGCGTGCGCGACTGGTGGCGCATTATGCGCAGAGAAATTTTTTCAGGCGTCTTTCTGGGCTTAACCCTTTGCATACTGAGCTGCCTGGTAACCTTTATATGGCATTTACTATCGCCCGCCTTTGGCGAACATTATATTCGTATTGGACTGGTAGTAGGCTGTTCGCTCATAGGCGTCGTGTTGTGGGGTACCCTGATGGGATCTATGTTGCCACTGCTGTTGAAGCGCCTGGGCGCCGACCCTGCCGCGTCCTCTACGCCCTTTGTAGCTACCCTGGTAGACGTTACCGGGCTGATTATTTACTTCAGCTTCGCCATGCTGTTCCTGAACGGGGTATTGTTGTGACCGTACTGCCGGCTACTGCGTTTTTGGGGGACGTAAATGCCTTAGGGTAGTATTCCGCAGTTTAGTCATTACGATTAACCAATAGAAAGCATGCTGACTGGCTTTTGCGTACTACCTTTGCCCCAATTTTTTAAAATGAACGACAAATTATTGCGCCGTTTCATGCGCATAGCGCTTCTGGAAGGCATTTCCAGTGTACTCCTGTTTTGTGTTACCATGCCGCTTAAATATTTGATGGACTGGAAAGCCCTTTCTTACTGGACTGGCATGGCCCATGGTATACTTTTCATTGCGTATATACTGATACTTATTCAATGCTGGATTACGTATAAATGGCCCATGCGGCGCGTTGTTATCTTCGGAATCGCATCTCTGGTACCCTTTGCGACCTTCTGGGTGGAACGCAAATTAAAACGCGAACAGCAGGCCAAAACGGCTTCCATTTCCTAGAATTCTATGCGCTATTTTATAGAAGTTAGTTATGATGGTACAGCCTTCCACGGTTCTCAGATTCAGGAAGGCCAATATACTGTACAGGGCAAATTAAAACGCGAACAGCAGGCCAAAACGGCTTCCATTTCCTAGAATTCTATGCGCTATTTTATAGAAGTTAGTTATGATGGTACAGCCTTCCACGGTTCTCAGATTCAGGAAGGCCAATATACTGTACAGGGTACTTTAAACCAGGCTTTATCGACCCTGCTGCGCCGGCCCGTTACCACCTTTGGTGCCAGTCGTACCGATGAGGGTGTACATGCACTTTGCAATTTTTATCATTTTGATGAAGAACAGCCTGTACAGGACCAGCTGACGTACAAGCTCAACGCTATTTTGCCTTCGGCACTATCGGTCACGAATATTTACACCAGTACAAAAGAAGAGGCCAATGCCAGGTTTGATGCGGTGAGCCGTAGATACAGATACAGGATTTACCGCAGAAAGAATCCGTTTTTATACCAACGCGCGATGCATTATCCCTTTCGGCTCGACCGGCAAGTACTGGATCAGACTGCTGCAATTTTAAAGGAGTACACACATTTCGAAACCTTTTCCAAACGCAATACCCAATCGCGTACGTTCACCTGCACAATATTCAAATCGGCCTGGGAGACACAGGGCGATGAACTTCATTTCGTAGTAGAGGCTAACCGGTTTTTAAGGGGAATGGTGCGCGGACTCGTAGGTACACAGCTGCAAGCTGCCCGCGGGCGCTTTGATGTGGCCAGGTTTAGAGAGATTATTGAAGCGGCCGATTGTACCAAGGCTGATTTCAGTGTTCCGGGTCACGGCTTGTATCTAGAGCAGGTCAACTATCCCGAGGGCTATCTGCTACTCTGCCCTCAGCGCTGATAAGCAACGCGGTTTTCAGGCTAGTAAATGGTAACAAAACCTTTGTCGAATTCTACTTTGTTTTTAAACAGTTTGAATTTGAACAGGCCGGTAGTTTGAAAATTGCGCTTATCCAATACCACTACTTTATCATTAATGCGGGGAATGGTCAGCACTTCTTTATCGCGTTGATCGTAAAAAACAAGTGTATAATTTTCTTTCAGCGCATCCTGAATTTCAATATTTATATTACCTGTAAATGGATTGGTAAATACATATTGTGATTTGGGGTATGAAACGGTGTTCAGGTCATTGATAACAGCCGTGTTGCCTCCCGACTGACTGATAATTTTTTGTAAGGAATCGGCAGGTGGCAATGGAGCCCGATTGGCAATGGCAGCACTGTCCACTGTTACGTTTGCCAGATTGCTTTTCCAATCCATATCCGATGCAAATAAAATAATAAGGCGGTACCAGTTCTTGCCGGGCATGGGATGTGCGTCTACAAAACTTTGAACACCCTTTTTCAGATTGGGTACATATCCGATGGTTGTAAAATTATAATTGCTGTCTGCCGAACGTTGCACCGCGATCGATTTCAGCCCCGACTCATATGGATTGGTCCAGCTCAATACGCTAATGCCACCCTGGGTGGTAACGGCAATTTCGGGCAGAACGGGTTGTGCATAACTTAATTTATTGGTTATCAACAGCAAAAAACAAATAACTGCTATTCTTTTCGTAAAATTCATGGCTCAAACTTACATCAATAAATAGAAAAGCACTAAAGCGCAATTGTGAAAATTTCGTCATTAAGCCTGCGTCCATACCAGCTGGCTGGCAATAGAACGATTTCCCTGCAGGCCGCCCGTATGTACACAGACAATATGGCTGCCGGGCGCAAAATGCCCCTGATCGATGAGATCAAAAACGCCCATCATCATTTTGGCGGTATACACAAAATCCAATGCCAAGCCATGCATTTCATAAAACCTGTTCATGAACCCGATCAGTTCGGGTGTATGTCGTCCGAAGCCTCGAAAGTGGTAATTGTCGTTAAGTTCCCAGTTGGTAACCTGCGTTATGTTCCGTAGTTCGGAGGCCAGATAATTTCCGCCTTTCATAACCGGGAAGCCCAGCATTGCAATATGCGGCGGCAGTTGCTGACGAATACCGGCAAAAGTAGTTCCTGTGCCCAAAGCGCAGGCTACTACACTAGCATTTGCCGGAATGTATTGTGCTATGCGCCCGGCGCCTGACAGTCCGTAAACACTGTTGCCGCCCTCGGGTATTATAAAAGCATCAGGATATATTGCCCTTAGTTCTGCAACATATTCCGCCTCACACTTACAATCATACTGTTCGCGACTTAGGAACTGCAATTGCATGCCATAAGCCGCGCAATCTTTGAGGGTATCGGTCCAATGCTGTGCGGCGTGCAGGCCTCGTACCAAACCTATGGAGCCAAGGCCCATTTGTTGGGCAGCTGCTGCTGTGGCTATGAGGTGGTTGCTGTAGGCACCGCCAAAACTAAGCAGGGTATTTTTGCCGGCCTGTTGTGCGGCGGTAATATGGTCCTGCAACTTATACCATTTGTTGCCCGATATTACAGAATGCAGGGCATCGAGCCGCAATATGCCCAGCTGTAGCCCATGGCGCTCCAAATGTGCGTGCTGCAGGTATTGGATATTAGCCGGTTGCAGTTCAATAACCATATTCTTTCAGGTAGTTGTCGTTCTCGCGCCATTTAGGTCTTACTTTCACAAATAGTTCGAGGTAAACTTTCTTTTCCAGAAACCGTTCAATGCTTTCGCGGGCCTGCATACCTAGTTTTTTAATCATACTACCACCCTGGCCCAATAAAATCATTTTCTGCGTTTCGCGGGTAACAATAATATCGGCGCTGATGCGCGTAATATGCGGCAGTTCTTCAAAACTTTGTATTAAAACGGCAGTGTGGTAGGGAATCTCCTGTTCGTAGAGGCTGTATATTTTTTCCCTGATCATTTCGGATACAAAGAAGCGCATCGGACGATCCGAAATATCCTCTTCAGGGTAGAAAGGAGGTGCATCCGGTAAAAATTTCAGAATAGCCGGGATAATCTTTTTGGTATTTATTTTCTTCAAAGCCGAAATTACCATTGTTTTATCCGGCTTTATTTTTTCTTCAAAAGCTGCTACCAGCCTGGCCTGTTCTTCTTTGTCTTCGAGCAGGTCAATTTTGTTAATCAGCAAAATCTTTTTGGTTTTCAGCTTCAGGGAGGCAATAATTTCAGTAAAATCTTCGGGTTTATCCTGCGCATCCACCATGAGCAGGGCCACGTCAGCGTCTTCCACAGCGCTGCGCACCTGTTGCATCATTTTGCTGTGCAATTTGTACTGTGGGTCTATGATGCCCGGAGTGTCGGAAAATATAATCTGATAACTTTCTTCTGTAAGTATACCCAATATCCGGTGTCGGGTAGTTTGGACTTTTGGCGATACTATTGCCAACTTTTCTCCCAGCAATGCGTTCAGTAATGTGGATTTTCCTGCATTGGGCGGACCAAAAATATTGACGAAACCGGCTTTGTGGTTATTTTCCATAGAAGCAAAGGTAGTATGCAGCAATGATTTTTTATTTTCTGTAAAAAAAATTTTGTCAGTAAAATCTTACACATTACCTTTGCACCCTCATCGCGAGGTAGAGCAGCGGTAGCTCGTCGGGCTCATAACCCGAAGGTCTCAGGTTCGATCCCTGACCTCGCTACAGGATCGCGAAAGAGTCAACGAAAGTTGACTCTTTTTTTGCCCAAAAATTTAGGCTCTTTGGGGCAGGGTACAGGGAGATCCCGGATCAAAACGGGCAAACATTTAACTCCATTGTACAGGTGATTATGAGTATTTTCACTCACATACCTTCAAAAAACAAAAGCAGACCACAATTTTTTGTAAATTACGTGAATACGTTGTAAGGCCCATATTCAAGGAATTATTGAAATAACCGGTGTACAAACCCCCACCCCGGTTGGGACACGCCACGGCGTGTCCGAAATGGGCGGCAGGGTTGGGACATCCCATGGGATGTCCCAACGGCTTGGGGTATCTCAACAGGGGCGAAAATACGGCAAACCGATATCCGGTTCTGTTTCGCTAGAAAGCTAATGGAAAAGGAGGAGAAGATTGCTGGAAGGGAAAGATTGGGAAAAGAATGCCTGAAAAAAGAAAAAATTGAATATGACCTATAATCCTAAAATCCATAATCGAAAATCAATTCGGCTGCAGGGATACGATTATTCGCGGGCAGGATTGTATTTTATTTCCTTTTGCGTAAAGGCCAGGGCATGTTTATTCGGAAAAATAGAAAACAGTGTCATGACGCTAAACGAATTGGGAAATATCGCAAATGATTTTTGGTTAGAAATACCCAAACATTACCCGCAGGTTGAATTGCATGAACACGTTGTAATGCCCAACCATATTCATGGAATTATTGAAATAACTGGTGCACAAACCCCCACCCCTGTTGGGACACGCCGTGGCGTGTCCCAACAGGGCAGCAGGGAAGGGACATCCCATGGGATGTCCCAACGGCTTGGGGTATCTCAACAGGGGCAAAAATTCGGCAAACCGATACCGGGTTCTGTTTCATCCATCATTAACCAATACAAATCATCTGTCAAACGGTGGCGTAATAAAAATAACCATGAATATTTCCAATGGCAGTCGCGTTTCCACGACCATATTATCCGCTCGGCGGAGGAATATCAACGAATATCTAATTATATTATAAATAACCCCGCCAAATGGACGGAGGATAAATTTAATTCAAGACGTACAACCCCATAACCAGAACCATTTACCACTATAGCAAACAACTTACAAGAGTTGAATGAGCGTTAATAGAAAGGGAATCCTGTCAAACACAATTTTCGTAAACCATTCTTATAAGTGAATTGGCTCAACGTAGTTCCACGCGAAATGACCGGTAGCCCGCGGTATGCCATCTTTGATGTGAAAGTCGCCACGGATATGATCCACATGTTTTACGCGGACATTATGGAGAAGAAAATCTACTATTTACAATTCAATGTCAAAACCACTCGGACCATCGTAAATGAAGGTTTCAATACCTTGGACAACGACAATTATACAACAGGTGCCTGCATCGATGATTTGACTACGAATACCTTTATCTGCCCATTGCTAGTGACCGCATAAACTAATAAACCAATTAAAAAAGCCGGAGCTATAAAAGCACCGGCTTTAGCCTATCCCCCTCCCGTGATGGGGTAGTATGAATATTTTTTTACGACCAGGTAGCAGGACTTATACGCCACTCCTGCAGCCGGGCTTTATCTTCTTCCCGAACCAATTGTTGGCTGGCTGCGACTTCCATCAGTGCTGTGTAATTGCTCAGGGTTACCAAACGTACGCCTGCCTGCTCGAACGCTTCAGCTGCCTGTGGAAACCCATAAGTAAACAAGGCACACATACCAATAACATCCGCGCCAGCCTGACGCAAGGCCTGTACCGCCTCCAGACTGCTCATACCGGTCGATACCAGATCTTCGATGACCACTACTTTCTGGCCTTCGGTAAGCACTCCTTCAATTTGATTGCTCAAACCATGACCTTTGGGTTTGCTACGCACATACACAAAGGGCAAACGAAGCAAATCGGACGCCAGGGCTCCATGGGGTATACCCGCAGTTGCTACACCTGCTAACGCTTCAGCCTCCGGAAAATGATCCATGATAGTATTAGCCAGTTCGCTTTTCACATAATCCCGCACTGCCGGATAGCTCAGTATTTTTCGATTGTCGCAATATACGGGCGACTTCCATCCTGAGGCCCAGGTGAAAGGTTGATCCAGGTTAATTTTCAATGCATGGATGTGCAATAATTTTTCGGCAAAAATGGATGCTGTGCTCATGGAGCGCAAAATTAAGCCTTTGCTTCAGAAGGCCTTATTTTATTTATAATTTTTTTTAGGGAGGGCAATACTTATCTTCGCAATAAGTGCTATACTGAGGCACGCCGAATAAAATTGCACCGTCATGTTGTTTGCCCGCAAAATTTACATCAATAACAAACCCCTTATACTGACCAATTCTTCCAGACTATTTACCGAAAAATATCCCGTGGCCGGCGGCTACTTAGTGCTTTCCGGAGCTTTTCCCCGAAACTTTCGCCTTGCAAAACAACACCTGCTCACAGCCACCGGTATAGGCGCATTAATTGAAGATATTTCGATAGAGGCGTTAAAAGAAGGATTGAGCAACAGTTTCGATAGCATCGAGGCCGCAGGCGGCGTGGTAAGCAATCCCGATGGTGGCGTTTTAATGATTTACCGCCGGGGAAAATGGGATTTACCCAAAGGTAAACGCGACGACGGCGAAACGGTGGAAGACTGCGCCATGCGCGAAGTAATGGAAGAAACCGGGCTTCGCGAATTACAATTGGGCGATAAGATTTGTGAAACCTACCACGTATATGAACAAGGCAGAACTGAATTATTGAAAACTACCCACTGGTACCGCATGAACACTGCGGCGGCGCACGAACTGGTACCACAAAAAGAAGAGAACATATTGGAAGCACGCTGGGTGGCCGAGCGTAAGCTGGGACAATATGTACACCGTTCGTACGAAGCCATCAAAGAAATACTACTGGCTTCCGGTAAGCAATGGTAAGGAAATTCTAATGTTTATTCCGGAAGTAGATAAAATAACACAGCAGATCTGTTAGTAATATCAGATCCGCTGTGTTTGCTAAGCAGACTACACTTATTGAATTTCAATCATTTTACTTACAGCTACTGCCGCTTCTTTTTTGGGTAACTGCAGGTGCAGAATACCCGCATCATAGGAAGCTGAAATCTTATCGGCTTCAATTTTATCACTGAGATTAAAAACACGTTTGAACGCGCGCGGCTTAAACTCGCGACGCAGCCATTTTTCCTGCTCGGCGCAGTTTTCTTCTTTGGGTTCAAAAGTCACGGTCAGGGTACGATCGTTTACCTGCAATTTTACATCTTCACGAACCACACCAGGAATTACCAAATCAATTGTATAGGCTGTATCTTTCTCCAGAATATTTACAGGCACTTTTAAAGAAGAACTGAACCATTCGTCTGCATGTGCATCATCACGGAAAAAACGTGCGCCGTTACCGGTTAATAAATCTTCCATAAAACCCCCAAGGCTACGAGGACCGAATTGAGCTTGCTTAATCATTTGTTTATTTTTTTTAGTTTTTTGAATAAATAGCCGGAATCACTTCCTGAGAAATGATGTTCAAATAACATACCAGGGCTCAAATAGAGACATTTTGTCTTAATTAATTCACAAATTGTGACATTTTGTCTTAAATCATATAAATCCAATGACATTTTCCACCGTAAACATAGAAAACAGTATGAAGCATTAGAAAAAAAACATTTCATTTTACCGTTTCTTTTTTTGAAATTTGCCATACTTACGATGGGTTAGTAAGTAAAGCTCTACCGCTCCGGAATTTCTTCACCGGGGCGGTTTTTTTATTTATGCATCTTTCACAAACAAAAAAACCGGCACATGGCCGGTTGTATGAAAAGCTGGGGAGCAATAAAGCAATCTAGAATTTAGCAGACAGTTTGAGGTTAATCAGCCTGGAGGTAAGCCGGTTAGGTACTGCATAAATACGTTCGCTGGTATAGTCCTGAATCCACTGATAAGACAACGTATTCTGGATACCCAGGAGATTAAATACTTCGGCGCTCAACCAAAGGGATTTGAACGCACTAAAGAAACTATACGCCGGGCGGTTCTTACGGTTCCCATCGATAAGTAAGGCCGAGAATCCAATATCCACACGCTTGTATGCGGGAATACGACGCTGTGATGCAGGATCCAGTGCACGACCCGGTGCGCTAAAGGGCAAACCAGTAGCATAAATGGTATTGAGGTACATTTTGAAGTTCTTATTGCGCGGCAAATAGTCGGAAAAAAACAAACCAAAATTGACCCGTTGATCTGTAGGACGTGGCAGGTATTCAGAATATTCACCCGTGGTTTCATCCAGAATTTTATTACGCGTTTGCAGGAAACCCATACTTACCCAGGATTCAGCATCTTTTACCAAATCACCAAACAGACGCACTTCTCCACCATATGCATAACCAATACCATTGTTGTTGGCAAAATAGCGGATACGTACATTGTCGTACTCATAGGGAACCAAATCGTACAAATGCTTATAGTATCCTTCGAAGGTGAGCTTAAACGGACGATCGTCAAGCATCGTGAAGTTATAGTCAAAACCAGCCGCTACATGATACGATTTTTGTGCTTTAAGATCCGTATTTAACTTGCCTGTCATATCCCTCATTTCCCGATAGAAGGGCGGCTGCGCATACATTCCGGTCGACAAACGAAACACGATATCCCTGTCCCAGTTAGGCTTCACAGAATATTGTACACGGGGACTGATAATCAGTTCTTCATTTAAAAAAGTATAATTAGCCCGTAAGCCCACATTGAGCGTCATATTATCGGACAGCAGAATATTGTCTTGCAGAAACGCAGAAACGCGTTGATAGTCCAGTTCATTATCTGCTCTGTAGCTACGGGCCATCAGCAACGCACTTGTATCGTACGGTTGCGAAAACCCGGCCGAATCGCGGCGCTGCCATTCCAGCAAACGGTCATCGACCTGTACATAAGTACCGTCGAGTCCCCATTGGACATAATGCCTGCCTTTATCGTGCGAACCACGCAGGGCAATTGTTCCAACATTTGCCGTCAAATAATTGCGCGCAAAATCATGTATAACACCGGTGCCCATACTGTATTTCTCCTGGCCAAACTCTTTGGCTTTACCCAAATCTGATTCCAAAGCATAAAATCCATACTCACCTTCAATATCATAGGTTTCAAATTCGTTGGTTTGGAAGCCTGATACCAAAAGTTTCAGTTTACTTGAAGAAGTAGGACGAAAGGTAAGCGACCCACCCACAAACCGGGAATCAAACTGATCAACTTCATTGCCGCTAAACATGGTTACCAGCTTAAAAGCTTCGTTGGCCAGCCCAAATGCGGATACACTTTCTTCAGGTTGAAAATTGAAACGGTTACGTGCGTAATTGGCGATAACCTCTGCCTCCCAGCGTTTGCTGAACTTATAATTAACCAGTCCCTGAATATCGGTAAAAGATGGGTTGTACTGACCTTTTGTAGGCTGTGACTGCAATAAATACTGGTTTGATTTCTGGCGGGCGCCTAACAGGTAGGTCAATTTCTTATTGGTGGAGGCTCCCTCAATATGGGCCTGTGCACCCAGAAAACTTAATAGTACCGAACCGGCAAATTTCTCAGGACGCTTATAGCTTACATCTAACACCGATGATAGTTTGTCACCATACTTAGACTGAAAACCACCAACAGAAAAGTTGACCCCTCCGGTAAGATCCGAATTCACAAAACTCAAGCCTTCCTGTTGTCCGCTGCGTACCAAAAAAGGGCGGTATATTTCAAAGTCATTGACATATACCAGGTTTTCATCAAAGTTGCCTCCGCGTACCGTATACTGTGAAGTCATTTCGTTGTTGGATCCTACCAGAATTTTCAACAGACCTTCAATTCCAGATACTGGGCCAGGGTTAATGTCGACATTTTCAATATTAAGAACAACGTTTCCGGCTTCGTTACGCGAGCGTTTATCTTTAATTTCTACAGTCGTAATAATTGAAGTAAGTCTGGGTAGCAATATATCCATCTGAATAGTGGAACCGCTTTCCTTTTTCACGGTGAATCCACCGGGTTCATAACCAACGGAAGTAGCTTTAATAAAAGTTTTGCGATCAGAAGGCACTACAATCTGATATATACCATTCGTGTCAGAAAGCACTCCGTTCCCGGTACCTGCCTCTATTACAGAAACCTGATACAGAGGATTACCTTCTTCGTCTGTAATTTTCCCTTTTACCACCGTTTGCGCGTACAACGGGTAAAGACCCAGTATGCAGCCCAGCAGCAGGACAAATCTTAATTTCCAAGCCATAACTAATGCCAAAGAAAACGAAAAAAAAGCATTTTTATTACAGAATCAACCGTGGACCGGTTTCGCGGCTGGAATTAAGGGAATACAATGCCACTAATTCTTATGAAAAGGAAATTGAAATGCAGGCTGTTTATTATCGGGAAGAAGAAGCATTTGATACACTTTATCCTTGTTCCGTACAATTCGATATCGTTGAACATCTATTATCTCAATCAGACTAAAGTAGCTGCAATTAAGTTCTAGTAGAGAGAAATAATGAAGGAGGTATATAGCCTCCGCTACATTGACAGCGGAGGTATGCTGCGTGTATTGTTTCCATATCCGTTCACTTCGCCGAAACATAGCATGGCTATTAGTATACGTTTTTCTTATAGCTTTTCGGTGCTTTATAGTTTTTGCTGAGATCGTTGCAATCACAGTTACTTCTGGAGGCTGCGCAACCCTGCAGCAACCACATCATTCCTAAGGCCAGTACCACCATCATGCCTGGCTTCTTTCCAATCCTCATACTATATCGCTGTTTTTATTTTTAGTTTTGTAAAATTAATAAAATTAATCGTTGCCCGAACCACTAAAAATATTGATTGCTCCGCTGGATTGGGGACTTGGCCATACAAGCCGTTGTATACCGCTCATTCAATTGCTGTTACAAAGCGGACATGAAGTAGTTCTGGCTGCGGAAGGCGCCGCAGCGGTTCTGCTACAGTCCAACTTTCCCCAACTGGAACTACTGAATCTTGAGGGTTATCGGGTGCGGTACAGCAAAAAGCGCAGATGGGTTCGGTGGAGTATTATGGCGCAACTGCCACGCATCCTGAAGTGCATCAGGAACGAACGGGAATGGCTTAGCAACCTGTTATCAGAGCGAAAATTTGATTTGGTAATTTCCGACAACAGATACGGCTTGTATCACAGTCAGGTTCCCAATATCATACTAACCCATCAGCTGCAAATAAAAACAGGCTGGGGATTAGTGGCCGACAACATATTGCGCAGGGCACATTATCGCATGCTGAACCGTTTTCAGGAAATCTGGATTGTAGACACTAATGAATTGACCGGCTTTTCGGGCGATTTAGCTCATCCCGTAACAGTACCTTCCAAGGCGCACTATATCGGCATTTTATCTCAATTCTTAAATAAACCCAAGCCAGCCAATGAAGCTGTACCTTCCTCGACCCATATACTACTATTGCTATCGGGGCCTGAACCGATGCGGGGGCAACTCGAAGCACTCTTATTAAAACAGGCTACATCATTACCAGACATTCATTTCACATTGGTAGCCGGCAATCCGAAAGGTAAAAAACCTGCGTCTATACCCCGGAATGTGCGATTCTATCTTTATCTGAATGCTGCCGATTTGTACGCTGCCATGCAGAAAGCTAAGCTTGTAGTATGCCGGAGCGGCTACTCGACCATTATGGATTTGCTGGTACTGCAGAAAAAGGCCCTACTGGTGCCTACACCCGGACAAACCGAGCAGGAATACCTCGCAACACATCTTAAAGAATGCGGCTATTTCGACACTGTTTCTCAACAAAAACTTATTTTAGGCGAACATCTGACGGCAACTCTGGTATCGCGCGCACATCCTTATCCAGCTGCGAAGTACGCAAGGCTAAACGTTGAAATAATACTGGAGCGCATCCAGGTTTTGTGCGGCGGGAGTACTACTTCTTCGTGAAATAAACCATTACCGGGAAATGATCACTATAACCGCCGGTCCATTTAAAGGAAGAAAAGGAACGGAAAGGATGTCCAGTGGCTGTGCCCTTCTTCCGAAGGAAAACAGGCGCATAAATAATTGCCTTTTGATAACGATAGGTATTCCCTTTATGCAAGAAAGCACCTGAAAGCATTATCTGGTCAAATAAATGCCAGGTACCGGAGTGTGTACCGTTGTCCCGACTGACTTACCAACTAGTGTAGCAAATGGATTAAACAAACCTGCTGCGCCTGCAGGAGGCATTGTTTTCTGAGCCCCCAAAACAGAAGTTATACTCCTGTCTGCAGGCGTATCGTTAAAATCACCCATAACCAGAACGTTGGCGTTTCTGTTGCTGCCGCGCAGGCTATCTATTATGAGTTTGTTCAGTGCTGCTGCCTTCATGCGTTTGTCTTCGCTGGCACCCTGCCCCATACGACGAGATGGCCAATGATTGACAAGTACATGTACGGTGTCCTTTCCCCAGCGCCCACTTACCAGCAGTACATCTCTGGTCCGTTCATTTCTGCCGTGGTTGCCGGCTATCATAGGTATGGCACGTGCATGCAGTACCTGAAAATAACGTGACTGATATAATAGCGCAACATCGATGCCACGTGGATCAGGAGATTCGAAATGTACAAACTTATAACCGCGCTTAAGCAATTCAGGCGTGGCCATCAGATCGTTCAGTACTCTACGGTTTTCAATCTCAGCCAGGCCTATCAGCTCGGGGCCTTGCGGCATATCATTATCGGACATGGACGCGATGACCTGGGCTGTATTCTTCAGCTTTTGCCGGTAGATTTTTTCCGAGTACCGATTTGCCCCCAAGGGTGTAAACGCTTCATCGGCAGTAGCCGGATCGTCGAGCGGATCAAATAGGTTTTCGACATTATAAAAAGCCACCGCGGCCGTTTTCGACTGGGCAAATAAGTAGTTATTGGCAAAAAATACGCTGAACAGAATAAGCACCGTCAGGTAACAATGTGATCGTGAACGCATCTCACACAAATTTGAGTTAAAAACGGCAATTTCCCACAGAGAAATTGCTTAATGGTAAACAGGTAACAATCACCTCCTTCCAGAACTGATACAAAGCGGCAAGGGTGCTATTCCAGGGCCGGCCGGCAATGCGTAGCTTTGTACTTTAAATCACACAATGGATCAAACAATAGTATGTCAGGTGGCAGGTATGACTTGCGGTAATTGTGCCCTGACAATTTCAAAATATCTGGAAAAGAAAGGCATGAAAGACATTTCGGCCAATGCCGGCTCGGGTGAGCTAAGTTTTACCGCAACGGAAGGCATTGATCTGGAACGCATTTACCTGGGTATTGAAGATTTGGGCTATTCAGTAGCCCGGCCTGGCACTGAAGAGGAACGTCATTTGCGTTCTGCTGAAGTATCCAAACTACGCTGGATGCTACCTGTTTGCGCCCTGTTTACCCTGCCGCTGCTCCTGCACATGTTCGTGGGCCACGATCATTGGCTAAATCAGCCCTGGCTTCAGTTGGCCTTATGCCTGCCCGTGTTTGCCATTGGCCTGTACCATTTTGGCGGCAGCGCCTTTCGCTCACTGCGCAACGGCATACCGAATATGGATGTCCTCATTATCATGGGCGCCACAGCTGCATTTATTTACTCTCTTGCCGGATTATTAACAGACCCGGCAAAAGCACATAACTATCTCTTCTTCGAAACTACGGCTACCATAATCACCTTTGTGTTACTGGGCAATTGGATAGAGGAACGTACAGCTCAGGCCACTACTTCATCTATTGCAGCACTCACCCGGCTGCAGCCAGCCAGAGCCCGGATTGTAATGACTGATAGCATTGGCAAAGAAAGCATCATGGAAGTGGAAACCAAGTATATCAGAGTCGACGATATATTACTGGTGAGCGAGGGTGAAGGCATTCCTACCGATGGAATTATTCTGCGTGGCGAAGCCGAGATAGACGAAAGTATGCTGAGCGGCGAATCGTTGCCTGTACACAAAGCTGAAGGCTCCAATGTAACGGGGGGATCGGTGATAGTGGCAGGAAATATACGAATGAAAGCTACCGCTGTAGGTAGCGCCACTACCCTGGCCGAAATTGTACGTATGGTGCAACAGGCCCGTGCGGCTAAGCCACCGCTTCAAAAACTGGCCGACAAAATAAGCGCAGTGTTTGTACCGCTGGTTTTAGGTATAGCTGTGCTGACTTTCCTTATTAACCATTTTGTAGTTGATATCGATTTTTCCTCCAGCCTTATGCGATCCATCGCTGTAGTAGTTATTGCATGCCCCTGCGCCATGGGCCTGGCAACTCCGGCAGCTGTTGCTGTAGGACTAGGAAGGGCCGCGCGCAATGGTATTCTTGTGAAGGGAGGTGATACGCTGGAACAGTTCAAGAATATACGGCAATTGATTTTTGACAAAACCGGGACCCTGACTACCGGCCAGATGCACATTACGCGCTGGCAGGCCGAGCATATTAGCGACGATATGCTGAAAGCAGCCATAGTGGGTCTGGAACAACATTCGATACATCCAATTGCAAAATCAATCAACAGGCAATGGTCCGATGTACAAGGCCTGGAATTTATAAACATACAGGAAAGCAAAGGGCTAGGCCTGAGCGGACAGGACAATGCAGGCAATAGCTGGCAATTGGGCTCAGCGAAGATAGTCCCCGAACTGGATGAAGCACATCGGATTTTTGATCTGCATTTACTTAAGAATGGGCAATGGGTAGGAGGACTCCTGATTGAAGATGAGCTCCGGCCAGATGCTGCAGCCACTGTTGCTATCCTTAAAGCGGAGGGCTACGAAACCATATTGCTTAGCGGTGACAGAAAAGAAAAAGTTTCGGCCATTGCGGAACGTACGGGTATTGACAAAGCACTGGCCGAGCAAAGTCCGGCCGACAAAATGAAATACTTAAGTGAAAGATCAGGGGGCGCCGCTATGGTCGGGGATGGTATCAACGATGCTCCCGCTCTGGCCAAAGCTGATATCGGCATTTCGCTCAGCGATGCCAGTCAGGTAGCTATGCAATCAGCCAACGTAATATTATCGGGCAATAAATTAGAAGCGCTTCCAAAGGCCATCAAACTTGGAAAACTCACCTACAGTACTATACGGCAAAATTTGTTTTGGGCATTTTCCTACAATATATTGGCCATTCCCCTGGCAGCTATGGGCTACCTCTCTCCCATTTGGGCAGCCATTATTATGGCTTTCAGTGATGTAATACTTGTACTGAATTCAATCAGACTTAACTACCGGAAGATCGGCTGATCGCTATTTTCTTAACAAAGGAAGTATCGAAATCAATGCAGGCCAGGTATAAAACTATACCTGCTTACAACTGTTATCTAAACTCAAGCGCAAATAATGAGGCAAATGACAACAGATACCGGAAACAATAAAGTAGTCAGATTAAAACGCCATAAACGGCTGGCAACGGGTTTGTTTCTGCTTATGCTTGCTATATACGCGTGTTCCGTATGGCTCTATCAGCACCAGCCAGCGGCCTGGATTAGTTATATAGAAGCATTTTCGGAAGCAGCCATGGTGGGCGCTTTGGCCGACTGGTTTGCTGTCACAGCATTATTTCATCATCCGCTGGGGATACCTATTCCGCATACAAACCTGATTGAAAAGAGCAAACAGTCTATAGCCGATAATCTGGGAAATTTTGTGGTTTCCAACTTTCTTACCGCACGTAATCTGCGGCCTTATATACAAAAGCTTTCCCTGTCCGCAACTATTGCTCAATGGCTGCAGCGTCCGAAAAACAAGGATTTACTGCTATCAACCCTGATGCAATTGCTGCAAGACATTTTAAACAAGCTGGATGATAAAGCTGCAGTCGACTTTATTTCAGCCAAAGCAGCCGATCTGATTGAACGCATAGAGTTGCACCAACTAGCAGGCAAAGCTGTCAGCTACTTCAGCGACCGCCCCGAACAGGAAGTATTGGTTGGCAAACTGGCACTTGCAATAAAAACTTATATCGAAGCAAACAGCTCGGTAGTACAGGAAAGAGTAAAATCGGAAAGCTACTTTTTTGTTCCGGGATTTATTGATAAAAAACTGGCTGGTAAAATAACCGTTGGCCTGGCAAAATACTTTGAAGAAATTGCCTCGGACAAAGCACATCCGGTACGTGCGGAAATTAAACTACAATTAAATAAACTCGGCGCCGAGATACAGAAGGACGAACAATGGAAACTACGTTTGGACAGCCTGAAACATTCCTGGCTTAGTCAGCAGAAGCTTCCTGAGCAGATTGGCAAAATCTGGCTGGAAACAAGGAAAATGATTGGTAAAGAACTACAGGATACCAGTTCAGTTACCTTCCGGTACATTAGCGGACTTATGGATGAGTTTGCCGCAAACCTGGGACAGGATCCCCGGCTACGCGATAAAATAGATCGCTGGGTAAAACTTACGGTATTCAAATTGGTACTGCGCAACACAGGATATGCCCGGACATTAATTGCCACTACCATCGGCAATTGGCAGGGGCGCGAGCTAAGCGAAAAACTGGAGCTTGAAGTAGGAAAAGACCTTCAGTTTATCCGAATCAACGGTACACTGGTAGGAGGTTTGGTAGGCTTATTGCTGCATGCGCTTACTCAATTGTTTACCTGAGACTATCCATCATTGCAGCAACCACATTTCCTTAAACCTCTAAATAGTACAAGGCATCATTGGCCATAAACAATAGCACAGGCTGAATTATTCCTACACCCGCAAGTTTTACAAGTACAGCCTGCGGGCTTCAGCACCTAAAACTTCAGGATATCCCCTGCAAAGTCTTCGAAACAAAAACAGCGCTTTCTTCTGTCCCGAAGGATGCAGTAGAAAGCGCTGTATGACACATTAGGCTGGTATTAGTTAACCAGCTTATTTCCTTCTTTATCCAGTTCTACCAGTTCGAAACCTTTACTTTTCAAACGATCGGCCAGGCTGGCTTTATCGCCTACCAGCAAAATCAGCAATTTATCTCCAGATGGGATTTGTTGCTTTGCCAGTTCGTTGATATCGTTCAGTGTCATTTGTTCCAGAACTTTATTTTGTAATTCCGTATAGTTCTTTGGCAAATCATAGGTCAGAATATTATTCAGAAATCCTGCTTTCTGGAAGCCCGTCTCAAATTTCCTGGCTTCACTCTGAGTCATTGATTTCTTTGTAAACTCCAGCTCTTCGGCACGTACGCCATTGGCCTTGTAATCCTCAATAATACGCAGTACATCGCTCAGAGCACTGTCAGTTGCAGCTGCTTTAATACCTGCGCTAAAAGAGTATTCGCCGCTGTGCTTATCGGAACGGAAATTAGAACGTGCACCATAGGTCCAGCCCTTTTCCTCACGCAGGTACAGATTGAGTCTGCTGTTGAATGCGCCGCCTAATGGATAGTTCATCACTGAAGAACGGTAGTAAGGACCTGTAGCATCGTACCTCATTGGTGTTACGTGCCCGACACGGAACTCTGTTTGCGCAGCTCCGGGAACATCAATGAAATAAACCACTGTTTTTTCAACCTTTGGAGCCGAAGGCAGTTGTGGAAGTTCTACTTTGTTACCGGGCATTTGTTGCAGAAAATCCAATTTAGAGATTATGTTTTTTTCTGAAATATCACCTACTACTACAATTTCAGCATCGGCCTTACTAAACAGGTTTTTATAGTACTGCTCTACATCTGACAACTGAATATTGGCCAGCGTAGCTTCTGTACCGGTACTAGGACGACTCAATGGATTGTCGGCACCGTGCAGTAGTTTGCTGTAAACGGTGCTGGCTACATAAGCAGGCTGGTTCAACGCATTCTTAACACCTTCTGTGGTTCGCTTTTTATTACGCTCAAAATCGTCGGCATTAAAAACAGATCGCAGCAAACGTTCCTCCAGTAAAGCAAGTGTCTTATCGAGGTTTTTGGTAAGTGAACGTACCTGTACACGCACCTGATCATCTGAAGCTGAAATATTGATGCTGCTGCCCAGTTGTTCCAAGGCGAGCGCAAAGGCTTCAGAAGTATAGTTTTTGGTATCCTCTGTCATCATTGCAGCAAAGAGATTCGCAGTGCCTGCTTTATTTGCTGCATCAGTCATAGCTCCACCTTTGAAAGTGAGCAGCAGATTCACAGCCGGAATTTCATTGGTTTCGGTGCCTATGACGCGAATATTACCCGGCAGCGTTCGCTTCCAGAACTCGGGTGCTTTTACTACTACGGCCGAACCGGAACCTGGTTGTTTGGATCTGTCAAAATTATCTTTTGCTTTGTTATAAGCCAGTCCTTCATATCCATAGGAAGGCGCAGTATAACCATTTTCAGAAATGGTATAGTTATCGGCGCCTGCGCGATTGTCTTCACTGTTTTTGGTCAGTACGCTTACTTTCAAAGAAGGTTTACCTTTAATGAACTGGTTATATACCCGCATTACATCTTCCTTGGTTACAGAAGTATTTGCAGCCAGTTGCTTACCTATGTAATTTGCGTCGCCGGTAAATGTATAAAAGGCGGCCAATTGCGAAACTTTTCCACTGACGCTTTCCAGACCATAGATAAGCCGGGATTCAATTTTACTTCTGTACTTCAGTATGTCGTCGTCTGTAACACCGCGTTGCTCAAACTCTTTCAGCGACTCCTGAAGCATCTGATCCAGATCTGCTAATTTCTGCCCGGGATAAGGTGTGATATTGATGGTAAATTCACCAGCAAGTTCTGAGGTAGAGTTATATACCGAAGCGTTCACAGCTTTGTTAGACTTCACAAAGTTTTTGTACAGAATGGAGTTCTTACCCTGTCCTAAAATTTCGGCCAGGCAATCGAGAGCAGGTTCATCTTTACTATATGAAGGTGTGCTTGGATATACCACGCGTAACATGGGCAATTTTGCGTAGTTGTCCATCATTGATACATAGCGGTCGGCTTCCAGTTTTGGAGCAGGTAATTTTACAGGCTCCACTTTCGGACCCGGAGGGATAGACCCGAAATATTTTTCCACCCAGGCTACAACCTGTTTGGGATTTACATCGCCACCAACAGTAAGTACCGCGTTGTTGGGACCATACCAGCGCAGAAAGAAGTTTTTCAAATCGTCAACATTCACACGGTTCAGATCTTCGATATAGCCTATAGTCAGCCAGGAGTAAGGGTGGCCATAAGGATATAAATTTTTCGCAGCCACTTCGCTTAATAATCCGTAGGGCTGATTATCATAGCGCTGACCACGTTCATTTTTTACAGTGGCCCGCTGCACTTCAAATTTTTCCTGCGTAACGGCATCCAACAAAAAGCCCATACGATCGGCTTCCAGCCACAACATTTTCTCTAACTGGTTAGCCGGCACAGTCTCGAAATAATTGGTACGGTCCCGGTTGGTAGTTCCATTGAGCGTTCCGCCTGCTTCAGTAATGATTTTAAAATGTTGTTCGTCGCCCACGTTGTCAGATCCCTGAAACATCATGTGCTCAAAGAAGTGCGCAAAACCGGATTTGCCAATTTCTTCCCTGGCAGAACCAACATGGTAGGTTACGTCGACGTGTACTATAGGATCGCTGTGATCTTCGTGTATCAACAAAGTGAGACCGTTGGGTAACACATATTTCTGATATGGAATTACCGTCTCATTTCCTGTTTTTTTAACCACTTCGACCAGTTTGGCCTGAGCATTCAAGATGGCCGGTTGAAGCATCAGACATGCTGCCGCTACCGTGTAAACAATTTTTCTCATTTTGAATTTTTACCTATTATTTGATTTTAAATATCCTAGCAAATTTCCCGGCGGAATTTTTCGGCTCAACCAGAACCTAATCTCCAGATTTGGCCGAAGCAAGTAGTTTTTCCATCATTTCTTTACCGGCTTTGTTATAATCCACTGGCACAGGATCTCCATTTGCCCGTAAAAGCGTCACACGTACAGGATATGCAGGCTTACGATAAATAGCGATCATGCGTGACCGCAGCTCATCAATAGTCACAGTTGCGGGGAGGCTACCGATATCGACCACCGAAACAAGCGGATCTCTCACTTCAAAAGCTTGGCTGAAAACCGGTTTTTTATTGCGTACTACAACCAGTGTATCCCAACCCACAAAATCAGGCTTTACCTCAAATTTATCAGAACCTGATGTCTGAAGTTTACTTCTTTTAAACGAAACAATATCACCTTTTTCCAGACCCTCAACAATGATTTGATTATCGAGTGTACTAAACAATATTGCTTCATGTTCCATCGTGCTCACGAGGCTGGTTTGCCGGGTGGTGATTTGTGCATGCAGGTTGATCTGAACGAGCAACGGGGCGAAGATTGCTATGTTTTTCATAAGATAGAATTTAGCTGTGAAGGTCACAATTTTATTCCATTAAAAAAAGATGGTAATTCTGAGGTTTCGGGGGTTGTTTGTCCGGCATGCATTTCCTTACTTTGCCTTCATTTTATCAACATGAAAAAACTACTATACACCTTATCGATATCGGTCTCCCTGCAGGCCCAGGCTCAGATTCATATCGGATCCAACGAAATAGCTGTAATGAACAAACCGGGTGGTATTGGCAAAGAGACTTTAGCCGCATTTAAGAAAACCACTACGCTGTTTACCCTTCCATACGCCGATTATGTCGATGTTACCTTATTCGAGAAAGCTATTTCGGCGGTATGGACTATTACACCCTTTAAGATTATTAAACCGGAGGAACTCTCAAACTACACCAATAAAGATGGCTTCAGCATATTTTCCTTTGGCGGCTATATGATGAACAGGGGCACCGGCGGTGGCCCCATGGCTTCAAATCTGCACATGACCTATGACCTTTGGATGCCCGGGGTGAAGAAGAAATCAAAACAGGAATTTTTTGCAAGGGTACAATTACACACTGATCCTGAAACTTTTGTTACGGCCATACGCAATTCGGGAAAAAGAAACGACGATTTTTCGCGCCATATGCTGAACTACCTGTACAATGATGCCTTGATTTATAATTGGGGGCCCGGATTTCTGAAAGGCTATTTAAAAAAGATCAACGACCAATTATCAGAACATAAAGAAAGAGGGCCGTTTTCTGAAGAAACCGACAAGCAAACCTTACGCAGTTTACTTACCGACACCCTTTTTATACCTGATTATGTACTCCTGAAAACAAATGCGATTACCGGTGACGAAACCTTTGACAATACAGAAGAAGACGAGGAACTGAAAAAAGCCTATCCTTACCCGGTAAAGATATTGAGTTCAAAAGAATTGAACCATCGTATTGTGAATAGCACACAGCCGATTAAATACCTCGTATACACACGCAGCAGTACCGATAAATTTATCAATGTCTTTGAAAGCAATGGCAAACTGCTGTATGCGCGCTATGTAAAAATATCGTACAATTTTAAAAACAAGGATTTAAGTAAACTCGCCAAGACAATAGATTGATACGTTAGCACATATACAAAAACAAAAAAAATCAACACTTATGATACAAACAGGACAGGCTGCACCGGATTTTAGCCTCTACAACAGCGATAAAAAACAAGTAGCATTGAGCGATTACAAAGAAAAAAATGTGCTGCTGCTTTTCTTCCCTCTGGCGTTTACCGGAGTTTGCACCACTGAACTTTGTTCGGTACGCGACAACATTGCCGCATACAATGATGCGAACGCAACGGTATTGGGCATATCGGTTGATTCGCTGTTTACGTTGGATAAATTCAAAAAGGAACAGGGACTTAATTTCGACTTACTAAGCGATTTCAATAAGGAAACATCAACTGCATACGGCAGCATTTACGAGGATTTTGTACTGGGCATGAAGGGTGTTTCCAAACGTTCGGCTTTTGTAATCGATAAGGAAGGCATTGTACAATACGCTGAAGTGTTGGATGATGCAGGCAAAATTCCTGATTTTGAACAGATAATGAAGGTGCTTGAACAACTGCGGTAACAAGCGGGCTATGGTTAGTCCCAAAGCCATATTAAACAAACTGCGTCTTCATAAATATAGAATTTCACGATAATTAAGATGGTATTTACAACTGTCCTGCCTAACTTCGCGTTTTTCTTAACTTTTTAAACCTACTTAAATGAAAAAGGCCTTACTTCTTGGTGCAGCGGCACTTACCCTCGGTACCGCATCTAATGCACAGTCATTTGTGAATTCCGGATTTGAAACCTGGCACAATTACAATGTAGCTTACAGCATGATTCCGCCTGCCTCACTGGCTTTGGAAGTACCCAACGGCTGGAATGGTATGGACTCGCTGATTACGGGCATTACTATGCTGGCGGGCGCGGTGAATGTTACCATTGAACCTCAAAAGCAGGTTTTTAAATCTACCGATGCACACGAAGGCACCTCAGCTGTGGAATTGCGCAGTGCTTTCCTGGGTGACCTGGTAGGAAATGCTCCCGGCGTGCTGACCAATGCTAAAATATCTATCGATCTGCTGGCTGCAGCAGAAGACCCTGACAATATTCTGGATCACCTTACTTACGAAGGTGGCACCGAGGTAAACAACAGGGTTGATACTGTGACCGCCTGGATCAAGCTGGCTTCTACCAACATGGATAACGCTGCAATTAACGTACAGGCAGTTAGATCTGAAGGTGGCGAAATGGTTACTGTAGGAGGTGGCACCTTGGTCATTGAGCCCATTCATGACGAATATGTGCGCGTGGCTGTACCTGTAAACTATATCAGCAATGATACTCCGCAGGTTATTTATGTTTCTTTCATGAGCAGTGATACGGATGGTGATACTACACATGCCGGAAACACTTTGCTGGTTGACGATGTTGCCTTCACTTATGCCGAAGGTGAAGTATCTATTCACCAACTTGTAATGAGCGAGCAGGAATTATTGGTATACCCAAATCCAGCCAGCGCTACTGTATATTTCAACCTGAAAGCAGGTGCTAAAGCAGACGACTTCCAACTGACCATCAGTGATATTTCGGGTCGTGTCATCAGCAGCGAAAAAATGCAGCAACAAATTAACGCCCGCAACATTGCAGATTGGGCCGCAGGTACCTATATCTACAACCTGGTTAACCAGAAGACTGGCAAATCTGAACAAGGAAAGTTTATTGTTCAATAAATCACCTAACCTGATTGTAAACAAAGGCCCCGTGATCGGGGCCTTTGTCGTGCTAAGAATTAACCTGATCGGCTGCACCCTTCGTTAGGGGCCGATTCCTGGAAGATTTTCGAATTCTACCTCCAAAACGCATTACCTCGTACAAATACAAGGGCAGCGACCAGCCCATCCAAAAGAGTGGTGTGGCCACTTCGGCATAAGTACCTAGTTGCTGGATGTACGGAAGCTTATATAGCAACCCTGAAATAAGAAAGGCGATAGTAACGATATAACTTCGAACCATCCATTCTTCATGCAACTTATAATCACGACGGGGCACAGCTATATAAGCCAACAGCGTTGTAGTAATCCAGACTGAAGCCCATATCTGCAGCGTAAAAGCATTTGCCCAGTTTACTTCGTATGCAGTAGTAAAGGCCAACCATAACGCACTAACACTGCTGACAAGCACAGCAATAAGATAGACATAGCCCGCGATGCGATGCAGGGCCCGACTTTGACGGCGCAACGCCGGCCAGAATTGTAGTATTCCGACTACCAGCGCAACCCCACCGGCGGTAATGTGGGCAATCACGATCCATTTATAATCCCAATACTTACCCAGGGTTTCGGGCTTCAATTCCAGGAAATGGCGTGCTCCTTCCATAAAGTACCAGGTTGCAACGGCCACAAGCAGCCAGATAAAAACCGGTAGAATAGCGTTGCGCCAGGTAATAGCAGACTTCGAACGTCTCGATGCAGATTTCATAATGTTGCTTTTGAGGCAAAACTCCGCAGTTGCCCAAAAGAGGACAATAACCGAAAAAAGATTCGGTAAGCGAAGGCATCTGTCGAGGGATCGAATGCTTTAATTTTGTTGAAACCTCTTTAGAATGTATCAACGAAAAATAACTTTAGACCTGGACTGCGGATTGCAGTTAACCAGTCTTGTGCTCGGAGGAAAATGGAAATGCTGTATACTGGATGCGATACATAAAGGCTATGAGCGACCCGCCGACATCAGGCGCTATATTAAAATTGCTTCGGCACGGGTTATTGAAATGCAACTTGCAGAACTCCTGCAATTAGGCGTGGTACATAAAACGGAAGGCGCAGGTTTTCCTAAATTTTCGTGTTACAAACTAAGCAGCCTGGGCACCAGTTTATTACCTATTCTGGCACAAATGGATAGCTGGGGCATGCAACATGCCAGCCAGCTAAAACCGCTATTACAGGAAAACGTACAGGCCCGGGCTTCGTTGAACAAATATGCTGGGTAACACGCTATGCCTGAGCTGCACGCACACGGGGAGCTATTTCCGATCCAAATATGCGGATCGACTCCATCATTTTATCGTGGGCAGGAGCACCTACGTCCATATGTGCGGAGAAACGACTTAAACCAAACAAAGTCTGCAGTTCCAGTATCTTTTCTACAGCTTCGTCAGTTCTACCTATTACCAAATGTCCGCCTTTAGCCCGACCTATTTCGAACTGGCGCTTCTGAAACGGAGGCCAGCCACGGCTTCTTCCTATGCGATCCATTTGCGCAGCGTAAACCGGATAATAATAGTCCGCTACAGCCGTACTGTCGGCGCCAAAAAATGCATGCATATGTACCCCGACGCGGAATTTGGATTCATCGTGACCAGCGCGTAAATACATCTCTTTGTAATAATCAAAAAGCGGGCGGAACTGTGCCGGGCTACCACCTATAATTGCAAACATAACCGGCAGTCCTAATTGAGCCGCTCTAAGCACCGATTCGGGAGTTCCACCCACAGCAACCCAGATATCCAGATGATTATGAGTAGCCCGTGGCAATACCAGTTGCTCTTTTAACTCGGGCCTGAACCGTCCCTTCCAGCTAATCGGATGGTGCTTGTTGATATCGACCAGCAAACGAAGCTTTTCATCGAACAGTGCATCATAATCTTTAAGATCGTAGCCATACAAAGGAAAGGATTCAATAAAACTTCCTCTGCCCGCCATTAGTTCGGCCCTGCCACCTGAAATAAGATCAATGGTTGCAAAACTCTGGTAGAGCTTAACGGGATCTGATGAACTCAATACCGAAACAGCACTTCCTAACTTAATGCGGGAAGTAAGGGTAGCGGCTGCTGCCAGTACAATTTCCGGAACCGACACAGCATAGTCGGGGCGGTGGTGTTCGCCCATTCCAAAAAAATCAAGACCCAGTTCGTCCATAAGCCGGATCTCCTCCAGTATTTCCTGCAACCTTTCTCCCGCTGGTTGTGTACTGCCATCGGGATAAATATGCACATCGCCAAACATGCCAATTCCGAGTTCCATAATTGAGTTTTTTTTTAAAAATTTTGCCCTGCGTCATGGCAGGTTTATATGTGTATCGCCAGCCAGCATCTTTGCCGGACATTGACTATTACAAGTTAATTTTATCGATGTTGATCGAACAGGATAATATTGCCATCGGGATCGCGGGTTACAAAACTGCCCGGTCCGCTTGATGTCTCATCCACCTCAGTACTCAGTTCGATGCCATTGCTTTTGAGATGCTGCTGAATAGCCCTGACATCGTCGAAAGTCTCCAGGTTTTGAGCGTTTTCGTCCCATCCGGGATTGAAGGTTAGCATATTACCTTCAAACATGCCCTGAAACAGCCCTATAATGGTGCTGCCGTTTTTCATAATCAGGTATTTTGCGCCGGGGTGGCCACCAAAGGCAATAAAACCCGTGTTTCATAAAATTTTCTGGAGACATCAAGGTCTTTTACACTTAAACTAAGGGAGAATGCACCTAGCGTCATGATCTGCTGTTTTATTGATTAAATAATATCCTCTTCCTATCTTACCGAAAAGTAATCTGGCCGATAGGAATTGCCTGCAATGTACGTATTAAAGGCAATTACAACAGCAGGATGGTAATGAGGTGATTTGTACTTTCCCAGACCTTTTAGTCAGCCATAAACAAGGCTACCACAAAGAGTCTATTGCGATTCTCCCCGGGGTTTCAAAACCCTGTCTTTATCGTCCGTATTAGCTTTAAATAACCAATTGACCTTCATCTTATCATCGATAAAACCTGCGACCGGACAAAACTAGGGAAACATTTTCCGTTCATTTCCCGGCATACGTTTTAGACATGCACCATGCTCTCATACAAATTAAACAAGGCAATGTATTAACCTTCAGCATTGCTTATTTTTTGCTATTACCCAGTCAATCCGAACAAGAAGCCCGTCTTATATGTTAGCCCTGACTAATATGGAGCAGCGCGCCTGCCGGCGATGTTCGCGCTAAACCAAGCCTGTTCATGGCGACTAACCGGTTTTTGTTACTTGTATTTATTCATAACTCAACAAATGCACAATGAAAAAAATCCTCTACACAAGCCTTTTAGTGACCGCCATACTGCATGTACAGGTGGCTACCGCTCAAAACGACCCGGGCCCAACCGTGGGTGATACGGGCACCGTAAGCTTCAGCTACCAGGGCAATGCAGTATTGTACACCACTGTTCGCGCAGCTGACGGCCAAATATGGTTGCAGCAAAATCTCGGAACCTCGGCCGTAGCCGGATCGGCCACCGACACGGCTGGCTATGGACATTTGTTTCAGTGGGGTCGCTGGGACGATGGTCACCAGTTACGCAACAGTACAACAGCGCTTGCTACTAGTTTAAGCTCCAACAATCCCTCGGGGCTGGGTACTGGATCACCCAATTTCTACAGAGGCAACAATCCGAACGATTGGTGGGCCAGCGGTAACGGAAGCGATACCTGGTCGGATGCTCCACCTTCCGTAACCAACGGAACTGACCCATGTGCAGCCATTGGTCCCAACTGGCACTTGCCTGCCCAAAGCGAATGGGCTGCAATGCTAACGCTTGAAAACATAACAAATGTTGCCACTGCATTTGCTTCTAACCTGAAACTTACCGCTGCGGGGATGAGGGAGGCTAATGCCGGCAATCTGCTGAATGTAGGTCTGTACGGCAACTATTGGACCAGCACAACCAGCGGTATATACGCTAAAGATGTTACGCTGCTCGACAATGGGGTAAACCCCAATGATGATGCGCTCCGGAGCTACGGATTCTCAGTACGCTGTGTTACCAGTTGTACCGGTGTGTTTCCGCCTTCAGATATTGAAGGTGCCGACACTGTTTGCGAGCACTCCTGGCAAACATTTAGCGTGCCGGAAGTTGCCAACGCAGAAGGTTATATATGGTCGGTTCCGGCAGGCTGGATTATCGAAGGAAGTGATTCGGGCAATAGCATCCAGGTGCTGACGGGCGACGTCGCAGGCATTGTCTCTGTTATGGCGCGCAACCGCTGCGATACCAGCGAAGAAGTTGCCCTTAGTGTGCACGTACTTCCTGCGCCTGATCCCGTAATTCAACAAACCGGCGCCGGAGTGCTTTCTACTTCGGAAGCATATACTGCCTATCAATGGCTACTGGAAGAAGAGGTAATAGATGGCGCCACCGACCGCGATTATTTAGTGAACGGTGACGGTAGCTATCGCGTTATCGTTACAGATAGTAATGGTTGCTCTGATACATCTGCCGCATTTGATTTTTCGATAAGTGTACATGAACTATCCATAGCCGATCAAATTCAAATATTCCCGAATCCGGCGAAGAATTTAATAAATATCAAATCGCCTGCAGCGCTCAACCTGACTGTGTCCAATCTGGAAGGAAGAACGATATTTACAGCTAGTAACGCTGCGCAAGTTGATGTAAGCGAATTGCCCACAGGCATGTATTTTTTACGCATGTATGATATTAAAGGACAACTTTTGAAAGTCGATAAATTAATCATTCTGCGATAAGCCTTTCGCAGTTGAAATATCCCGGAGTTTCACTTCGGGATTTTTCATTTCAGAAGGTATCTTATCAACAGCAATAATCGGCAGCATCTCCCAAAGGGACATTTACACCTCTATCCGTTCGAAAGCATAAGCTGTTTTGATATACTTGTTTAGGAAAACACCTTTGGACCGGGCCTGCATAAAGCTGAGGAACACTTCCTCCGGCACAGGAAAATACGCATACACTGCACCGGAAGTATATTGGATAGTCAAACGTTCGGTTTGCGGATCATATTCAATATGTCGTACTACATTAGAAGGCATGTTGGAGGTGTCGCAAAGGAAACAGCCCGGCCGACCTAATTGTTGCGAAAGGCCCGCGTCTTAACGTCGGTGCATCACATTTCATCCCGGGCCCTTGACTACTTTATCAGGCAGACAAACACCGCCGGCATAGTTGCATTCGACAGGGGACAACAAATTAGATTCATTTTTTATCCAAGTTAAAACCATATTATCTTAGCGTTATTTGTTTTCCTTATATTCCAGACATAACCTACTTTTGCAGTTCGAAAAAAGGCCCCTATACCGGCCTACATTTTTAATCGCAATCCTAAATTTCCGTAATGGAAGCAACTCTCGAACAAGCCAAACAACTGGGCCTGCAGGAATCTGAATTTGAAGCTATCAAAGAGGTTTTGGGCCGTACGCCTAATTTCAACGAAACAGCTATGTATTCTGTGATGTGGAGCGAGCATTGCAGCTATAAGAATTCTATCAAATACCTGAAAAAGCTGCCTCGTGATGGTAGCAGGCTTCTGGTGAAAGCAGGCGAAGAAAACGCCGGATTGGTAGATATTGGCGACGGTCTTGCTGTTGTATTTAAAATTGAATCACATAACCACCCTTCTGCCATCGAACCTTTCCAGGGTGCGGCTACAGGTGTAGGCGGTATTCACCGCGACATATTTACCATGGGTGCACGCCCTATTGCGGCACTTAATTCACTTCGTTTTGGTGATCTCAAAAACCCCAAAACCCAGCATCTCCTGAAAGGCGTTGTAAAAGGTATCAGCCACTACGGCAACTGTTTTGGCGTACCTACTGTGGCCGGTGAAGTTTACTTCGAAGACTGCTACCAAACCAATCCGCTCGTTAATGCCATGAGTGTAGGTGTGGTGAAAGTGGGACAAACATTTTCAGCTACGTCCTATGGTGAAGGTAACCCCGTGTTTATTGTGGGTGCCGCTACCGGCAAGGACGGAATAGGCGGTGCCAGTTTTGCCTCTGCCGATATTACCGAAGATAGTGCAGAACAATTACCAGCTGTACAGGTCGGCGATCCGTTTGAAGAAAAGAAATTGCTGGAAGCATGTATGGAACTGGTTGGAAAGAACCTCGTTATCGGCATGCAGGATATGGGTGCCGCCGGCATTAGTTGTTCTACTTCCGAAATGAGCGCCAAAGGCGAGCATGGCATGGAAATAGACCTTGGCAAAGTGCCTACCCGCCAGGAGAACATGAAAGCATGGGAAATGCTACTGAGCGAAAGCCAGGAGCGTATGCTGATTGTAATTGAAAAAGGAAAAGAAGCCGAAGTACAAGCTATATTCGACAAGTGGGATATCCACTGTGAGCAAATAGGTGTAGTGACTAAAGACCCCCGGTTGAAATATTTCCTCAATGGTGAACTGATGGCCGATGTTCCAGCCGAAAGCCTGGTATTGGGCGGCGGAGCACCAGTGTATGAACGTGAAACTAAAGAGCCGGCCTATTTCGATAAAGTAAACGCCTTTAACCAAAACGACATACCCGAAGCTTCAGATTTACAGACTGTAGCCCGTCAGATTATTCAGTTGCCCAATATCGCATCGAAGCGCTGGGTGTACGAGCAGTACGATTCAATGGTAGGTACTGCCAATGCAAGCACCAATGCACCCACCGATGCTGCTATCGTGCGCCTGCATGGCACCGATAAGGCCTTGGCCGTTACTGTCGACTGCAATAGCCGCTATGTATTCCTGAATCCTTATGTAGGCGGCATGATTGCTGTAAGTGAGGCAGCCAGAAATATTGTTTGTAGTGGAGGTCAGCCCGTCGCTATTACAAACTGCCTGAATTTTGGCAACCCTTATAATCCGGAAGTTTATTATCAGTTCGTACACGCTTTACGCGGCATGAGCGACGCCTGCCTCAAATTTGATACGCCAGTTACCGGTGGTAATGTAAGTTTCTACAACCAGTCAGAAGATGGTCCTGTATACCCTACCCCAACCATCGGGATGGTGGGTGTACTCGACAGTATCTCCAATGCCATGACCTTGGATTTCAAACATGAAGGAGATACCATTTACCTGTTGGGCACCAGCCGTAACGATATCAATGGTTCTGAATATCTTTTCAAATTACACAATGTAACCCACAGCCCTGCTCCTCATTTCGACCTGGAGGAAGAAGCACGGTTACAACAATTGGTCGCTTCCCTGATCAGTAACAAACTCATAGCATCGGCGCACGATGTGACCGAAGGCGGCTTGTTTGCAACCCTGGCTGAAAGTGCCTTCCCCGGCAATCTAGGTTTCAATATTCAAACCGCAGGCGATATACGTAAAGACGCCTTCCTTTTCGGCGAAGCTCAGAGTCGTGTGGTAGTAAGTGTGGCTGCAGGACAGGAGAGTGCTTTTGAAGCGGCAATTGGGCAGCATCCGTATAGCAAACTGGGAACAGTTACCAATGGTTCCATAATTGTGGACGGCAGTGATTGGGGTCAGGTTACAGAATGGAAAAACCAATACGATAATGCAATTCAAAATGAATTGAGCTAATCTGCAGCCTTAATTAAATACAAACGGGAGTGGAACTTCAATAGCCACTTCCGTTTTTTTATTTAAAATAAACGCATAGTAACTATATTAAAAAAAACAACCAATTGCTTAGAGATTTCAATTGTATGTATTATTATTGTGCGGAGATAGCTTAAGCTATTAAACAACGTATTAAAACATTAACTCCTTATGAAAAAACTATTATTATCTGCGCTATTGCTCGGCTCTGCTGCGACGATGTCGTATGCACAGCCAAACAGTGTATTGGTTTATGGAGAACTTGGCATCGGCTCTTCAAAAAACAACACCGATGATAAGAGCTTCATGTTCAATTTCAATCCTGGTGTAGGTTATCAGTTTAACCGCAATTGGACGCTTGGTCTTGCAGGAGGTTTCGAAACGTATCGGGATCGTGCAAGTACAGCTACTGACTGGAACTTCCAAAATTTCTACAGAGCGGGTGTATTTGTACGTCACACCATGCCGATCAATAAGATTTTCTTCTACTTCACTCATTTGGAATCTGGATATCTGGGTTCAGCTCAGGGCATCACTTCCAGCAATACTACCACTAATGGCAACGGCTTTTACGCACGCCTTACGCCATCTGTTGGTGTAATGGTTTCGCATGGTTTTGCACTCAACTTCGGCTTTGGTGGCGTAGGTTACACTACCTATAAACTGGTAGGCGATACGAAGAGCCACTCCTCTTTCGATTTAACCTGGGGCACCCAGTTCAACCTGATGGTTACCAAAAACATTTTCTGCGGCCGCAAGTACGCGAAACACCGCAGAGGACCGGTTATGAACCATGGAAGCAAAGTGGAGCGTGACGACGACGATAACGAAAACGACGATTAATACTTTTTTCCTTTCTTTTTGTAAATAGCCCTGCTCTCAGCGGGGCTTTTTACAATATAGCAAACCCGTATGTACAACAAAGCCCGCGGCCGTAGCCGCAGGCCTTCACAATCAAAACACAAAACCTTTTCAAACGGAACAAGAAAGCTTAACTAAGGCTTTGTTTACTTTACTTTCTAATCCGTTTGATGATATTTTAAATACAAAAATGATCAGGAAAGGTTTTGGGAGCCTGATGCTGCCTGTTTTTTGTAATTCTTTTCACAAGCCAATGTGGGTTCAACGCAAAATACTTGACGAATGCTTATTTTCGCCAAAATCAAATTGAAACATGGGAATTTCAGATTTATTAGGTCAACGTAACCGCGAGAAAGCCGAAGCGAATCTTAAAGCGGGAGAGGCATTCCTTGCAGAGAACAAAAACAAAGAAGGCGTAGTTACGCTGCCTAGCGGACTTCAATATCTGGTATTGACAGAGGGCGAAGGCAATAAACCAGGAGCCACCAGCAGGGTGACCTGCCATTATCACGGCACCTTGATCGACGGCCGCATATTCGACAGTTCAGTACAACGAGGACAACCTGCAACCTTTCCGCTGAACCAGGTAATTGCTGGCTGGACAGAGGGCGTTCAGCTGATGAGCACTGGAAGCAAATACCGTTTCTTCATTCCGCCTCATCTGGGATATGGCAACCGCCAGGTAGGCAGCGATATTGGTCCTAACAGCACCCTGATCTTTGACGTGGAATTGATTTCAATTAGCTAAACAAACAAGATAAGCTTGAAATTAGCGGTTCAGGACTGGACCGCTAATTTTTTTTAAGATGCTTAGAAATATGCGGTGTAGCCAAAATGCACCCGTGTCTGCCTGAACTGGAATTGTTCGGCATCTTTCTTGCCCAGTCCTAAGGCCACATTAAAAATCCCCGACTTATTCTCCAGGGTTATACCGGTACCAAAACTTAACGGATGATCGGTTTTATCGACGGTACCGAAGCGGGTATGGATATAGGCGTAGTCACTAAAAAGATAAAAGAACGAATTTTGCCCCAGTATCACTCTGAGTTCAAGCGTACCTGCCTGAAAATGGTTAGCATAAATGCTTTGTTCATCAAATCCGCGCAGCAACCGGAAGCCACCTAACTGATACAGCTCGTTCAAAAACAAATTCCGGCCACTGATATAACCACCATTGTACGCAGCTTTCAACACCAGGCTTTTCCACAGCGGTATATACCCCGCCAGTTCGGCAGCCAGCCGGTATTGGTAGCGCTCGTTATTGACTGTATCGTACAAAGAGGCATAGTTGAATCCCGAACCATCGGAAAGCGTGGTAATAGCGTCGTTTGGCCTCACAGTTCGCAACAGACCCGATGCCTGTACTTTCGCCTGCCAGCCGCTCCCGGGATTGAGCCTGTAATTGGTACGATCTGCAAATACTTCCAGTCCCGCCCCACGACTACCTATATCCAGGTTTTCCGGCAGACGTTTATTGCGAAGTACATAATTCACATCTGCCGAAACTATCCGATTGCTGAAAGACTGATACGAAACTTTAAAATAGTCGGCAGCACTCAATTGATACTTGAGCCCCGCTTCAAACGATACACGAACAAAAAGCGTATCGCGGTTAAACAAATCGAAGTTAGCTTCGGCACCCAAGGGAGTTCCCAACAAGTATGGCAGGGAAGCATCGCCATGAAAGCGCAGTGTTTTATATTGAAGGCGCTGAACGGTGGCAGCTAATTGTTCGCCAAATCCTAGCGCATTTTTCAAACCCAGCAACAAATCATAGGTAAGTAAAAACTTCCCGGTTTCGGCTGTATTAGGTTGCAGTCCAATGATACCATTTAATTGATTGGCTTTTTTCTCTGCCAAATAAAGATGCAGGGATGTTTTAGAAAGGCTGAAATTAACATGCCAGGGTTGCGCTTCTTTCAGGAAAGCCAGTTCGCTAAGCCGTTTTGTTATAAGCCGGAGTTGGCTTTCATTGTACACATCGCCCTGTTTAATGCCCAGGTAATTTTGCAAAAACGTACGTGAAACCTCGGTTGATGTTTCCACTATTATCGTATCTATATGCACTTCCTGACCACGATCCAAATGAAGATCGGCTGTTAAACTGTCGACGCGGCCGGATACATTACGCAGGCTTACTGTAGCAAAGGGATAACCATTGTTCTCGCAATACTGCAATAATTGCTCACTCAATCGCGCCAGGCGGCGTGGCTGCACCGGTTTCGACTGCCAGTCGCCTAAACGAATTGCTGCATTGCTCCAAATGGCCTGAGGCACCTGATCCAAATTGAGCCTGGCCCAGCGATACATGCTGCCCGCATATATCCAGGCCGACCATTGGTCAGCGCCCCGATACACACTGTCGATAGATGCTGCCAGATATCCCGATTCCTGCAACTGAAACAACAACTCCTGCAGGTATTTCTGAGCCTCCACCGGAGTATTAAAATGGATGATGGGGGGAATTGCCTTTTGCTTCAGGTTGATTGCCACAGCGTCCATTGTAGCAATACCAACAGCAGTTGCACTGTATAAATGCAAAGTCGTGCGTTGAGCCCAGCTTGTTGCGGCTATACTGCACAACAACATCATTAACCCGGCATACAACACTTTTTTAATCATCATTTATCCCGCTAAGAGCCGTCCAAAAATAATTTTAATTGCTCAAATGGTTAGTATTATCTTGTCAGGCCAAATTATACCCATGAAAAAAATCCTACTGATACTAATGACAATATATTGGGCAGGGTCTTATAACAGCTGGTCACAAGCAAAGAAAACGCCCCGGGAAATACAAGAATATTTTCAAAAACGCGACAGCATGTTGGTTCAGTTAGATCTTGAAAGGAAAAATTTAGAAAAGGTTCTTGGTAAACTACTTCGTTCCGGTGCTTACGACACTGTCAAAGATATGGCCGCCCGATACCGAAAGGAGGATAGGCTCAGTTATCAGGCTCTCGAAAAAATCAACGCCACGGTGACCTATAGTAAAGGCAATAAGGAGCAATCGTACCAATACGTGCTACAGGATGTGGATTACCGTTTGCGTCTCAATGGCGGAGGCGGCGATCCATACGACTTCATTGTAGATTATAATCTGTGCCTGCCACTTGTGCAGGACACCTTACTTGCACATATGGTGCATACAAAAGTTAATGATTTTTATCGTTCATTGCCTTATCCCGACCCAGGTACGGGTCTGGCACTAAGCCATATGTATTATCAGTGGCAGAAAAACTGGAACCGAAGTGACAGTTGTATGAGCGACAGTTGCAGGACCGCCTGTCAGCCGGTTATAAGAGAACAATCTGAAAGCATTGTTGAAAAACTTTTACGGCTCTTGGATGAGCATGGCGGATTCTACACATTGCATGAAATTGGTCCTGCTTATAACTACCAGTTTTCCATCATCCGCGAACTGCAGGAGCCGGATCTGCGGCGCAAGCTTTTACCCTATTACTTTAATTCCATGCAACAGGGCAATTTCAGTAAACATGCGTATGTAACCATGTTACTTGAACAGGAACTATGGGAAAATCCCGGATCCGCCGGCTATCAGGAGGCCCGAAGAGATTCCCTTTGCAGCGTATTTGGCTGCAGGCATTATGTCGATTCAGCTACACAGCATGTAATTATCAGGGAGTAATGGGCAAACGAAGTAAAATAGCTATTGCGCTTGTTGTTTTTTAGCTTTGCTCAGACTGAAGAGAACAATTTTCCCGTTATTACAATCAATCTAAGCCTATGCTACGAATACTCTTTACCGGAATACTTTTACCATCTGCTGCATTTTGTCAGCAATTTGATAAGCCGCTGCCGGAAGAGCACAGAACGGTGTTACTATTGAAAGGGCCGGTAACCAAGCTCATTGAGCACACCATTATTCCACCCAAAGACTCCTCTTACTATATAGACCGCCAGGATTTTGCAACAGAACAGTGGCTTACTGAAAGCCGGAAGGAATGGAACTTTGATACGCAGGGAAATTTACAGCATGCTACGGTGGAAGTTTTTAACCCTATGAGGAATACCCGAATTAGCAGCACCGAACGTAAACTGAGCTATCACAAAGGGAAATTGAACACGGTAGTACAATTCAACGGAAACGATCGGGGTGATTCTGTCATATTTCATTACAAGCGCAACGGCTTACCGGAGTACTACAAGCTTTTTAACAATAAAAATAAACTACAATACACCGTTACCTACACGTACAACGGCAGCCGGCAACTTACCATGGCTCGCAAAAAGGACGAAGGTAATATGCCCGTGGCGATGATAAAATACCGTTACGATAACAAAACACTCAAGCAGACGCAGTATTTCGACAATCAGTTCCGACATACGGAAACACATAATTATAGCCACAAAGAAGAGGCAGACGGTACGATTTTGGAAAGCACGGCGGTGGTGCTGCCGGGGAATGTTATGAAGAATGGCATTTCGGTCGTGAAAGATAAGAAAGGAAACACCCTGGAACGGAGCATTATAAACAACAACCGTGAAGTTACCGATTACCGGAAATATGTTTACGATACCTGGGGAAATCAAACGGAAGAACAATATTTTCAACCGCAGAAAACTGTGTTGAGAACCGTCTATACCTATGACCAGCAAAACAACTGGATAAGGAAGGCGATTTATACAAACGACTGGCTCGACAAAGTTGTAGTGCGTACACTGACTTATGCCGATCAGGCACCATAATCGGGCACATACAGCATCTGATGCGCATACGGATATTCGCGTTCATCGTTCGATGCTATTACGACAATCCTGTTGTTGCTATAGGATTCCAGCCAGGCAGCATACATTTCTACTCCGGCGGCATCCAGGTTACTGCATGGCTCGTCCAACAGCAATACCGGAGTATCGGCAAAAAAGGCCTGTGCCAATTTCACTCTCTGTTTCATTCCTGAAGAACATTCATGCAGCATTTTGTCACGCGCCTGCTGCAGCCCCATCAGGTTCAGGATTTGCGGCACATCGACTCCGGGGCGTATTTTTTTAAAACTGAAATGAAAGCGCAGGAATTCTTCCAGGGTAAACTCTTCGACCAGATCCATACCCGGTGCACAATAAGCCACCAATTGATATAGTTTTTCCGGCTTTATGACAGTAGATGAGCTATCCTGGTAATACAGATTACCCCTGCTGGGTTGCTGCATACCCGCTACTATACGGAGCAGTGTAGATTTGCCGGAACCGTTGGACCCGAGCAGGGCGTACCGTTTACCCGTTTCGAACGATGCGGAAATGCCCCGAAATATCCAATGATTACGGTAACGCTTGCCTATATTTTCAAGCGAGATCTTCATTACCATTTCTGCGGGTATAGCCGCGCATAATTCCTCTGCCCGACTCCCTTATAAAAGTTAAAATCTCGTCACGTTCGTCAGATACCGGGATTTCGGCCTCAATAATGCGCGTTGCTTTAGCCACATTATATCCGCGTACGTATAAAATGCGGTAGATGTCGAGTATATGATTTATTTTTTCGGTAGAATATCCACGGCGTTTAAGGCCTACTGAATTTACGCCCACGTACGATAAAGGTTCCCTGGCGGCTTTTACGTATGGTGGTACATCTTTTCGAACCATAGAGCCTCCCGTTACAAAAGCATGTGAGCCGATGTGCACAAACTGCTGTACCGCTACCAGACCGGCCAATACAACGTAGTCGCCTACCTTAATGTGTCCGGCAAGTGTAGTGTCGTTGGAAAACACGCAGTTGTTACCGATGATACAATCGTGAGCAATATGCGAATAAGCCATAATAAGGCAGTTATTGCCAATACGGGTCATTTGCTTATCCACGGTTCCGCGGTTGATTGTAACACATTCGCGAATGGTACAATTATCACCAATAATAACCCTAGTATTTTCGCCTCTGAACTTCAGATCCTGGGGAATGGCAGAAATAACTGCGCCCGGGAAAATCCTGCAATTCTTACCGATACGTGCTCCTTCCATGATGGTTACATGGGAAGCAATGTACGTTCCCTCGCCGATTTCCACGTCTTTATGTATTACAGCAAAAGCGTCAATCTGTACATTATCCGCGATTTTTGCTTCGGGATGCACGTAGGTTAATGGGTGAATCATTTAATTAAATTATGCTTATAACTGGCTAGCAAATGGGCGCCGCATTTGTTTCGTATGCTGCTTCGATTTTTGGAGGTTGTTACTTTTGTTTGGGTAATATCTGTGCCACCAGCTCTGCTTCAGTAGCAACTTTATTACCTACATAAGCCGTGCCTCTCATTTCGCAAATACCTCTTCTGATTGGATTTATCAGCTCCAGTTTCAGAATCAGCGTATCGCCGGGAACCACCCGCTGCTTAAACCTTACCTTATCAATTTTCAGGAAATAGGTATCATAATTTTGGGGATCTGTATAGTTATTTAACGCCAGCAAGCCGCCAACCTGCGCCATTGCTTCTATCTGCAATACGCCTGGCATTACCGGATTACCGGGGAAATGCCCCTGGAAAAAATGCTCGTTGAATGTAACATTCTTGATTCCCACAACTTCTTTATCCGACATGTCAATGATTTTATCGACGAGCAGGAAAGGGTACTTATGCGGCAATGAACGTTCGATATGAACAATATCGTATACAGGCGGCTGATTAGGGTCGTAAGCCGGCACTCCGGAAAGGTGTTTATTCTTTTTGATATATTGCTTCAGCTTGCGCGCAAACTCCACGTTCGTAGCATGTCCGGGCCGGCTGGCAATGATATGTGCTTTTATATTATAACCTGTAAGCGCCAGATCACCCACAATATCCAACAGCTTATGCCGGGCAGGCTCATTGGGGTAATGCAATTGCAGGTTGTTCAGGATACCTTCGCTTTTCACCTCTACCTTAGGCTGATTAAAAACCTTGGCCAATTTTTCCAGCTCAGCATCACTTACCACTTTATCGACCACTACGATAGCATTATTGAGCTGACCGCCTTTAATCAGGTTATTATCGAGTAAAAATTCGAGTTCATGTAAAAAACAAAAGGTGCGACTATTAGCTATTTCCGATTTAAAATCGGCCATATGCTTCATACTGGCATGTTGTGTTCCCAGCACGGGCGAATTGAAATCGATCATGGTTGTGACCTGATATTCGTGTGCAGGAATAGCCAGCATATCCACGCTCTTAACGGGATCGTAGAAGTGAATGTTCTCGTCGATGGAATAGTATATCTTTTTAGCGTCCTGTTCCTGTACACCTACACTTTCAATAGCCTCTATAAATGGCTGGGCGCTGCCGTCCATGATGGGCACTTCAGGCGCATCGAGTTGCAACAGGATATTATCCACGCTCATACCAACCAGCGCGGCGAGTATATGTTCTACGGTATTGATACGTGCTCCGTTATGTTCCAGGGTGGTACCCCTTGATGTATCTACTACGTAATCCACATCAGCCTTTACAATGGGCTGATCGGGAAGGTCGGTACGCTGAAACCTGATGCCAAAACCTGGATTAGCGGGCTTCATCGTAAGCGTGACTTCTTTTCCTGTATGCAATCCTACGCCACTAATACATACTTCGCCTTTCAGCGTCTGCTGGTATTCTTTTATCATTACCTTTTGTTCTGATTTCAGTTTGTCAGTTTTGCCTTTTTCAATAATCTCCATCTGATATCGAATTTCCCGCTCCATACGCCGCTGCCTGGCCCAAAAAGGCATAACAGACAAGAATGCCCGCGCATGGCTGGCAAAGATAAACGAAATGCTAATATTATTTAACTATTCTCATTCTTTGGGGCCATAGCCTTCGAGGCGCCTTTCGAGTTCCTCGATGCGTTCCAGGAGTGCGGGCAAATTTCTGAAAATTGCCTGACTTTTCAAGGCACTTTTATATTCGAACGCCGGAGAGCCGGTCAATACGGTTCCGTTTTTCCTAACTGTTTTTGAAACACCGCTCTGGCCGTTTATTTGCGTACCATCTGCTATCTGAATATGGCCTACAATACCTGCCTGCCCGCCGATCATACAATGCTTCCCAATTTTACTGCTGCCAGAAATACCCGTTTGCGCTGCAATCACGGTGCCTTCACCGACTACTACATTGTGTGCAACCTGTACCATATTATCCAGTTTAGCACCTTTCTGCACAATAGTTGATCCCAGCGTTGCCCGGTCTATGGTAGTGTTGGCTCCTATTTCTACATCATCGCCAACTACCACATTCCCTGTCTGGGGAATTTTCTTATAACTGCCGTCGCCCAGAGGAGCAAAGCCGAAACCATCTGATCCTATTACCGTTCCGGCATGAATGATATTGCGACAGCCAATAACACAGGCATGATACACTTTCACGCCTGCAAATAATATACTGTTGTCGCCTACTAATGCTCCGTCACCGATATATACACCCGGGTAAATTTTCACATTGTTACCAATACGCACATTTTTCCCTATATAAGCAAATGCTCCTACATATACCTGCTCGCCAAGCACTGCAGTTTCGTGTACAAACGAAGGTTGTTCAATGCCGGCTTTTTCCTCCTGTGCGTTGATGCGCGCATACACTTCCAGTAGTGTAGCAAAGGCCGCATAAGCGTCCGCAACCCGCAAGAGTGTCGCATTCACCGGCTTTTCAAGCTCCAGCGATTCGTTTACGATAATAACAGATGCCGCCGTTTCGTATAAATAAGGCTCATACTTTTTATTTCCTACGAAGCTAAGCGTGCCGGGCCTTCCCTCTTCTATTCTGGCAAAATCGTGTACTGGCTCATCGGGATTTCCTTCAATTCGGGCATTGATTAAAGCGGCTATTTGCGTGGCGGTAAACTGCATATAAATTTGGAGGTATCGTTAAAATGATTGTCAGGAAATTAAGGTGCTGCAAATATAGAATTTCTGCACAGGTACGGTTAAGTCCGAACCAATAAGTGCATTGTCAACATCTGAAATATTAATCACTTGTCCTGATTTCATCAGAATATTGATACGTTCGTCGTCCTGGTTATAGGTGCTGTTGCTGGTAGTACCTTTGAAGAGGTAAAACGGAAGATGTTCGCTGCTTATTTTGCCAGTTCGTAAAACCTTCTGTACCTGATCTTCAAATTCCTGGTCCAGGGGCTGTGTACTTAAGCGAACTTTATACAGTTTACGATCCAGCAACATGGAACATAACTGCGATAAAACCGCGTCTTCGTGCCGCGTCCATACTTTAATAGATGCAATAATATCATCATCATCCAGCAGGCAGTACGTGTCGAGAACCTCTGGCTGCGCCTCAAAATCGGCACCGGATATTTTTTCATAAAGAAAAAATCGAAGTGCCGGGGTTGCAAATAGCTGAACTCCTTCGTCCGCCAACTGACGTGCCCGCTGCAAAATGCGAATAATCAGCTGCTCGGCGCCCAGTACGGTTTTGTGTAAATAAACCTGCCAGTACATTAGCCGGCGCGCAACAATAAATTTTTCTACCGAATGTATTCCTTTCTCTTCTACTACCAGACTGCCGTCTTTTATGGTCAGCATCTGCAAAATACGATCATAACCAATTACCCCCTCAGAAACACCGGTATAAAAACTGTCCCGGTTCAGGTAATCCAAACGATCCATATCCAACTGACTGGAAACCAGCTGATGCAGGAACGTTTTAAGATAAGTGCAGTTGAATACAGAAATTGCCTCGGTTAATTGTCCGTCGAACTGTTTGTTCAGGCGTTCCATAATCAGCCTGGAAATTGCTTCATGTGAGATGTCTGATACGATAGTATGTTCCAGCCCATGACTAAAGGGGCCGTGTCCGATATCGTGTAATAATATCGCCAGACGCGCCGAAAGGCATTCCTTCCGGCTTATGTCATGACCTTTTGAAATGAGCTCCTGAAGGGCAATCTGCATTAAATGGGTAGCACCCATAGAATGATGCAAACGCGTATGCACAGCGCCCGGATATACCAGGTGGGCCATGCCCATCTGCTTGATTCTACGCAATCGCTGAAACCAGGGATGTTCGATTACCTGCATTAACTCAGGCTCCGGAAACCGGATAAACCCATATACAGGGTCATTTATAATTTTACCGCGCATTCATTCATTTTATATTTCAAGCATTCACCAACCGGATCACTTTATCGAGGCCGAAAACAAAGTTCCAAGCCGCGAAATTGGGACAATATTTTAGAATTTATAAAAAAATAAGCTCCTGTTTTTATTTTGCAAACGTGCAGAAGGATTATAAAAAATTTAAAAAAAACGTCTGTGTTGATTTCAAGAAAAATAGCGCTGCCGGTCGCAATGGCCTTACAGGTAGTCATCATTCTCTTCCATTTCTGTGTTTTAATTAGATGGTTGCCGGCAGACATTATATGGGGCGGCAATGTCAGTAGTGAAAATTCATTTTACCTGCTCGAATCTGTTTCAGTTTTAATTAATATCCTACTATTGGTTTGCCTGTTGATGTATGGGAATCTGATACGCAGCTACCTGCGCCCATCCGTGTTACGCAAAATACTGGGCATTTTTTGTATTCTCCTACTTCTCAGCACAATCGGAAATTTAATGGCAACTACACTGGTCGAACGGCTTTTTTCCATCCCTGCTCTTCTGATGGCTTTGCTGCTCTGGGTCCTTATTCGCGGGTCTTCAGGCACCGATGTACCGCCAATTAACCGCCAACGCGAAACAGGCCGATAAAAAGCGTAAATTTGCCCCCCTGAATAACAAACTACGATACGTTTTTATGGCTTATACACCAACTAATAAGATTCGCATAGTGACCGCTGCATCCCTGTTCGACGGTCATGATGCCGCAATAAATATCATGCGCCGTATTATGCAGGCCAATGGTGCCGAAGTAATACATCTGGGTCACGACCGCAGTGTTCAGGATGTAGTGGATTGTGCAATCCAGGAGGATGCCAACGCCATTGCTATGACCAGCTATCAGGGCGGACACGTAGAGTACCTTAAATATATGCATGATTTGCTGCGCGAAAAGGGTGCAGGCCATATTAAAATTTTTGCCGGTGGCGGAGGTGTCATTTTACCCGAAGAAATAGAAGAACTGGAAGCGTACGGTATCGACAAGATATACTCGCCCGACGATGGAAGAGCCATGGGGCTGGAAGGCATGATATTGGATCTGATGCAAAAAAGCGACTTCCCTACCGGCAACCAGCTCAATGGCGAAGCTGGACATATCAAAGATAAAAACCCTTTGCATATTGGCCGGCTGATATCGGCTGCCGAAAATTTTGGTGAACTGCCCGAAACGCAGGCTATGCTTCAAAAAGTAGCAGAACTCGCGTCATCCAGCCAAACGCCCGTGCTAGGAATAACCGGTACAGGCGGCTCGGGAAAGTCATCATCCGTAGATGAAATAGTTCGCCGCTTTTTACTCGACTTCCCCGATAAAACCATTGGTATTATTTCAGTCGACCCTTCCAAACGTAAAACGGGCGGAGCCTTGCTGGGCGACCGTATCCGCATGAATGCCATCCGCAACGAGCGCGTTTATATGCGATCTATGGCTACGCGCCAAAGCAACCTCGCCGTATCGAAATATATCAGTGACGCAGTAAATATTCTGAAAGCTGCAGCTTTTGACCTGGTTATATTGGAAACATCAGGCATTGGGCAAAGCGATACCCAGATTACAGACTATTGCGACCTTAGCATGTACATTATGACGCCCGAATATGGTGCAGCCACGCAACTGGAAAAAATCGACATGCTCGACTTCGCCGATATTGTGGTGGTCAACAAATTCGACAAGCGGGGTGCTGCCGACGCCCTGCGCGATGTAAAAAAACAATATCAACGCAACCATAAGTATTTTGACCGCGATGTGGATAGCATGCCTGTATACGGCACAATCGCTTCCCAGTTCAATGATCCGGGGACCAATGCCATGTACCGTGCATTGATGGACATTGTAGTGGCAAAAACCAACGCGCCCCTACAGTCAAACTTTAAGGCAACGGACGAACAAAGCGAGAAAATATTTATCATTCCTCCTTCCCGCACCCGCTACCTGAGCGAAATTGCCGAAAACAACCGCAACTACGCCAAAAAAGCTGCTGAACAATCGGAGATTGCCCAGCGCCTGTTTGGTATTCGCAAAACCATCGAAACCTTGCAATCATCTTCCATTGAAGACAAGGACCGGCTGATTAAAGAGTTGGAAGAAGTATATACAAAACTCACGCTGGACATTGATCCCAAGAACCTGCAGCTATTACAAAACTGGGAAGCAAAAAAACGCCACTACCAGGATGAATATTATGTATTCAAAGTGCGCGATAAAGAGTTAAAAATCAAAACACATACAGAATCACTTTCGCACACGCAAATTCCAAAGGTAGCCGTACCTAAATTCGAAGCATGGGGCGAAATTCTGAAATGGGCACTGACGGAGAATTTCCCAGGCGAGTTTCCCTACGCAGCGGGTATTTATCCTTTTAAACGTGAAGGAGAAGATCCCACCCGGATGTTTGCAGGAGAAGGCGGCCCGGAAAGAACCAACAAGCGTTTCCACTATGTTTCGAAAGGCTTACCGGCTGCGCGCTTAAGTACCGCCTTCGACAGCGTTACCTTATATGGTCAGGATCCCGACCACCGTCCCGATATTTATGGCAAAATCGGCAATTCAGGAGTAAGTATACCTACCCTGGACGATGCCAAAAAACTATATAGCGGCTTTAACCTGGCGGATCCCAAAACCTCGGTTTCCATGACTATTAATGGGCCGGCACCCACGATTACCGCTTTCTTTATGAACGCGGCCATCGATCAACAGTGCGAATTGTATATCAAAGAACACGGTCTGGAAGCAGAAGTAGAAGCTAAAATTGAAGCTATTTACCGCGATTTGGGTGTAGAACGCCCTTATTACAGTGCCAATGTAGGTGCAGGCAAAACAGCAGAAGGCAAGAATGGCGTTTTACCCGAAGGCAATAGCGGATTAGGCCTTAGCCTGCTCGGTGTAACCGGCGATCAGGTATTGCCTGCAGATGTTTACAATGAAATCAAAACCAGAACACTTAAGGCAGTACGTGGCACCGTACAGGCCGATATTCTAAAGGAAGACCAGGCGCAGAATACATGTATCTTCTCCACCGAGTTCTCACTTCGGGTAATGGGCGATGTACAGCAGTATTTTATCAATGCCGGTGTACGTAATTTCTACTCCGTTTCTATTTCAGGTTACCATATAGCCGAAGCGGGTGCCAATCCAATCTCACAACTGGCGTTCACCATCTCCAATGGTTTCACCTTTGTTGAATATTACCTGAGCAGGGGCATGCATATTGATGATTTTGCACCCAACCTGTCTTTCTTCTTCAGTAATGGTGTAGACCCCGAATATAGTGTGATTGGCCGCGTAGCCCGTCGCATTTGGGCCAAAGCCATGAAGTTCAAATATGGCGGAAACGAACGTAGCCAGATGTTGAAATACCATATTCAAACATCGGGCCGGTCGTTGCATGCACAGGAGATTGACTTCAATGATATTCGTACAACCTTACAGGCTTTGTACGCTATTTATGACAACTGTAATTCGCTTCACACCAATGCGTACGACGAAGCCATTACCACGCCTACCGAAGAAAGTGTACGAAGGGCAATGGCTATTCAGTTGATAATTAACCGCGAACTTGGTCTGGCGAAAAACGAAAATCCGCTGCAAGGCTCCTTCATTATAGAAGAGCTGACCGACCTGGTAGAAGAAGCCGTATACGCAGAATTCGACCGCATTACCGAACGTGGTGGTGTTCTGGGCGCAATGGAAACCATGTATCAGCGGGGCAAAATCCAGGAAGAAAGTCTGTACTACGAAACCCTGAAACATACCGGCGAGTATCCTATTATCGGTGTCAATACCTTCCTGAGTTCTACCGGTTCTAAAACTGTGATTCCTGCTGAAGTTATCCGGTCTACTACCGAAGAAAAAGAATTCCAGATTCAAAACGTACATAATCTGTGGAAACGTAGTGGTGACAAAGGGCAGCAGGCATTGCGCCGTCTGCAGGAAGTCGCTATCCGGAATGGAAATATTTTCGAGGAGCTGATGGAAACAGTGAAGTTCTGTTCGCTGGGACAAATTACACAAGCCCTGTTTGAAGTAGGCGGACAATACCGCCGCAATATGTAATCAATTCAACAATAAAACGTCCTGCTTGTCCGGCTTCCGGTATAAGCAGGACGTTTTTTTCATGTAGCTGTATAGCACCTTTTGCGGCACAGTGATTGTTACTGGAAGTAATAAAAAACAAACACAGATTGCGTACAGCTCGAACCAAAGGGAATTTTAGCAGACTCAATGGGCAACTAATATTCTGCTCGTTTGTAAATAGTCATTAAATAATTGGTTTATGAAAAAAATCATTACTTCTGTACTGTTAGCCGGATCACTGGCCATGATGAATGGTTGCAGCAAAGATGGTGGTATAAATATCTTTTCTGTCGAAGATGATATACAACTTGGATTACAGACAAAGCAACAAATCGAGGATGACCCTGCCCAGTTTCCCATTTTGAACCCCGCGGCTTATCCGGCGGTTTACGCATATATTCAGGCCATGCGCGATGATGTACTGAACAGCGGGAAGGTGATTCATAAGGATCAGTTTCCCTGGGAAATCAAAATCATTCAACGCGATGATGTGGTGAATGCTTTTTGCACACCTGGAGGATACATTTATATCTATACCGGGTTGATTAAATATCTTGACCATAAGTCGTCACTTGCCGGTGTGCTGGGTCACGAAATGGCGCATGCCGACAAGCGGCATTCTACCAACCAATTGACGAAAAAATATGGCGTACAAACACTACTGGACGTCATACTCGGTAAGAACCAGAACTTATTGACACAGATTGGCGCTGAACTGGTTTCGCTGCGCTTTAGCCGAACCGACGAGTCGGAGGCCGATGAATACTCTGTCATATATCTTTGTCCTATAAAGTACAGGGCCGATGGTGCCGCCGACTTTTTTCAGAAAATTATAGATCAGGGCAATGGTAATATTCCTGAATTTCTGAGTACACATCCCAATCCCGATAACCGCGTGCAGGCCATCCGTGATCATGCCAGCAGCCTGGGTTGCGCTACCACTATTGCACCGAACGAAGAAGATGCAGGTTACCAGGCTTTTAAAAATTCCCTTCCTTAGCAAAATATTACTGACCTCGATACTTAAAGACACGAAAAAGCCGGCAGGTTTTCCTGCCGGCTTTTTCGTATGCTATGCAATTATTTTCCGAACTTCTTCTTCAGGCTGCTGAGAGCATCCATCATATTCGGGGCCTCCGTTGACACAGTCTTCCCGCGAGTTTCCTGCCCGCGACTACGGGGCAGTTGAGCAGGTGGTTCCTGGGTTTGTTTGATGGATAACGCAATGCGTTTGCGGGGAATGTCCACTTCCGTAACTTTCACCATTACCTGGTCGTTGAGCTTCAAAACTTCGCCGGGATCGGTGATATATTTATGTGCAATTTCCGACACATGCACTAGTCCGTCCTGCTTCACACCAATATCTACAAACGCACCAAAACGCGTGAGGTTGGTCACTATTCCCGGCACTATCATACCGGGATACACATCTTCAATACTGTAAATATTCGCAAACTCGAAAGCCTGCGCTTCACTTCTTGGATCAAGACCGGGCTTGCGTAATTCTTTCAATATATCCTGAAGCGTATGTAGCCCAACCGTTTCATTTACATATTTCTGAACAGGCAGCTGGGCAATTACATTTTCATTGCCAATCATTTCCCTGACTTCCAGCCCGGCATCTGCAGCCATTTGTTCTACCACCGGATATGCTTCAGGGTGTACGCCACTGGCATCCAGTGGGTGATCGCCATGGTTAATACGCAAAAAGCCTGCGCATTGCTCAAATGCCTTGTTGCCGAGGCGGGCTACCTTCAGCAATTGCTTCCTGTTTCGAAAGCCTCCAATCTCCTTTCTGTATTGAACTATATTTTCAGCAATGGAAGGACCTATGCCGCTGACATAACTCAATAGATATTTTCCTGCGGTATTCAGGTTTACACCAACCATGTTCACGCAGCTTACAACAGTTTGATCCAGTTTATCTTTTAGCCTGACCTGGTTAACATCATGCTGGTATTGCCCCACGCCGATACTCTTTGGATCAATTTTAACCAATTCAGCTAGCGGATCCATCAGGCGGCGGCCAATACTTACGGCTCCCCTTACGGTAATATCCTGTTCCGGGAATTCTTCTCTGGCTATTTCCGACGCCGAATAAATAGAGGCGCCATCTTCATTTACCAGAAAAACCGGAATGCCGGTGTTTAGCTTTTTAACGAACTGTTCCGTTTCTCTGCCCGCGGTACCGTCTCCAATTGCAAATGCCTGAATACCATATTCCTGCACATACTTTCTAATTTTCTGCTCGGCGTCGGTGAGGCGGAAATTATTTTCGTGAACATATATAAGATCGTTCTGCTGTAATTCACCGCGTTCATCCAGAATTACCACTTTGCAACCGGTACGATATCCAGGGTCAATTGCAAGAATACGCTTATTCCCTAATGGTGATGACAATAACAATTGGCGCAGGTTTTCCGAGAACACGGCTATAGCCTCTTCATCGGCGCTGGTCTTTAAGGCCATACGGAATTCACTTTCCAGACTTGGTTGCAACAATCGGCGATAAGCATCTTTTATTGCCCGCTTTACCTGAGCTGCTGCATCATTATTTGCCTTCAGGAAATGCCGTTCAATTTTCTCGATCGCCGCTTCTTCCTCAGGCGCAATAGTCATCCTCAGAAAGCCTTCCATAAACCCACGCATGATTGCGAGCAGGCGGTGTGAAGGTATTTTGGATACAGGTTCTGAAAAATCATAGTAATCTTTATACTTAACGCCTTCTTCTTCTTTTCCTGTCAAAATTTTACTCTGTACGGTTGCATGTTGTTCGAAATAACGGCGCATCATGGCACGGGTATCTGCATCTTCATTTACCGTTTCGGCGATTATATCGCGCGCGCCCTGTAGGGCTGCATCGGCATCTGCTACATTTTCATTGATAAATGCCACAGCTTCGTCCAGGGGCGCTATATCGCCCTGATCGAGTAAGAGTTGAGCCAGTGGCTCCAAACCATTTTCTCTTGCAGTTTGCGCCTTGGTTTTTCGTTTCGGCTTATAAGGAAGGTAAATATCTTCAAGTTCTGCAATCGTCTGAGCCTGCTCCAGCCTTTCAGCCAGGGCTTCTGTCATTTTACCCTGCTCATTTATTGTCTTTTCAATAAAGGCTTTGCGGTCGCAAAATTCCTGGCGCACTTTGGCTTCATCATGAATCTGTTGAATTTGTACTTCATCAAGCGCTCCGGTGCGGTCTTTTCTATATCGGGCAATAAAAGGAATGGTGGCTCCTTCAGCGAGCAGTTCCAATACCGGAGTTACCTGTTTCTCCGGAATAGAAAGCTTTGTTGCTACAAAGGGGGCAAATGCGATCATGTTTGAACTATTGATTTTTTTTCAAAGGAGGGCGAAGGTAAACAAAAACAACATACCTGTTTTGCACCTCTGTTAAAGGCGAAATAACTACCACTTTAAATGTAGAAAAGGTAGGAATGCTTCATTTAGGCCATCTCAGGGTCTGATGACCGTTATTGCACCTTCGTTGGAAATCCGGATAATGCGGGACGATCGTCCGTCTGTCTGTTCCATCCGGCGATGATTCACAATATAGTCGACACCTGATTTTATTTCCGGAGCAATATCACTGAAACCAGTAGGAGCAGCAGCCCCGGAAATATTGGCCGAAGTAGAGACTAAGGGCCTTCTCAGCCTTTTTATAAGGGTTTTGCAAAACGGATCCCGAGTTACTCTGATTGCTATAGTACCATCGCTATGCACCAAATTGTCGGGCAAGCCAATGGCCTGCGGATATATTACAGTAGTAGGCCGGTCAAACTGCCGGATCATATCTACGATATCCGGCGGGGGAGCTGCAACATATTGTAATATGTCTTTAGGTTCTGCCAGCAATATGATAAGACTTTTGGAATCATCTCTCTGTTTCAGCGCATATATTTTGCGCACCGCATCCGCATTGGTGGCATCACAGCCGAGCCCCCATATGGTATCGGTAGGATAAAGTAGGGTACCGCCGTTCTGGACAATTTCCAGGGCACGGTTTACTTCTGCATTCATGAGGCAAAAATAGTCATCTGCGCTTTCGCTTTAGTATTAAAAGGGGGTTAAACTGCAGTAGTTATTGCAACAATGCTCTTTTTATAATTCTGGCACCATCGATCATGTCGGTAACTTGCACAAAGTAAATACCTCGTGGCAATGTATGAACGGGTATTGCCTGTCTTCCCTGTCCGGCACCCGACCATAGCACCTGTCCGGCAGTATTTACGAGTGATACATGCAATTTATGAGTACCGCCTTTCACGTAAATAACATTGCTTGCCGGATTAGGCGTAATGTCTACTGACACGTCCCTTAGTACATGCTTATTTACCGAAACGCGCAACAAACTGTCGTCGATACGGATATTGTTATCAGAAATATCAAAAAACACATTGCCATTCCCTTTTATTTTTATTCTGGCAGTATTCGTAATAATATCTGGTATCATAACAGCTGCAGATCCAGTATTGGGGATCGCTGAAGCCAGCTGATGAGGATAAGTATAACCGCCATCTACAGAGAGTAAAACATCGACCAGGGGCGTATTTACGGGTGCAATATCGGTTTGTGCCACCTCCCAGCTTATGGCGTTTAGCTGGCCTTTCCATAAGGTATCGGACACAACGTTTGGTTTGAGAACACGAAAACGTTCGCCGGTATTTAAGACCTGCAATGTTACTGTTTCATCGGAAATATCGAAGGTGCCAAAACCGTCGACAATATTGCGTACCGATGGCTTGAAATGCATAGTACGGCTTACGGCTGGCAGGCGCTCGCCTCTTATTTCTGATACGTTCCTTATAATTGAGTCGATTTTAGGAAAAATTCTTATGCGGCTGGTGTCGAAGAAAAAAGAGCGAAACGACGGCCCCTGGGTAAAATCGGCGCCACTTGTTTCATTCTGCTGGAAGTTTCCAAGATCCCATTGTTCCCAGTTATAATAAACAGTATCACCTATAATGCCGTCTGCTTCGGGTGCTTCGAGTTCAAAAGGTGTAAGGTAGGGAATGGTATATGTAGTGGCGATAGCAGGGAAGGTAGGCGGAAGCGGACCTGCGCTGGTAGAAGCACAAGTAGCTTCAGCTTCCATGTAGCTGGCTATCTCTAACAAACTGACTGCATGAAAATAGGCTTCACTATTACTTTGCAGGTTATTGACGGGCCCGCAAATTCCCGCGTATCCCATTATGGTACTACCACTTCCGGGTTCATAAGCAGAATCCATTTCTTCTGTCCCACTACAGCGATTAAAGGTGTGGTTAGCGCCAAACTGATGTCCCATTTCGTGGGCTACAAAATCAACGTCGAAAGGATCGCCGGTAGGATTGGGCAGGCCGGTCACGCCACGTGCTTTAGAATTAGGGCGGCATACCGAGCCCAGGGCTGCTATGCCTCCCCCGCCCGTACTGAATATATGTCCAATGTCAAAGTTGGCGGTGCCTATCACAGCTGTAGTATTATTTTGGTTTTGCACAAGTAATAATCCACCATTGTTGTTGGCAGTAAATGGATCGGTGCCTGGACTGGTATATACCAGCTGATCATTGTTTGCAATAAGCTCCAGCTTAACGGACAGTTCTCTTTCATAAATTCCGTTTACGCGGTTTAGTGTGGTGACCATTGCCGATAACACGCTGCTTACGGTCGGGGCCGGACCTGCGACTGCCAGCGCATATTCTCCGGTGCAGGAAAGTGCCAGGCGAAAGGTTCTGCGAATACTGCCATGCTGCCGGTTTAATACAGGGCCATCCCCCGCACCCTGCAAATGCGATGTCTCTTCGGGTTCAGCAATAGGAGCCGTCGATCCTAACTCACAGCCAAGTACTGTACCTGCTGTTTTCTGGAAATCACGTTTATAGTACACGGTATAATACCCATCTTCCACATTGGAATAGGGATCAATATAATAGGTATTTGCGCCGTCAAATACCACCGCATGAAAACCTTTCTCCGTGAAATCCAGTTTTGCCGTAACGGAAGTATTGTCTTCAGCTACTGCAGTAAAGGTTCTGATGCCGGGAAATTTTTGCTGTAGTTCCTGCGGCATGACCGGTGTATGCCAAACCCGGAAGCTTCTGGTGTTGTTTGTTCCGGGAACCGGCAGTACCAACTTTCGGGCTGCCGATACTTCTTCGCCAATGTCTGACAGGTAGGATCGTATGGCTGCAGCATCAAGCTGATGCAAATCATATTTTGCAGGCACAATAACCCGCGACCCTTTACCGGGCGCCTCAAGAGATGATAGTGGTTGCCAGAAATACTGACCGGAAACGGGGGTTATGGAAACCAGGCAGGACAGAGCTGCACATATAACAATCGCAATGCTTCTCATCGTATAACCGTTTAAAGAAAGGTTCATTAAAGCCCGGCGTGTTCAGCATTTGCCTTGTGTCTTATGAACCTATACTATAGTCCACGAAAATATTGAAATATTGCCACACATGTTAGGAGCAATCGACGAATTAACATTATCTGCTCTTTTTTCTCATTATAGTTTTATAAAGTACCTTTACGCCTCAAAAAAAATAAGAAAATTACACAATGCAGATCGCATATCGCTGGTTGCTGGAATACCTTCCCAGGGAAATACATATTGAAGAGCTTAGCAAAATACTTACCGACATTGGTTTGGAAGTTGAAAGCGTAGAAACTTCGGAAGCAGTACGTGGCAATCTGGAAGGATTGGTTATAGGGGAAGTGCTTAGTTGCGAACCTCATCCGGGAGCGGATAAGTTAAAACTCACAACTGTACATGTAGGTAATGATACTATATTACCAATAGTTTGCGGTGCTCCTAATGTAGCAAAAGGACAAAAAGTGGTAGTAGCCACGGTAGGTACAACCGTGTACCCTACGCAAGGCGACGAATTTACCATCAAAAAAGCAAAAATAAGGGGAGAGCTCAGTGAAGGTATGATCTGTGCCGAAGACGAAATTGGCCTGGGCAGTAGTCATGACGGCATCATGATTTTGTCTCAGGATGCTGTGCCAGGAACTCCTGCAAAAATTTACTTCAACTTGCCGGCCACTGATTATACCATACATATTGGTCTTACGCCCAATCGAAGCGATGGCAACAGCCACCTCGGCGTTGCCCGTGATGTATGTGCTTATATGGAGCATCACAACGCAGCCGACAACGACACCAGCTGGGCCGTCCGCTTCCCGGACCTGTCCGGCTTTCAGGCACCGGAGAAGACTTCTGCGTTTTCGGTAACCATATCTAACCCCGAAGCGTGCCCACGCTACGCAGCCCTGTTACTGCGCAACGTTACTGTAGGACCTTCTCCCGAATGGCTGGTGAGTAGATTGCGAACCATCGGCCTGCGTTCTGTAAATAATGTGGTTGACGCTACCAATTTCGTATTACATGAAACGGGCCAGCCGCTACATGCCTTCGATTTTGAGAAAATACAAGGGCAAAGCATTGTAGTACGCTATGCTCACGAAGGAAGCAAATTCGTAACCCTGGACGATAAAGAGCGCAGCCTGAATGCCGGCGATCTCATGATTTGCGATGCCGAACAGGCATTGTGTATGGCAGGAGTATTCGGTGGTAAAGTATCGGCCGTTTCGGAGAACACCAAAGACATACTTTTGGAAAGTGCCTATTTTGATCCACGCACAATCCGACGCAGTTCCATGCGCCATGGATTGCGCACAGATGCAGCCACGCATTTCGAAAAAGGAGTAGATATTGAAATGGTACTGCCGGCATTGAAACGCGCAGCGCTGCTCATTTCCGAAATAGGAGGAGGAACTATCGATGCCAGACCTGTAGATATTTATCCCCAGCCGCTGCAACAACGCCATATCAATGTTAATTTCGCATATATCAATAAACTTTGTGGAAAAAAATACAGTCCGGAATCTGTCGTTGGCATTCTGAAAGCACTCGGTTTCGAAATCATCAACGAGCACGAAACAGGTATTGAACTGAAAGTACCCGGCAACAAACCAGATGTGAAACAACCGGCCGACATAGCTGAAGAGATTCTGCGCATCGACGGCCTCGACAAGGTCCCTATTCCTGAACGCATTCAACTTTCTGTCAATCGCAGACCGGCACCTGCTACCAGAAAATGGAAAGAACTGCTGGCTAATCATCTTAGCGGTGCAGGTTTTCAGGAAATTGTCACAAATTCGATTACCAACAGCAAATACTATCCTGACACAAACGGCCTTGTAAAAATGATTAACAGCCTCTCCAGTGAGTTGGACGTAATGCGGCCACAAATGCTGGAAAGTGGCTTGGAAGTTATAGCCTACAATGCCAATAGGAAAATGCAAAATCTCAGGCTATATGAAATAGGCAATACCTATCATCAGCAAAGTGAGGGAAATTATAAACAATCTTCTAAACTCGCCATTTGGGTATGCGGACAATTGAACGATACTCATTGGCAACAGCCTGCAACGAATGCCAACTTATACTACCTGAAAGGTATTGTTCAAAACCTGTTTCAACACTGTGGGGTCCGGAAAATACAAGAGACGGTTTCCGATGAGGTAATTGAATGGAAACGCGGGAAACAGGTATTGGCCAGCGCCTGGGAAGTTGATCCACAGAAATGTGCTGCCTTTGATATTCGCCAGGCCGTTTTTTATGCAGAAGTGGATATTGCCGGATTTACCGAGGCTGCCGAGAATGTAAAAGTTAAGTATTCTGAGCTGCCAAAGTACCCTTCTATGCGCCGCGATCTCGCGCTGGTGTTGGATAAATCCGTACCTTACAGTAAAATATCCGCCATTGCACAAGGTTGTAAATGGGATGCTCTGAAAGGCTTTGAGGTATTCGATATTTTCGAAAGCGAAAAACTGGGCAGGGATAAAAAATCAATTGCACTTTCCTTCAATTTCCAACTCTTTGATCGCACTTTAACCGATGAAGAAGTTGATAAAATGATGAAAGAATTGATGACAAAATATCAAAATGAACTACAGGCAACTGTACGGGCTTAAACCGGGCAGCATTTGTAGCTGCCGGATTTAGTGGAAATTAATTTCCAAAACATAACGCTATGCGGCAAATCGAAGAGCTGGAATCCAGACTGGATCAATTGCTGAAAAAGTACGGAAACGTACGTGCAGAAAATGAACGGCTCCAGCAGGCGCTGGGGCGGCAACAGGTAACGATTGCACAACTTACCGAACAGGTAAGTCGCCTGCAACAGGAATCTGCTGCCCGCTCGGTGGCTGATTCCGCCCGCTCGTTCGCCGGGACTGACCGCAATGACTTAATCAGACACCTGGACACAGTAATACGTGAACTGGACAAGAATATTGAAAACCTGTAATCAGAATGTCTGCCGACTATAAGAAAGATGTACGCTGCCTTTCCTTTATTGGCCTGCTGGTATTGATCGTGGCATTTTTGTCCTGCGAAACCAGCGGCCCCGAATGTTATGAACCCGTAAACGTGCAGGCGAGATCTGTTTTTGTGTATGCTGATTCCATCGATACGGTGTACACGGTTGAAACCGACACCAGCTCCTATCTGGTAGACACTACTATTTTCAGGAGTGGCGATCTTTTCCCTTTAGCTTCGTCTTTCGAAGTAATAGATGTAGACAGCCATATAGTAGTTAACGGATACGGCACGTCTTCGGTAGGTGTACCCTTGAATGCACTCGCCGACAGTGTGCGGTACCGTTACCGCGTCGATACCGGCTTAACGCTGTACGATACACTTACTTTTTATTACAACTCACTTGTGCATTTTATATCGAACAGCTGTGGCTATACCTATTATTTCACGCTTAACTCGGTGCGTTCGACCAATAACTTTACAGATTCGGCTGTACTATCCGATGTAAACGTAAATAACCAGGGCCAAAGCAGGCATGTATTGCTTTACTTAAGGAACTGATATAGATATGCGCCGACTAATCCTATTTCTGATTTTTTCCCTTCCGGCTGTAGCCTGTCTGGCCCAGAGCGATTCTACCCGGTCCGCTCCGGTTACTGATACCGTTACGCGTATAGCGAGCATCGCACCCGCCGATCACCAAGTCCGGTTTGGATTCGACATTAGTCGAATAGCCTTTAATCTTGCCAATACATCGAGGTATAGTTATGAAATGCAAGCCGATTACTCGCGAAATGCGAAATTGTATATGGTTGCAGAAGCCGGTTGGGGAGGCAGTACTACTGACTACGAACACCTGAAATACAAAGGATCAAACTTTTTTTTGCGCGCCGGAGTCGACCAGTCTCTGCTGGACCGTATGGGCTTAACCGATTTTGACATGGCTTTCCTGGGTATCCGTTACGGTATTGGTTTGGGTAACCGCTCCGAAGCCAGCTTCCTGGTGCCTTCTCCCTTTGGCCCTCCGGCACAGGGCACCGAACCTGCCGAATCATACATCGTGCATTGGGGCGAGGTTACAGCGGGTGTAAAGGTGGAAATGTGGAAAGGTTTTTTTGCGGGCTGGAATATGCGCATGAAATTTCTGCTGAACCCGGGAAGGTTTGAACGTCTGAGTCCCAGCTACATTGCCGGATATGGCAAAGGCGATAAAACTACCGCCTTTGATTTCAATTTCTATCTCAGTTACGCACTTCGCTGGAAACGCTGACAAAGGCTTACTTAGCTACAACCTTCCTTCATATATATCATCTACCACAGCCGGGTCGAGCAGTGTGGACGTGTCGCCCAGATTATCGCCTGTACCTTCGGCTATTTTTCTCAAAATCCGACGCATTATTTTCCCACTCCTTGTTTTAGGTAGCGCCTGTACAAATTGGATTTTATCCGGTTTGGCAATGGCACCTATAATCCTTGAAACAGTCTGATTAATATCCTGACGGGTTAGACTGATATCGTGCACGGTACCATCAAAAATTACGTAGGCATAAATCCCCTGTCCTTTTATATCATGCGGATATCCGACCACGGCACTTTCAACCACCCCGGCATGCATATTGATAGCATTCTCCACTTCGGCAGTTCCGATCCTGTGACCACTTACGTTCAACACATCATCGACCCTACCGGTAATCCTGTAATTACCTTGTGGATCCCGGTACGCACCGTCGCCGGTGAAATAATAATTTTCGTACGTCGCGAAATAATTGGTACGGCACCGTTCATGATCACCATACGTGGTACGCAACATGCCCGGCCAGGGAAAGCGGATGCAAAGATTACCGCTGACGTCGTTTCCTTCTATTATTTCTCCCTGCTCGTCGAGTAACACGGGTTGCACACCCGGAATCGGCAAGGTGGCATATGATGGCCTGGCTGGTGTTATGCCGGCCAGGTTGGATATCAGCGTAGCACCAGTCTCCGTTTGCCACCAGGTATCTACGATGGGACAACGCGACTGCCCTACTTTCTCTGAATACCAGTTCCACGCCTCCTCATTAATTGGCTCGCCCACAGAACCCAACACTCTGAGTGAACTCAGGTCTTTGCCTTCGAGTGGGGCCGTACCAAAAGCCATTAGGCTGCGGAGTGCCGTTGGAGCCGTATACAGGATATTTACGTTAAATTTCTCAACGATATCCCAAAAACGGCCTGCATCGGGCCAGGTAGGAACACCTTCAAAAAGCAATGTGGTAGCACCTGCAGCGAGGGGGCCATATACAATATAACTATGACCGGTAATCCAACCGATATCGGCCGTGCAGAAGTGTACCTCTCCCGGATTGTATTGGAATACATTTACAAAAGTGTAAGCAGTGTATACCATATAGCCGCCCGTTGTATGAACCACTCCCTTCGGTTTACCGGTAGAACCCGATGTATACAGAATAAATAAGGGATCTTCTGCATCCATCTCTTCTGCGGGGCAGTCAGGGTTGCCCATGGTTTCTACTTTCCGTATTTCATCTTCCCACCATACATCACGACCCTTAATCATACTGACAGGCGTGCGCGTACGCGTCAATACTATTACCCTCTGTACAAAATGACACTGAACCAAAGCATCGTCAATAACACTTTTCAGGGGGATTTCTTTATTGCCACGATAAGCTCCGTCGCAGGTTACAATAAATTCGGCGCCGGCATCCTGAAGACGATCCGCAATACTTTGTGCACTGAAGCCCCCAAAAATAACAGAGTGAATTGCACCGATACGAGCGCAGGCAAGTGTGGCAATAGCCAGCTCGGGTACCATACCCATATAAATGCATACCCGGTCGCCCCGGCTCACACCGTTGTTTTTTAAGACGTTGGCAAATTGTATAACTTTTTGGTGCAGATCGCGATACGTAAGCACACGATGATGTTCGTCCGGGTCATTGGGTTCCCAAATGAGCGCAGGCTTATTGCCCAGGCTACCCAGGTGCCTGTCAAGGCAATTTTCGGTGATATTTAATTTACCCCCGGCAAACCATTCAATTTTTGGCTCTTTAAAATTCCAGTTCAGTACGGTATCCCATCGCTTTCTCCAGTAAAAACTGCCGGCAATATCAGCCCAGAATGCTTCCGGATCTTCAATACTCTTTTTATAAGCACGGTCGTATGCTTCTCTGCTTTCTATTTTGTAAGGATAGGACATAAATCATCGGGGGGATTATCTATTAACAATGGCTACCGCAATCAGCCTTTTTTTTAATCTCCTTACATAGTTAGAAAATACCCGCCATATTTCCCTGCAATTTTATAATAAATTAAAAAATGTCAATGAAATTGGGCTTTATTTCTGCCGCAAAACTTGTAGGCGCATCAATTAAATAAAAAAACCGGCTTTCTTGTTGAAAACCGGCTGCGTTCTATGCTGTTGATTATTTCTTTTTTTTCCGCTCTATGGGGCGTTCTTCTACTGTTACCCATTCATCGATGGTAACGGTAAAAGGTAAATTCCCTATTTGAACCATTGCCTTTTTCCCTTTGATTTCGGTTAAACGACCCACCTGATGGTTCAGGGTATGTCGTACCAAATCACCTTCCTGTGGTTTACGTCCGGCTAGTTTAAATTTCTTGTCTGCCTTTTTCGCTGCGGCAGCGTTCTGTTCGATTTGCTTGCGTTTGAAAAGAATTTTTTCGGCTGCCGCAATTACTTCCTGTTTATTCTCGGACTTTTTCCAGTCCTGAATGATTTGCTTGAATTTGCGTTCAGTATCCCGTAAATAATCGAGTTCTTCTTTTTTTATCTTATTCTGCAACTTCAGCGTTTCAAAATGCTGGCGGAGCCGTTCCTTATCGATCAGATGTTCGTACTTTTCTTTCAAAGCCTCATTATGTGCTATTAGTTTGTCCAGGGACTTTTCTTTATCTCCCAACCTCACTGACTGTTGCTCGGTTTGATGCAACATCTTGTCCAATTTGAAGTGTCCTCTTTCGGTAAGCTGCCTTGCGCGTTCTATTACTTTTGGAGACAGCTGACTCCGTTGTGCAATCGCAAAGGTATAAGAGCTGCCGGGCTTGCCCACGACCAATTGGTACAAGGGCTCGAGTTTTTCCTCATCAAAAGCCATAGCGCCGTTGAAAATACCACTCACTTTGCCCGCCATCACTTTCAGGTTGAGGTAGTGCGTAGTAATAATACCCATGGCCTTTTTATTCGCCAGTTCTTCCACAATTGCTTCAGCAAAGGCGCCTCCGAGGTTCGGATCGGATCCGCTACCCAGCTCGTCGATAAAAAACAGTGTTTTACCATTGGCAAAATCAAGAAAATATTTCATGTCTCGCAGATGCGCGCTATAGGTACTTAACTCGTTTTCGATCGACTGGGTATCACCTATATGGATCATTATCTGTTTGAAGATACCCATTTCCGACTGCTCGTCGACAGGTACCAGCAGACCCGCCTGTAACATCAGCTGCAACAGACCCACCGTCTTCATCGACACGGTCTTCCCACCGGCATTGGGACCGCTGATCATTAGTATCCGCTCCTTCCGGTCCAGGCTCACATTCAGGGGTATAGTAGCCTTTCCCAGCCTGCGGTTGTGCAAATACAATAGTGGATGGTAGGCTTTTACAAGTTGCACCTGCGGATGGGCCGACAACCGCGGCATTGTAGCGTCGAGCTCGCGCGCCAGTAAGGCTTTGGCTCTTATAAAATCGTAAAGACCACAGAGATGGTAGTAGCTGCTCAACTGAGGCTGGTAAACGGCAACGCTGGCAGTAGTTTGTGCCAGAATACGCTGAATTTCCTTATGCTCGGCTCTTTCCAATGCCGAAACTTCATTGTTTAATTCAATCGTCTCTTCTGGTTCTATAAATACGGTCTTGGCCGTATCACTTTCACCATGCAAAATACCCTTCACAATACGTTTATGCTCCGCAAAAATGGCCACCGTTCTCCGGCCGCTGAGAAAACTCTCGGATATATCGGCCAGGTAGCCTTGTTTGCTGAGCTTTCTCAAAATGCCTTCAAAGGTTTTCCTGAGTAATTGACGGGTTTTGTCGAGGTTCCCGCGAATTTCGGCAAGTTGTCTTGATGCCGTATCTTTTACAGTACCATTGTCGTCAACTACCGCAGTAACCAGCGCGGCAATTTCCTTTTCATATTCTATCTTCTCGGCGATTGCGCGCAGCCTCGGATAAAGTTGATCATGGTTTTTAAACCAATGGAGTATATCCTTTACCGTCAGTGCAAGTGTACGCAGGGCTATAAGTTCTTCCCCCTTCAGGATTGCACCCGGAATAGAAAGGTATTTCAGTTCCCGCTCTATATTTCTCGTAAAATCGGCTGGGAAGGGATGACTGCCGCCCAATGTATTTACATATTCCTGCGTTTGCTCCAGTGCCATTTGTACATACTCCAGTCTTGTATGCAGACGCAGGTCTTCTACCCTTTGTTTAGCAGCATCGCTGCGACAAAACTGCAAAAGCAGTTGTCGTATTTTATCGAATTCCAATCGTTCCGGTGCCTGAGCCGGATAAGTAGATAGCATTGTTCTTATAAATTTTTAATCATTGACCGGCTCCTGTTTCATTTCAGCCCGGCCCAAAAAAAGCGACGTTTACAGAAACGTCGCTAAATTTTTTCAATTAAGCAGAAAAAGCACTCGGAATGTGACAAACACCCGCCAGGCTTAGGAAGCTTTTACCGTATCATTCAATTCATTGTCCACCAAGATACGACCGCAATGTTCACAAACAATAATTTTCTTACGTTGTTGAATTTCTGCTTGTCTTTGTGGCGGAATGATATTGAAGCAACCTCCACAGGAATCGCGCACTACTGGTACTACAGCCAGTCCGTTGCGGTAGCTGGTACGAATGCGTTCATAAGCTGTAAGCAAGCGCTCTTCCACTTTTTCTTTTGCTATATCTGAATTTTTAGCAAGTTCGTTTTCTTCTTTCTCTGTTTCACTAATAATCTTATCCAGTTCCTTTTGCTTTACGGCCAGTACTTCCTGTTTTGATTCAAGTTGCGACTGGGTTTGTACGCGCAGGTGCTGGGCTTCCTGCAAGCGGATACCTGCATCTTTAATATGTTTGTCGCAAAGCTTCATTTCAAGTTCCTGCATCTCCATTTCTTTGGTGATGGCTTCAAACTCGCGACTGTTTTTTACATTCTCCTGCTGCTTCTCATACTTTTTAATCAATGCCTCGGCTTCTTTCTTAGCATTTTTCCGGCTCTCAATATATTCATTGATACTGTTAATTTCAGAATCAATGTTATTCACGCGGGTTTGCAGGCCCTCTACCTCATCTTCCAGATCGTTCACCTCCATGGGCAACTCTCCTTTTAATGTTTTAATCTCATCCCTTTTGGAATCGATTTTTTGTAGAGTAAGAACCGCGGTGAGCTTTTCTTCTATCGAAAAATCTTTTGCTACAGTAGCCATATATCAAAAAAAGTAATTTACAGGATTAGTATTTATCTCCGTGAAAAGAAGCGCAAAATTAGGAAATTTTTCCTTTAATATTTCAGAAAAAATTTCTATGGTGAACTGCTCACTTTCGTAATGCCCGATGTCGGCAATAAGGATTTTTTGCTCTGCATCAAAAAACTGATGGTACTTATAATCTGCGGTTACAAATGCGTCGGCGCCCTGCCCTATAGCTTTAGGTAAAAGAAAACTGCCCGAACCGCCACACAGTGCTATAGTGCTGATATACGGCTGATGAACAGCCGTGTGGCGAATACAGGTAACCTTTAGCCGTTCCTGCAGAAACCTTAAGAAAACCCCAGCTTCCAGCGGCGTTTCCAACTGTCCTATTATGCCCGCGCCAATTGTCTGATCTTCATTTTCTAACTGTATCAGTTCGTATGCGACCTCCTCATAAGGATGGTTGGCCTTTAGCACGTTTATGGCCTGCCTGCGTAAAGGTTCAGGCACAATGAATTCAAGTTTCCATTCCGACACTTTTTCCCGCTCGCCTCCGGCGACGCCTATGTGTGGATTAGCTGAAGACGAAGGTCGGAAAGTTCCTTTGCCTTCCAACTGAAAACTACATTGATCGTAATTTCCTATACTGCCCGCACCAACTGCGAATAAGGCAGTCATGAGCGCCTCTGCATGGGTAGAGGGCACATAAGTAAACAATTTGTATAGTCTGCCCTTTACAGGTGAAAGGATGCGGGTGTTTTGAAGACTTAACCTTTCGGCGATTTTCCTGTTGACCCCCATTTGGACATTATCCAGATTGGTATGTGCAGCATAAATAACCAAATCGTGCTTGATTGCCTGCAGAACAACGCGTTCTATATAGTTTTTCCCGGTTATGCTTTTCAAACCTGAAAAGATGAGCGGATGATGCGCAATAATGAGGTTACAACCCTTATCCAATGCCTCTGCGACAACTGCTTCGGTAACATCGAGGCATAACAAAGCCGCACTCGCCTCCTGGTACACATTCCCCACCTGTACGCCACAATTATCATAACTCTCCTGATAGCTTAAGGGAGCAAAGCGTTCTATTTCACTAAGTATCTCTTTAATTTGCATAAAAAGGGCAATCTTTTTCGGAATGCGACCGTAAAAATACCGGGATTTGGGCGAGCATACAAAAATCAGAATACTGAAAGTGAAAATCAGGGAGCAGAGCGTATTGGCGCGCATTGCAGCCTGGAAACTTCATTCCGGGAAAATGGCCATTACTTTAGGTAGCACAATATACCTGCAAAATACCTGTCGCGGGCAATTTTTGAGCAATAAATCCTGGTTGCGGCACGAATTAGAGCATGTGCGTCAGTTTCAAAAGTACGGATTACTAAAGTTCATATTTATGTATCTCCTTGAGAGCATCCGGAAGGGGTATCGCAATAATAAATGGGAAGTTGCAGCCCGGGCTGCAGAAAATCGAGCAGATCAAGACAGCGAAATCGAGTTTGTGTGAAGTAAATCACCCTTTGAAATCGACTTTAGCGCCTCCCCTACAACAAAAAAGCTACCTGTAATCAGCAGCGTTTCGTTTTCGGCTAAATCTTCCAGCACTTTTTTCATTGCTGAATCAACTCCTCCGCAATCGGAACCGCTGAGCCCCATTGACTGCGCAATTTGCAGCAAATCACCAGAGGGGAGTGCACGGGGAATAGCTGCCTGAGTGAAATAATAAGTGGCATCCCGGGGCATTAGTGCCAAAGAAGTACTAATATCTTTGTCGCTCACAAATCCGCAGAGTATGCGCACTTTTGAAACGGATTCATTTCCCAGCAATGCTTTCAGATTCTCCATTGCATAACTCATTCCTGCCGGATTATGTGCCACGTCCAGTATTATATTCGGACGCTGCCGGAGCCAGTCCCATCTACCGCGTAGTCCGGTCGCGGGTTTTACACGTGACAAACTGGAAAGCACCACATTCCGATCCAGATTCCAGCCCATTTGCCGCAACAGCTCGCAGGCCGCCAGCACCGTTTTTATATTGGGTAATTGGTAATTGCCTAATAAATCCGTAGTAAGGTCGTACATCTGATGTTCGCCCCGGTGAATAGCCTTAAAATGCTGATGCCTGCTGTCTTGCCCCGTACGCACCATATCCCAGATACTGTCGGCGTACACAATAGTTGATTGTTTGTTATATGCTTCCAGGAAAAACACCTGCTCAGTTTCCTCCTGAGTCTCTCCAATCACGACCGGTATATTCGGTTTAATAATACCGGCTTTTTCCTTCGCAATCGCTTCCAGGCTATTACCGAGTATCTGAGTGTGATCCAACGCTATATTGGTGATAACAGACAGCACGGGATCTATGATATTTGTACTGTCCAGGCGTCCTCCCAGTCCTGTTTCAATCACGGCAATCCCGACCCCTGCATCAGCAAAGGCCGCAAATGCCATAGCCACATTCAGTTCAAAATACGAGGGTTTAATTTCGTCGATGAGCGGAACACACCGCTCCACAAAATCAGCTACAAACGATTCGGATATCGGCTGGCCATCGATTCTTACCCTCTCGCGCAGGTCGACCAGGTGGGGAGATGTGTACAAACCTGTTTTATAGCCTGCTGTCTGAAAGGCTGCTGCCAGCATATGACTCGTACTACCTTTGCCATTGGTTCCGGCAATATGCACTGACGGAAATTTTCGTTGCGGATCGCCCAATGCAGCACACAAACGGCTAATATTTTCCAAACCAGGTCTCAAGGCAGTTTTACCTTCGGCTGAAAACATGGGTAATCTGCGCTCGAGCAATTCCAGGGCCTCGGTGTACGACATCATAGCCAAACTATTTTAAAACTGCCACGAAAATAGCAGATTCAGAGAGCTATGCAAAAATCTGCGTCTCGTAAATAGAAGAATCCTATACAGGCCTAGGTTCGCCCTTGATACAAACCAATACATCTGGTGGATAGCGTAAACGTGATGACAACGTAATTATATCGTTGCTTCAATGATATGAATGCGTCTGAAAGCTACAGATATACTTCCTGAAGTCATTCGCGGCAGCATGCTTTTTGTCTTGTTGCGATTCTTATACGAATTATTATTTTACGCCTGGTTCTGAACCTGTTGCCATTCCTCACTGCAAGAATGACTGTATCAGGCTCAAATACGCCTGACGGGATTTAGCGCAACGATTCAACGAGTGCAGGAAAAGTTTGAATTCACTGCTATCATAATTAAACCGCCTGAAAAAACCACTAGGCAGAGCCTCAGAATATAGCATTTCCAACTGGAAGCTTTTCTATGGAAAACAATAACTTTGTCGCTGCAACCGGACCTATTGTCTACAATAACAACTACAGAATGAACATTGTACAAATTCTTACTGCACAGCAAATCGAACAAAAACTTAAGCGAATGGCTTATGAGATTTGGGAGAAAAATAGTAATGAGAAAGAAATCATGCTTATCGGCATTGAGGAGGTGGGTGCAGTGGTCGCAGACAATCTCAGCAGCCTGCTGCAACAAATCAGTCCACTGAAAATCAGTCGGGCTACCTTGTCAATGAACAAACGCGAGCCTTTGCAGGATGAAATAAAATTATCGGCCGAGCCCAAGCGCAACCAGACAATTGTTTTAGTAGATGATGTGGCCAATTCAGGGAAAACCCTCCTGTATGCCATCAATCCGCTGTTGGTTTACGAACCTCGAAAAGTTCAAATTGCGGTCTTGGTCGATAGAAAGCACAAAAGTTTCCCTGTTTCGCCCGATATAATCGGACTTTCCGTTTCGACTACGCTCCAGGAGCATATCATTGTCAACTACGATGGACAAAGTCTGACGGGCGCGCATTTGGAATAAATTTGCCATACCTTAAACCTGGATGAGATAAACCCGTCAAAAGCGCAATTAAATTCATACAAGATGAGGAAGTCAATTTTGATCGTCGCTGCAGTTGTCCTGAGCGGCATCTCTGTAGCAATAGCGCAGGAGAAAAAAGAAGCAGGTCAGGTGAAGAAAGCAGCGCGTGTAACCGCAACTGAGCTAAAAAGCCCGGAAGAAATGGCAGGAATTAAAACAAACCGGCTGGACAAAACGGTGACTTTGTCGAATGAACAACGTGCAAAAGTTTATAACATCTACTTACAAGAAGCCAAAGACCATCAGAACAGAGCGGCCGAGCGTGCTCAAATACAAAAACAACTGGCAGAGGTATTGGATGCAGATCAGGTAAAAAAAATGGAAGCCGCTGCGGCAGAACGTCGTCAAATGACACAAAAGCGTGCAATTGAACGCAGGGATCAAAAGAATGCTCCTGGTAAAATAATGACAACACCCTAAGACGTCAGGATTACAACAACATATTACATTACCACAACATCCGGTACCTCCACTGGATGTTGTTCAATTTTATAACAGGATATTTTGAAACAGGTAAACAATCAAAAGGTTACTCTTGTACTGGTCGCCGGAGGTAAAGGGCTTCGTATGGGTACAGCCGTACCCAAACAATTTCTGCCATTGGCCGGGAAGCCGGTGATCTATTATGCGGCAAAAGCATTTCTCGACGCATTTCCCGACATTAAAATTGTGGTAGTATTACCATCGGAAGCCATCAGCTATGGCATTATCCTGCTGCAGTCCTTCGATCAAATGGTGGACCTCACAATTGTACCCGGTGGCGAAACCAGATTCGATAGCGTCAAAAACGGACTGAAGGAAGCACACGCTGAGGGAATAATTTTTATACATGATGCAGTACGTCCGTTTGTAAGTAAAGCACTGATTCTGGATTGTTATCAAACTGCAGTCCGCGAGGGTACTGCTATTCCGGCTATTCCGGTTACCGACAGTATCAGACAGTGGGATGGGAATTCTTATAAAGCAATAGACCGGGAACAACTGCGTTCGGTGCAAACACCTCAAACATTTCGGGCAGAAATCATAGTACCGCTATTTATGCAGCAGACCTTTGACCCTTCTTTTACTGACGAAGCTACAGTTCTCGAAAAAAACGGTATCCAGATACAACTTGTTGCCGGTTCAAAGGACAACATAAAACTAACTACGCCGGAAGATATGGCACAGGCCGAAAGCAGGATGATGCAACAAAGTTGCCAGTAAGCGGTTATTGTGCCGGCTAAATGCCAGTTGAACAAATTACACAACGCATGAATTTCAGAAGTATCATACTGATTATCCTAGTGCATCTTGCTATTCCGCTATCCAAAGTGTTCGGCCAGGTAACAGATTCTACGAGTTTTGCATACCCAGTAACCATCGAAGAAGTAGTTATCAGCGCAGCCCAAAATGGATTTGATGTTGATGATTTCATTCGCCGGATTAAAGAAGATACCACATTCTACAAGGCCTTCAGAAGTATGCACCTGGTCAGCTACAATGCAGACAACGACATTAAAATTTACAACAAAAAAAACAATACTGTAAAGGCATCGCTATTGAGTGAAACCAAACAGATTTACCGCGATGGCTGCAGAACAATGACAGTTTTGGAAGAAAAAACAACGGGCGACTTTTACGATAAGAACGGCGGGTTTAATTATTACACCGCTGAACTATATGCTTCACTCTTTTTTACAAAAGATAAGGTTTGCGGAGAAGACAATATCGTTAAAGGGCGGCTGGAAGATAATAGCCGAAAGGGTAGTTTGGAAAAAAATAAAGCTAAACTGAAACAGCTCATGTTTAATCCAGGCAGTAAAATTGGTGGCATTCCCTTCATGGGTAACAAATCAGCCATCTTCGATCCGGAAATTGCAAAAATGTACAACTTCCGAATTGATATGGAACACAAGAACGGTGAGTACTGTTATGTATTTGAAGCAGTCCCTAAAAAAGAGCATATCAAAGATGTTGTCTACAAACAATTCAAGACCTGGTTCCGGCAATCTGATTATTCGATTGTAGCGCGTGACTATGCACTCTCCTATAATACACTTCCGTACGATTTTGACGTACAGATACATGTGGATCTTGAACAAAAAGGTAGTCAGCTGTTACCAGTGTACATCAAATATCGGGGCAACTGGTATGCCTTTTCTAAAGGCCGGGAACATGTCCGGTTCTCTGCCCGTTTCACTTATTGATTTCAGAACGCAAAAATTCATTACCCCTTGTCTTTCCATTCCGTAATTATTACCATTGGCGATGAGTTACTCATAGGACAAACAATTGACACCAATTCTGCGGTCATTGCCCAAAAATTAAACCTTGAAGGCATTCATGTTCAGCGCCGCATTGCTGTGGCGGATACCACCCCCGCTATTATCACCGCTTTGAACGAAGTGGTGCCGGAAGTAAACCTCGTAATCCTTACAGGAGGTTTAGGCCCGACGGCGGATGATATTACCAAACCCGCGCTGGCCAATTACTTTGGAGGAAAACTAGTTACCAGTCCTACGGTATTACAACATATTGAACAGCTTTTCGCCAAACGGAACAGACCCCTTACCGACAAAAACAGAAAACAGGCAGAAGTCCCGGACGCCTGTACGATACTCTTTAATCGGATGGGTACTGCTCCCGGCATGTGGTTCGAAAAAGATAACTGCGTAATAATTTCGTTGCCGGGCGTACCCTTTGAAATGCAATGCATCCTTGAAGAGGAAGTGTTGCCGCGCCTCAGGGAGCGCTTCAAGGGGAACCACATCTATCATAAGACACTCATTACATTCGGTGTGGGCGAGAGCTTTATAGCCGAACAGATTGCAGATATCGAATCGGCGCTACCGCCAGATATTCACCTCGCTTATCTACCTTCCCCTGGAATGGTTAAGTTGCGCCTGAGTGCCGAAGGACCAGATCCTAACGTGCTAAAACAATCTGTAGACCTTCATGCCTCACTGCTGCAACAGCGTCTTGGAAAAATTGTGGCCGCTGACGAAGACCTATCTGCCGAGGATATTGTAGCCAAACTGCTCATAAATAATCGGCTCAGTGTCGGTTTGGCCGAAAGTTGTACAGGAGGATATGTGGCTAGTCGCTTCACCAATATCGCGGGCAGTTCGGCATTTTTCAAAGGTAGTCTGGTAACGTACGCAAATGAAGCAAAAGAACAATTGTTACATGTAAAAACAAATACGCTGCGCGAACATGGTGCAGTAAGTGAGGCCACAGTTATCCAAATGGCTGAAAACGCAAGAACCTTACTGAACGTGGACATTGCACTCTCTATTTCCGGAATACTTGGACCTGGAGGTGGTACGCCGGAAAAACCAGTAGGTTTGGTTTGGATGGCAATTTGCGATAAAAATAAAACTGAAACCAAGAAGTTTCAGTTTTACTACGACCGCATACGCAACAAAGAGTTAGCTGCGCATGCAGCCTTCGACATGATCCGGCTTTTTATAGAACGCATGTTTGCACATTAAATCCTCAAAGACTTCCGGAGCTGGCTATTGCGACTCAAAGCAACCGCTCGTCGGCAAAGCTGAAATAATGACTTTCTGTTACAATAATATGATCTACGAGGCGCAGGTCTAATAATGCTGCACCTTTTCTGATTTTTTCTGTCACCTCTTTGTCAGCCGAACTGGGTTGGGAAGATCCGGAGGGGTGGTTATGTGCTATTATTATCTTTGAGCACATATGCTGTATAGCTATGCGAAATACCACCCGAGCATCGACAATGGTCCCCGACAAGCCACCCACACTTACAAATTCATAGTGAAGGCACTTATTGTTGTTATTCAAACAAAGCACCACGAATTTCTCTACTTTCAGATCGCTTAGGATAGGAAATAATATTGCGGCCGCAGCCCGGCTGTTATTAATTGCGTCGCGCTGCAATCCTTCGCTTAGTTGACGGCGCCGGCCCAATTCCAATGCGGCAACAAGCGTCATGGCCTTCACTTTTCCTATACCTTTAACTCTTTGGAGGTCATCGACTGTGCATCTTCCCAACAACGCCAAATTGCCATTGCCAAATTTCATAACTTCCTGTGCCAAATGGATGACAGACCCCTCCAGGTTACCACTCCGAAGTATGATAGCAATTAATTCAGCATTAGTTAAAGCCTCACTGCCTTTGGCCAATAGTTTCTCCCGGGGCCGGTCGTCTTCTAACCAGGCTTTTATTCCTCTCGGTTCATCGATTGTCAGCGTATTCATAATTCAAGCTAAAAATCCTTTTCATCCTAAAATGGTACCTCTTAAAAATAATTTCCTGTTCCAACTTTACCTTATCGCTCCCTCGTTTGACGTATCAGAAGAGAAGGCACGCTACGGCCTGCTTTTTTGTATAATTTATAGACAGGCACACTCCAAATCTCCAATACGCTGCGGTGTAAATCTCAAAGCCCCACAACACTCGTAGAACTATTCAACCGCGGCCCTACCCGACCTTTGGGCCCTGGACCAATCCAATGGGGAGCTCGAAAAAACTGAAGGTGGCAGCGGACTTTGTTGATTGGGGAAACGTTCAGTTGATATAAGCAATAAGATTTGACGCAAGACTCTTCATTAAACCCGCAAAACACACGCCGCCTCCTTCTGCCACTTACCGGTGTCATTGTATTTGACAACTGTATTGTAAGGCTAACGCAGCGCCAGCTACCTATTGTTATTATCCGAATAGACGCACGATTGTTACCAGTTCCATAAACTTCCGCAATATACCTGACACTCAATTCCTGACATCCAACGTTGAACCGACTTCTTCAACCACTATGTACCAAGCGATATCTTTTGCCAGGTAAAGACTTAATAAATCCGTTCAGCTCCATATTCAACAAGTGTGAAGCTAGTTTCGAACTATTAGCTTTTAACTTCAACTGCAATTCATCGATATGTAAAGCCTTATCTACGCCCAGTAGTTGTGCAATCACCTGTTCTTCGCTGTTGAGCTGCTGAAACAAACGTGCCTGCGCAACTCCCTGGGAAGTATTTGGCTCAAGTTGCAGCAGAGAGCAAAGGTCAGCAGCGCCGGTGATTAATTGGGCAATATTTGTTTTTATTAAATAATTACAACCACTGGATTTCTGATCTGTAGCCCGGCCGGGGAAAGCCAGCACCTCTCTGTTATAGGACGCTGCCAGTTTCGCAGTAATCATCGCGCCTCCTTTCTCTTCCGTCTCCACTACTATAGTAGCATCACACATACCTGCAACGATTCTGTTCCGCATGGGGAAATTAAATTTATCGGGACGCGTTCCGGAGGCGTATTCCGTAATCAATCCACCATCTTGAATCATCTCACGCGCGATATGACGATGTTGCCCAGGGTATATCGTATCCAGGCCATGTGCCATAACTCCAATGGTAGGTAATTTGCATTGTAATGCCTTCCGGTGTGCGATAACATCTATTCCGAAGGCCATCCCACTAACAAGTGTGAGGGGATACTCTGACAATGACTCTACCAGTTGCTCTGTCACCATTTCGCCATAAACCGAATTCTTGCGGGTACCCACCACAGACACCATTTTTTGCTGGTTCAAATCCCGACTCCCCTTGTAATACAACATCATGGGTGCATCATCACACTCCTTAAGCCGTGCCGGATACTCCGTATCCGTAAAAAACAGTGGTTTAATCCGATGCTGCCTTATAAATTTAATTTCATCTGCCACCCGCTTCTCATCTATTGTCTGCCGTAGGCAGGAAAGTCGCTTTTCTCCTAAGCCTTCAATGGAAGCAAGCTGCTTAGAACCTGCTTGAAATACGGCCTTTGCCGACTGAAACCTCCCCAAAAGTAACCTGGCCATTCTCTCGCCGATATGCTCCGTCTGCGTTAGCGCAATCCTAAAAAAAAGCTCTTCCTCATCAATTTCTTCCATGCCACAAATTTACGTCCCTTAACAAAGCCTTTTCCGTGCTACTCAATTTAATTACTTATACTATTTATATCCGTTTAGTATCCCCCATAAATTCCCCCTACTCCATTATCTTATACTTTATATTTTTGAGGAATGAACAAGCGCTATTTAATTTTATTGCTCAGTGCATTTAGTTGGAAACTACAAGCACAACAAAAACAGTTTACAATGCAGGATGCTGTACTCGGATTACGTACGCATCTGGCACCTGCAAACCTCCAGCAACTCAGCTGGATTCCCGGATTAAACAGTTACAGCCATTTGGTGGGCGAAAAGGAACATGAAGCGCTTCTACGAACTTCAGTGCCCCAAATGAAGCAGGACACCGTAATACGCTTGCGTCAAATCAACGAACAACTTTTTGCGAAGGCTCCCTTGAAAACAATGCCGCTTGTCAAATGGCTGGACCAAAATCAATTTTATTTCCAGATAAAAAATGATTTTTACATCTGCCATAAGCAAAATGGATACTGGCAAAGCCGTAAATGGACAAGCCTGCCCTCCGAAGCTGAAAACATCAACGTTGACACCAAACACAAACAGATTGCATATACAATCAACAACAATCTGTTCTTAAAAGACGTGTACGGAAGTGAGCATAAGATCTCAAACGACGAAAACGAACAGGTCATTTACGGGCAATCCGTACACCGAAACGAATTCGGTATAAAAGGGGGCACGTTCTTTTCACCGAAGGGCAATTACCTGGCTTTTTACCGAATGGATGAATCCATGGTAAACGACTACCCGGTGATTAACTGGAAAGACATTCCAGCAGCAAACGAGAACATAAAGTATCCAATGGCCGGAGGCACTTCACACGAAGTTAGTCTGGGCATCTACAATCCCTTGTCGAGGCGTACGGTATACCTTCAAATAGACGGCCCGCGCGACCAATACCTGACCTGCGTAAGCTGGAGTCCGGATGAAAAATTCATGTATGTCGCAATATTGAACCGCGATCAGAACCACATGCGACTCAATCAATACAATGCCGACAACGGAGCCTTTATTAAAACGCTGTTTGAAGAAAAAGATGCCAAATATGTGGAACCACAACATGAGCTGACATTCCTTCCTGAAAACAACAACGAATTTATCTGGTGGAGTCAGCGGGATGGATTTATGCACCTCTATCGATTTAACACGCAGGGTAAATTACTCAATCAAATTACCAAAGGTTCTTGGATTGTAAACGAACTGGCCGGAATCAGAAAAGAAAAACAGGAGTTGATCATTACGGCTACCAAAGAATCGCCATTAGAGAAGCATATTTACAAGGTAAATTGGATTAATGGAAAGATGGAAAAACTCGACGAGGCCGCCGGCATGCACTCGGCAGAGCTTAGCGCGGACGGTGCCTATATCGTTGACCGTTACCAAAACAAAGATGTACCACGGAATATCGTAGTACGCGCAGTCGACAAAAAATGGAGCCGAAATATACTTACAGCTCCCAATACGCTGACAGACTACCAACGTCCCACAATAGAAACCGTTACATTAAAAGCCGATGATGGCACACCACTATATGGGAAACTGATTTATCCCGTTAACTTCGATGCGACAAAAAAATATCCGGTTATCGTTTATTTGTACAACGGCCCGCACGTGCAACTTGTCAATAATTCCTTCCCGGAAAGTGGTAATCTCTGGTACGAATACCTCGCCCAGCGGGGATACATCGTTTTTACCATGGACGGCCGGGGCAGCAGCAACCGCGGGTTGAAATTTGAACAGGCAACTTTCCGCAACCTGGGGAAAGTAGAGATGGATGACCAGTTGCAGGGTGTTCAGTATTTAAAAAACCTTCCCTTTGTTGATGCAGCGCGCATGGGCGTACATGGCTGGAGCTATGGTGGATTTATAACTACTTCACTCATGACCCGCCATCCGGGAGTGTTTAAAGTAGCCGTAGCCGGCGGCCCCGTAATCGACTGGAGCATGTATGAAATAATGTATACCGAACGGTATATGGACGGCCCTAAGGAGAATCCGCAGGGATATGAAGAAAACAATTTGATAAGCAAAGCTGCTAATCTGAAGGGTAAACTTTTGATGATTCATGGTGCACAGGACGATGTGGTAGTATGGCAACACTCAATGAAATTTGTCAAAGCCTGTGTAGATGCAGGCGTACAGCTCGACTATTTTGTATACCCCGGACATGCACATAACGTTCAGGGTAAAGACCGCGTTCATCTGATGCAAAAAATCACGGATTATTTCGACGACTTTTTGAAATAATGAAAACAGCAATTACTCATGGTCCGCCTTACTGCGGGCCATTTGCTTTTGTTACTTGAACAGTTTCTTATTCCCTTGTTTACCAAAACATTTCCCCATTCATTTAATCCTTACCTTTGCGCCGTCAATTCAAAACTTTCCATTTGATATGAATACAAAAAAAATATTGGCTGATCTGGGTATCGAAAAACTGAACTCCGGAGCTTCGACCGGTGTGAAATGGATGAAGGCCGGCGGACGCCAGTTAGATTCTTACTCTCCGGTTGACGGCAAACTGATTGCTTCTACAGAAGAAGTAACTGAGAAAACTTTTCAAAAAGTAATGGACAAAGCTGCTGCCGCCTTCAAAGAGTGGCGCAACTGGCCAGCTCCGAAACGCGGAGAAGTAGTTCGCCAGATAGGCGAAGAATTGAGAAAAAAGAAAAATTCTCTAGGCGCTCTTGTTTCATATGAAATGGGTAAGAGCCTGCAGGAAGGGCTGGGTGAAGTGCAGGAAATGATTGATATATGCGACTTCGCCGTAGGACTGTCGCGCCAGCTGTACGGCCTTACCATGCATAGCGAACGCCCTCAGCACCGCATGTATGAACAATGGCACCCGCTGGGCATTGTAGGTATTATCAGCGCATTCAACTTCCCGGTTGCGGTATGGAGCTGGAATGCTGCAATAGCATGGGTTTGTGGAGATGTTTGCGTATGGAAACCCAGCTCGAAAACGCCCCTTTGCGCAATCGCTTGTCAAAACATCATTGCCGACGTGCTCAAACGTAACAATGTACCCGAAGGCGTAAGCTGCCTGGTGATAGGAAACGCTTCCGGAGACCTCATCAACAACGACAAACGAATTCCCCTGGTATCTTTCACAGGTTCAACCCGTATCGGACGCCACGTATCACAGGTGGTTGCCGGCCGCTTCGGTAACACCATCCTGGAACTGGGCGGTAACAATGCCGTTATCGTTTCTGAGCACGCTGACCTGAATATGGTATTAATGGGTACTGTATTCGGAGCTGTAGGAACCGCAGGGCAACGTTGCACTTCAACCCGCCGGCTGATTGTTCATGAAAGCGTTTATGATAAAACGATTACTGTACTGAAGAAAGCGTACAGTCAACTGAAAATAGGTAATCCCCTGGATGCCGCTAACCACGTAGGCCCGCTGATCGATAAGAAAGCTACCGAAGATTACCTGAATGCTATTGAGCGCGCTAAACAGGAAGGTGGCAAGGTGCTGGTTGCCGGAGGCGTATTAAGCGGCAAGGGTTATGAAAGCGGATGCTATGTGAAACCATGCATTATAGAAGCGAAGAATGAATTTGAAATCGTGCAGGAAGAAACCTTCGCACCGATTCTTTATGTACTTAAATACAGTACCATTCAGGAAGCGATCGACATGCAAAACAATGTACCTCAGGGACTATCTTCCTCTATATTCACCAGCAACCTGCGCGAAGCAGAATTATTCCTGTCGGCAGCTGGTAGTGATTGCGGAATCGCAAATGTGAACATCGGTACTTCAGGCGCTGAAATCGGCGGTGCATTTGGCGGGGAAAAAGAAACCGGAGGTGGAAGAGAAAGCGGCTCCGATGCATGGAAAGCTTACATGCGCCGCCAAACAAATACAATCAATTACGGTTCCCAGCTGCCCTTGGCTCAAGGCATCAAATTTGATGTATAAATAAAGGCCGCAGCTCAATAATCAGATATGAAAGACACAAGCGGCAGCAATGCAGCTTGTGTCTTTTTATACAACAGGGTTGTACCAATACCAGAAATCTGTAATGCTAAAAATTTCCTGAAATGTTAACGCACTCATTCCTAAAAAAGCAATCCATTGTTATAGGTATTATAATATTTGGGATGGCCAGCTGTAGACCTACAAAGGATGATTATCGCCAGGACTTTGTAAAAGGCTGTGTAAATAAGTTTGCTAAAGATAGTACAGTAGCCAGCACGCAGGGCCGGCTGCTTGTCGAAGACTATTGCAACTGCCTGGGCGACAAGCTAAATGACAACATGGATGCAGATCAATGGCGCCAGTTCAACAAAAAAGGAGATACCACCCTCTCTGAATTCCGCAACCCGATAGATATGTGCAAACAGGATTTCAGAAAAAGGCTGGAACAATTACATCCGTAAAACGCCAGATAATGTCCTACACAATATCGTAACTTTAGACCCCTGCAAAGGGGTTTTCCTATTTGTGGGATATTCAAAACAGGTGAGAAGGGGCAAAAGATGATAATTCAAAGCGCAGACCAGCAATTCAGTAAAGGGAGGGGTGCCCAATATAATCCTCAAAACAGATTCGAATCTTCAAGCTATGTACGAGAGCATGCTGAAGGTATTGATGATTGGGAAGAAGAAGAAAGACAAACAAATTATATATTCGACCAGAGCAAAACCATTGTCAATGAAGTAAAAAGCCCCGATGTGGGTATGCTCTATTCCATCAACCCCTATCAGGGATGTGAACATGGCTGTATCTATTGCTATGCACGCAATTCGCACGAGTATTGGGGCTACAGCGCCGGCGTCGACTTTGAGCGTCGGATCGTAGTTAAAGAAAACGCACCTTTCCTGCTACGTAAATTTTTCAGCAACAAAAATTGGACACCGGCACCTGTTTCCCTTTCCGGGAACACCGATTGCTACCAACCGATTGAGCGAAAGATGAAACTAAGCAGACAGCTGCTGGAAATATGTCTGGAGTTTCGTAACCCTGTTGGTATCATTACAAAAAACACCCTTCTATTGCGGGATTTGGACCTGTTACAAGAGCTGGCGACGCGTAATTTGCTTACCGTGTACTCGTCAGTAACGTCGGTTGATGATAGCTTTCGACTCTTGTTGGAACCGCGTACAGCTACCTACAAAAACAGACTCAGGATGATTGAAACACTGAGCAAACACAATATTCCAACTGGCATCATGAATGCCCCTATTATTCCCGGCCTTAATGACATGCATATGCATGATACGATTAAGGCTGCAGCCGATGCCGGAGCCCGTTGGGCCGGTTACACCATCGTACGGCTAAATGGAGCCATAGGGCCTATTTTCAAGGACTGGTTGTCCAAAACATTTCCTGACAGGGCATCGAAAGTCTGGAACCAGATTGAAGCATGTCATGGTGGACAGGTCAACGATAGCAGGCTGGGTACGCGTATGCGGGGAGAAGGAAATATAGCAGACATTATCAAACAGCAATTCTCGTTGTATTGCAAAATGTACGGCCTGAACAAAGAGAAATTTAACTATGACCTGAGCCAGTTTAGGCGATTGCAGGGCAATCAGCTTCCGCTATTCTAGCAAGTATTCACCTCAGATGCCGTGGAGGCTCACTTTGAAAACTTGGTTACAGGCACCCAGCTTTTATTCGGTTATTACCTTTATCGAACTTAAATCAAAGGTCGTAGTCTTGCCAGCGCCACCTTCATAGCAAAAGGCAATATGCACCCTGGTTCGGGGTTTCAATACAGTATAACTATTAGTCCATTCAGTTGCATATCCGGCAGTAGATCCCGCACTTACCGACGTAGAAAGCGGCTCCCATACCGCACTATTGGGATCGGTATTGTCCTGATAACCGGAAGATATATATACCTTGAACTTCGCTCCGTTATCATAGCCATCCCGGGTACTGAATAGTAAGCGCGGGAATAACTTTTCACCGATTACAATTTCAGGCGTTATCAACCAGGTTTTTACATAGGGTGGAACTGGTCCGCCAAATGCTGTAATACGGGCATAGCTTCTGCCGTTTTCCATTCCTGCAATAAAATATCGTCCGCCAGCTTCCGCCCAATGCTTCCAGCCACCTAGTTGCACAGGTTGGCCTTCGGCCTGCGCAGCAAAATCCTCCTTAAGCAAGATCGTGTGTCGCTCGTCGCATCTCAATTGATCGAACTGTACATCATTGGGCGACCGGACAATTAACAATGGCCGGTTATAGTTTCGCGTATACAGGGCGGTAATATAACCGCTACCCGATGGCAATATTTCGGAACGGAAACTTGCCCGCGCACTAGTACGAATAGGTACCCCCGCGCCGGTACAGTCAATCAGCAAACGGTCCGTGAAAGACTGCATGGCAGCGGGTTCGGCAAAAGGTACCCGGTCGGGACCAGTTTCAAATTCTACATCAGGTATTACAACTATTGTGTTCAGCCGTTCTGTTGCACCCTCAGGATCCAATAATGCAGGAAGAGATATAGTGTCGGGTAAAACATGATGCGGATAACTGGCTTTAACAACATGTTCCGAAATGAAGAGTTCCGGAATGGAACTCAGTTGCCCCGCCGGATCGGGCAGATATCCCAATTGCGGATGAAGGGCATTGGTGCCTAAATAAAGTCCTTTGCACCGTACATAAACTTTGCGCCCGAGTGGAAAATCCCGATAAAGGTAATTTTGATCGAGTAAAATTTCAATGCCCCCCGTACTATCCTGTATAGCTATCTTTTTAAAATAGTTCCCTTCTGCATCATTCATTACTACTATACCGGAGACAATAAAATCTTCCAGAACGGGCGTATACAAAGGCCATTCTTTCAGTTCTTTTATGCTTGCCGACACTTTCAGCCCAGGATCCAGGTGACGGTTGTCGGGTGGCAATTCTATTTTTTTCCTGCAGGAAAAAAAGCAAACAAAAATCAGCAAAGAAAAGCATGCACGCAAACTCATAAAACATGAATATTTACTACAAAAATAAATATTTTATGCTTATCGAAACTAAAAAAACAGCCGGCGTTACCGGCTGCTTTCATTTTTCTCAAAATCCAAATTAGTTGTATCCCAGTTTTGCTCTCAAATTAGAATCGAGTGCTTCAAGAAATTCCTCAGTGTACAGGTAATGTTCACCGTGTTTTACTTTATTACCATGTATACATACAGCAAGGTCTTTAGTCATCTTTCCGCTTTCCACGGTTTCGATACATACTGCTTCCAAAGCATGAGTGAAGTCGATCAATGCCTGATTGCCATCCAGCTTTCCTCTGAATTCCAAACCGCGCGTCCATGCAAAAATCGAAGCAATCGGATTGGTTGAAGTCGGATTGCCTTTTTGATGCTCGCGGTAGTGACGTGTTACGGTACCATGGGCAGCCTCCGCTTCCATGGTCTTTCCATCCGGAGTAACTAAGGTAGAAGTCATCAGACCCAAAGATCCAAAGCCCTGAGCTACAGTATCGCTTTGTACGTCACCGTCATAATTTTTACATGCCCAAACGAAGTTGCCGTTCCATTTTAAAGCTGAAGCGACCATATCATCGATCAAACGGTGTTCATACGTAATACCTGCAGCTTCAAAATCAGATTTAAACTCCTGCTCGTAAATCTCCTGGAATATATCTTTGAAACGGCCATCGTATTTTTTCAAAATGGTATTCTTGGTAGACAGGTACAAAGGCCATTTTTTCATCAACGCCTGATTAAAGCAGGAACGGGCAAAACCAGCAATACTCTCATCGGTGTTATACATGGTCAGGGCCACACCATCGCCTTTGAAGTTATATACTTCAAACTCCTGCACCGTACCGTCCTCTCCTTCAAATTTCACAGTGAGCTTGCCTTTTCCTTTTGTAACAAAATCGGTAGCACGATACTGGTCGCCAAAAGCATGGCGACCAATGCAAATGGGCGCCGTCCAATTGGGTACCAGACGCGGTATATTACTGATAACAATAGGCTCTCTGAACACTGTTCCATCCAAAATATTGCGAATGGTACCATTGGGGGACTTCCACATTTGCTTCAGGCTAAATTCTTTCACGCGCTCCTCATCGGGCGTTATAGTTGCGCATTTGATACCAACACCGTATTGCTTGATAGCGTTGGCTGCATCTACAGTTACCTGATCGTCGGTAGCGTCACGATGTTCAACTCCAAGATCATAATATTTAATATCAAGGTCTAAATATGGAAGAATCAATTTGTCTTTAATAAACTTCCAGATGATTCTTGTCATCTCGTCGCCGTCGAGTTCCACAACGGGATTCGCTACCTTAATTTTTTCAGCCATTTGCTAAACAGGTTAAATTAATTGTCGAAAAATATGAACCGGGCAAAAGTAATAAAAATGAATCTGTTTAACTAAAGGCGTGAAAATTTGCCTGCCTCTTCTGAGCGTCACTGGTGCATCAGCTTAAACGATCAGATTGCGCTTCGATTTCAGCAAGTCCAAATCTACTTCCCTGATCCAGGATATTTGTGGGTTTTTGGTAAAATCGGGCTGGCGATGATTCTCCTGGTCCCAGAAATCGGCATATTGGATGAGGAGTAAAAAATCGGCATGCTTCCATTCGGGCAGCAATCTTTTGGCACCCGCCCGATTACCGTACAAAAACAGACTTGCATCAAAATAACTAAGGTCGTGCCGGTATACGGGAAAATAATAGGATTCCTCGCTGAAACGCTCTGTTTCCTGAAATAAGGTTCCAGCATTATTCATATTGCCTTTACTCCTTGCAACACAAATGTCCAGTTCAAGATCACGCTTAAACTGCAAGGCAAACAGCTGATTGAGCCACCAGCAAAGCTGATAACCAGGCAAAGGGCAACCTATGGCAAGCAGGCGACTTCCTGAGAAAAAATCCTCTTCAATCGCTGCTGTATTCAATACATATTTTGCCATACGCTATAGCCGCAAAATTCGAACTAATTTATGTTATTGCAAAAGCAGAAGTAATATCAAAACGATAAACCTTAGGAGCATGCCCCACTCAGCTCCTGATTTTTTCGTAATTTCCCGCAGCTAAAAAATCACTTCTATGCCTACGACATATATAGTACTTATTGCACTGGTAGTTTTGCTGTTTTTCTGTTTTGTAACCGTACAACAGGGGACCGTAGCCGTCATTACAGTCTTTGGAAAATTCCGTCGTATTATGCGGCCCGGGCTCAACTTCAGAATTCCGCTGATTGAGCGCATTTTCCGGCGCATATCCATACAAAACAGATCAATCGAGTTAAAGTTTCAGGCGATTACCCAGGACCAGGCAAACGTCAATTTCTCTGCAATGCTCTTATATGCGGTTTTCAACCAGGATGCAGAAACTATCAAGAACGTGGCGTTCAAGTTTATGGATGAGCGTAGCCTGATGCAGGCACTTGTGCGCTCGGTAGAGGGTTCGGTCCGTGCATTCGTAGCTACAAAAAAACAAGCGGAGATTCTGAGTCTTCGGGGCGAAATTATTCTGCACGTAAAAGAACAATTGGACAAGGTACTTGAGGAATGGGGATATCATTTAATTGACTTGCAGATCAACGATATTACATTCGACGAAGTCATTATGCGATCAATGGCACAGGTGGTGTCGTCAAACAACCTGAAAGCGGCAGCGGAGAATGAAGGCCAGGCTCTGTTGATAACAAAGACCAAAGCTGCGGAGGCCGACGGAAATGCTATCAAAATTCAGGCAGAAGCAGAGCGGCAGGCAGCACAGCTACGCGGCCAGGGCGTGGCTTTATTCCGCGAAGAAGTGGCACATGGTATGGCAAAAGCCGCCAAGGAAATGGAACAAGCAAATCTGGATGCCTCGTTTATCTTATTCTCTATGTGGACAGATGCCATTAAACACTTCGCAGAGAATGGCAAAGGCAATACGATTTTCCTGGATGGAAGCAACGAAAATATGCAGCGCACTATGCGGGAACTGATGAGCGTTGCTCAGAATTCAAAGATCGTATCTCCTCCGCCCGGAAAATAAATCGTTTTCCTTTACGTTAATAACGTCTGATTTTCACTGCCCGGCACCGGACTACTGCCAGGCGGCTGGAGCAAATATGCTCCTCATAAACCTGGCACATACAATTTTTGATATCGTTACAAAACATTTTTTCAAATCATTTTTTAATCCAAATCTATACCTACCTTCGTCTGCTTAATTTTTCAAAAATGGAAGCCACAACCACACAATTTCCACATGTGCCTTACGGCCGCACTGTTCACGGACAGGAAGAAATAGATGCCGTGGTAGAGGTATTGAAAACCTCAACCCAAATGGGCAAGAATGTTCGCGCTCTTGAAGAAACTGTTGCAGGACTCTACGCTAAGAAATACGGCATTGGTGTTAATTCGGGATCATCTGCACTGTATCTGGCCGCCGATTTGCTGGATTACGAAGAAGGAACTGAAATTATTACTCCTGCACTGACTTTTTCCACCACTGTAGCTCCACAGGTAAAACGCAAATGGGTACCTGCCTTTATCGATGTACAGGAAGGCACATACAACCTCGATGTAAACAAAGTTGAAGAAATGATTACGCCCAAAACAAAGGCAATGATCATACCCAACCTGATCGGGAACCTTCCTGACTGGCGGATACTGCGGCAAATAGCAGACAAACACAACCTTTTCTTACTCGAAGATTCAGCCGATACTTTGGGGGCTGAAATCGACGGAGCATCCTCCGGAAGGTTCACCGATATGAGTACTACCAGTTTTTATGGCTCACATATCGTTAACTGCGCCGGCAACGGCGGTATGCTCTGTGTAAATTCAGACGCATATTATGATCGCGGACGACTACTGCGCAGCTGGGGCAGAAGCTCTTCCCTTTTCGTAGAATCAGAAAAAATTGAAAACAGGTTCAACGTAGAAGTCGATGGTATTCCCTACGATGCGAAATTCGTATTCGAAGAACCCGGTTACAATATTGAACCCTCCGAACTTGGAGCCGCCTTCGGACTGGTACAGGTGAGCAAATTGTCTGATAATATTGACAAGCGGGCTGCCAACTATGAACAGCTTCGTTCATTCTTTGAGCAATATGAAGAACATTTTATTCTGCCCCAACAGCTTCCCGGTTCCCGTACCGGATGGCTGGCTTTTGCTGTGACTGTGCGGGATACAGCTCCATTTATTCGCCGCGACCTGCAGATTTTCCTTGAAAAACGGAATATTCAGACGCGCACTGTTTTTACCGGAAATATTCTACGTCAGCCAGGCTTTAAGAATGTAGCGCACAAAGCGAGCGCCAACGGCTATCCGGAATCTGACCGGGTAATGCGGGGAGGTATGCTACTGGCCTGCCACCACGGATTAGATCAGCTGCAGATCGATCATATCAAAGAAAGCGTAACAGCTTTTATGAACCAATTGTAAATTAAAACAATTGCATACGCAAAAAGGCCGTCCACAGTGGATGGCCTTTTTTGATGCATATTCACCCATGAGCTATACTTCTTTCTGCTCGTGATAGTAGGGAAAAGATGCCCTCAACATAATACCTGAACGTTCAAAACTCAGCCGCGCACATCATATTTTTCCGGCGTTTCCAACATTCATATTCAAAATACTGTTAGTGAGAATAATTATCCACCACACCTTTATAAACATTTGATCAATCCACCGTTTAATACCTAATTTTGCGTCTACTATAATGTTATGCCTGCCGACACCCACAAGCGATTAAGTATCTGGACTCCGCTTACCTTTTCCGTAATTCTCATTCTAGGCATTCTGATCGGCTTCCAGTTAAATAAATACATGGCCAAGAAAAAACCTATCTCGGCTGTGATAGAGCGCAACGACCGGCTTGAGGATATTATAGACCTTATCGGCGCAAAATACGTGGACTCAGTAAGTGCCGATTCCCTTTACGAAGATGCTATTAGTGGCATCCTGAAACACCTCGATCCGCATACGGTATATATTCCAGCCCGCGATATGGCTGCGGTAACTGAAGATATGGAAGGAAACTTTAAGGGCATAGGTGTGGAGTTTTATGTTCTGGATGATACGCTGATGATTACTTCTGTAATGACAAACGGACCTTCGTACGATGCAGGTATAAAAGCAGGCGATAAGATTATTAAAGTGAACGACAGCACCGTGGCCGGAGTAGGCATCGACAGCGAACATATCATCAGTATGCTTCGCGGGCTTGAAGGCAGCTCTGTAAACCTGACCCTGCAACGACCTTCGGATCACAGCATCTTAAAACTCGAGGTAAAACGAGGCATAATTCCAATATACAGCGTTGACGCTTCTTATATGATTGATGCAGAAGTTGGCTATATCCGCATCAACCGTTTTAGCGCCACAACTTACCGGGAGTTCATGAAAGCCATGAAGGGTTTGCTGGCCAAAGGAATGAAGAAAATGATCCTCGATCTGCGCCAGAATCCGGGCGGCTACCTGGATGCCGCCACCGCAATAGCCGACGAATTATTGAGTAACGATAAACTACTCGTATACACGCAGGGCCGCACTTCGGCAAAAGAAGAATATATGTCAGGGAAGAAAGGAGCATTCGAAAAAGGTCCTCTGGCTGTTTTGATAGACGAAGGTTCGGCATCGGCCAGCGAAATTGTTGCCGGCGCTGTGCAGGACTGGGATCGGGGGGTAGTTATAGGCCGCCGCTCCTACGGAAAAGGCCTGGTTCAGGAACAATTTGAACTAGGCGACGGCTCGGCACTAAGGCTTACCACAGCCAGGTACTATACACCTTCAGGCCGCAGCATACAACGCCCCTACGACCAGGGGAGGGAAGCTTATGCTATGGATCATCGAAGCAGATTCGCCGATGGCTCGCTGACTACCGATCTGGAGACACCGAATTTTGTAGACACGGTTAAATATTACACCGAAGAAAAACACAGGGTGGTTTACGGAGGCGGCGGTATTAAACCCGACATCACCATCCCTTATGAGACCAGCGAATTTGCAGGTGAACTGTACGAACTTATTTCGTCACAGACATTTAGCAATACCTTATTTACTTACTTCTCCCAGCACGGGAGGCAAATGGGTAGCTACAAGTCATTTCGGGAGTTTGATTCTTCATTTCGGGTAACCCCCGAACTATTGCAACAACTTAAGAAGAACCTTGCCACTGAATGGCCACAGGAAGTGCAAAAAGTGTGGTCAGATGCGCATACGCTGGACTTCCTGCAATCACGTGTCAAAGCTATGTTTGCCCGGATGCTGTTTCGTAACAATGGCTATTATCAGCAGGCGAATAAAGATGATCGGGTAGTACAGAGGGCGCTACAGGTTTTACGCAATAAGAAAGAATACGCCATTCTGATGGGAAATCAGTAAAGGTCCGGCTTTATGAATATTGCGGCATGGCATTCAGCCAGCTTACTTTACCCCCTCTATTTTCGGCACAAAAATGTTGCATGCCATTCGTCAGCATCCAGAACGGGCATTGTAATATCTGATGATAACGCAACAACTGTTGCAGCACCTTTTCCGAAACTGCAGTACCTGGCTCTTTACACTCTACCAACATCCACGGTTGCTGCTGCCGGTCATATACAACAACGTCGTATCGCTTTCTAAGTGCGCCAATCTTTATCTCCTTTTCCACAGATATCAACCCACGCGGATATCCCAATGATTCACACAAGGATACCAGAACATTCTGGCGCACCCATTCTTCCGGTGTAAGCACTACGTACTTTTTGCGGAAGCTGTCGAAAATAAGGCGTTGCGTGCCCTCCTGGCGGAATTTAAAGGGGTAATCGGGAAAATTAAGTTCAATCATAAAATTATGCCCTAATATGCCGCTTCCAACTGACGCATGCGCATCATATATTTCCCCAGAATATCAAACTCAAGATTTACATCCTGACCCGGCTGCAATTGCGCAAAATTGGTATGTTCCAGCGTATAAGGTATTATAGCGACCGTAAAACCGCTACGATCCACATTAAAGGCTGTAAGACTAACTCCATTAACACATATCGACCCCTTCTCTATTACCAGAGGTGCAAAAGCCTCGGGGAAACAGAACTGAAAAAGATGGGAACCTTCCATTGCCTGTCTTCCTATGCATTGCCCCACGCCGTCGACATGACCCTGAACTATATGCCCATCCAGACGGTCGCCCAGTTTCATAGCTCGCTCCAGATTAATAATCCTTCCTTCTTTCCAAGTTCCTAACTGCGTTTTCTGTATAGTTTCTGCCACGGCTGTAACCGTATGGCAGCTTTCGTCGCAGGCAACTACGGTCAGGCATACTCCATCGTGAGCTACAGACTGATCAATTTTAAGTTCTTTGCTGAGAGCGCTTTCTACGGTAAAATGTATATTAGTTCCCTCATGTCTTATTTGCTTCAACAATCCGGAAGCTTCTATAATTCCAGTAAACATAATTCTAAATTGGAGGTTTTATTGCTTCACTGCTCTTCCCCGGTGGATGACGGTGCCCTCGGAACCTGAAACCGTGAACTCCAGCATTAAGGTTCCGGGAGTTGCAATGGCAGTATCAGCATTAAGACGAAGGTTTCCGGATAGTGTATCAGCTCCTGAACCGCAATTCAGCTGTCCCGCACTTCCTTCCAACAAGGTGTCTACATGTGCAAAGCTGTACTTATTGGCTGTCAGATAAACAGCAAGACCATTATTGCACCAACCGTTCATAGCTATATGTCTTAAAACCGAATCTTCGGTAGCTACAAAACTCAGGGTCTTTTGCTGAACACCAATGGTATCCCCGTTAGGCCGGAACATAGAGTCCGTGAGTAACCAGGTACCTAAAAATGAATCGACCGGAAATATACAAACTGCATTGTCAGGCTTTCCCGGGAAGCCCCGGTTATAATTAATTGCCCTTGGATCATTGCAATAGGGATTCGTCAAACGGTCGTCCAGACCAGTCTTTGGAGGATCCTCATATTTTGAGCAGGAAACTACCAACGCCACTATTCCTGCCAACACAGCAATTCTTGATGTATGTTGTATACGCATAGGTATTGTAACGAAAAAATCCGGGATTTAATATACACAGCGTCCGCGCTGATCGCTATTTCTTTTTGGGGCAGCTTTTACAGCGTTTGCCATGCTTGTACTTTTTGCAGCACTTTTTAAAACAACAAGTTTTTGCACACCTCAGGAATTGATCACTAATATTAACCTGCTGCACCACTACGTCTTTTTCCTTTGCTTCCATCTCTTCTTATTTTAATTAAAACCACTGAACTAGTGGGCATCCAGCCAGTTGCGGCCAGTTCCGGCTTCTGCAACTACAGGCACATTGCCCGGCAATGCCAATGCCGAGGCCATCTCCTCTGTTACCAATGTGCGCATCCTGTCAACCTCCTCAAGCGGCACTTCAAACACAAGTTCGTCGTGCACCTGCAAAATCATCCTTGATTGCAGGTTTTGTTGTCGCAAGGCTTTGTGAACGCGAATCATGGCTAGCTTGATCATATCTGCTGCCGAACCCTGAATGGGCGCATTGATAGCAACGCGCTCCGCAAATCCCCGAACCGTCTGGTTAGAGGAATTGATATCCGCCAGCTTTATTTTTCTGCCTTTCAGTGTTTTTACAAAACCATGTTGTTTTGCAAATAATATCGACTGATCCATGTACTGTTTCACAGAAGGGTATTCTTTGAAATAACTTTCGATGATTTCTTTAGCTTCCGTTCTGCTGATACCTAAGTTATCGGCAAGCCCAAATGCAGACTGCCCATATATAATGCCAAAATTCACCGCCTTAGCGTTCCGGCGCTGTTCAAAAGTAACTTCATCTTCAGCTACACCGTACACTCTCGCAGCAGTAGACCGGTGTATATCTTTATTTTGCCGGAACGCGTCCATCATATTTTCATCGCCACTGATAGCCGCTACTACTCTAAGTTCAATTTGCGAGTAATCGGCCGAAAGCAATACATGGTTTTCGTCGGGCGCAATGAAGGCTCGTCGGATCTCTCTTCCCCGATCGGTACGAATAGGGATGTTTTGCAAATTGGGATTAATACTGCTTAACCTGCCGGTTACAACTACTGATTGATTAAATGAAGTGTGGATTCGTCCGGTTCTCGGATTTACCATTAAAGGAAGAGCATCGGCGTAAGTTGATTTAAGCTTACTAAACTCACGAAAAACCAGGATACTATCGACAATTCCATGCTTAGCACGCAGTTTTTGCAGCACATCCTCTCCTGTTGCGTATTGTCCGGTCTTCGTCTTCTTTGCCTTTTCATCCAGCTTCATTTTTTCAAACAAAACTTCGCCCAATTGTTTGGGAGACGCCAGATTAAAGGTTACGCCTGCCTGCTGGTATACACTTTCTTCAGCTTCCTTAATTTCCTTCCCAAGTTGATGAGCGTATTCAGCCAAAAAATCAACATCGATACCTACCCCCGCAAACTCCATATCGGCCAGCACCGGCACCAATGGATTTTCTACCTGCTGAAACAATTCCTCGACTTCATTTACTTTGAGTAAAGGTGCGAATGTATGTTTTAACTGAAGGGTAATATCTGCATCTTCCGATGCATACTCCTTTATCTGATCCAAAGGAACATCGCGCATATTTCCCTGCCCTTTTCCTTTCTTCCCAATCAGTGTTTCAATACTAACCGGATCATAGTTAAGATACTTTCGACTCATCATATCCATACTGCGCTTACCTTCCGGCTCTATAACATAATTAGCAAGCATGGTATCAAAATGTGGCCCTTTCAGACTTATACCATAATTTTTGAGCATGAGCATGTCATACTTCACATTTTGACCTACCCAGGTAATGTTCGGATTATCGAACAGGTTACGCAGCCGGTTCAGAAGTGCAAGCGTTTCTTCCCTATCAGGCGGACAGGGAATATACCAGGCTTCTCCCTGCTTCCAGGAAAAACTTAATCCAACAAGTTCGGCCTTCATGGCATCTGTACCTGTAGTTTCAGTATCGAAACATATTTCGGACTGCTGCATGGCATCCACCAAAAAGTCGGTAAGGGCCCCATCCGAGGTTATAGCGCGATAGTCATGCGGTTTATCAGCAATCGTTTTGAAATCCTCCAGTACATCAAATAAGTCCGGGGCTGCCTGGCCGTTAGAAGGGGTTGTTGCCGCCGCGTTTCCAAACAGATCGGTTTGTTGGGGCATGATACTATTATCCGGACGGGACACAAAAGCGTTGCCGAGTATACGTGTACCCATAGTACGGAATTCGAGCTCATTAAAGATATGATTCAGCTCTTCCGTATTCCATTCCTTTAACCGGAAATCTTCTTCATGAAAATCGACGGGTACATTGGTAATAATCGTTGCCAGTTTTTTCGAAATAATGGCACTTTCCGTTCCCTTGCGGATTTTCTCGCCTAAAGCGCCCTTAATAGTCGCTGCATTGGCGAGCACATTTTCCAATGTATCATACTCGGCCAATAGTTTTGCGGCAGTTTTTTCGCCTACACCGGGAATACCCGGAATATTATCGACGGCATCACCCATAAGACCCAGGATATCGATTACCTGGCTTACCCGGCTGATACCCCATTTTTCACAAACTTCCTTTTCGCCCAGAATCTCAAATGTTCCGCCTTTATAACCGGGTTTATATATGAATACATGAGGACGCACCACCTGACCATAATCCTTGTCGGGTGTTACCATGTAAACATCGTAGCCCATGTCGGCCGCTTGTAGTGCCAGAGTACCTACTATATCGTCGGCTTCATAACCATCTACTTCAATACAGGGGATATTAAAACCCTTAACGATACGCTTAATATCAGGAATAGCACTCAATAAATCTTCCGGTGCTTCCTGACGGTTGGCCTTGTAATCCGTAAAATCTGTATGTCGTTCGGTGGGTGCATGGGTGTCCCAAACTACGGCCATATGTGTCGGCCGCTCTTTAATAATTAAATCGTTCAGTGTATTGGTGAATCCAAATTGTGCATTGGTATTGCGGCCTTTACTGGTGATTCGGGGACTCCGGATCAGCGCATAATATGCCCGATATACCAATGCCATAGCATCCAACAGGAATAGTTTTTTTCCGTTATCAGACATATATCAGTGTTTACTAAATTAAAAGCAGCAGCGAAATTAAGCATAAAAACGTTGGCAGCTAAAAACGAAAGAGGTTGAAGCCCTTTCGGGTGTTCAACCTCTTTAAATTATCGATTAATCAAAATAGCATTACAAATTCAGTGTCGGCCGGATTTTGGTATCGTAATCCCTGATGGCGTGCTGAAATATTTTACGGGCAAGTTTGGCTCCCTGAAACTCTTCGATTTTCACCACTTTCTTTTCCAGCACTTTGTACTCTTCAAAAAATTGGCGCGTTTCGGCCAGAAAATGAGCAGGCATCTCTGAGATATCGTTAATATGTGCCACACTCATATCGTTGGCGCATACAGCAATCAGCTTATCGTCCGCTTCGCCCTGATCAAGCATACGCATTACACCAATAATTTTGGCCGGTACCAGGCATAATGGTTGTATGGCAATCTGGGAAAGAATCAGGATATCCAATGGATCTCCGTCATCACAATACGTTTGAGGAATAAATCCATAATTGGCAGGATAATAAACCGAAGAGTATAACACGCGGTCCAGCATCAGCATACCCGTTTCTTTGTCCAATTCATACTTTGCGCGCGAACCTTTAGGTATTTCTATAATACCATTTACTAGTTCACCGGACGCTTCACCATAGCTAACCGTATGCCAGGGATTAAATTGCATAATTTACAAATTTTGCAGCCTTTTTTTAAGAGGATTTTTTTTGAGGGTGCAAAGATAAGGCAAGTGCGGGCAAAGGAACAAAGAGGCTTATTCGAAATATTTACGTAATAAGCGGCTGGTTGATGTACAAAAAAATTGCCCTTTTCAGGGAAATACAGGAATTTTACCGGCAGACATTAAAACCTGCCCTTCAGTCTAATATGAATTTTCATAATATTTCAACCGCTGATCTCGGGTACTTCCAAAGTATTTTACCGGCAGAACGTGTGCATAGTAGTGAAGAACACCTGTTACGTTGCGCATCAGACGAAACGGAGGATTTTGTATTCCCCCCTGAGTTGGTTTTACAGCCGACGAGTACCAAAGAAGTCAGCAGAGTTCTTGCTTACTGCAATAAACAAGGTATCCCGGTGACGCCCCGCGGCGCAGGTACCGGCTTGAGCGGAGGCGCGCTGCCTCTGTATGGCGGGGTCTGCCTCGATATGAGTCGTATGAATAAAATTGTACAAATCGACAAAGATAATTTTCAGGTTACCACAGAACCGGGTATCATAACCGAACTCCTGCAAGGGGCTGTTGCTGAAGAAGGATTATTTTACCCCGTCGATCCCTCAAGCCGCGGATCTTGCATGATTGGCGGCAATATATCAGAAAACAGCGGGGGCCCCCGCGCAGTCAAATACGGTACAGTGAAGGATTATGTGTTGAATCTGGAAGTGGTCTTACCGAATGGAGAAATTATTTGGACAGGTGCCAATACTTTAAAAAATGCCACAGGCTACAATCTCACACAATTAATTGTGGGCAGTGAGGGCACACTTGGAGTTGTTACTAAAATTGTATTACGCCTGCTTCCCTACCCTATGCACAACCTGCTTATGCTGGTTCCCTTTAAAAGCGCTGAAGATGCCTGCAGGGCTGTAAATGCCATACTGCTGGCCGGACACAATCCCTCGGCACTGGAATTTATGGAAAGGGATGCCCTTATATGTGCAATGAATTATTACCAAAGTTCCAGTATTGCTGTTCCCGACGATATTGAGGCACATTTACTGATTGAGACCGACGGCAATAATCCTGCCGTATTGCTTCAGGAAATGGAACAAATTGCCACTATCATGGAACAGTTTCCTACCGGCGAAATTCTGTTTGCTGATACCGAACAGCAAAAAACAGAGTTGTGGCGGCTCAGGCGCATAGTAGGCGAGGCCGTAAAACAAACTTCAGTATATAAAGAAGAAGATACCGTTGTTCCCAGAGCTCACCTACCCCAATTGTTGCAGGTAGTGAAAAAAGTGGGTCGGGCTTATGGCTTCGAATCGGTATGCTACGGACATGCCGGCGATGGCAATTTACACGTGAATATACTAAAAGGAAACCTCGACGACGACGCCTGGAACCAAAAATTGCCTTTTGCTATCAGAGAAATATTTGAATATGTACACAGCGTAAAAGGAACCCTTTCAGGCGAACATGGTATTGGCTACGTACAACGTCCCTATATGGATATTGTTTTTGGCCCGATTCAAATGGAGCTTATGCGGTCGATTAAGAAAATTTTTGATCCCAACGGCATACTAAACCCTGGAAAAATTCTTTAAATAGTGGTTCTGACAGCGGGACGTAACCCAATATACAATTTGATTAACTTTGCAGACAACTGAATCAGGATGAGAATTAAATTATGGTTAGTGCTGGCATGTTTCACCATTCAGCAGGTAAGCGCGCAGGAAGTATATAATAGTAGCGGCAAAACAGGAAAAGCGAATTATAAAGAAAATCGCAAACCCAAAGGTTTTGATGTTAACCGTCTGATGTTTGGAGGTGGCCTGGGTTTCGGCATGGGTTCCGGTTCCATAGCTTTTAGCATAACGCCGGTGGTAGGTTACCGCGTTACCGATAATTTCTCTGCCGGCGTTAGTCTCGGTTACCAGTACTTCCGGGTTAAAGATTTCTTTTCTGTATATAACCAGCAAACCAATCTCTGGGATCAGTTCAACTATAATTCCAATATGTTTTCGGGGGGAGTCTGGGCCCGCTACGTGTTATGGCAAAATATTTTCGCACATGTTGAATTCGAAAACAATATAACCACGTATAAAGATTACTTCCTCGATCAGGGTACTGCCAGATCTGAACGCGTTACAAATTATGTCCCCTGCGGCTTAGTGGGCGGAGGATTCCGGCAGCCCATGGGCGACAATGCCTCTTTCATTATAATGGCCCTGTACGATGTATTACAGGATATCCCATCTAACACCAGAGTTTCGCCCCGAACAGGAGAACGATATTCTTTGAGCCCTTATGCCGGACGCATCGACTTCAGAATCGGCTTCCTTCTGGGATTCTAATACGTACCAACCGCAGTAGTGCTACTGCGGTTTTTTTGGGAAGAATCCGTACGGTCAAAACAGGAGTATGAAGCAAAGTTCCCAATACATTTTTTTCTGCTCCCGTAAGCACCCTATAAAAAAAATCTTTCAGCATCGAGAAAACAGCAGCGCCCTTATTCAAGTTCCGTTTTTAGCCAGAACCTGTTACATTTGCCCCCAAACCGACTGATATCAGCCGGAATTAAACACATTAGCATGAGTCAACAGGTTATTCTACTTACCATTATTCTGGCCTACTTCCTGCTGCTGTTGGGCGTAGCTTTTTATACGGCGCGGGGCAGCAACAACGAATCTTTTTTCGTTGGCAACCGAAGCAGTAAATGGTGGCTTGTAGCCTTTGGCATGATTGGCACCTCGCTATCGGGCATGACTTTCATCAGTGTACCCGGCACCGTTGGTAACGGTAGTGCATTTGGGTACTTCCAGGTGGTGTTGGGGTATTGGATAGGGTATTTTATAGTTGCCTATGTACTGCTACCGGTATACTATCGCATGCGGCTTACTTCCATATATACGTACCTCGAACAGCGAATGGGCAGCAATGCACACAAAACCGGCGCACTTTTCTTTATTCTTTCCCGTACATTGGGCGCTACGCTCCGACTATACCTGGTAATTAAAGTGCTCGAATTCTTCGTGCTGAAAGATCTGGGTATTTCTTTCGAACTTACTTCTGTTGTAATACTTGGTCTCATTCTGCTCTACACCTATAAAGGTGGCGTTAAAACCATTGTATGGACCGATACACTACAAACGACGTTTATGCTGCTGGCATTGGTTGTAAGTCTGTTTTACATTGCCGACAGCCTTGGATTTACCCTGGGACAAGCCTGGACCAATATTTCAAATGAAGGCATGACCCGGATTTTTGCTACCGATCCTTTACCAGGCAATTATTTTCTTAAGCAAATTATTGGAGGAGCTTTCATTACTATTGCCATGACAGGGCTCGATCAGGAAATGATGCAGAAAAACATCAGCGTCAGCAACCTGAAAGATGCTCAAAAGAATATGGTGGTAATGGGCACCCTGCAAATGATAGTGGTTTTCATTTTCCTTTTCCTCGGCGGCGTACTGGCATTGTACGCGCAGGCCAATGGTATCGATGCCAGAGGCGACGACCTCTTCCCGGCAGTTGCTTTGCAGAGTGGCTTACCATTTTTTATTACGATCTGCTTTGTAATCGGACTTATTTCAGCCTTATTCCCCAGCGCCGACGGAGCGCTGACAGCCCTCACATCATCTTTTTGCATCGACATTTTAGGAATACAAAAAAAACAAACTAATGCCCCTGCAGATGCCGAAACGCTGGAGCGTCGACAAACACGAACCCGCTTACTGGTGCACAACATTTTTGCCGTTATCTTTCTGGTGTGCGTTTTCTTTTTCCGGGAAGTCGACAATGGGTCGCTGATTGATATCCTGCTAAAACTCGCCGGTTTTACCTACGGCCCGCTATTAGGACTATTTGCCTTTGGTATTCTGACCCGCCGAACGGTAGCCCGAAATGCACCGTTGCCAGCCTGCATTATTGCTTTGCTAATAACGCTTGCGATAGATATTATCAACAATTACCAGTGGTATTTACCCAAAATGAATTTCAGTGCAGCGAATGCGGACAGCATTCAACAAATATCGGCTGCCGTGTTCGGTGATTATAAAATTGGAGTAGAACTACTGGTATTAAACGCTGCCCTGACCTTTGGCATACTGGGCATAAGTTCAAGCCGTGGCACTAAGCAAAAAATCTGATGAGCACCCGGCTTCCGGGGGTCTTATTCCTGGCATATTAGAGGCTTGAATATATTGAAACCAAAAGCGACCTCCCGATGGGAAGGTCGCTTTTGGTTATTATTCAGAATCAGTGTTTGCAAAAATCCAGGCCCGTGTTATTGTCCGATGGTGGCATTGATATTTCGATCGATCAAGGCCTCACACATAGGGCGCAGGGTTGGAAAATCTCCCTCCTTAACCGCATATTTTCCTCTGTAATGAATCAACAAAGCGCACTGCTCAGCCTGCTCGGGGGTATGAGAACATACTTCTACCAATGACTCTATAACCCAATCGAAGGTATTTACATCATCATTCCAAATGATCAGGTGACATCCCTCATCTTCTAAAACATCCGTATCATATGCTTCCTTTTTCCAGGGATTAAATTCCGCCATTATGATTTGGTAGGGTTCCATATACTATTTACTGTTTACAAATGTATGCTTCGATGCATGTCTTGCAAAATTAGGAAACTCTTGCTGTATGAAACCAACATTTCTTTTCTTTGCAGCATGACTGAAGCACAAAAGCCCACAAAAAAAACCATGGATGAACTGGGCCGGCTTACGCCTGAAGAGGCAAAAAATGCCGAACGGTTTCCAATATGGATAGTATTGGATGATGTACGAAGTATGCACAATGTTGGCTCTGTATTCCGCACCGCCGACGCGTTTCACGCGGCAGGGATATTGCTGTGTGGATTTACGCCGCAACCTCCGCATCGGGATATTCATAAAACAGCCCTGGGTGCGACTGAAACTGTGCCCTGGCAGTATACACAAAAAATTACCGAAGGATTAAAGAACCTGCACGAACAAGGATACACGCTATACGCGGTCGAACAAGTGCATGACAGCATGTCTTTGCAGCAGGCCGCCGGGATTTTAGGGAAAGAAAAAATAGCGCTGGTTTTTGGAAACGAAGTGATGGGCGTGAGTGAGGCAGCGCTGGAACTTTGCCAGGGCAGTATTGAAATTCCGCAATGGGGCAGTAAACATTCTCTGAATATCTCAGTATCGGCGGGCATTGTTCTATGGGAAATAATGCGGCAGTACGCTATAGAAAAGACCTGAGCTGTATAGCGGCTTTTAGCGTTTCAATATTCCATACATTTTAACATATCAGGCGGCACACAAGCTCCCATAAATGAAGAAGGCCACCCAAACCGGGCGACCTTCTTCGTTTATTAAAAACTAAATATTGGTGGCTGGCGTTTCAAAGGTGCTATAGAAGTAAGGCGTTTTTGCTTCAAACTCTGCACTACAGGTATCTACCATTTTAAACACACGTGTGATGCCGGCGGCTTTACGCGCAGCATACACCTCTTCAGGCGTACAATCTTTTACCAAATCGGCAATCTGCTCGTCACTGAATCCCATTTGTTTTGCCTGGCGCAATAATGGTATCGGCAATTTTTCAAGATGCTGTACCTGCTGTATTTTCTGCTCCAGGCTAACTATATCCTGAATTTGATACAAAAACCAACGGTCAATCTGGGTAAGTTCGCGAATAGTTTTGATGGAAATTCCCGCCTGCATAGCTTCTTTAATCCTGAAAATCCGGTCCCAGGTAGGACGTTTCAGGTAGTCCATCAACTCTTCGGGGCGCATTTTACTGCGGCTGATAGAAGTAAGACCCGTAGCATTATTTTCGAGACTTTGACAGGCTTTCTGCAATGCTTCGGGGAACGTACGACCGATGGCCATTACTTCACCTACCGACTTCATCTGCAATCCAAGTGTATCATCAGCTCCTTTGAATTTATCAAAATTCCAGCGGGGCATTTTTACAATTACATAGTCAAGTGCAGGCTCAAAATAGGCGGAGGTGGTTTGGGTTATCTGATTTTTCAACTCATCCAGGGTATATCCGACAGCAAGTTTGGAAGCCACCTTTGCAATAGGATAACCAGTTGCTTTAGAAGCCAGGGCCGAAGAACGACTTACCCGTGGATTTATTTCAATAGCGATAATTTCTTCCGTTTCGGGATTGAGAGCAAACTGCACATTACAACCGCCCGCAAAATTGCCCAGATTCCGCATCATTCTGATAGCGGTATTACGCATCAACTGAAATGCTGTATCGCTCAGGGTCATGGCCGGGGCTACGGTAATGCTGTCGCCGGTATGAATTCCCATAGGGTCAAAATTCTCAACGGTACAGATAATTACCACATTGTCATTAAGGTCACGCAGCAACTCCAGCTCAAACTCCTTCCAGCCAAGTACTGCTTTTTCAACCAGGACTTCGTGTATGGGTGAAGCTTTCAATCCAGCGTCCAGTGCAGCTTCCAGCTCATCTTTATGTTTTACAAACCCACCGCCGCTACCGCCGAGCGTGAATGAAGGGCGAATTACCAGAGGAATACCAATTTCCTGGGCAAACTCTTTCCCTTCGAGCATGGAGTTTGCCACCCTTGCCGGAGCAACCGGTATCTCCATTTCCAACATCCAGTTGCGAAACAAATCACGATCCTCTGCTTTATCAATAGCTTTAATGTCAACCCCAATGAGGCGCACGTTATATTTTTCCCAAATACCCAACTCCTCTGCTTCCTTGGCCAGATTAAGGGCTGTTTGGCCTCCCATGGTGGGCAACACAGCGTCAATGTCATTTTCCTCCAGGATTTGCTCAATACTTTCGGGAACCAATGGGAGCAAATACACGCGGTCAGCTACCAGTTTATCGGTCATAATAGTAGCCGGATTGGAATTAATCAGTGTGACCCTGATACCTTCTTCCCGTAAGCTACGGGCGGCCTGTGATCCGGAATAGTCAAATTCGCAGGCCTGGCCTATTACGATGGGGCCGGAGCCGATTATCAGAACTGATTTTATGGAAGTATCTAATGGCATTGTACTGATCGTGTTTTGGGCAGCAAAAGTACGCTAAAATTGAGAAAATGCGGAAGGGATGTTCCTGAGGGAATTTAATTCGCCGGATATATTCAACTTTATCCCTAACCTGCGAAACCCTGTCTCGGACCGGATACGTAACAAGCCAATAAACTGTTAGTTTTCAGGCTTTAAAACAAAAAAAGGGGCAAATTAATTTGCCCCGGATGCTGATATGCTTAACGCTTTAACAGCTTACTATGCCACTGACGCCCTTTGTGGTCCTGAACTTTTAACATATAATGCCCGCTGGCCAGATGCGCGGGAAGCAAAATACGGTTAGCTCCCGACTGAAGTTGCATTTTAACCTCATGGAGTTTTTGTCCCAGACTGTTGTAAATGCTTACTTGGACATCCTGCTTTGTAGCAGATCCTCCCCATATAAGTTCAACCTGATCCTTAAACGGATTTGGGAAGGCCTTCAATGCGTCGGCTTTGGAAGCTACACCGCTTACAGATATTTGATCATCATACGTTTCGTAATACATCTTAAAAACGCCGGTTATTTCATCGCCCATAAGGTCACCAGAAATAGCCAGTTCGGTAGGGTTGTCAAATTCATTGTACGACATTGTTCCACGTACGAATTCTACCCAGGCTTCATTGTCGCTATCACGTCCGAACACGTATATTGAATCTGTAAGGCCGAATGCATTAAAGGTTTTGACAATACGCTCACCACTTCTCTCGCCCGTAAAGGGGTCTACATTCAAGGTGTACCACTCAGCCACATACGCAATTCCCGGCTTATATACGAATGAGTCGATAGCTTCAAAACCCAATACACCATCGAACAACTCGCGGTTCCTGACCGTTTGGAGCGCGCCATCCGGATAATAACTGAAGCTAAAGTACCTTTCTAGTTCATTCATTGCGTTAGCAATAACAAAATAACGGGCACTGTCCAGTTTTTCCCCGGTATACTGATAATCCCAGTACGCATATTGATGCTGCGCCGGATTCATATTGTTCCAGGTCTGGATAGTATCGGCAAGAATTTTGCTATGATCCTGGTTGTAATAAATTCTACGCTGAGCGACGGTATCACCCGAGGGTGAAAATGATGTAATTCGATTCAATACTCCTCCACCGTCATAACCATATACGATGAGCTGATTAAACCCATCGGTCACTAAACGACTACTGTCTTTTCTTCCGTTGGAGTTGTAATAGGCTTTTTGTATCTGCATATAATTTTCAGATGGCACCTGATAAATTACCGAATCTGCTTCAACGGGAGAACTGTAATTCGGGAATCCAGCCGCTACTTCTGCCATCAAGGGATTGAAGGCTGTAATATCTGTATAATACTGAAATCCGTTATGATCGAACTGTGAGCCGCGCATACCCGAATAGTACAGTCTTGTAGTATCCTGATAAATTGCCCCCTGACCTTCGGTGAATTGCGATGTCGCTATCAGTCGCTGTTTTAAAGCCGTGGGCCGGGCTGATGCCCCTGAATTTGTTCTGTTCAAAAAACGATAAACTGTTTCCCTGCGCTTCACTTCCTGCTCGCTTCTTTGTTTGAACATGGCCCATATGTCTTGCGCCATGACATGGCCGGCAAACAGCAATGCCGTACTGGTCATAATTACAATTCTTCTTTTCATCTATTGTGTTTGTTGTGTTGGTATGTTAAGCAATTTAAAATTACTGCTCCCGTCAGAAATCAGGGCTTTTGTACCGATCAAAGATACTCGGTCCCCCAATAGGTTCTAACGGGCGGCTAGCGGGTCAGTTTACAGCTGATCACAGGCATATCACCCACCTTCAGCTTTAAAATATATATGCCGCTGCTTAATTCGGGAACTTCAATTTGATTGCCCCCCCGTTGCATGGTCAACGGTCTGCTATATACAGTTTGACCTAACATGTTTATCAGTTGAATGCTGCACTCCTGAGCCTTTTCTTTCCAATCTATGTTGATTATTTTATCAAATGGATTCGGATAAATGTTGAAGTTATGCTTTTGGGTACCAGATGTTACCGACAGGCCGTCGTCATACGTTTCATAAAAGAATTCAAAATAACCATCCACCACCGGCCCGGTTTCTGTATTAGAGATGGATGTTAACTTAACAGGATTGAAGAACTCATTATACTCATATTCCCAACGGACTTCGGAAACCCAGTCGTCCAAATCGGGGCTCCAATGGTAATGCAGGACAGAATCAGGAACACCATTAGCACCCGGAAACTGTCTTTTAAGCGAAACGCCTGACTTTATTGGTGTACCGTTCAGGTATACAAAAGCCTCTTCAAGCCAATATGTATAGTATTGACCGGTCGGATCATAACCTATCGAATCGCGGTAATTAACCTGCCATGCGCCATCTTCGCTGGGATACTCAAAGTCTGCAGTGCGTAGCAAGCCATTGGGATGATAGCTAAAAGAAATCCGGTTCGAGTCTGCGACACCTGGAAGGTGAACGTATTGGACTAAAGAAGACATTTTCCCCTGTGCGTCGTAGTCGTATGCATTCACCCAAACCAGAGCGCTTTCCAGCGACACAAATGAATCCCGTACAACTCTGGTGTTACTGTTGTCATATTCATAGGAGTTATATCCTACCAACTGATAAGTACTGCCATTGTCTTCGCTGAAATACCGTCGGTCATACTTTAGCAAACCGGCAGAGGAGTACTCAAAATCCGATCGTAGAATTTCAGTGCTCCCTGGCTCGAAGCTATAGTAAATACTGGAATCCATCTTTTTGTCGGGCCTGTAAAAGGCCACACTCAGTATTTCCAGGCCTTCACCGTCGTAGTTCAGTATGGAATCGGCCAGCATAAACATGGACGAATAGGGGTAACGATGATTGTTATACATGGGTTCATAGCGGGCTTCAAAGATTTCGGCGTAGCCTACCTCATTAAAATCATACCGCGAACCGTTAACACCGCTGTACCTGTACGCACAGGAATCCGAAATAACATTGCCATCGTCGAAATAAGTTCTCTTTTGCGCCACTACACGCTGTTGCAATGCGGTAGGTCTTTGCGCCAGGCCCTGGGAATGTTGGTTCCTCATAACAGAACGAATCTGTCGCGCTCCAGGATGTTCATTTGCCAGCCTTCTCAGGGGAGAGCGCTGCGCCTGAAGTTGCGAAACGGCCAGAATTGCCGTTCCTAATAACATCATTTTTTTCATCATGATTTAGATTTGGAATTCAAAAAAACGGAGGGGTTGCTCCTTAACGGATGTTAAGACGAAATAGATTATCCAAACATTGGCTGCAAAACAAGAAACCATCCGTGGAAACAGTACCCCGCATTGCAGACTAAGCATCCAACGCGATAGCAAGCGTAGCTATACTCACCCTGGCAGCACCACAGTCTAAAAAAGCACGTGCACATGACTCCAGCGTGGCACCCGTTGTAAGCACGTCGTCAACAACCAGAATATGCATGTTGCGCACATCGCCCTGAACCTTGAACGCTTTTTCAACACTTATCATCCGTTCGGCCCTGCTCATCCGGGTTTGGCTGGCGGCACTGCGCTGACGCGACAGCAATTGTGGCTTTAACGTTATATCCAAAATATCGGCCATAGCCGATGCAAAAACCTCGGCCTGATTGTAGCCGCGGCGATATTTACGGGAACGATGCAGCGGAACCGGCACGATAAGATCAATGTCCTGATGCCATTGCACCGACCTAAGTTCTTCTGCAAAAAGCTGCCCCAGAAAGAAAGCAATTTCAGAACGCCCATTGTATTTAAGTTGATGTAAAAGATGCTGCATAATGCCCAACTTGGTAAAATAAGTGAAGGAAGCAGCACGTTCAATTGGAATCCGCCCAATGAAAATCTGTGCAGCCCTGTTGTTGGGATCCCTATAAAAATTAGTCCGCGGCAAAGACATGATGCAATGCAGACAAAGTACACGCTCGTCACCGCCGAGTGCTCCGCTGCAACTTGCACACAAATGCGGGTAGAACAAATTGAACAAGGCCTGAAATGCCCTGTTAAACAAATTGAATCTCATGGTAATTAGTTTAGGGTTAATAAACTCAATTGAAGATAAATAAAATATTTCGGATCCTGTGCATTTCAGGGCTGCCCGGCATCTTTGTTTTGAATTACTTTGCAAACAAATAATCAATCCTTTTATGCTTCAACGAATTTTGATGATGCTGCTATTGATAACGGCTGTTAACAAACCAGCATTATTTGCACAAAAAAGTATGTCCGGCAACTATACGTCCCAATGGAACAAAGCAGACTCTCTCCTTTCAGCCGGCTTCCCGCAATCGGCTAAAAGCATAATAGAACAAATTCTGCTGAACGCTGAAAAAAATGAGGAGACTGTCCATATTGTGAAAGCGCAGTTATATCTGTTGGAAATACTTGCCCGAACTTCTGATCAGGGTAGTTCGGAAGCCATCACTCAGGCGGCCGCGAAAGCAAAAAGCTCCCAGGGAATTGTCAAAGCAATATGGCAAAGTATTACAGCCGAGTTTTACTGGAACTACTTTCAATCGAACCGATATAAATTTTATAACCGAACCCAGGTAGCGGATACGAAGGATGAAGACATAGAAACCTGGGACGCTGCAACATTATTCAAAAACACTGGCAGTTTATTCTTAAGCTCCATAGAGGACGCAAACCTGCTTAAAGCCACCCGGATCGAAAATTACCATCCACTATTAGAGGAAGGAGTAAACACCAGAGAACTGCGACCCACAGTATATGACCTGCTGGCATTTCGTGCGCTGAATTTCTTCCAGCACGAAGAACGAACTATTCTTCGTGCTGCCGACAAATTTGAAATGGAAGGTGCCTACTGGTTTGACGATGCCCCGCGCTTCAGCGAATTAAAACCCAAAGTGAAAAGTGGCGACGATTTTCATTTCAAGGCACTTAGTATTTATCAGGAACTATTGCGATTTCACTTGAATGATAAAAATCCTTCGGCCTTGATTGATGCCGATTTGCACCGACTGTCCTTCGTTCATACTTACTCTGTACATCCAGACAAAGACAGTCTATATCAAACTGCCCTTCGGCAATTAGAGCAGCGCTACGAAAACTTTCCCGCCTCGGCACAAATTTCCTTTCTGCTGGCAGAAACAGCACTAGCCTCCGCTTCCTCAAATAACGGATCACTACCCAAAATACGCCAACCCCAATCATCAGAAAAAAAACTGTCAAACATTCCAGCTGTAAGTGATAAGCTACGCGCAATTATCAAAAAGTATCCTACAACAGAGGGAGCAATGAATGCCCGCAACTTGTTGTCAACGCTGGAACAAGCTTCCATCGATATCCAAACGGAAGAAGTAACCCTGCCCGGCGAAGAAGTCAAAGTTCTGCTAAGCTATAAGAACGCCGCCAAGGTAAGCCTTAAATTGTATCGTATGCCTTTCGTTCCGTTGGGGAGTTTAAATCAGCACACCGACAGCTTACGCGAATATTTACGCAATATGCCTGTCCTGAAAAGCTGGGAACAAAACCTCCCGGGCAGTGAAGATATGCAGCAGCATAGTACTGAAATTGCTGCGGGCAAATGGGAAAAAGGAAACTATCTGATCGTTGCATCCATCAACAAGGGGGACGTTGCCGGTGATCCTATAGTTGTTGCCTCGGGCTTCCAGGTTTCCTTTATTTCGCTCATATCAAACCAGGCGGATGGTTCGGCACTGGTCCTGCATCGCGACAATGGAAAACCTTTTGAGGGAATAAAAGCCACTTACTGGCGTCGTCAATACGACAATAAGACACATAAGTACATATTTCAAAAATCGGGCTCAGCATCCAGCGATAACAATGGCCGGTTGAATCTGCCCAAAACCGCCGCCGGCGGATATCAAAACCAGATTGCCGCAATTACGCTTCAAAACAACGGCGATACTTTGCAGATTGAAGGCAATTTTTACGGACACGACAACGAAACCGCTGGGAATAAGACTACGCAGCACTCTTTCATTTTTACAGACCGGAGCCTCTATCGCCCCGGGCAAACTATTTATTTTAAAGGCATCGTATTGGAAAGCCGGAATAGCGAACGCATTCAGAATGTACTCAAAAACAAATCCATGACGCTATCCTTGTTTGATGCCAATGGTCAAAAAGTAAGTTCAGTTCAACTGGTTACGAACAATTTTGGCTCGTACCAGGGGCAATTCAAAGCGCCGGAGGGCTTGCTCAATGGTATCATGAGACTTGGAGATAACTTCAGTAGTACGTACATTAATGTAGAAGAATATAAGCGGCCTAAGTTCGAGGTCCGATTCGATACGCTTCGCAACAACTATGGCCTGAATGAAGAAGTACAGATAAAAGGATTTGCAAAAGCCTATGCAGGCAACCATATCGATGGCGCCACTGTACAATACAGGATAATGAGACAGGCCAGATTTCCTTACTTCTGGCGCTATCAAAACTGGGGCATGCCCAGCGCTGCCGCTGCCGAAATTTCCAGCGGCACTACTACTACAGATGCAGAAGGATCGTTCTCGGTTTCATTCAGCACCCTGCCCGACCGTAGCATTGACCCTGATCTATTGCCTGTTTTTACTTTTACTGTATATGCCGACATAACCGATCTGAATGGAGAAACCCGTTCGGGCTCATTTAATTTACAATGCGGCTACCATTCGCTACAAATATCTGCCGCTATTCCGGAAGAAAGCGATCCGAACATACTGCGTTCTATAAAAGTGCGAACCGAGAATCTGAACGGAATTTTCACTTCAGCTCCTCTACAATTAAAGGTATACCGGTTGAAATTTCCGGGCTTATTCCGTAAACGCCTTTGGGACATGCCGGACCAATATGTGCTGGACCAACCTACATTTAGAAAATTATTTCCCAACGACGAGTACCGTGATGAGAGTAATTATATGAGTTGGGAAAAGTCGGAAGCTGTATATGAATATGCTTTCACCAGTAATGAAAAAGAAAGTATTTCCATCCCAGGGGAAACGTGGAAAGCAAATGGCTGGTACCTGATTGAAATCAGGGGAAAAGACAAACTTGGCAAAGAAGTAATCGAAAAGAAATACACGCACGTATGGAGTCCGGAAGGAAGGGGTGACCCGCAAAAAAGCATTATAGCTTATACCGACCGGGCCGTGTACGAACCCGGACAAAACCTGAAACTCTGGCTGCGAACCGCTTGGAAGAACCCGGTTATTTTTACTCAGGCTAACCCGGCTGATGTTCGCAAAACTTTTGATGGTGCACAACCCACCTATTTCACTGTGCAAGAACAACACCGGGGCGGCATTGCTTATTCCTGGATGTATATACACAACAACCGTGTTTACACACTACAGCGAACTATCCAGGTACCCTGGAGCAACAAACAATTGCAACTGGAATGGGCAAGCCATCGACAGGTGTTGTATCCGGGAACGGAAGAAACATGGACGCTAACAATCAGCGGTAATAAAAAAGAAAAGGTTGCAGCCGAAATGATTGCGGGTATGTACGATGCTTCGCTCGATGCCTTCAAACCGCATAACTGGCGCTTTAACACCTTTCAACCTCAACTGTACGCTTACGATCGCTGGAACGCGCATGCATTTGGCATTGCACAACGAATATGGTTGCGTACGTACAACAACCAAACGTATGAATATTATCAAAAACAGTACGATGCACTACGAATTCCCAATATCTTCCACCGAAATGTAGATCACGTTTTAGTTTACGGCGCACAGACTAAACGCAGCAAAGACAAGAGTTCCTACAGGATGGAAGAAAATGAGGCACCTGAATCTAAGGTATCCGTGCGCTTTACACCTCCGACTATCGCAGCCGATGCGGAAACCCGTCTCGATTCGCAGGCAGATGGGGGTACCGCCCATACGGATAATCCCACTACTTCCCCAACCATTCGCACCAACTTTTCCGAAACAGCTTTCTTTTTCCCTCAGCTGGCTACTGATAAAGACGGCAATATCTCTTTCCGCTTTCAGATGCCGGAGGCTCTCACCGAATGGAAAATGATGGCCTTTGCGCATACCGAAAACTGGAGTACTGCTTACCTCGAAGGAAAAGTAAAAACACAAAAGGATCTGATGGTGGTGCCTAATCTTCCACGCTTTTTGCGCCAAAATGACCAACAAAAGATTACAGCCAAAATCAACAATTTGTCTGACAGCGTGCTGAATGGTACCGGAACGCTGGAAATACTGGATGCCTTAACCCTGCAACCTCTGAATGTACCATTTCGCGTTACAAATAAGGAGCCGGGCTTTACTATTAAACCGGGACAAAGCAGTGTAATTCACTGGGACATTCATGTACCTGAAAGTATTTACACGCCGGTTGTAATCCGCATTTCTGCCCGAACCGAAGGTTTTAGCGATGGCGAAGAACACGTCATTCCGGTAGTCAGTAACCGCACATTGGTCACAGAAACGCTTCCCTTACATGTGCAGGGAAATGAGACCAGACATTTTCGCCTCGAGGGTCTATTAAATTCTGTCAGCGCAACTGCTGTCAACCATGCGCTGACCGTGAACTTCACCGGCAACCCGGCCTGGTATGCTGTACAAGCCTTACCCTATCTGATGGAATATCCCTATGAATGTGCTGAACAAACCTTTAACCGCTTATACGCAAATACAGTTGCAGGATTCGTAGTAGCCCAATCACCCAAAATCGAATCCATCTTTAAGCAATGGCAGCTAAAAGATACAGCCGCCCTGGTTTCCAATCTGATGAAAAATGAGGAACTGAAATCAGCACTGCTCGAAGAAACCCCATGGGTATTGGCGGCGCAAAGCGAAACGGAGCAAAAACGCCGCATTGCACTGTTGTTTGAAACCACGAAGCTTGCCAGGGAATTGGAGCAAAACCTGAAGAAACTAGAAAAGATGCAGCTAAGCAATGGAGCCTTTCCCTGGTTTACCGGAATGAAGGATGATCGCTACATAACACAGTACATCGCAACAGGGCTGGGTCGCCTGCAAAAGCTGGACAGCAGGTACGGCAAGGCTGCCGCCTTTTATAGTCTGGGGAAAAAGTGTCTTCGCTATCTCGATGAGCAACTGGTAAAGGACTACAAGGAGTTGCAGCAACGCAAAGTAAACATAGACCAAAAACAGATTGGCTATCTGCAGATCCAATATCTCTATATGCGTAGCTTTTGGACCTCTGAAGCCCCTTCTGCCGCCACACAACAGGCGCTGCAATACTATCAAAGTCAGGCAAAACGCTATTGGTCAGATTTCAATCCATACCTGAAAGGGCAAATTGCGGCTGCTCTGAACAGAAATAATGAAAAAGCAACCGCTCAGCTGATTATCGCTTCGCTGAAGGAATCGGCTATCCTTCACCCCGAAATGGGGATGTATTGGAAAAACATGCCCAAAGGATATTATTGGTACGAAGCTCCTATTGAGGCCCAAGCGCTCCTTATAGAAGCTTTCCAGGAAGTAGCTGGCGATCTCCCGTCTGCAGAAGCAATGAAAATATGGCTTTTGAAACAGAAACAGACACAACACTGGCAAACGACGAAGGCAACTGCTGACGCCATATATGCTTTATTATTGCAAGGCAGCAACTGGCTGGATAGTGAACCGGTAGTACGCATTCAACTCGGTAACGAAATATTGGACGGTACCAATACCGCCAGGCAGGCAGGTACCGGCTTTTTCGAAAAGAAATATAAAGGATCTGATGTGCGCAGCGAGATGGGGAATATTGAAGTCAGTGTTCAACACGGCACTACTAACTCCCAACAGGCTGCCTGGGGCGGGGTTTACTGGCAATATTTTGAAGATATGGACAAAATCAAATTTGCAGCTACACCACTCAGTATTGAGAAGAGATTGTTTATTGAACGCAATTCAGATCAGGGACCGCAACTGACAGAGCTGAGTGAGGAGAATCGTGTCAAAGTAGGTGATAAAGTCATAGTGCGTGTAATTATCCGCTCAGACCGCGATATGGAATATGTACACCTTAAAGACATGAGAGCTTCCTGCTTCGAACCCCTCAATGTACTAAGCCAATATAAATACCAGGGAGGGCTTGGATATTATGAAAGCACCCGCGACCTCTCCACTAATTTCTTTTTTAATTATTTACGCAAAGGAACCTACGTATTTGAATATCCTTTGAGAGCACAAAGCGCCGGCAATTTTTCCAATGGAATCTCAACCATTCAATGTATGTACGCTCCCGAGTTCAGCAGCCATAGCGAGGGTCTGCGCATCCAGGTAGACTGATTATAAAAATTGCCGGAACATCATCCGGCAATTTTTTTTCTATAATGCTATAAAGAGGCACCCTGATAATTTTCAATCTGTTAACCTGCGACCTGATTGTTTTTACCTTCGGTATCTTATCTTTGCGGATATCCATGAAAAAAATTCTGGCCATATTTTTCCTTTGTCTATTTTCAATCCAGTTGCTTCCCATAAAAGCAATCGGGAAAATATTATGGAACGGTCAGTTTACGGAGGAAGTTCACGAAAATGGTCATACCGCGAAAACTAATATGGTCAATACAGATCAGGACCGTTTGTGGTATTTACATTTCTGCACTTCTCCAACCGCCATACAGGCAGTTTCCAATTGTTTCAAACATTCCTTCCGCGACGAAGCACTAATCAGCTGCGTTCATCTAGAGGTTCCGCTACAGCCTCCAAATAAAAACTAATCTTTTACGGTCCGGAGCTTATGGCCGACACACGCTTTATTCGCCCAACACAAATGCAGCGAATAAGGCAGGCTGTCTGAATATGTCTCTTTTTTGCAACACTGATTTTAATTTCAGTAGCTGCAACGTTACCTGTGGCTCCGTCCCGCTACTTTGGCGAACCGTCCACCGTGTAATCAATTATAGCAAAATCTCGTAAAATATTAAGTTTTTCCACATGTCAAAAGATAGATCTTTTTTCGCGAATGCGAAGAATGACCTGGTTGCAGGACTGATCGTTTTTCTCATTGCCCTCCCCTTGTGTTTAGGCATCGCGCAGGCATCAAACGCGCCTTTGTTTTCAGGCATTGTAGCCGGAATAGTAGGCGGAATAGTCATCGGCTTTTTCAGTAAATCCAGCCTCAGTGTCAGTGGTCCGGCCGCAGGGCTTGTAGCCATCGTTATCGGGGCCATTGCTACGCTCAGTCCGGTTATGGCCGACGGCAAACCCGACATGATTGCCGGATTTAAGTTGTTTCTATGTGCCGTTATTATTGCCGGCGTATTTCAGTTAATACTTGGTTTTATCCGTGCCGGAAGTATCGCCAATTATTTTCCAACAAGCGTTATTGAAGGCATGCTGGCAGGTATCGGCCTCACCATCATTATGAAACAGCTGCCCGATGCCTTCGGATATATAAAGCCTGAAAGCTCGGCTGCAGGCATGGAAGACGGCGAGAGCGGCTTTTCTTTTTCGGCAATCGGTCGTATCACCGACCATATGGAGACGGGAGCTATTATAATTGCGCTGGTTGGCATCGCCATCTTGGTGCTATGGTCGACAAAGGCGCTGAAACGCCTCAGCATCATACCCGCCGGTCTCCTGGTAGTGGTGATTGGCACCCTGATAAACTTACTGTTTCAGGCGGTGAATCCCTCCCTTTATGTTGATGGAAGCCACCTGGTCAGCTTACCGGTTCCTGAAAGCGTGAGCGATTTTGGTGCGCAGTTTATGCTTCCCGATTTCTCCGGCTTTACCAATCCGGCTGTGTGGCAGATAGGCGCAGTTGTTGCCATTGTAGCTTCCATCGAAACCCTGCTCTGTATCGAGGCTACTGATAAGCTCGACCCTATGAAACGCTACACCCCGGGCGATTCTGAATTGAAGGCACAGGGTATTGGTAATATCGTGAGTGGATTTATTGGCGGTCTGCCTATTACGTCGGTAATTGTTCGCTCTTCAGCTAATATTAATGCCGGCGCGAAATCTAAATTATCGGCTATTACGCATGGTGTGTTATTGTTGGTTTGTGTGGCCAGTATACCATTTATACTGAACCTGATTCCTAAAGCTTCGCTGGCAGCTATTCTGATTTTTACAGGCTATCGGCTTTGCCGCCCTGCAGTATTCAAGCACATGTGGCATGCCGGACTTTCCCAGTTTATCCCTTTCGTTGTTACAGCAATAGCAGTAGCTACTCCGGCTCTGGGCTTATTAAAAGGCGTGGGCATTGGTATGGTCATTAGTATATTTTACATACTCCGCAATAACCTGCGCATACCATATTACTACAAGCGTGCAGTATACGAATCCAACGAAGTTATCAGTCTGGACCTTGCACAGGAAGTATCTTTTCTCAACAAGGCCAGTATCAAGAAAACCCTGGACAGCCTGCCTGAGGGCAGTACGGTGGTGCTAAATGCCTCTAATACCGAATACATCGACTACGACGTACTGGAACTTATCAAAGAATTTCAGAGGACCAAAGCGCCGGATAAGAATATAAAAATGTCGTTGAAAGGTTTTAAAAACTCCTATCAACTGCCTGAAGATTCGTTTAACGGAGTTGAAGAACCCGATCCATCTGAAAATGGAAAGGAACCAATTAAGCAGACTGCAGGCAACTACAAAAAACTGATGAAACAATTAAACCCCTGATATCAGAAATCATAAACACCACATTTCACTCAAAAAAAAAAATTGATCTATGACTTCAATAAACAGAAATGCTGATATGACTCCCGAACTTGCCCTCGAACTTCTGAAAGAAGGTAATGCGAGATTTATAAATGGCTTAAGCGCTAACCGCGATCTTTTGAGAAAAGTTCAGGAAACCAAAGACGGTCAAAAACCATTTGCGGCTATACTAAGCTGTATGGATTCAAGAGCTCCGGCAGAACTGATATTTGACCAGGGAATTGGCGACATATTCAATATCCGCATTGCAGGCAACGTAATTTCACCTTATGTACTGGGTTCTTTGGAATACGCCATAGCTGTGGCGGGCTCCAAGCTGATTCTGGTAATGGGGCATACTAATTGCGGTGCTATTAAAGGAGCCTGCGACAATGTTAAAATGGGCAACCTTACCCATCTGCTGGATCAGATTCAGGATTCGGTTAAAAAGGAAAGTTCTGTTTTGGAGGATCGTAACGGAAGTAATATTGAGTTTGTGAATAAAGTGTCCAAACTAAACGTACACCACTCTATCAGCCAAATGCTGGATCGGAGCGAGGTCATCAGAGAACATGTAGAACAAGGTAAAATATCCATCGTGGCGGCTATGTACGATATTGCCACGGGTCAGGTTGCTTTTGAGCATGTACTGCAACCAGCATAACGAAGCCCCTTTTTTTTATTTTTTGTTAGGAAAGTTCCGTTCATTTGAGACGGAACTTTTTTTTACTTTTAGAAAATGGATATAAAACAAAAAACCGACGAAAAAGGTGGATATTTCTTCTACGAAGAGAACGACCGGCAACTTGCCAAAATGACTTATGTATGGGCGGGCAGGGAAAAAATGATTATCGACCATACAGAAGTAGATGCTTCGCTAAAAGGAAAAGGCGTTGGTGCTGCAATGGTGGCGCAAGCGGTACAAGAAGCCCGCAATAATGGCTTTAAGATAATGCCCCTGTGTCCGTTTGCCAAAGCCACCTTCGACAAGAGGCAAGAATATGCAGATGTGCTCTGGTAAAAAATATTTTCAGTTGAATTCATATATGCTGACACAGGATTGTCACCCGGTGCCCGGAGCTTTGTGGTACAAAATCAAAAAATCATGACTACTACCGCAACACAACAGGTAATCAGCCCTGCAGAACTCCTGAACCATTGGAAAGGACATCGCGCGCTCACCCGCAAAACCATTGAAGCCTTCCCCGAAAAAGAATTGTTCAGCCATTCAATAGGCGGCATGCGCACTTTTGGTCAAATGGTGATGGAACTATTAGGCATTGGAGGTCCCGGGCTTAAAGAAATTGTAACAGGCGAAACCCAGGAGCTCAACGAACATTTTGAAGGGCTGGACACCAAGGAAGCGTTGTTGAAACTATGGGATGAATCTACGGAAATGATAGAGCACTATTTTAACCAGATTCCGGTTGAACAATTTTCCCGGCAGGTAAAAACTTTTGGGCGATACGAAGGTACCGTGATTTCGTCAATCTGTTATTTTATCGACAATGAAATTCACCACAGGGGCGAAGGATACGTGTACCTGCGCAGCCTGGGAATACAACCTCCGTTCTTTTGGGACCGGAGTCTGTAATCTTATTTTACCGCCGGGTATAGCCTGCATATACCCGGCGGTATTTTATTCCTGCGGTACAAGCATAGTACTACCCACACGCTCCAGGGCTCTGGTCGCCAGGGCACGAACCTGGTCTTTCAATTCTTCCGGCTCCATAATCCGTGCCCATTCTGAAAACATAAGATACCAGCGCGCCAGGGCCGCTCCGCCATCCGCACAACGAAAAGTCATGACCGTGCCACCGGCCTGTGGCGACTCTTCTACATATCCATAGTACATCCTGGCCCGCTTCATATATTTAATTGCTGGCTTATCAACCCATATGCGCACCAGAGTACCCTCAGGCTCAACATCCGACTTTGTGCAGGGTACCGGATTCTCATGTTCCCGGGTAAAAGGTACCTCGGTACGGCGAATACTGCTGATTCTGTCGGTACGAAACTGCCGGTAATCAGATCGCAAATGGCAGAAACCATAGATATACCAACTGTTATTTTCGTGCGACAAGGCTACAGGCTCTATCTGCCGCTCCGTGGCCGTATCGGCGTCAAAAGCAGTGTACAAGAGTACAATTTGCTTTTTAGCAGCTATACCATCCATTACAATTTCGAGGGAATCGGGGGCCGCGCCATCGAAAGCTGCTGCGGCTTTGTACACGCTTATTTGTGATTCTAAGGCACTAACCCACTCCTTTTCCCGGCTGCGTAGTACTGCCTTCACTTTGTACATTGCCGAGCGGAAATGAGCCCCCAGCGTCTTATCTGTCATCTGCTGCATCAGTTTTTCAGCTGCAACAAAACTGCCCGCTTCTTCGCGCGAGAACATAACAGGTGGCAGTCGATAACCATCCATGATGGAATAGCCGGAACCCGGCTCTGACAAAATCGGAACTCCGGAACTTTCCAGGCTGCGTATGTCGCGATAAATAGTACGCAGGCTTACCCCGAACCGATCGGCCATATCCTGAGCCTTGATAATCTTTTTGGACTGTAACTGTATAAGTATAGCAATGATCCGGTCGAACCGCTTGGGATTATCTTCGTACATCATGATTTTTAAGAATGGTTATTTTGGGGCACCCATCTAATTTGTTTCCCCAACAAATGCCCGGCTCCGGCACCGCAGCAAGGTCGTATCGCAGCCTAAACTGATGTGCCAGTTCCTCCGCTCCAACACCGCATACTATTCAGGCATCAAAAAACGGATTACAAAAATAGTGGATTGATTCCGTTACAGCATCAGACAAAAAAAGCAGGCTTTAAATGCCTGCTTTATATTTTTCCCGCCGCTTTGCCTACCAGTCTTTTTCCAACCTGACCGGTACACCTTTGCCTTTTTCTTTCTTATCCTGCAACTTTTTTTCTTCCTGCCGCAACGCATTCAGAAGATTTTCGGCCTGCTGCTCGCTTAATTTGCTCGGTTGTGGCTGAGGCTTCTCCTGCTCTTCTTTATCTTTTTTGTCTTCGGGATTTTGACCATCTTTTCCCTGATCTTTATCTTGCTTGTCTTTATCTCCCTGATCTTTGTTTTGATCCTGGTCTTTTTTGTCTTTATTGTCCTTATCGTCTTTTTTATCCTTATTATCTTTATTGTCTTTGTTATCCTTATCGTCTTTCTTATTATCTCCGCCGCCTTCTTTCTTCATCATGGCATAAGCATAAGCCAGATTATACTTGGTATCCGGATCGGCAGGATTCAGCCGCAGTGCCTGTTTATAAGCTTTGGCCGCTTCCTCCCAGCTTTCTTCCTCCATAAAAGAATTGCCGATATTGTGGTACGCGCGGGCCTGTTGTTTCTTGTCTTTGGTAAGCTTTATACCGGCGTCCATGGCTTGCCGGGCAGGCTCAAACTTACGGTCCTTGTACAATGCATCGCCAAGGTTAAATGCACCGGTAAAAGAAGCAGGATCTTTCTGAAGTGCGGATGTGTACGCCTTTTGTGCTTCCTGGTATTTTTTCTCTTTATACAGTTCATTACCCTTGCGCAGCTCTGGTCTCACATTGGCAACCTGTTTTTTATCCTGTGCTCCAGCCTCTGTACATACAGCCAGCAAGAGCAGGGAAAACAAAATTCTCATCATTGTCTACACGTGCATTTGTTTGGCGCTTTGTCTGCTGATAGTACCCGCAGCGGGCAATAGCCATGTTGCCACCAGCAGAATCAATGCGCATCCAATAAAATACTGAAAGTAACTATTGTAATCAGTAAACATTACACTCCCATAATTCTTCCCTTCCATTTCGCCAATCAATCCTACAATATCATCGGCAACCTTATTGGTATTAGAGAGCAGGTTGTAGGTACCGCCCGTTTCATTAGCCAGCATCCTCAATTCCTGTTCGTTCAATTTCGTAACTACCGGGTTACCTTGCTCATCCAGCTTTTCGGCACCTGTAGCCGGATCAAATATTGTAGCACCCTGCGGCGAACCAACGCCGACGGTATAAATTACTGCACCTTGTTCAGCAGCCTTACGCGCCGCTGCCATGGCTTTCTCGTCATGGTCTTCACCATCAGAAATGAGCACAATCGCCTTATATTTCTTTTCCTTCTGGCTAAAAGAGTTGACCGCCAGGTCAATAGCTTCGGCCAGCACGGTGCCCTGAGTGGGTATCAGATCGGGCTTTACGGTCTCCAACAACATTTTGGCGGCTCCGTAATCGATGGTCAAAGGAACCTGCAGATACGATTTACCGGCAAACACCACCAGACCCACGCGATCGTTGGACATTTTATCCATCATGCGGGCAATCAGCTGCTTCGAACGGGCGAGCCGGTCGGGCTGAATGTCCCTGGCCAGCATACTTTTGCTGACATCGAGTGCAAAAAATACATCAACACCCTTGCGTTCTGCTTTTTCAGTTTGCGCCCCCTGCTGCAAATTGGCAAATCCAAAAATGGCAAAAAACAAAGCCAGTAGTGATAGTACAAACTTTGTAGTAGAACGACCATTGATATGACCTGCAAGCAGGTGTTGAATGATATGAGGCTCACCCAGCCGGCGAAAACGTGATCTGCGCCATTGCAAATAAAACAGATACACGGCTACTAAAACCGGTAGCAGCCATAGCAACCATAAATACTCAATATGCTGAAAACGAAACATAACTTCTTGGCGCTAAAAATTGTCCGCAGGTCTTAAATCCGGGATGCAGACAAAAATAACTAGTTGCAAATAAACGAATTTGAACAAAAAGTTATTGCGCATTTTTTTAACACAGACTTTTAGTGTTATTTTTGGACGCTTTTTTATAAAAGAAAAGCCTGAAAAAAAAGAACAATGAAAAATACTCCGTTTACAGAAAAACACATCGCGCTTGGCGCGAAAATGGCTGAATTTGCCGGTTACAACATGCCTATTTCCTATTCGGGAATCAACGACGAGCATGCAACTGTACGCAACAATGCCGGTGTTTTTGATGTGAGCCACATGGGCGAATTCATGCTTAAAGGACCCAAAGCACTGGACCTTATTCAGCGTATCACTACCAATGACGCTTCCAAACTTACCAATGGCAAGGCGCAGTACTCTTGCCTGCCTAACGACCAGGGCGGCATCGTAGATGATTTGATCGTCTATTGCATTGAAGAAAATCAGGTATATATGCTGGTAGTAAACGCGTCCAATATCGAGAAAGACTGGAACTGGATATCGGCGCACAACACCGAGGGCGTTGAAATGCATAACATTTCAGACAAAACAGGATTGCTGGCCATTCAGGGACCAAAAGCTGTGGAGTATATGCAGGAACTCACCGACCTGGATCTGGTTAATCTGAAATACTACACCTTCGTAAAAGGTACCTTTGCAGGTGTTGAAAATGTACTTATCAGCGCTACCGGCTATACTGGAAGTGGCGGCGTAGAAATATATTTTGAAGACAAAGACCAGGATGCCGAAAAAATATGGGAAGCTATTTTCCGTGTAGGAAGTCCTAAAGGAATGAAACCAATTGGTTTGGGGGCTCGCGATACCCTTAGACTGGAAAAAGGTTTCTGCCTTTATGGTAATGATATTGACGACACTACCTCACCCTTGGAGGCCGGACTGGGCTGGATTACAAAATTCACCAAGGATTTTGTGGCCCGCGAAATACTGGAACAACAGAAAGCCGCAGGCGTAAGCCGCAAATTGGTTGCTCTGGAGATGATTGACCGTGGCATACCCCGTCACCACTACAAAGTACAGGACGCTGAAGGCAATGAGATTGGCTATGTAACTTCAGGCACCCAGTCACCTAGTCTGGGTAAAGCTATTGCACTGGCATACGTAAGCAAAGATTTCTCCACCGAAGGATCAGAAGTTTATGTAGCTGTTCGCGATAAAGCACTGAAAGCCGTGGTTGTCAAATTGCCTTTTCTGAAATAAGATAACTGACCGGTCCTCTGATACAGCGGACACAAGCATTAAAGCAAATTGCCATTTATTTCAAAGCCTGTCTTGCCGGCCTCCGGAACGACAGGCTTTTATGCTTTATTTGGTTTATTTACGCACAATGCCAATTGTCTGATCTTTAGGCTTTTTAAAGAATAATTACGAAAACTTGCATATTAGCTACGCTTTATTTACTTTAACCTTCGTAAATTCGCATCCGCTTTAAAAGCACCCCACCTCACCACATCCGGCAAAGCCGGTAGCATTCAATGTTTGTGCACATAATATAATCCGTATATGGAAGCAACCGTAACAAAAACAAAGACCAAAGGAGGCCCGAATCTAAAGAAAGAATTGCAAAAGTATTTTGGCTTTGACGGTTTTAAAGGAGCGCAGGAAGAGATTATTAAAAGCATTCTGTCCGGAAAAGACACGTTCGTTATTATGCCCACAGGTGGTGGCAAATCACTTTGTTACCAATTGCCCGCACTCATCAGCGAAGGCGTGGCCTTGATCGTGTCGCCACTGATTGCATTAATGAAAAATCAGGTGGACCTGATACGGGGCTACAGCGACGACGACAATGTAGCACACTTTCTGAATTCAAGCCTTAGCCGCGTACAGCAACGCAAGGTAAAAGCCGACCTCACAGAAGGCAAAACCAAAATGTTGTACGTTGCTCCGGAAACACTTACCAAGAAAGAGAATATCGACTTCTTTGCCGATATAAATATCTCTTTCGTAGCTGTTGATGAGGCACACTGTATTTCAGAATGGGGACATGATTTCAGACCGGAATATCGCAAACTGCGCGATATGATTACTGAAATTAATCCGGACCTGCCCATCATCGCGCTTACGGCCACAGCTACACCTAAAGTGCAGGACGATATCATTAAGAACCTCGAACTTAAAGATCCGACCACAATCGTAGCTTCGTTTAACCGCCCCAACCTGTATTATGAAGTAGTACCCAAAACTTCGAAGACCCAGGTCCTGAAGCATATGGTGCGCTATATTTCACAGGTAAAAGGCAAAAGCGGCATCATTTATACCCTCAATCGTAAAACAACCGAAGAACTGGCAGGCATGCTGTGTGCCAACGGTATTAAGGCTGTGGCATATCATGCCGGCCTGGATGCTGCAACACGGGCCCAGCGCCAGGATCAGTTTCTTAAAGACGATGTGGAAGTAATTGTAGCTACCATCGCTTTTGGCATGGGCATCGACAAGCCTGACGTGCGCTTTGTGATGCACTACAACATTCCGAAATCCCTGGAAAACTACTATCAGGAAACAGGACGCGCCGGCCGTGATGGAGGTACCAGTAAATGCATCCTCTACTATTCCTACAAAGATGTACAAAAGCTCGAACACCTTATGCGCGACAAGCCTCTGAGCGAACGTGAAATGGGTGCGCAGCTGATAACCGAAACTGTAGCTTATGTGGAAAGCGGCGCCTGTCGCCGTCGCCTCTTGCTGCACTATTTTGGCGAAATGTCGGATGTTGAAAATTGCGGACACTGCGATAACTGCTGCCATCCTAAAGAAAAACTGGACGTTAAAGACAGCGTAAAAATTGTATTGGACGCTATCAGCGAGGTGGATGAGCGTTTTGGTATTGATTACCTGGTCGATCTTATTTTGGGTAAAAACAATCCGCAGATCAAAACATTCAAACATGATAAGCTCAAATCCTTTGGTGCCGGCCTTATCATGGAAATGGACGATACCTTCTGGCAGTCGCTCATGCGTCAAATGATGCTGGAAAACTTCATCAGAAAGGATATCGAAGAGTATGGTCTGCTGAAGATTAATGATAACGGCAGGAAGTTCCTTAAAAAGCCTTACTCCATCAAAGTAGCACTGAACCATCAGTATCGGGATATGGACAACGGCGACGAAGAAGAGGAAAACCAGGCCGGTGGTACTGCTTCCGCTGACCCGGTATTGCTCGAAATGTTGTTTGACCTGCGTAAACAGGTAGCTAAAGAAAAAAATCTGCCTCCATTCGTCATATTCCTCGAAAACTCGCTGGAAGATATGGCGCTGAGTTATCCTACTACCATGCAGGAACTGGAGAAAATCCAGGGCGTGAGCAAAGGAAAAGCCATGAAGTTTGGCAGAAAATTCGTGGACCTGATTGCAGCTTATGTAGCTGAAAACGACATTGTGAAGCCCGACGACTTCGTAATGAAGAATGTGGCAAACAAAGGTGCACTAAAAGTCTATATCATTCAGAACATTGATAAGAAGATTCCGCTGGAAGCCATTGCAAAAAATAAAGACATCAGCGTGAGTGAGCTACTGGCAGCTATGGAAGGCATTGTGGCAAGCGGCACCAAACTCAACCTGAATTATTGCATCGACGAAGAGCTGGATGACAATGAGCAGGAAGATATATTTGATTTCTTCAGAGAAGCCGTGGACGACAATCTTGAAGAGGCTTATGAGGAATTTAAAGACCGTGATGTGAGCATTGAGCAGCTGCAATTGATGCGTATCAAATTCCTGAGCGAATACGGCAACTAAAAACAGGGCCGTATTGCAAGCATTCCCTGACATGTAAATACTAACAGCGGAGGGGCGGCCAATGGCCGCCCCTCCGCTGTTAGTATATTCCTTATATCTTTTATACATCCAATTTATTTTCCAAAAGCTGTCCATCCCTGAGCCACCAGTTCGTGCTTGTTCCCTTTGCGGGTTACCAGATGCAGGCCTTCTTCCCTGGGCGTCATATATCCAATTACGCTTATTTGTTCCTGAACGCGTAATTTATCATAGTCTTTTTGGTCAATCGTGAACAGCAGTTCGTAATCTTCTCCACCGCTTAAGGCACAAGCAGTCGGATCAATCTCAAATTGATAAGCTACTTCGCGGGTTTCGTCGTGAAAGGGGATTTTATCTTCGTAAACCACACAACCGGTACCACTCTGTTTACAGAGGTGCATAAGCTCAGAACTCAAGCCGTCACTTACATCCATCATCGACGTGGGCATAATTTCCTGCATTTCGAGCCATTCCACAATATCGGTCCTGGCTTCGGGCTTCAACAGACGTTTGGTAATATAGGCACGACCTTCCAGATCGGGTTGTACGCCTTTATGCTCCAGAAAAATCTTCTTTTCTCTCTCCAGCAATTGCAGACCTAAATATGCAGCACCCAAATCGCCGGTCACACATATCAGGTCTTTATCGCGTGCTCCGGAGCGGGTCACAAATTTATCAGGTGTTACTTCGCCCAATGCCGTTACACTAATGACAAATCCGCGCTGTGAGCTAACTGTATCACCGCCAACCAAATCAATATCATAATAATCGCATGCTGCGTACACACCTTCGTAAAACTCCTCGAGCGCTTCAACCGAGAAACGATTGCTCACACCAATATTGACCGTAATATGCGTTGGCCTGGCATTCATAGCGCATATATCCGAAACATTTACAGCTACCGCCTTGTAACCAAGATGCTTGAGCGGGGTGTACATCAAATCAAAATGAATACCCTCCAGCAGCATGTCGCTGGAAACAACGGTTTGCTTGCCGAAATGATCGATCACAGCGCCGTCGTCACCCACACTTAATATGGTTCCGGCTTTGCGCGTGTCATTATTTCTCGTTAAATGCTCGATTAAACCAAATTCTCCCAGACTCCCGATTTCGGTACGTTCTTCGCTCATAATAAATTTAATTTCTGTTAATCGTAAACGTCAGAAGCGCCCGGCGTTTGCTATTTTTGTTGCAAAATCATCGCCTTATGCGCATAACATTACTGCTGCTTATTACAATACTGTTTTGTAATAGCTGCAAAGAAAAGCAAAAATCCGCTGATGAGGCCGCTGTTGTTACCAGCGAGAACAATATCACCGAAGACGAAAAGACGGAAGGAACCTATTTCTCCATTACACATTACTTTGTGGATCAATGGAACACCCGTCGAGGCAACCCATATACCCTCTTGCGTGTACTCAAAAATGAAGGTAGCACCGATAGCAGTTTTGTTCCGCTGGACAGTACATTATGGTTTGGTTTACGGGCTCATTTCGACGAAGCCGATATAAGTGACAGCAGCTATTTGGGCAAATATGACTTTGACATGTTTGACGATGAAACAACCGAGACTACCCATATTCTCTATGAAGCGAAAGAGCCTCAATTACTCATGCGCAAAATGGATATCGGAGTTGATATCTCCAGCAACCTGGTTCGTTCCGTGTACATGGAAACACGTAGAGAAAGCCGCGGAAATACAATTACTAAGAAATTACAGTATATCCCCGACCGTATTTTCCAGATACAGGAGCTGGAATCAAATGACGGCAAAACCCTAAGAAACACAGTTAGCGAATACCTTTTTACGTACTAGCGCTATATCCGAAATAACTCAGAACAAAGCATGTTACCATTTTTCTATCAACCCTCGCTACCTCAGGGGATACAGGATTTTGTGCTCGATGAACCTACATCGAAGCATTGTGTACAAGTACTGCGTATGCGGGAAGATGAGCAATTGATGCTTACCGATGGCAAAGGCTATCTGGCAACCGCCAGCATTCAGCTTGCAGACAAGCGGCACTGCGGTGTACGTATTCTTTCGGGCAGTTTACAGGCTAAGCGAGCCGTAACATTCAGCCTTGCTATTGCTTTTACAAAAAACAACAGCCGCAACGAATGGCTCCTGGAAAAGCTTACCGAAACCGGCGTAGACCACATAATTCCGATTATTACAGCCCGGAGCGAAAAAGAAAAATTCAGAACAGAGCGCCTTCAGGGCATTCTGACTGCGGCCATGCTGCAATCGCAACAAGCCTATATGCCTCGTTTGCAGGAGCCTGTACCCTTCCGCCGTTTTATAACCGAGTCAGCGGCCGACCAGCAATTTATAGCGCACTGTATAGACAGCGAAACCCGCCTGCCGCTTTTGAAACAAATGCAAAGCGGGAAAAACACACTCGTGCTCATAGGCCCTGAAGGCGATTTTACAAAGGAAGAAATAGCCCTGTCTTTTGAAAAGGGCTTCCAGCCCATATCTTTAGGACAGAACAGACTTAGAACAGAAACCGCAGCCTTGTACGCCTGCACTATATTCAATGCTATCAATTATGCGTAAATATGCCTTAACCCTTATATTGACCCTGTGTACTGCCGGATTTGCCTTGGGTCAGCAATTAAAACTGGCCTTGCTTGCGTACGGCGGTGGTGGCGACTGGTATGCCAATCCTACGGCATTGCGCAACCTTGCTCAATTCTGCAATCAGCAACTCAAAACCACGTTTAACACACAGGAAGCGCAGGTCGAACCCGGCAGCAGTGACCTGTTCAACTATCCCTTTGTACATGCCACCGGACATGGCCGTATTTCGCTTAGCGAGACGGAGGCTGCCAATTTGCGTTTGTACCTTGAAGGCGGTGGTTTCCTGCACATAGATGACAACTTTGGTATTGACCCCTATGTAAGGCCAGAGATGAAAAAAGTATTTCCCGAACTTGATTTCGTCGAATTACCCTTTTCACACCCTGTATATCACCAGAAATACAAATTCCCCAACGGACTGCCCAAAATACATGAGCATGATGGAACACAACCTAGAGGTTATGGCCTCATTTATAAAGGCAGACTGGTCTGTTTCTATAGTTTTAGCTGCGATTTGGGCGATGGGTGGGAAGATGAAGAGGTGCACAACAACAGCCCCGAAAAAAGGTTGCAGGCGCTTCAGATGGGTGCAAATTTAATCCAGTATGTTTTCGGGGGAAAATCTTAACAAATTGGGTTAAATACAAGCAGGTGAGTCATCATTTAAAACTCGGACAAAAAGGCGAATTACTGGCTGCAAAATTTCTGGAGCAAAAGGGCCACCAGATCCTGCATACAAATTATCGTTGCGAACATAAAGAAATAGATCTAATTTCACTAGATGGCGACACCCTGGTATTTACTGAAATAAAAACCCGGAGCAGTTATGATTTCGGATTCCCTGAAGAAGCCGTAACCCACAAAAAACAAGGCCTGTTGAAAGCAGCGGCTACCGCCTTTTGTACGGAACATCCTCAATATCCATATATCCGTTTTGACGTATTAAGCCTGCTTATTCGCAAGCATGAGATTATAGAAATACTGCACTTCCAGGATGCTTTTTATTAGTACTGACCGTACAGCATGGATGTGGCTACACCATAACGGGCTTTTTGCCGGGGTAAACCAGCCGGAAACACAACAAACAAAAACCTGCGCCAATCAGGCTCCCGACATATACATCGGCAAAAAAGTGCTGCGATAAATAAATGCGGGAAAAGCCAACCGCAGCGGCCAGCAGGAAGAAAAAAATACTCAGTCCGGCATACTTCGCAGGCAATACCAACGACAGGAAGCAAAACAAAGCGAACGAACCTTCACTATGACCCGATGGAAAGCTATAATTGTAATTGACGGGTTGCCCTTCGACCCTGTGTATCCAGGCGGCTTCGTTAAAATACTTTAATGGCCGCGGCGCATTAATTAAATTCTTGACTATTTGCGTAACAATAAAGGGCACCAGATTACATACCGCAAATGCAATTATAATACGCCGGTTTCTGCAGGCTTTAAACAATAATAAAACCAGTAAAACCGGCACAATGAAAGCCGCTTCACCCATAAACGTTACATAAGGCAAGACTGCATCTAGTACCGGATGGGGATGTTGGTTGATGCCTGTATAATAACCCCGGTCTTCTTCAAGTGCCAAAGCTATACCTCCGCCTACGGCCCATAATACCAATAGCAGAATGAAGGGTCGGGCTGCAGCAAATGCAGTATGGGCCGGATATAGTGGCGAGGCTTGTTGCATGTCTTATTTATCTGAAACACCAGCTGCGTCTACAGCAGGTTTCTTCTTAAAAATAGTTTTGATTTTGTAAGCAATCCTTACGTAAAACTCTTTATTAAATACGGCGGAATCGTTGCGGGCAGCGGCCATTATTACAAAAGCAATGGGTAATAAAACTCCGGTTGCGAGCCACATTCCATACCAGGGTTCAACTGCACTTTGTTGTGCCAGTTTTTCGCCTGTACTGGATATAATGAAATAAATAATAAAGAATACAATGGCTATAATTACCGGCATGCCCAGCCCTCCTTTTCTGATAATAGCTCCGAGCGGTGCGCCAATCAGGAACAGGAGCATACAGGCAAAGGACAAGGTGTATTTCTTATGCCAGGCAATTTCAAACTTATTTATGTTTTCACTTCGCAATTTTGCATCAACTGAAACGATGGCCAGGAGGCGTTGAATATTACGCAGGTTAGATTCGGTGGTAGCCGATACGCGCGTCCGCATGGAATCAGGCACTATGTCGAGCAGGCTTGACTTGTAGCTGATAACTTTTGCTTGCCCCTGCTGTAAGCGGTGACGCAGCAGGGTATCTTCTTTTTTACTCTGATAGATGGTAAAATAGGGATCCAGATAGCGATCAACATCGCGGAGCGAATTGCGGTACTTCAGCTTGAAGCTATCGATTTGCCGGCTCAACTGTCGTACATTCATCATTTCATGGTTGTCTTTAAACAGGTCCTCTTTAGTACGTGTGAAGGCAAATTTGGAAAGATCAAAAACCTTGTACCATTTTTTAAAATGCATCCTGGTTTGCTCCTGACTGTTTTTGGTATTATCCTCTTCGTAGCGCCAGCCATCATTTAACTCAAACACCAGATACCGCCCGTCTTTGGTAGGATACATTTTACCGTCTTTTGCCAATACCACCCTGTCATTACCCCGGCCGGTGGTATGGTCGTAAATAACAATGTCCCGTATCGTCTGGCCGTCTTTCTCCTTTTTTCCTACCCTGATAGAATAGCCATCAATGTCTTTATTAAAAATCCCTTCCTTAATATTCATTGCCGGCTTCTGATTGCGCATATCGTACAACAGCGAATACGATTTCAGATTGGTGACCGGAATCACATAATTATTGAAATAAAAGGCCAACAGGGAAACAAAAGCAATAAAAACAATCAGCGGCCGCATGAACCGGTAAAGTGAAATGCCCGACGATTTAATGGCTACCAGTTCAAAGTGCTCGCCCAAATTGCCGAAAGTCATAATAGAGGCCAGTAATATACCGAGCGGGAGGGCAATCGGAAATAAGGTTGCCGACATCAGTACCATGAGTTGCACCGTAACTAATACTCCGAAACCTTTACCAATGAGCTCGTCCATATAAAGCCAGTAGAACTGCATTGTGAGTGTGAACAACACGATGAAAAATGTTACCACAAAGGGTCCCATAAAGCTGCGCAGGATCAGGTAATCTAGTTTCTTCAAACGTAAGTTCATGCAGTATCTGGCTTCAATCAGCGGCCGGCGTTAACGTTGTACGGGTGCAAAGGTAGGCTCACACAGGCATATTACAAACGACGGAGTCCTGGCTGCAGGTACAAGCCGTCAGATCATATTCACTCAGTACATAGTAAAAGGGCGTATCTCATCGATACGCCCGATACAAGTCGTTATGTACATCCTGGATTAGCTGCCGATGCGGTGTTTCAGATCATTCACCTGCGTGTTCCACAGTTGTTGCTGATCTTTTATATCAATCTTATCCGCAAAATCCGTGATTTGCAAAATCGTTTCATTGGTTACGGGACTTTGTGCTATTCTGAATTCGAAATATTCTTCATCGTCGTAGTAATCCCAGCGATAACGAACAAACTGATTCTCTTCGAAGGCTACCCTGTCCGCTTCGTCGGTTGAATTATTCCAGCTAAAATAAAATGTCTCATCCTTTTGGTCAACTTTCTCTGCAAACCATTCCTGAAGGCCGTTGGGGGTAGACAGGAATTCGTATAGTATCGCAGGGGAACACCTTACCGGAAACTCCACTGTAAACATTGTTTTCTTACTCTTCATATTGTATTAAGTGACTTTAAGTACTGAATTACCATTACATTACCTTGCAATAATAGAAAAAGCAACAAATTTTCAAAGCTTTTTCTTCCTTTTATTTTTTTATTCCTGGATTTGGGGCTAAAACGCAGACTGGTAGGCTGTTAAGATTTGTTTAATTATTTTTTGGATGGAAAAAACCGAATCATTACATTTGTTTGATGTTGCCTAATTGTTAATGATTAAAATTATCTCATTTGTAACTAAAATTTACACACACTCATGTCAATGCGTCAATTGAAAATCACGAAGTCGATTACCAATAGGGAGAGCCAGTCGTTGGAAAAATATCTCCAGGAAATTGGTAAGGTTGATCTCATTACTCCTGAAGAGGAAGTACAGTTAGCTATCAGAATTAAACAGGGTGATCAGAAGGCATTGGAAAAATTGACGAACGCAAACCTTCGCTTTGTAGTATCTGTAGCAAAGCAGTATCAAAACCAGGGCCTCTCACTCAGCGATCTCATTAATGAAGGAAATCTTGGACTTATAAAAGCCGCTCAACGCTTCGACGAAACCAGAGGGTTCAAATTTATATCCTATGCAGTATGGTGGATTCGCCAATCTATTCTGCAGGCATTGGCCGAACAAAGCCGTATCGTTCGCTTACCCCTCAATAAAGTTGGACTTACCAATAAAATCAGCAAAGCATATTCAATGCTTGAACAGGAGTTCGAACGTGAACCATCCTCAGAAGAGCTGGCTTCACTGTTGGAAATCGGCCTCGATGAAGTAGAAACTACCCTGGGTGTAGCTGCCCGCCACGTGAGCATGGACGCGCCCTTTATCGATGGCGAAGACAATACCCTGCTTGATGTGCTGGAAAACGCCAATGCTTTGAAAGCCGACCGGCAGATCGAACACAGTGATTCGCTCCGCCTCGAAGTGGCCCGCTCGCTGAGCACACTTACTGACCGCCAGCGCGACGTTCTCATGCTTTACTTTGGTATTGACACGGAAAATCCGGTTTCACTGGAAGATATTGGCGAACGCTTCGGACTAACCAGAGAAAGAGTAAGGCAAATCAAAGATAAAGCCATTACCAAGCTGCGTACTACCAACCGCTGCAAACTGTTAAAATCATACCTCGGATAATATTTATCCTGCCTTACAAACAACAACAACCGAAAGAACTTAAAAAGCGTGCCGGCAATCCGGCACGCTTTTTCCTACAGGTCCACACTATTGTCAGCCGCGGGCAATTAAAACCTTATTTTGACGCTTGGTAATAATCTCCACCTCATCAAAAACGCTGTTTATATTTTCCAGAAAACCGGCCAGCTCGCGCTCATCATTGATAATATAATTCATGATCCATACTCCGCCAGGCTTCAGCAACCTGCGCGTGGCCGCCAGAAAATCACGCTCGGCAAAAGCCGGTGGCACTTCGCGACCATTGAAGATATCAATACAAACCATTTCGTAAGTGCCGGTATTACGCCGTACAAAATCAAGCGCATTTTCACAATACGGTTTTAATCGTTGTACGCCTGCCGCACTCAAACTTTCCAGCGCCCAACCCAATATCTTTTCATCATATTCTACCAGCGAAAAGTCAGCCCTGCAGGCATATTTCCCGTGTAAGATCTGCACAATACTTCCCAGCCCGGTACCCAATACCAGACAATCCGAAAGATTCTTAAGCCATCCGGGGTCCATCGACTTGAATGCCATACGAAAGGGCTGGTAGCGATCACCATCCGAATATACCGCATCTTCTGTAGCCAGTTGCCATTGGTTGCGATACAGAATAAACTCGAGAAAGGGATTTTGGGTTCCCGAGCTATTGGCCACCGTCACGGGCACTACGTAGCTCAGTAGGCGTTTTAGGGGTGATATCTTAAAGAAGGGGTGTACCATTCAGGGTTTTAATTTTTAAAGTACTGCATTGCATTCGGGATTTTTCCTTTTAAATCAGAAATCCTGGTAGCATTACTTGGATGTGTGCTTAGAAATTCCGGCTGATTGGCCCCGCCACTCCTGTTGGCCATTCTTTGCCAAAAGGAAAGTGATTCTCTGGGATCATATCCCGCCATCGCCATAAAGATAAGACCCATTTCATCGGCTTCGCTTTCATGTTTCCTGGAAAAGGGCAATAATACACCCACATTAGAAGCCAACCCATAGGCACTGCTGTACAATGCGCGGGTTTCAGATGGTTTATCAGCCAGGGCTGCTGATAATATAGCTCCCCCGAACTGTTGTGCGAGCCCCTGACTCATTCGCTCATTTCCGTGCTTTGCAATGGCATGCGCAATTTCGTGACCCATAACTACCGCCAGACCGGTTTCACTCGCTGTAATGGGCAGAATACCGCTATAAACGACCACCTTACCCCCAGGCATACACCAGGCATTGGCTTCGGCAGCCTGCACAAGGTTAAATTCCCATTGGTAGCCCGACAGGGCATTACTTTGTCCTTTGTTGGCAAAATAACTTTGCACTGCGGCTGCGAGTTTTCCGCCCACTCTCTTGACCATTTCTGCTTCGGCAGTGCCTGTTATGGTCTTGTTCTGCGACAGAAAAGTACTGTATTCCTGATTCGACAGCGAATTAATGGTACCATCGTCGACCAAATTCAGCGAAGAGCGGCCCGTAATGGGATTAGTATAACAGCCGGCCGCGGCAAAGGTTAGGCATACCAAGCTCACCCCGGTACATAATTTCGAAATGTTCATAATTAAATTTTTCATTCGAATTTATAACGCATTTCAACTGTCTGGGTTCAACCACCCTATTCGGCATATTAACGAAAAAGGCCTTTCACTATTCAATGAAAGACCATTTATGATTTTATAAAGATAGCCAGGCGCTTTATTTTCTTCGCTTAATTAAACGCACTTTACTTTCGTTTCCTGCCAACAAGCGGCTAATATTTTTATGATGCGTGAGTACAACCATGCAAGCAGTCGCAATAGCAAAGATTTTGTAGGATATTTCCGGCGCCTGTTCTTTGAAAATGAACAGTATAAGTACCGGGAAAGCTATGCTAGCCGCCATAGAACTGAGGGATACATAGCGCGTCAAAAACAACATTAACAGAAAGACGGCAACCAGACTGACAGCTACGATAGGATGAATTCCAAGTATCATTCCAAAGAGCGAAGCGATACCTTTACCTCCTCTGAATCCGGCCCAGATGGGGAAAATATGTCCTACAACAGCACATAATCCCAAACCAACCTGCAAATTGGTTAAGGCTTCGGAACCAGGTGCATAAATGGAAAGATAGGACAATTTAACTGCCACAAATCCTTTCAACATATCCACGATCATCACACCAATTCCCGCTTTTTTTCCCAAAACCCGAAAAGTATTGGTAGCTCCTGCATTTCCGCTTCCATGTTCTCTTATATCTAAACCGTAGATTTTTTTACTTACCCAAACTGCAGTTGGTATAGACCCGAGCAAATATGCAAGCGTTAGAAGGAATATTATATTCATTTACTTTTTTCACGTTAGTTGGAAGCGGCAAATATAAACAAGATTTTCTGCAAATCATAGACCGATTTAAAATCAGATCCGGCAAAAAGCCAAAGAGCACAATGACTTATGAAAACCGCCGCAGACGCGAAATGGCTGCAAAAAGCAGCCATTTCAGTATCATATACAATGAGAAAACTACAATCTTTCGATTACTATTGCACTGGCTCCGCCACCACCGTTGCAGATACCTGCTGCACCAATTTTGGCATTATTTTGTGATAAAACATGCAATAATGTAACAACGATACGGGCTCCACTGGCGCCCAGGGGGTGACCCAGCGCAACAGCACCACCGTTCACGTTTACGCGCTCAGGTTGCAGATTCATGATTTTGCAATTGGCCAAACCTACGACGCTGAAAGCCTCATTCAATTCGTAATACTCCACATCTTCCATTTTTAAACCGGCTTTCGCTACGGCTTTTGGAACTGCTTTCGCAGGCGCCGTTGTAAACCATTCAGGAGCTTGCTCTGCATCAGCATAGCCTCTGATAACTGCCAGAGGTTTCAGCCCCATTGCCTCTGCCTTTTCACGACTCATAAGAACAACTGCCGCGGCTCCGTCATTCATGGTAGACGCGTTGGCCGCAGTTACCGAACCACCTTTAATAAAGGCTGAGTTAAGGCTTGGGATTTTATCGAACTTCACATTGAAAGGCTCTTCATCTTTGCTGAACACAACCGGATCGCCTTTGCGCTGCGGTATTTCCACAGGAACTATTTCGGCGTCAAATTTTCCTTCGTTCACAGAAGCCTGGCTGCGCTTATAGCTCTGAATTGCAAATGCATCCTGCTCTTCACGGCTGATATTCATTTCAGTAGCACATAATTCGGCGCAATTTCCCATCGGATAGTTATGGTACACGTCGGTAAGACCGTCTTTTGCCAAACCATCTATCATATTTACATTTCCGTACTTATTGCCCCAGCGCATGTTAGGACTGTAGAATGGAACGTTGCTCATGCTTTCCATTCCTCCGGCAACCACTACTTCAGCGTCGCCCAGTAAAATAGATTGAACGCCCTGCGATATTGCTTTCATACCACTGGCACACACCTTATTTATGGTAGTACAGTTTACTTCGTCGGGCAGGCCTGCAAAACGAGCTGCCTGGCGTGCCGGAGCCTGTCCCAGATTAGCCTGCATTACGCATCCCATCAACACATCGTCCACATCCTTCCCTTCTATACCCGCTCTTTCCACAGCAGCTTTAATGGCGATAGCCCCCAGTTGGGTGGCAGAAAAATCTTTTAACGAACCGCCCCAACTACCCATTGGCGTACGAACGGCCGATACAATTACGACTTCTTTCATTGCTATTTTTTTATAAAACGCGACAAATGTAGCGATTTTGATGAACTGTCGTTCATCGGAAACTCAAATGACGATATCAATAATGCACACAAAAAAAGCAACCTGCCGCGCAGCGGGGTTGCTTTTTTTGCTAATATTCTATTGTAAGGTCTATGACACAGACTTTAACGGCGTCCCATCATACCGGGCAAACCCATGCCGGGCATGCCCATTCCTTTGAATTTATTCATCTGTTTCATCATACCTCTCATCTGCTCAAACTGCTTCATGAAGGCATTCATTTCTGCTATATCCTTACCCGAACCTGCAGCAATGCGTTTACGACGGGCAGGAGTAATAATATCAGGATTACGACGCTCTTCAGGGGTCATTGAATCAATCATGGCTTCAATTCCTTTAAATGCATCGTCACTGATATCGATATCTTTAATAGCTTTACCAATTCCCGGAATCATACCCAGCAGATCCTTAATATTACCCATTTTCTTGATCTGACTCAACTGGGTCTTAAAATCGTCGAAATCGAACTTGTTGGCACGGATTTTTTTCTCAATCTTCTTGGCTTCCTCTTCATCAAACTGATCCTGTGCACGCTCAACCAGTGAAATGATGTCACCCATACCCAATATACGCTGCGCCATACGTTCGGGGTAAAAAACATCGAGCGTCTCGAGTTTTTCACCCATACTTACAAACTTAATAGGCTTGTCTACCGTGTACTTGATCGAAAGAGCAGCACCACCGCGGGTGTCACCGTCCAATTTGGTAAGCACCACACCTGTAAAGTCGAGGCGGTCGTTAAACGCTTTAGCAGTGTTAACCGCATCCTGACCTGTCATAGAGTCGACAACAAACAGGATTTCAGCAGGATTAACGGCTGCCTTAATATTAGCGACCTCAGTCATCATGGCCTCATCTACCGCCAGACGACCGGCAGTATCTATAATTACAACGCCGTTACCGTCACGCTTAGCCTGAGCTATCGCATTTTGTGCAATTTCTACTACATTTTTACTTTCGGGTTCGGTGTAAACAGGCACTTTGATTTGCTCGCCCAACACCTGTAACTGATTAATAGCAGCAGGACGATAAACGTCACCCGCTACCAAAAGCGGCTTTTTATTCTTTTTACTATTGAGATAGTTAGCCAGTTTTCCTGAGAAAGTGGTTTTACCCGAACCCTGCAGACCCGCAATCAGGATAATTGTAGGCTTTGAACTGAGGTCCAGCTCTACCTCCTCGCCTCCCATAAGTTCGGCCAGCTCATCCTTTACAATCTTAACCATTAACTGCCCGGGTGAAACTGCCGTAAGAACCTTTTCTCCCAGCGCCTTATCCTTTACTTTATCCGTAAATTCCTTTGCTATTTTATAGTTCACGTCGGCATCTACCAGGGCACGCCTTATTTCCTTTACGGTGGTGGCAACATTAATTTCGGAAATACGCCCTTCGCCCTTAAGCATCTTAAAGGCGGAGTCGAGCCGTTCACTGAGATTATCAAACATGATATTATGCGCTTTTTTAAAGGTTGCAAAGGTAATTAAATTGTGCTTATAGTAACGTGACTCCTGCGGGCAGGACAAATACTGACCAAGCGCTGATCCAAGTAGCAAAAATTGGGTAATTTGCATCCCGGCTTATGCATATAAAATATACTCTTTCCGACATCGATTCGGCCGTTAAAGCTTTCTGGAAAATAGCGAAGCCGTACAAAGTGATTACTTTCAAGGGCGGACTGGGCGCTGGCAAAACCACTTTCACGCGTGCCTTATGCCGGTACCTTGGTGTGGAAGACACAGTAAGTAGCCCCACATTTTCGTTGGTAAATGAATACCATTTTAAAGACGAAAACGGCAAAGACAATATTATATATCATTCGGACTGGTACCGGATCAACGACGAAGAAGAGGCTGTGCAGGCTGGCATTGAAGATATGCTGCAGCAGGAAGGCTGGTGTATTATCGAATGGGCAGAACGATTCCCTGCACTATTACCCAAACATCATCTGTCGGTCGAATTTCAAATAGACGGGGAAGACGATAGCCGTTTGCTGCTATTGAGCAATTAATTTTAAATGCATTAAAAATCACAGGCGTCCCGGATGCAAATGATTGCAGCGAACGGAACCGCTTAAATACGTACCCAATTAAATCCATTTTTTCATGCTGCTATCTGTTCAGAATCTAAAGAAATATTATGCTACGCAAAAAGCAGTAGACGACATAAGCTTCGAATTACAAAAAGGCAGCATTTTTGGTCTGCTGGGACCAAATGGCGCCGGCAAAAGCACTTTACTCCGGATGATTACCGGTATCTTCTATCCCGATTCCGGAAATATCTATTTTGACGGAACACCTTTTGACCCTGACAAACACATAGGCGAAATGGGCTATATGCCCGAAGAGCGCGGACTTTATAAAAAAATGAAAATCGGCGAACAGGCTGTATACCTGGCACAACTTCGTGGTTTGAGTCATGCCGACGCTGTGCGCCGGAGCCAGGAATGGTTTCAGCGGCTCGATATGGGAACCTGGTGGAACAAAAAGGTGGAAGACCTGAGTAAAGGAATGAGCCAAAAGCTGCAGTTCGTAACAACGGTAATCCATAACCCCCGCTTATTAATTCTGGATGAACCGTTTAGTGGTCTCGATCCGGTGAATGCAAACGTTTTGAAAGATGAGATCTTCAGGTTAGCCCAAAGCGGGACCACCATTATTTTCAGTACCCACCGAATGGAACAGGTGGAGGAAATATGCGACCATATTGTTCTGGTAAATCAGGGGAAAAAGATTCTGGACGGAAGTGTCAGGCAGGTAAAACAGGATTTCAAGGAACATATATTCCGGATAAGTCTTGACCAGTATGATACTGCACTGCCAGAGGGAATGCAGGTTTTGAAGAAAGGTGATAACCATATAACGTTCCATCTGGACGAAGACCGTTCGTCTAACATGGTACTGCAGCATTTCATTAATCAGGGTAATACCATTCATTCATTCGAAGAAATATTGCCTTCGCTGAACGACATATTTATTCGGTTGGTTAGCGATACTGCACCGGCCCGGGCTTTTACTGAAATGTAACAAGTTGGAAGGTCGAAAATTTAATCTCCATCCTGAACAGGAAAAAACTTCAAATTCAGCGTTCATGAAAACACTCATAATCATAAAACGGGAATACCTGACCCGCGTCAGGAAAAAATCCTTTATTCTGCTTACCCTGCTTATTCCCTTCCTCTTCATCGGATTGGGTGCCTTGGTGGGCGTCATCAGTGTGAAATCGGGCAGCAAGAAAAACATTGCGATCATTGATGAGAGCAATAAATTTTCGGGCAAACTGGAAAGTTCCAATAATGTAGCGATCTCATTTGAATCGCGGCCTTTAGACTCTGTAAAAAATAATTTATCGCAATACGGCTACGACGCGGTATTGTATATCCCGGACTTTGATCAATCGGCGCCTAAAAGCCTGCAGCTATTCTATGACGAAGAACCGGGCATAGAAGCTCAAAGCGTATTGGAAGACAAGCTGAACAATGTGCTGGTCAAACAAAGAATGGAAGCCGCTGGCATCAGTAAAGATCAGCTGCGCTTAATTGAAGACCACAGCCTGAAAGTGAAACCTTATAACCTTAAAGAAGGCAAAGAGTCGAGTAACGAAGCCTCTATCGTTATTGGATACCTGTGTGGCTCTCTTCTTTACATGTTCATGCTGTTTTATGGTATGAACGTGATGCGTAGTGTTATGGAAGAGAAAACCAACCGGATCGCTGAAATTATCGTAAGCTCTGTAAAACCCTTCCAGCTCATGCTGGGCAAAATTGTGGGTGTTGCACTGGTGGGTCTTACACAATTTATGATATGGGTAGCACTCATATTCATACTGGCCTTACTCGGTACCCCGGTATTACTCTCGATGGCCAACCCCGAAGCAATGAATATGGCGCAGCAAAGCGCGGGCGCCGGCTCGCCTGCCGACATACAAGGGGCCTTGGAAGTATTAAAGAATCAGAACTGGATGGGAATAACTTTATGGTTCGTATTTTATTTCCTTGGCGGATATTTCCTGTACGCTTCCTTATTTGCAGCCGTTGGCAGCCTGGTCAACGAGGATCCACAGGAATCAAGTCAATACACTTTACCTATTACAATACCTATCATTCTGGGGTTTGTAATTATGTCTACAGCCATCCGCGATCCCAATAGTGGTATTGCCATAGCAGGCAGTATTTTCCCATTAACATCACCAATTGTAATGATGGCCCGTATTCCGTTCGGCGTGCCGGCCTGGCAACTGATTGCTTCTGCCCTGGCTCTTATCCTCGGATTTTTAGGTACTACCTGGATGGCCGGAAAAATATACAGAACGGGCATTTTGCTATACGGCAAAAAGGTGACGATGAAAGAAGTTGGAAAATGGCTGATGCGTAAATAAACGAAGAAGGCTATTTGTTAAAAAAAGCAGGATCGGACATATTCCCGACCCTGCTTTTTTTTATAGAAATAAGTAATCAATAATTGTCTGGCCTAAGTTACTCTTCCAGATCCAGCATTTTTTCAAATACCTGATCATATTGCTGCTGAATGATACCGAGTCGCTCCACACAATCCTTATAGCGCTTCTCCACCGAGGAGAATTTTGCCTTATCTGCATATACATCAGGACTGGCCATTTCCAACTCTAACGCCTTCTTTTCATCTTCTGCCTTAGCCAGCTGGTCCTCTATTTTCTGAAATTCCTTTTGTTGTTTTTGCAGTTCACGGCGACGATCCTGTTGTAGTTTGTTATCGACCGGATTAGTATTGGTCTTTTTAGGCTCCATTACCTTCTTAGGCTCCGCTACCGCAGCAGTTTGCTGTTGTTTCAACCGTTCCTGCTTCTCCTGCTTCCATACCACCAACTCGTCATAAGTTCCCGGGAAGGCGTTGATTTTCCCATCTTCTATTTCCCAATATTTATTGGCTGTACGGCTTACAAAATAACGGTCATGTGAAATCAGGATATAACTTCCTTCATATTGGTTGAGTGCCTCAATCAATAGTTCTACCGATTGCATATCCAGGTGGTTGGTAGGTTCGTCCAATAGCAGGAAATTGGCTTTGCTGGCAATAACTTTAGCTAAAGCTACTCTGGCTTTTTCGCCGCCCGACAGCACCTTGATTTTCTTAAAAACATCATCGCCGGAGAAAAGAAAACATCCCAGCAGCTGGCGCAACTGCAATTCTGTTTTGCCGCTGCCGCATTCCTTCAGCTCGTCCAGTATGGTATTCTCAATATGAAGTGATTCCAATTGGTGCTGGGCATAAAAACTTTCTTTCACATTGTGCCAGCCGCTACGATGCCCTTCAAATGATTCCTGACCGCACACTATGCGCATAAGGGTAGACTTACCTTTTCCGTTGGCACCAATCAAGGCTATTTTATCGCCTCGCAGCACCTCCGCATCAGCATTTTTGAGGAGTTGCAACGGGCCGTAATTTTTTGACACACCTTTGAGTTCGCAAATAATTTTGCCCGGCTGGCGTTCCACGTCGAAACTGATATTCATTTTAGGTCCGCTCTCACCAGGTAGTTCAATACGCTCAATTTTTTCCAGTTTTTTAATAGCACTCTGCGCCTGCTTGGCTTTGGTCGCTTTTGCTCTAAAGCGTTCAATAAAGCGCTCCTGTTGTGCAATGTACTTTTGCTGGTTTTCGTATTCACGTTCGAGGAATTCCATGCGCGTGGCTTTCTCGGTTTCATAAAACGAGTAGTTGCCGCTGTATATATGTAGTTTTTGCTGAAAAAGCTCTACGATACGGGTTACCATGCGGTCCAGGAAGTACCGGTCGTGCGAAACTATAATTACGGTACCGGGATAGCTTTGCAGATAACGTTCCAGCCACTCAATAGAAGGAAGATCAAGGTGGTTGGTTGGTTCGTCGAGCATTAAAATATCCGGCTGCTGCAGCATCAGTTTGGCGAGCAAAACGCGCATGCGCCATCCACCGCTGAACTGGTTGTATGGACGTTGCAGATCGGTGGTCGAAAAACCCAGGCCTTCCAATACTTCTGCGGCCCGATGCTCCATTTCATAGCCACCTGCCAGTTCAAACTCATGCAAGGTTTCACTATATCGCAGGAGCAGGGCTTCGTCATCGGATTTTGACTCCAGCTCTTTCATAATTTCTGCAAGCTCCTGTTCCAGTTTTACCGCCTTTTCAAAGGCCGTTGCTGCCACCGACAAAATCGAATTATCAGTCGAAAAGCTAAGCAAATCCTGGTTGAAAAAACCGATACTGGTATCGTTGGACCGCTGAATATTTCCTCCTTCCACACTGTACTCACCCATAATGAGGCGCAGTACGGTAGACTTCCCCGCTCCATTGGGACCAATGAGGCCTATACGTTCTCCCTCTCCAATCTGCCAGCTGGCTTCGTCCAGCATCAGACGGGCACCAAAAGAAAACGACACATTATTTAATGCTAACAACATAAAATGCCAAACCGGGGCTGCATTGTTAATACAGCACCAAATTTTTAAATTTAAATAAGCTGCGAAATTAGGGTATTTGGCCGACAGCGCTTTTACCTCCGGTGCTGATTCGTTCCGAAGGCATCAGAAGATGTGGGAGTAGACCAGGTACAAAAACTTAGTGGAGATCGACCCGGATGTTTTTGTGAAAGTTATTGCCAGCAGCGTCGGTGCCCGATATCTGCCATTGCACGTTGTCGAGAACCACTACGCCGGGTTTGTCGTCTGCGTTACGCATCCCTTTAATACTGTTAAGCCAGGTTTGAGTATTGCGGCTACTGGTTTTGCGACGTTTCAATTCTTTCTCTGCAGCCGCCCGTATTTTCTGCTGGTTTACATCTTTATATTCAGGGCGCGACAAGGTATTGAGTGCATAGGAATTAGTGCCTTTCAAGTCGGACCAGGACGATGTGTACAGGCCCATATTTCGCAAATCAAGGGTACCCATATCTGTTCTGACTTCAACCCTTGACTGATACCTTTGCCTGATTTTAACCACCTTCGCGCCTTGTACCTGAATACGGGCACGAGCCATGTCATCGGCCTCACCCACATAGGTAAGTCCGTTATCTTTTTCTGGTTGCTGCTTTCGTCCATCTTTCAGTTTGGCTCCAGCCAGCGTTAGTTTTACTTTTCCGAAATTGATTGCAAAGCCTCCTGCATCGGGCTTTGAGGCAGGCTCTGACACGGCAACAGGCTCCTGTGCCGGAGCGGGCTCTGCAACGGAAGTAACCGGTTCCGTTTCGGCTGCTGCCTCCACTCTGGATGCAACAGGCACCGGAGCAACATCCATAACATCGTCCTTTAAATATTGCGAATCTGTTTCTGTAACGATCATGGAAGAATCACCCAGGCGAATCGGACCGCGGTACTTTCCTCCGCCGTTTTCAGAACAGGAGGATAGCGCCAGCAGCGCTGCAATAAACGTATAAAGGCTGAGATGTTTCACGAAAATTAAAATTTTGGCTAAGGTACAATTTAGGTGCTTTTTACCCAACCCCGGTATCGCCTTGCGCCGCCCGGAATCCAAAAATCATAAATTCGCTACCTTTGAGCCCTCGATCTTAATTAAAAATGGATATTAAAGGGGTATTGGTTTCCGTTGGGGGAGCTGAAGATAAAGGAACCGATCTGGAAGAAGGCGTCATTCGACGGAACAACCTTAATTTTTTTGAAATTGGCATTCTGAAAACTATTACAAGTCTTTTGCGCCACAAACCCGGCCATATAGAAGTAATAACTACTGCCAGTTCAATTCCCGAAGAAGTAGGACCTAATTATCAGGAAGCCTTTGCAAAGCTGGGTTACAAACATGTAGGCCATCTGGACATTCGCAATAGAGAAGACGCTTCAAATCCTGCCTTCATTGAAAGGGTAAGAAATTGTGATTGCCTTATGTTCTCCGGAGGCAATCAGTTGCGCTTATCTTCTATATTTGGCGGGACTGAAATTCTGGACATCATAAAAAAGCGCTACACAACTGAAGACTTTGTTATTTCCGGAACCAGCGCGGGTGCCATGGCCATGAGTAATACCATGATTTATGAAGGCAATGCAGCCTTAGCTCACTTAAAAGGAGAAGTAAAAATCACTACCGGGCTTGGATTTGTGCAGGGTGTTATTATCGACTCACATTTCGACAAGCGCGGCAGGTTTATGCGGCTGGCACAGGCCGTTGCAGCTAATCCGGGAGCCATAGGAATTGGTTTGGGTGAAGATACCGGCATCATTATCCGGAACGGTTACGAACTGGAGGCGATAGGTTCAGGTGGCGTGATTATCATCGACGGACACAATGTGGGGTACAATAATATTGGCGACGCTGAGTTTAACCAGCCCATTTCAGTCGAAAACCTGAAGGTCCACATCATGGAAAAGGGCAATGTTTTTGATGTACAGCAACGCCGTTTCGGCGCCTTAAGGGAAGAAGTGGCCATTTTGAAATGATGTAAAATCAAATAGAGCAAGAGGCGCCCGGGATTACCGGAGCGCCTCTTTTCTTCTGACATGCTGTTATTTAACCCAGCGAAGCAGTCTGTGCTTCGCGGTGAATTTTCTTAACAAGTCCCTGAAGTACGTTTCCAGGGCCGCACTCTGTAAACATACCCGCACCGTCGGCCACCATATTTTGAATGGTTTGCGTCCAGCGTACGGGTGCAGTAAGTTGATTGATCAGATTGCGTCGTATTTCTTCAGGACTGGTATATGCCTTCGCATCCACGTTTTGATACACGGGGCATTTTGCGGTAGCAAATCCGGTTGCCGCTATTGCTTCTTCAAGCTGCAAGCGTGCCGGTTCCATTAGCGGTGAGTGAAAGGCACCGCCTACCTGCAATACCAATGCGCGTTTGGCGCCGGCGGATTTCATGGCCTCACAGGCTTTTTCAATACCGGCAATACTTCCACTAATCACCAGCTGACCGGGACAGTTGTAATTCGCAGGTACTACTACTTCGTCCGTAATTCCAGCACAAACTTCTTCTACCTTTGCATCCTCAAGACCCAGAATAGCCGCCATGGTAGAGGGATTCAGCTCGCAAGCTTTTTGCATGGCTGCGGCCCGCTGCGCTACCAGTGACAAACCGTCGGCAAAGCTCAGCGCCCCGGCAGCTACAAGCGCCGAAAATTCGCCCAAGGAGTGACCCGCTGTCATATCGGGTTGCAATCCGGGCTGCACCAAAAAGGAGATTACAGAATGTAAAAAAACGGCAGGTTGTGTAACATTGGTTTGCTTCAACGCCTCATCCGAGCCTGTAAACATAACGTCAGATATGCGGAACCCCAGCAGCTCATTAGCTTGTTCAAACAATTCCTTTGCCTGTGAATTTTGCTCGTATAAGTCTTTTCCCATCCCGGAAAACTGTGCTCCCTGACCAGGGAAAACATACGCGTGTTTCATATTAAATATTTTGTATATTAATTTCCAGGGCGGGGCAACGAACCTTACTGCAGCCTGATTAGCCCATGGAATAGCTCAGCACAGGGCCGTATATCCATTTTTTTGCTACCCCGAATCCGGCTGCAATAATACTACCTTCACGCCGATTGTACAAGCAGAAGGGTTCATTACCAAAAATTCCAATTTATCCACAATCTTCTGAAAAGTCATTCTTTGGGCGTATTTTTGTGGGCATTCTCGGGCAGGTTCTTACAGAACAGGAATTAACCATTTAAACGATACAGATGAAGTTTACATACTACGGACATGCCTGTTTTGCTGTTGAAATATCAGGTAAAAAATTACTTTTCGATCCTTTTATCAGTGGCAACGAACTGGCTAAGGACATTGACATACAGCAAATTGAAGCGGACTGCATATTGGTATCGCACGGACATGAAGACCATATTGCCGACCTGATGAGGCTTGCGCACCAAACGGGTGCACTGGTAATTTCAAATGCAGAAATTGCCACCTGGGTACAACAGCAAGGTTATGACAGGGCGCACCCGATGAATTTCGGATCGAGGATATTTGATTTCGGCAAATTGTACTACCTTCCGGCAGCACACAGCAGTGGATTGCCTGATGGCAGTTATGGCGGAAATCCGGGTGGCTTCCTGATAAAGTCGGACGAAATAAACCTTTATTATGCGGGCGACACCTGCGTAACGATGGACATGCAATTGGTACCGCGCTACGCCCGGCCGGATATTGCTATTTTACCCATTGGCGGAAACTTTACTATGGATGCCGAAGATGCGCTAATTGCTGCCGACTTTGTACAATGCGACCAGATAATCGGAGTACACTTCGATACATTTGGATATATAAAAATTGACAAAAACAGGGCAGTGGAAGTTTTTACCGGAGCCGGCAAAAAACTGATACTCCCGGAAATAGGCGCCAACTTAGATTTACAACGCAGCATATAAAAGACAAGGCTATATTTTCCTGCATACAGGACAATTACGTCTTTACATTGAAAAAAGTGAATACGCCGGTACATTCCGGACAGAAAAACAAGATGGCAAAAATAATAGCAGTAGCGAATCAGAAAGGAGGGGTAGGTAAGACTACAACGGCAATCAACCTGGCAGCAAGCCTCGCTGTACTGGAATATAAAACGCTGTTGATTGACGCCGATCCCCAGGCGAACAGTACCACAGGTAACGGATTTGACCTGAAGAATATTCAGGTAAGTCTGTACGACTGCATGGTAAACGAGATTCCCGTATCACAGGCCATGCTCGAAACCGAAACGCCCAACCTGTACCTGCTGCCCTCTCATCTCGATCTGGTGGGTGCCGAAATTGAGTTGATCAATCATCCCAACAGGGAACATATATTGCGACTGGCACTGGAAAAAGAAAACGACAATTTTGATTTTATCATAGTCGACTGTTCTCCTTCTTTGGGCCTCATTACCGTTAATGCCCTTACAGCCGCCAATTCTGTAGTCATTCCGGTTCAGTGCGAATATTTTGCTTTGGAAGGTTTGGGTAAACTTCTGAACACCATTAAAATTGTACAAACCCGCATTAATACGGGTCTGCAAATAGAAGGCATTTTAATGACCATGTATGATGGTCGACTGCGGCTGAGCAATCAGGTCGTGGAAGAAATCAAGAACCACTTTGAGGAGTTGGTATTTAATACCATTATTCACCGCAATACGCGCCTCGGAGAAGCACCCAGCTTCGGAAAACCGGCACTTATGTACGATACCGACAGTACCGGAGCTATCAATTACCTGAATCTGGCGAAGGAAATCCTGCAGAAGAACAATATGACCAAGATTAAGAACGAGGATAAAATATTCGAAGCAGACGAACATGGCAACAACAACTAGCAGTATTGAACCGGGGAAAGAAAACACGCAAATGACAAATTCTAACAATAAGAAAAAGGCACTCGGTCTTGGTATCAAGGCATTGCTGAATAATATTGATGAAGAACTAAAGGCAACAACGGAAGCAATACCCGCTGCGGCTCCTAAAGCCCCGGCAGCAGTAGTAGGCGGACGAATTCCCATTGATCAAATAGAAGTGAACCCCAAACAGCCCCGCCGCGACTTCGACGAGCAGGCGCTGAAAGAACTGTCGGACAGTATTGCCCTGCACGACATAATTCAACCTATTACAGTATCCCGGATGGCCAATGGCAAGTATCGCCTTATTTCGGGTGAACGCCGCTTCCGGGCCTCCAAAATGGCCGGACTGAAAGATATTCCTGCTTATATACGCACCGCCAACGACCAGGAGCTACTGGAAATGGCCCTGCTGGAAAACCTGCAACGGGAAAACCTCAATGCAATTGAAATTGCACTGAGCTACAAACGCCTGATGGAAGAATGCACGCTTACTCAGGAGCAGGTAGCAGAAAGAATGAAAAAAGAGCGAAGTACGGTTACCAACTATTTACGCTTGTTGAAACTACCGCCCGATATTCAGAAGTCTGTACGGGACGGTGCCTTATCCATGGGGCATGCACGTGCCATCATTGGCCTTGAAAATGTGGAAGAACAACTATATGTTTACCGCGAAGCAATGCAAAAAGGCTTATCGGTGCGTCAGGTAGAGGCGCTGGTTAAGAATATGATTCAGGAGAAAAAACCGAGCGAGAAAGCTAGTCCTGCCGCAGTTAAATTGCCTCCAGCCTATAAACGCATTGAAGACAATATGGCCTCCCATTTCTCCACCAAGGTGCAACTCAACCGCAAAAAGAACGGAAAAGGATCCATAACTATCGAATTTTACAACGACGAGGATCTGGAGCGAATCATGGATGCTATGAAAATATAAACAGCAAATACCTATAAAGCAGAAGCGCGGCATTTACATTGCCGCGCTTCTGCTTTATATGCTCTCTCCCTCAACGGGCGCTCTGGTACATCAGCTCAATAATACGTACTACCTCCCTTCCCTCTTCGGCCGCAGTCATCACGGTATGGTTGTGCCGCAACACATCCACTACATTTTGAATGACCTTGTCGTGATTACTCATGGAGCCTTTGTACAGTCCATAATCGTTCTCCTTCGCCACTATATTAATATCGGGCAGTTGCTCACCTTTCAGGCACTGGTACTCGAGCGTATTGAGGTACTGTCCGCCAATTTTCAAGGTTCCATTCTCCGCAAAAATAGTAATGGAACCCTCCATATTTTTCTCATAGGCACAGGTAGTAAAATTGAAATTGATCACTGAACCGTTCGCACCTTTCATGGTAAAGCTACCGGAATCCTCGAACTGAGTATTGTGTTCGTGGGCATAGTTCGACAACATTCCCATGGCTTCGGATACGCCTCCATTGAGGTAGTAAAGTATATCGATAAAGTGACTGAATTGTGTAAACAGACAACCGCCGTCCTGATCTTTTTTGCCGCGCCAGCTACTTTGCGCATAGTATTGATCGCCGCGATTCCAGAAACAGTTGACCTGTACCATGTAAATCTCCCCAAGGCGTCCCGATGCAATCAAATCCTTTACCGCAGCCACAGGTGGATTATAGCGGTTTTGTTTTACCGCAAATACAATCCGGTTGTTGCGTTCTGCTGCAGCTATCATGGCATCACATTCCGCAACACTCATAGCCATGGGCTTCTCAACTACGGCGTGTCGGCCTGCTTCCAGCACGGTTATGGTTTGTTGGGCATGCAGAAAGTTGGGGGTGCAAATACACACTACTTCCGCATCGCTCTCCCGCAGCATGTCTGCTACATTTTCAAAAAACGGTATTTGCTGACCTGAAGGCAGACCCTGTGCCGTTGCAGGATTAATATCGCAAACAGCTACCAGCTGGCAGGCTTCATTAGCCAGAATGTGTGCTGCATGTCGTTTTCCAATATGTCCAAACCCGATTATTGCAAATTTTGTCATGGGGTTGCGTCGCTTACGACGCGCTCTTTTATACGCTAATTTTTAATTTTCAGCCCGATTCATCCGTTCCACCTCTGCACCATCAACGCCGGCTTTGTCGCTCTGATGAATATTTTCCATTGTACATAGCCAAGTGAAAAAACAGGTTTTAGAGACTACATCTTCGCATCTGACGGGACATATTCATTATTGCTGCTGCTTAATTAATCGCAGGGCAAAATCCCTTGTGATTCAGGAAGAAAAACGATCAGGTTGCAAATATAGTTCCTGAGGGGTAAACGCGGCACAACGACTCGTCGTTCAGTGCCCTGACCGCTTCAATTATTTCGGCCTGCGGTTGTTCCGGAAACCGGGTTACAAGGTCGGACAGGGAAATCTGCTGCTCTTCCCTAATGAGCTTCAGTACCGCCTGACGAAGCCGCGGCGTTTGGTTTGCCTGTTGCCTGCGCGCCTTACACACATCACAATCACCGCAATTTTCTGTAGACGCTTCACCAAAATAAGCCGAAAGTAATTTGTTCCTGCAACGGGTGGTATCCGAAACGAACGCAATCATCTTGTCCACCCTTTCTTCATGCGCCTTTCGTAACAGTCCTAAGCGTTCGGTATTTATCTTCAAATTACGATCGGGCAAACGACCGGATAACCAGTAAAGCGTACTACCGCTGATGGCCGGCTGATAGTCAATTATTCCGAGTGCGGCCATGCGTTGCAATCCGCGCTCCAGTTGCTGTTGTTCAATGCGCAGCATCTTACTTACTTCATATATTTTGATGGATGTGGGGAAATGATATATACTTCCATATAATCTGAGCAGACCCGTAGCTATATAGGACAGGGCTGGCTCTGTTCGTTCCAGAAAATTTAAGGTTGGCCGATCTGTTGTAAACTGAACGATGGTCTGCATATTGGCCTGCTCGTTCCATTGCCAGTATCCTTCCCGCTCAAGCAATCGGATAGCACTCAGCGTTGGAAGTAAATCCAATTGGAATTTCTTCACAAAATCAAGTGCATCGAAGGGTAAAAGCTGCTCGAATCCGGCGCCCAGCGACAAACACAGGTAGTCGCCTGCGAGTTGATATACTTTCCGCAGGAAAGTTTCGGGTGGGTAATTAATTTCAGTCGATGCCTGCAACCGTTCTATATCGCGCTGATCCCAGAAAAGTATTGCATAGGCTTTCTGTCCGTCGCGGCCTGCGCGGCCTGCCTCCTGGTAATAGGCTTCCATATTTTCAGGCAGGTCGTAATGGGCAACGGTGCGCACGTTTGGCTTATCGATACCCATTCCAAAAGCACTTGTGGCACATACGACGTGTTCGTTGCTCTGGGTCCATCGCTGCTGAATCTGCTCCCGTTCTTCCCGGTTCATGCCAGCATGATAGACTAAGGCCGGTATGCCATCGTTGCGCAACTGAAGCGCGGTTTCTACACAACGCTTTCTACTTCTGCAATACAAAATTCCGGTGCCACGCCGGCTTTGAAACAGCGTAGCCGTATCGCCGGGCTTATTTTCTGTGTAGCGCACATGATAAAATAAATTGGTCCGCACTACGCTCTGTACAAAAATAGCCGGGTCTTTCATTTCCAACTGCTCTTGTATATCGGTTTGTACCGCTTTATTGGCCGAAGCCGTAAGCGCCAATACCGGTACGGCTGGATATATGGGACGTAAGGCAGCGATGGTACGATAGGAAGGCCGAAAATCGTGTCCCCATTGAGAAATACAGTGTGCTTCGTCGACTGCTATAAGGTTTACCGAAAGTTCGGGAGCATATTCCAGAAACAGATCGGTTTGCAAACGTTCGGGGGCCAGGTATAAAAGCTTCAGTTCCCCGTTACGCGCCGACTCGAAAACACTGATTGTTTGCGCCCTCGTCATACCGGAGTGCAGAAATGCTGCAGCTATATCCCGCTTCTTCAACTGCATTACCTGATCCTGCATCAAGGCAATAAGCGGGCTGATGACCAGGCATAGGCCCTCGAGCGCCAATGCCGGAACCTGGTAGCAAACCGATTTCCCGCCACCTGTGGGTAACAAAGCCAATGTGTCTCTTCCGGCAACCACAGCACTGGCAATTTCCTCCTGTAAGGGACGAAATTCAGGATAGTTCCAATATTTGCGTAGAATTTCCTTCAGCAAGGAATATGTGGATTTAAAGGGATGATTCCCCTGAAAATAATTTAAAAATATTTATCCACCAGTAACATGAGCGCGGTCATGGTCCAGGCGCCCAATTTAAGTTCCCGATGATTCACTGCTTCCAACACATCGTTTTCACTATGGTGCAGGTCAAAATATCTCTGTGGATCGGGCAACAAACCCGCAAGGGGTACACCCAATTTTTTGAGCGGACCGATATCTACTCCACCCTCTTCCTGCGAGAAATCATTAACGTTATAAGGTGCAAACAAGGGGGCCCAGGACTGTACTTTTCTTTTAGCATCCGGAGGCATATCTAACCCTATACCGCGGGGAACGAATCCACCGGCATCGCTTTCCATAGCAAAAATATGCTGCTCTTTCGCTTCGCGTGCCGAGTCGGCATACGCTATACCGCCTTTTACGCCGTTTTCTTCATTCATATATAATACGGCCCTGAAAGTTCTGCTGGGTTTTATTCCCAAAGATTTTAGCGTACGCAGCATCTCTATCACCTGAACACAACCTGCGCCATCGTCGTGCGCACCTTCGCCTACGTCCCAGGAATCGAGATGAGCCCCTGCTACTATTATTTCAGATGCTTTTGTACTACCGCTTATCTGCCCTATTACATTATAAGATCTTTTGGCACCCTGCATGCCGCAGTTCGACATGAGACGTGCCTGTACTTTACCATCATTGCAGGCTTTCCACAATGCGTCTGCGCTCCTGTTACCTATAGCCATAGCCGGAATATGATTTAGCCCTTCGGTGTATCGTGATGCGCCTGTATGGGCAACATCATCCAGCCCGGTTGCAATGGAACGTATAATAACTGCAGCAGCCGACTTTTCCGAGGCTTTATTTACGGCCACCCACCTGTATTTTACGGCATCCCCATATCCCTCAAATGTATTAACCCAATCCTGACGAAAGTGATAATTGAAGAATACGATTTTCCCCTTTACCTGACTGGGATCGAGCTTTTCAAAGGCAGCTAAATCCGCAACGGCACAAATTTCTGCGTTCAAAACGGCACCGCCTGTCCCTTCGGTATTGCCCAGGGAAAGGACTGGAACGGGATCATAGCCTCCCTTGCTATTTTGAATGCTGAACCATTCTTCACCCCGGGTCCAATAAGGAACATCGACAGGTTGCAACCACACCGAATCGGCACCTGCCTGCAACATCGCTTCCCGGGCCCATTCAACCGCCTGATCGGCTTGCGGCGAACCGCTAAGTCTGTGTCCAATGGTTTTTGTAAGCACGCTCAGATTATCGTAACAGTTACTGTGCAACATTATTTCCCGGAAAACGCGGTTTAGCAGTAACGAGTCTGCCGACTGTGCCCATAGGGAGCCGGAGCAACATAAAAAAGCGGCCAGGAAAATTTTTTTCATCCTGTAAAAATAGCTAAGTTTTACCTGTTCCCGTGCAGCGAATACCCCTGTAATTTATACCGGTGCTTGATTATTTCGTAAGTTTGACCCACCAACAATGATGATCGACACACAACCGTATCAAAGGCTCCGCATAGCAGCAATTGTTCCGGAAACCAGCAATACCAAACGATTTGTATTAGAGCAGCTAAGCGGTCCGGAATACCGCTATAAACCAGGGCAGTTCCTCACGCTTGTATTTCAGGGGGCCTCAGGCGAAGAGCGTCGCTCTTATTCTATAACCTCTGTTGCCGCGCTCAACGAGCCACTAAGCATTACTGTAAAACGGGTGGAGAATGGAGCCTGGTCAAGGCATTTAATCGATCATGCACAAGTGGGTGATGAGCTTATGTGTGCGGGCGTCAGTGGCATGTTTGTGCTGCCAGAAGACACCTCCGGATACAAACAGGTTTTCTTTTTAGCTGCAGGAAGTGGTATTTCCCCGGTGTTCGCACTCATCAAACAAATTTTGCATTCAGCGCCCGGGCTGGGCATCGTATTAATTTACAGCAACAAAAGCGCAGCTGACACTATCTTCTATAAGGATCTGATACAGCTGGCTGAAAAAAGTAAGGGCAGGCTGAAAATAGACTTTCTGTTCAGCTCCTCTAATAACCTGCTGAAATCACGGCTGAATAATAGCCTCCTGACTTCGATGTTGCAACAACACCAACATGCGTTGCGTCCCGAGATACTTTGTTATATCTGTGGCCCCCTGGAATACATGGACACCGTGAGTATAACATTGCTTACAGAAGGTATTCCGCGTGAAAATATACGGAAAGAAAACTTCGTGGTGTACCATCCTGAGACTAACCGGGAACCTGAGGACAAAGAGCCACATGAAGTACGGATTCGCCTGAGTGACGATCGGGTTGTTGCTTTTACCGTTCAATATCCGGTATCCATATTGCAACAAGCCAAAAACGAAGGCATACATTTACCTTATAGCTGCGAATCCGGGCAGTGCGGCAGTTGTACTGCACGCTGTACACACGGGCGCGTATGGATTGCCTATAACGAAGTACTGACCGACAGAGAGCTGGAACAAGGTCTGATATTGACCTGCCAGGGTTTTCCGGTTGGGGGTGATATTGAAATAAGTTATAGCCACGAATCCTGATTATCCGGCCATCAGCAAAAAGATAACAGGCCGTTTATGCAGGTCAGGTGGGTTGCGACTCCATTCTTCTATGCTACGGGTAACGATATACTCTTCGGCCGCGGTTATATCAGCCGCTATACAGAGCAGCGTATTTTTACGACAGAGGCGTATAAGATCCTTCAGCAGCTGGTTATTGCGGTAGGGCGTTTCTATAAAAATCTGTGTTTCTTTTCGCTCGGCCGACAGTATTTCCAGCTCACGGATTGCTTTCGAGTGATGTGGTTCTTTTACGGGCAGGTAACCTGCAAACCGGAAATGCTGACCGCTGAAGCCCGAAGCCATTAAGGCGAGTAAGAAAGAAGAAGGGCCGGTCAGGGGTATAACCTTACAACCCAGTTGCTGTGCTTTGGCCGCTATTGCAGTTCCCGGATCGGCCATACCCGGGCAGCCGGCTTCGCTCATCACACCTATTTCTTTACCTTCTTTAAGCCAGCGCTCCAGCAGTTGCATGTCTGGCGCAACCTGATTATTCATTTCGGCAAACTCAATAGCATCGATATCTACCGACTTATCGAGTCGCTTCAGGTGACGGCGCGCCGTTCGTATGTTTTCTACAAAAAAATAACGAAGCTTACAGCTCAATTCGCGCACCTGCTCCGGAAGGGTATGTAAGGCGTCTTCAGCAAGGGGTACTGGTATCAGGTAAACAACTCCGTTATATTTGCTCATAGAAATCGATATCGACAAAGGTACGGTCCTAAAAAAAGCCACGCAAATGCGTGGCTTTTACTATTTCATTACAGATGGCATCAGGCGATCATCTTTTCTTTCGTTTTTTTGATCTGAGCTACCAGAGAATCGAATGCGAGATCAAAAGACTCTTCAAAAACTTTGGATTCATGCTTAGCAAACAAAGAACGCTTGGGAACAGAGACTTTGATTTCAGCAACTTTATCTTTTACCTTCTGAGAAAGATTTTCTAACCGGAGGTATACCTCGACACCCGTTATTTTATCGTGAAAGGTTTTAAGTTTATCCACTCTTTTTTGTACATGTTCCAGCAGCTTTTGGTCTGCATCAAAATGAACGGTCTGAATTTGCACATTCATAGTTTGCCATTTTTAGGTTAAACAATTGGGTAATGTCTGGTAGATTTCATTTCATAATGGAAAGGTATAAAATTATAGCGAGGTTTCAGCTTTTCGGATGGGCTTTTCGGTAAACTTCTTTGAGACGTTCGATATTGTTGTGCGTATACACCTGAGTAGCAGCCAAACTGCTATGACCCAGCAATTCTTTAATGGCATTCAGCTCGGCTCCATTGTTGGATAATTGCGTCGCAAACGTATGTCTTAATATATGAGGGCTTCGTTTTGAGAGCGTTGTGATGGATTTCAGATGTTTCTGAACGACCCGGTAGACATATTGAGGATAAAGGGGTTTACCGGAGGCCAATACCAACAGACGGTCGCCAGTATCGCTGAACAACCGACGTTTTTCGTGGATATAAGCCTGAATCTGGAGCAGAAGTGTATCCGCCACAGGTATCATACGCTCTTTATTTCTTTTCCCTAATACACGCAGCTGATTCCGGGAAAATTCGACGTCCTGTTCCTTTAACTGAACCAATTCTGCCCTCCGCATTCCTGTTTGATAAAGCATTTCCAGAATAAGCCGTTCGGTATCACCTTCTATTCCTTCCGGAAACTCAATTTGATGAGGGATTCTTTCGGTTTGCTCTGCGTTCAGATAGCTGGGTAGTCGTTTGGAAGCCTTTGGTATCCGAACCTGCAAAGCAGGATTGCTGGTCAAAAGGCCTGTACGCATCAGGTATTTAAAGAAAGACTTTAGCGTGGATATTTTTCGTTGCAGGGTTCTTTCATTCCGGCCAGATTCTTTCATGCCGGCCATCCAGGAGCGAATATGTAAGTGCCTTACAGATTCGGACGCATCCAAACCAAACTGTTCCAGAATATACTGTTGAAATTGAAGTAAATCAGTTTGATAAGAAATATATGAATGCTCCGACATCCGCTTTTCGTATCGGATATAACGTAGAAACTCGGGTATGTGTTGCTGCAATGACATGAGGAATGCTTGGACCCGGCTAAATACAAAACGGGTGTGTAAATATACTATTTACACACCCGATGATAAAATTTTATGCGCTTACATACACCTTTTGTAAAGGCGTAGGAAATTGTCTAAAATCCAGGGGATCTTAAAGTTCTACTTTACCCGCCAGAATTTGTTGACGGTAAGCCGCTTTAAGAATTTCTTTACGACGCGCTACGGAAGGCTTGGTGAACGCCTGGCGGGCACGCAGTTGATTCAATGTGCGAGACTTCTCAAATTTCTTTTTATATTTTTTGAGTGCCTTGTCAATATTTTCGCAATCTTTTTGATCTAGAATAAGCATATTTTGATACCCCCTTTTTTCTTTTTTGGACGGCAAAGGTAAAGATAATTTATCAACTGAACAAAAATCCCGGATTATTTTCCCGAAGTAAATGTTATAAAGTAAAAATCAGCTCCAAACCTGGTTCGGAAAATAACTGCTGCCGAAATTGCTCTATTTTTGCAGCCGAAAATTAATCACTACGCTCCAATTATGCCGCACAGCGCTGAAAAAGTTATCCTTGCCATTGAGTCGTCCTGCGACGAAACTTCAGCAGCCATCGTGAAGGAAGGCAGGATATTGAGCAATATCATAGCAACACAAAAAGTACACGAACAATATGGCGGGGTGGTACCGGAATTAGCTTCGAGGGCACATATGCAACAAATAGTACCCGTGGTTGATGCCGCTATCAAAACAGCGGGCATCGGCAAAAATGAAATTGGTGCAATAGCCTTCACGCAGGCTCCCGGACTTATTGGCTCCTTAATGGTAGGTGCCAGCTTTGCCAAGGGATATGCGCAGGCACGCCGGCTTCCGCTGATCTCCGTACATCATATGCAGGCGCATGTGCTGGCTCATTGGATCGAAGACCCCAAACCGCAATTCCCCTTTTTGTGCTTAACCGTTTCTGGCGGTCATACCCAAATAGTATATTGCCGCTCACATCTGGATATGGAAATTTTGGGCGAAACATTGGACGATGCTGCAGGTGAGGCATTTGATAAAATTGCCAAAATGCTGCAGCTGCCTTATCCCGGCGGTCCGCTCGTGGATAAAAACGCCAGGCTGGGCAATCCGGAGGCATTTGCCTTCCCGATACCGGATATCAAAAACCTGGATTTCAGTTTTAGCGGAATCAAAACCTCTGTTTTATATTTTCTGCAAAAACAAACAAAAGCAGACCCTGATTTCGTGGAAAACCACATGAATGATATTTGTGCTTCGGTACAACATACCATCATACGTGCCCTGATGAAAAAGCTCGAAAAGGCAGCCAGGCAAATGGGCGTTAAGGAAGTAGGTATAGCAGGAGGTGTGTCGGCCAATAGCGGTTTACGTAAAGCATTACAGGAACACGGTGAACGCAACGGCTGGAATGTATACCTGCCCAAATTTGAATATTGCACCGACAATGCTGCAATGATCGGCATTACAGCATATTATAAAATGCTAAAAGGCGCTTTTGCTCCGCTGGATATTGTTCCTTCGGCGCGGGCTCAGTGGATTCATGTCTAATTCCTGGTTTGCATTTAAACAATTTACTATTGAACAGGCAACTGTTGCGATGAAGGTATCGACCGATGCCTGTATTCAGGGTGCATGGGCTGCAGCCGAACTCCGGACTGAACCCAACATCAGACAAATCCTCGACATTGGCACCGGCACCGGACTCCTGAGCCTGATGCTTGCACAACAATTAAGTGCTGACATAACCGCCATAGAAATCAATCCCGAAGCTGCGGCGCAGGCCGCCAGCAACTTTGCAAACAGTCCATGGACTGAGCGCATCAGATTGTTTCCGGATTCACTGACAGCATTTATTTCATCGAACGGCGGCCAATTTGATTTTATAATTTGCAATCCTCCCTTTTTTCATCGGCAGCTGCGCTCCCACACCACCGCGCGCAATCAGGCACGACACAGCGATACACTGAGCAAAAAAGAACTGGCCGAAAGTTTACGACTTTTGTTACTGGACGAAGGAACCTGCTGTATTATGTATCCGCAAACAGAATGGGATGATTGGCTCCGTGCAGCAGGAGGTGCGGGCCTGTTCCCACACAAACAATTGCATATTCATCCAGCTGCGTCCAAACCGGCCAATAGGATGATTGGCATTTTCTCCAAAAACGAAAATGCAACCACCCCGGTAGCGCACCTTGTTATTTATGAAGCAGATCGCAGTTATACTGCGGACTTTATAACATTATTACAACCTTACTATCTCAACCTATAGAAAAAGCCCCGATGCCGGGGCTTTTTTATTCGAAAACTTAGCTTGGTTAGTTATGATCGACAGCGCGCATTCTTACAGCATATCCTTTGCGCTTACCAGATCCGCCGCTGCTTCCCACTTTGGGTTGAAACTCCCAGTACACACGCTCACGATAAATTAATCCTACATTATAAGCATACACTTCCTGCGAAAAGTTACGGTAGGCGTAAGCGGTAGAATCCGTATCAGGATCGTTCAGCTGATCATCAATATGATTTACAGTCACTGTATGGTTGAACAAACGAATACCTAAATCATAATCTTTGTCGAAATTGGCATAGGTGTATTGCCATTTATCACTGTGGTATTCTTTATAATAATCATCGTTGGAGGGAATCATAGCATTTCCGTTCCACGACTTTCCTTCAGCTATCGGGAAGGTTAACTTAATATAGGTTACATTTTTTTGCGAGTATTCAACACCATTCTCCGTAGGCGTGGCATACACTACATCGTTAGGACGGAAGGGATCTGCTGTTGTATTGCGTGTCAGCACGGTAATACGGTACGACAATCGGCCTCCTGCATCCCGGAAGGTATCTTCCACACTGTAACGAACCTGAGAAGCTGTAGGAATGGGAACCCCTACGCCATCGCCTGTTTGCCCGTCCCAATAGGTGGAATCCACATCGTACAGTATATATTTTCCTATTTCAAGCGGCATGAATTTATATCCCTCGTTGATTTCGGAGATATCTTCCTTTTCTTTTTTACAAGATGCCAGACCCAGGGAAACGATTAAAAAAGGTAATAAAATTTTACGCATAGTTGTATTCCGTATTAATATGCCGGTCTCTTTTATTCAATATGAGCGTACGCCCGGTAAAACGGACGTAAGATAAAAAATATTTTCTCAAATAAAAGAAATGAAACCGGAATCCATAAAAATCCCCGGGGCGAAAAGCAGTATTACGACAAGCTTCGGATACCAGAATGAATAATACCACCGCCAATGACATCATCGCCCTCATAAAATACAGCCGACTGGCCGGGAGCAATACCTTTCACATGCTCATAAAAATGCACATTTACATGACCGTTGACGTTGTATAAATTGCTTAAAGCACCCGGATCTTTATACCGGATTTTGGTAGTAGCTTCCATACCATCAGGAATAGCGGCGTATTTAATCATATTGATACCGCCTACGGTCATAATGTTCTGATCCAGCTCGTCGGCGTCTCCTAATACCACAGTATTGGTTTCGGGTATAATTTTAGTTACGAATACAGGGCGGCCCAGTGCAATGTCCAGCCCTTTGCGCTGACCAATAGTATAAAAAGGATAACCTTTGTGCTGACCTACCACTTTTCCGTCGGAAGTAACAAAATTGCCTCCATTCACCCTTTCTTCCAGTCCTTCCACATTTCGTTTCAGAAATCCGCGATAATCGTTATCCGGAACAAAACAAATCTCATAGCTTTCAGCTTTTTTGGAAAGTTCGGGGTAACCCATATCCAGCGCCATTTGGCGAACTTCGGTCTTCAGATAATCACCGAGCGGATAAATGCTGCGGCTAAGGCAATCCTGACCGAGTCCCCAGAGCACATAACTTTGGTCTTTGGTAAGGTCCTTTGCTTTTGAAAGTACAAAACGCTGATTTTCTTCCCGAACCTTTACATAATGGCCGGTGGCTATAAAGTCGCAACCCAGCGCATCAGCCCTTTTTAGTAATGCTGACCACTTAATGTGCGTATTGCAGAGCACACAAGGATTAGGTGTCCGGCCTGCAATATATTCATCAACAAAGTTCTGTATAACTGCACCGCCAAACTCCTGGCGAATATCAAGCACATAATGGGGGAAACCATGTTGCACGGCCGCCTGGCGGGCATCGTTAAAAGAGTCGAGGTTACAACAACCCGTCTCCTTTTTACCGCCACCTGCAGAAGCATAATCCCAGGTTTTCATGGTAATTCCAATCACTTCATAACCCTGCTGATGCAGCATCAGTGCGGTAACTGTACTATCAATACCACCACTCATTGCAACCAGCACTTTCCCATTGCGGCTCATAACCTTTATATTATTTTTTTACTGAAAGCGGCAAAGTTACAAAAACCTGCGCAGGGGCTGTTTATCTGGTAATCTAAAATAACTATGCCGCGCTAATTCCTAACAATATTGGGCCGCAGGCGGCAGGTTTTGTTTTAGTTCTTACTTTTGCAACCTTAATAAAAAACTCTTAATTAACAGATGTCACGTACGAAAATTAAAGCTATACTGCTACAGGAACAGACAGATTATCAGGTAACAATAAAGGGATGGGTACGCTCGTTCCGCAATAACCAGTTTATTGCCCTGAATGATGGGTCTACCATTAATAATTTGCAGGTAGTTGTTGATTTCGAACAAACAGGCGAAGACATCATCAGGCAAATTACTACCGGCGCTGCCCTTGAAATTACCGGCCAGGTGGTTTTGTCTCAGGGGAAAGGCCAACGCGTAGAAGTTAAGGCAACATCGGTAAACGTACTCGGCATTTGTAATCCCGAAGAATTTCCCCTCCAACTCAAGAACCGCCCTTCTTTGGAATACCTGAGAGAAATTGCGCACCTCCGTTTCCGGACCAATACTTTTGGGGCTGTGTTCAGAGTGCGTCACTCACTGGCATATGCTATTCATGAATTTTACAATAAAAAAGGATTCGTGTACCTGCATACGCCTATCATCACTGCATCCGATGCTGAAGGTGCAGGGGAAATGTTCAGGGTTTCTACATTGGATCCCGACAACCTGCCCCGTGATGAAAAGGGCGCAATTGATTACAAGGAAGATTTTTTTGGCCGGGCTACCAACCTGACCGTAAGCGGACAGCTGGAGGCAGAACTGGGTGCCATGGCGCTGGGCGAAGTATACACCTTTGGCCCTACCTTCCGCGCCGAAAATTCCAATACAGCACGGCACCTGGCAGAGTTTTGGATGGTGGAGCCCGAAGTGGCGTTCAATGATCTGGAAGACAATATGAACCTGGCCGAAGAGTTTATTCAATACGTAATCCGGTATGCATTGGATCACAACCGGGAAGACCTGGAATTTCTGAACCAGCGTCTGGCAGAAGAGGAAAAAGCCAGGCCTCAGGCGGAACGCAGTGAGATGGGGCTGATTGAAAAACTGGAATTCGTGCTCAATAACAAATTTGAACGCATCACCTATACAGAGGCAATAGATATTCTGCTACAATCCAAGCCTTATAAAAAGAAACAATTCAAGTATGAAATTGCCTGGGGTAAGGATTTACAAAGTGAACACGAACGTTATCTGGTAGAAAAGCATTTCAAAAAACCAGTGATTGTGGTCGATTATCCTAAAGAAATTAAATCGTTCTATATGCGCCTGAACGATGATGGAAAGACCGTAGCGGCGATGGACATTCTAGCGCCCGGTATTGGCGAGATAGTAGGCGGTTCGCAACGCGAAGAACGCCTGGACTTATTGCTGTCGCGCATGGAAGAAATGCATATCCCTAAAGAAGAAATGTACTGGTACCTCGATAGCCGTCGTTTTGGAACAGCACCACATGCCGGTTTCGGCCTGGGCTTCGAGCGTATGGTTTTATTTGTTACCGGCATGAGCAATATTCGCGACGTAATTCCTTTCCCTCGTACGCCCAAAAGCGCTGACTTCTAACTGGCCGATCCGCGATATGCTACGCAGCCAACGAAAATTGATCTCAGCATTTATGCTCAATTATAATTACCAATAACAATGAGCGACCCTAATGGAGGGTCGCTTATTGTTTATTCACCGGCACATAGCTGGCTAAAAAAAATTATTTTAAACTAACTTTTATTCCAGAAGTGGCGCCATCTTCCCCGGTCCACTGCAGCAGATAGGTTCCCGAGGGATAATTACTAAGATCCAGGCTAAGTTGTGTATCCGAATGAGTTTGCCTTGCCAACAAGCGACCGCTTAATTCATACAACATGATTTGCCCCTGCGCGGTTGGAAGCTCGAGGTTAAGCAGGCCGTTGGACGGATTGGGGTATGCTTTAATGGAACTACGGATATTCCATATCTGTGCTATATTGGTCCCGCTTCCCGGAACATCAGTTTCATATGCACCAATATCAATATTACCTACAACCCGCGGGTGACCATTTATATCAAGCAATGAGGAGAATGCCCCGGCCGTATCGCCTTTATTTACGCAGGGAGATACGTTGGTGATTCCAAAATCAGCATTTAAAGCAAATACACCGTCACCCGCGCCGTTGGTCGGAGCTATCAATCCCGGAGTGCTGCCGACGATATTATGACTGGTGTCGCCCGAATAGGGAATACCTGCGGCAAGTTTCACTTCCAATGCCAGAGGATTAGCGATATAGTTGTTGTCGAAACTAAACACCGAACCGCCCTCGAGCCTCACACTTTCCAAGGGTATAGTGGGCGACGGCGTTTCGTTAACATTACCTATTATGATATTGTTTTTGGCCCTGACCTGACAGTTTGCCCCAAATGCGTACAAAGCAGAACCACTATATTTTGCTTTGTTATTAACGATGGTATTGTTCATCAACCATACTTTGGAATTGAACATATAAATAGCACCACCGTAATATGGGGCGTAATTATTTGCTATTACGTTGTTACGGACCAAATATTCGGTGTTTTCCCAGGCCCCGCTGTTATTATGACTCAGGTGAAGACCACCACCACCGTCGGTGAAGCCGCATACCCAACTTCCATCGTGCGTGTTATTGAGAATATGATTGCTCTCGATGGTTACCCTGCCCATAGTGCTTTTCACTGCACCTACTGACTTCGAATAATTATGATGAATAAGGTTACCCTTCAGGGTCACATTTTTACCCGCGATTTGCACGGCGGCAAAACCACCCTCCAGATCGGTATTGTTTTCGTAGATCTCATTTCCTTCAATGAGCGCCTCGTCAGATAGCAGCGCTCTAACCACATCACCACCTGTATTGTGATGTAGCTTCGAACGTCGCACTATTGTATTGCCCTCGCCAATGCTAACTGCAGCCACTCTCGTGAAATTATCGTGGATATCGCAACTTTCTATCAGCACCTGCTTTCCGGGTTCGGGCGCCAGGTGGAGTATGGTCCCCAACGACGAACTGGCGGTATTTTGGCAATGATAGACTTCGCAGTCTCTCATAAAAAGATTGCGATACGTGTGGATGCCTCCAGGTCCGATCCAGCTAAAGTAGCCGTGCTTCATATCCTTGAAAACACAGTGTATAAAGGTGTCGGAAACATTGCCTGCCGGCATTGATATCCCACGCCAGCCTCCAAGCGTACTCTCATCATTGTGCCAGCCGGTAGTATCAGCTGCACGAAAAATAATGGGTTGTTCAGGAGTGCCAATGGCCTTGATCGAAGCGTGGGATTTCAGCTGAAAATTACCGGCGAAAATCACCTCCACACCCGGGTCTATTATCAGGTGTTGCGAGTAATTCAGTTCTGAATTCCCACCGATGATATAGGGCGACCCGGCAAGCGTCCAGTGAATAGTTTGCGCGGATACCTGGCATGCACAAAACGCCAGCAAAAGAGTGATAAAAATTGTTTTCATTGTGTAAATAGTTGATTGATTATACAGTAAGACTTTAAGCTATATAAAGAAGTTGGGCATCCTGATACAGAAAAGACGTACGCTCCAACTTTTATCAACCAATAGTGCGTATCCTACACGCAATTTAGCCCGGACAGTGGAGTCCGGGCTGAAAATCTACGTTTGCTGCTCTAACGGGTCAGCCGTCTATAGCGGCTTTAAGCAGGCTGTAAGAATGCAGCTTTGCTTCCAAATCATAAATATTCGTATTAATCATCAACTCATCTACTCTTGTCGCTTTTACGAAGTCAGTCAAATCGCACGACAGGCTTTGCTGATCTCCCACAAAGGTACAGGCGGTCATCTGATGTACTGCGGCCTGCTGTTGCAAATCCCATAAACCTTCCATAGAAGTCACCGGAGGCTGTAAACCTCTTCGGTTATTCGTGATGATCCCGAGAAACATCTGATAGATACTTGTTGCAAGGTACCGAGCTTCTTCTGTAGTATCGGCAGCCACTACATTAACACACGCCATTGTACGCGGCTGCTCCAGAAACCTGGAAGGTTGAAAATGCCGATGATAAATGGCCAGCGCCTGGTATAACTGAGCAGGTGCAAAATGCGCTGCGAAGGCATAAGGCAAACCCATTTCTGCGGCGAGGTAAGCGCTATCTGTACTGGAGCCTAAAATCCAGATAGGTACTTCTACCCCTTCTCCAGGGAAAGCGCGTACTCTGGCATGCTCATCTGTATTTCCAAAATACTGTTGCAATTCGCGGATATGGGCGCCAAAATCATACATACCGCCTGCGAAATTTCGCCGCAAAGCAGCCGCCGTAAGCTGGTCGGTACCGGGTGCCCGTCCCAGGCCTAAATCAATTCGTCCGGGATACAAGGTACCTAATGTTCCGAACTGCTCGGCGACAACGAGGGGAGCATGGTTGGGCAACATAATTCCACCGGATCCAACTCTTATTGACGAGGTTTGCTGAGCCAGATAGCCAATTAAAACAGCAGTAGCCGAACTGGCAATATTGGCCATATTGTGGTGCTCGGCTACCCATATACGTTGATAGCCTTCCTTTTCAACATGCTGCGCTACGCGCAACGTCCGGGAAATAGCTTCGGCAGCCGTACTTCCATCGGTTAGTACGGCCAAATCGAGCACAGATAAGGTTACTGACATTCCAATTATTTAAGCAGGCAAAGGTAGCCGACTATTCATTGACAAATCAGAGGAGCTTTCGATAATGCAATAAATAAAAAATGTCAAACACGGTCACGCGAAGGAGCTGAGGCCAGGCAAGTTTCGATCTTCTCCATGAGACTCACCATTTCAAAAGGCTTTTCCAAAAAACCGTCTGCTCCGGCCTGTAGCGCCGAATGCTGTATACCCTTGCTGGCAGAAATAATGATTATTGGGATATGTCGCGTAAGTTCCCGGGATTTAAGAATACGACACACTTCCCGGCCGTCCGTTCCCCTCATCCAGACGTCCAGCAGTATCAAGTCAGGCAAATCTTTTTCCTGCATTTCAAGCAGATAAGGAGCATCGATGGCGAGTGTGTGAAAGCCGCCATATTCAACCATTTCGCTTAGTACGTCTTCTACTGCCGGATCATCGTCGGCAATCATTATAGTTTTGGCCGCTTTCATCACCCTATCTACAATCAGAAGTATTATTTGTTTATGAGTCCAGGTTTCAAAAGCGGGTTACCAGATTGCCTGATATCCCGCTAGTAGAATTTATTTCGACTCTGCATACTTTTTGAAATTGTCCATAATAGCCTGCCAGCCGGCCCGCTGCATATCTACAGGATTGGAAGACTCAGTTTCGAACGTTTCTTCAACCGTTGTCTCATCTCCGTTCGCTTTAAAAATAATAGATACAAACCGGTCATCATCGAGACGGTAGGCAATTTTTTCCATCGGCTGTACTTCCGTGTACGCTCCTGAGAAATCGAAGCTATAACTTCCGTCCTTTGCTGCCATTGTCGTTTTAAAACGACCGCCTGTCTGCAAATCATTTTCAGCAAAGGGCGCATGCCAATCGTCTGATGCCTGACACCATTGAGTAATATGTTCCGGTTCATTCCAAAACGCCCATACGTCTTGTATTGGTTTGTTTACAGTTGCCTGAACTGTTACCGCAGTTCTGTTCGAATTTTCCATTGTATTGCGATTTATGGATTTAAAAATACTTATTTACGAAAACAAAATTAGCATGGGCTTTGCTCATCTGGAAAGGCCTAATGTGACAAATCAAAAGTGATTTGCGACAAAAATTAAAAAAGCGCAACAGAAATATTCCGTTACGCTTCATTGGCTGTTTTAAATCTTTTTATGTGTTAGCGAATGAGGGTGACATTGCCATTTTTAGAAAATATATTGCCGGTATTGGTTATAGCTTCTATGCTATAAACATACACACCCGTCGGTTGTTCTTTCTCTTTATAACGACCATCCCAGCCCTGATTGATATCATTGGTTTCAAACACTAAATTACCCCAGCGATTGTACACCCTGAAATACCTGAGCTGGGCTATACCTCTTTTAGATACTTTAAAAGTATTGTTCGTTCCGCTTCCGGGTGCAAAAGCATTAGGCATATCGAGCGCACTTTCCAGATGGACCAGGATATCAATTGAATCCTGCAATGCACATCCGTTTTCAGTAGTAGCAGTTACAAAGTAGCGGGTACGTACTTCAGGACTTGCCAGTGGGTTCGAAATTTTTGCATTGTTCAATCCGGAGCTTGGATACCAGTCGAAATATAGACAATTGCCTCCGGGATCGATCTGATACGATTCGCCGGGCCATATACTTACCTCTTCAGGCAACTCCAGTACTGCCTGGGGATATACATTAACCCGCACCAAATGGGTATCATAACATTGATGTTCACTTGTTCCGATAAGTGTATACGTAGTAGAAGTCTCAGGACTGGCAATTGGATCCGCCACATCGTCAGCACTCAAACCATAAGATGGTGTCCATTTGTACTGCGCTGCTCCTTTAGCCAGGAGTTGAACTTCGGCCGGAGGACAGATACCGGTATCTACAGGAACCTCCATGAAGTCGCCCGGATATACAGTTACGGTCATCGTATCACGACCTGTACATCCCGCCGGAGTTTTCACGGTTACATAAACATTACTCGTTTGATCGGCACTAAAAACAGGGGCTTGTACAGTAGCGTCTGTAAGGCTTGCAGCAGGCTCCCAGGTAAAAGTATAATTGTTGAACGTGGAGGGCAACACTGCAGCAAACATCTGTATTGTATCGTAGGAACAAATTGTCCGGTCAGGGCCCAGGTTTACTTCCGGAACAGGCTCCACATCTACGCGCACTGTCGATTGATGCGGGAGGCAATTGCTGTAGGTAACGGTCAACATATACTCCCGGCTTTCGGTGGGCGTTAAAGAAGTGACCATAGCGTTGGGCGTGCCCATTTCAAGGTCGGGAGTCCATTGGTAGGTAAAAATTGTATCTCCTGTAGCAACCAGTTGCATGGTTTCCCCTTTACAGATCACGGTATCGTTATTGGCCAGATCAAACAATATAGGATCAAACACAGCTATATGAATATCAGCATCTGCTGAGGAAGAACACATCGCATCTGTATGCGTGACCGTTACAGTAAAGTCCTGACTTAAGAAAGAATTTACCGTCACGGACTGCTGGTTTGGATTACCGATAACTGCATTGGCAGGCGACCAGGAATAACTTAGAGCACCGGGCAAAGTATTGGTCACATCAACAGTAAGATCTACTGATTGAAACAAACAAATAATGGTATCATTGGTAGCCAGCTGCGGTTCCAGGGCACTAAAAACATAAATTTTCTTCGTAAATGTATCGTCGGTAACGCAGGATTGCGGATTATTGGCATGCAGTGTTACCGTGTAAATACCAGGCTCCGTAAAAGTATGGGTGGGAGATACAACGGTAGTTGTAGCAGAGCCATCTCCAAAATCCCAGGTATAGTTGTCGGCCACTATTGATTCGTTCAGGAAGCTCACTGTATGCGGAGCGCAACCCGAATCGACGGAATTAACCGCAAGATCAAATTCAGCACGTACGCCCATTGCCTCAAAATTGAATTTGAAACTGGCGCAGTCGTAACCGCCGGCTAACTTATTGGGCGACCAGGAACCGGGATCAGTAGGGAAGTTAAGATCGGCGGTACACACCGAATGGTACACCACACCCCTCGGATCGAAACGACTGGTACCACCGTCTACGTGATTACCACCATGCACATAGGTTCCGTACAGGAGTCCGACAAAATCGGGTTCCAATACGCCCAGCCAAAAACCGCCCGTAGTATTGAAAGCATTGGGAGAAACGGGCATGGTAGTGCTGGGGTAAAATCCGCATAGGTACACATTTCCGCAATCGTCGTACATAAATGCAGTGGGCACAAAACGCGTTACACCCTGTGTTCTGCCCATGCGGGTAGACAGCAGGGAAGTATTTAAACTAGGCGACAGTTTATCAATAAATATGTCGCCGTTCGTTTCATGATATACACCGGCGGAAATGGGGTAAGAACCATCGGTTTGCCCCATCACATAAATATTATCCTGCGGATCGATCTGTACTTTATAAGCGTGATCATAAGACGCGGTACCAAGATAGCTTGAAGCCAGCAAACCTGCTGAGGTACTGATAAGTGATGCAAAGCCATCGGTGCCTCCCTGCTGACTCGTATGCATGGCACCAGGGGTAGTTGGAAAATCTGCACTATTGGTTCCTCCTACGGTAATTACATTTCCTGCAGTATTCAGCACCAATGCGTAGCAGGCATCATTGCCGCTTCCACCCAGATAGGTACTATACAGCAGCGTAGACAAGGTGGAATTGAACTTAGCAACACATCCATCCTGACCACCGCCTGAAGATCCTTGTACAGCATTAGCGGTAACCGGGAAATCGGCAGACGATGTACTACCTGCGATATATATATTACCGGCAGCGTCGGCAAACACCTCACCTCTGTTAGGATCTCCATAATTAGGGCTTAGTGATGACAGATTAACACCATCATTGCCGCTTCCCCCCAGGTAGGTAGCACCTATCAGTCCGGCGCCTGACACATTAAAATGTGCAATATACAGGTCGGCACCACCACTATTGGAGGAAGAATAGCAACCCGTAGTAGTGGGCATATTAGAAGATGTAGTAGATCCGCAAACGATAAGTTCGTCTAATTCGTTTACCACCATGTTATTGGGTAAATCGTTACCTGAACCGCCGAAATAGGTTGAGTAAATTAAAGCAGTTCCCAAAGCGTTGTACTTGTTTATTCCCGCATCCTGTCCACCGGCAAAAGTCACCTGAAAAGCCCCGACGGACGTAGGCCAACCAGCATTAAAACATTGCCCACCAGCATACAAATTGCCATCGGAATCATACGTGGCACTGAAACCATAAGTACTGCCGCTACCACCGCTATAAGTACCAAATACAAGGTTGGGATCTATCACCAGATCCAGGGACTTGTTATAGCCTTCAGGGAAGTCAAAACCAATACGCTGCCCGGCTTTCCAGGTGTAGTTACATTTTACAGCCACTTGTTGACCATCCACTATCTGGTATACAAGAGGCGCTTCCTCTTCAATGCGGTTTACAGATGTTTCAATCAGCAAATTTCCATTGGACAATAAACGCGGCTGCACGCCTTCGAACTTTAGCTTTATCTGAGCAGGATCAGCACCGGCTTTTACTACAAAATCATATTTAAGATTTTGGTCGTTACTGTACACAACAGCATCTACACCCTGGTACACGCCCTCGTAAAGCACGCTTCCGAACACAGGAACATTGCCTGCCCATTTTGAGGGATCGTTACCCAGAAAATAGTTATGGTATTGAGGCTTTCTATCAGTTCCCCGTACTTTGGGCGCAGCCTGAGCACCCTCAAATATAACGCGGTAAGCATGGCAATTAACCAGCTCATTGCCCCGGTCATAGTCGGGGCGCTCATGTCCTAATTCATGTATGCGGTGTAAGTCTTCAAGACTATAGTAACTGTATACAAATCCCTTGTCTGTAAGAAACAATTCGCCACCCGGAAGATCCGTCTTGTACCGGACTTCCGTATTCCACTGGTTCCGGTTCTCCACAAAAGAAATACCGGCCTGTGCCGACACCTGCTTTGTTGCAGCGGGCGTATGATCGTGATCCCCGGCAAACGAAAGTGCAGGCAGAAACGCTGTACAAAGCATCAGTTTACTAAGTGATTTGATGTAGGTACGTATTTTCATAAGAATTCGACATTTTATTTAGTACAGGTTACAACCATTGATGACATGCTGCCATCGGAAAAAGTTGGTATCTAGCCGATTATATTTAGTAAAAACAGCAGGATGATACACTTTGACGTTGCTCACATTCCTTTTTCACATCAAAAATAAAAATATTCATAAGCTGGCCTGCTTTAATTCTAAACCTGAATTTTTCCGCAGTCACACCGATCCATGAACGCTTGATTCTTAAAAAAAGGGCCTGCTCATTTTTACGAGTCAGGCCCCTTTTATACAATCAGATACTAACGGAGAAGGGTAACATTTCCTGTATAGTTTTCCATTTGTCCATTTTTGAAAAGAACCTTAATGCTATACACGTAAGCACCTGTAGGTTGGTCTTTACCATTGAATTTTCCGTCCCAGCCACGACCGGCAATATTATCCCGGGTTTCAAACATCAACTGCCCCCAACGGTTAAAGACCTGCATACTGAAACCGGCTGCCCCCTTACTTAATAACTGACGCGGCAGGAAGTAATCGTTGATACCATCGTTATTCGGTGTAAACGAATTAGGAATATCCACATAACAATCTTTGATAACTTCCACCTCATCTGTTGCAGAACAACCTTCGATGGTTACTGTGGCTGAATAGATACCGTGATGCAATACATGCAGGTAGGATGTAGTGTCACCGGTACTCCAGAGCCATTTAGCCCGCTGGTCGTTGCCATTAACCTGGTCTTCTAACGTAAATCGGGAACCATCCAGACAAATACTGGTATCGGGACCGAGGTAAATAACGGGCATGGGCAGTACAGTTATCTGAGCAGTTTGTGTTTGTGAAGGGCAAGCCCTGAAGTCGCCGCGGAGCGAAATATTGTACACGCCGGGCTGCAGGTAGGAATGATGAACGGGGTTGGCGAGAAGGGCCGAATCTCCGTCACCGAATTCCCAGGTCAACGAAGATAGTCCACCGCCCGTAAATGCTCCGGTAAATGTAATTTGATTGCCGGTACAAATCGCCGTATCACTTCTCGTGAACAATACCGTTGGGAAGGAATCGACCACCACAGTAATAAATGCAGTATCGCTACATGGAACAAAATCGGTAACGATCATCCGCACCTGATATACGCCAGGATTTGTATAGGTATGACTCGCGTGTTGCGAGGTAGTTTCGGGCGAGCCATCTCCAAAGTTCCAGCGATAGGTGGGCCCCTGTCCTCCTATGGTAGTGGTAACGGAGGTGTTCGTAAAATTGATCACACCATTTTCACAAACCGTATCCAGATCAGAAGTTATTGAAGCAGCGAGCGGATGCAATAAATTTATATTCTGAATGGCGCTGTCCACACAATACGGATTGCGCGCTACGAGCTTAATATAATAACTTCCCTGGCTGGCGTAACGGTGTGCAGGATTTTCAACCGTATCTGTATAACCATCCCCAAAGTCCCAATGGAAGCGGGTAGCTAACAATGAAGCATTCTGAAAATAAACACTATCGCCGTTACAGCCATAAACTACGTCATAGGTAAAGTCCGGCATAACCGATTTATCATCTACCGAAACGGTGACACTATCCATCCAGGAACATCCGCCCTGTTCAGCCGGAGTAGTAAGCGTAATAATATAGTTCGTTTCCTCTGTAGGATTGATTACCGGCTTTAAAGTATTGCCTCCTGAAACTATTGATCCCATTGGCTGCCAGCTCACCGAATAATCAATCCATGGTGTCTCATTGGTGCGTGTAGCATGCAGCGAATCCAGATAAGCATTACAACCGATCAATGTCTTGTCGGGGCCGGCGTTCAAAGTGGGTGCAGGAACCACTAAGACAGTATCACGCACTAGTCCTTCGAAGCATATACTATTGCTTTGAGAGCTGATTACTACCTTGCTGAGGGAGGCAGGCTTAATATTAAACGTCGCACCGGTATTACTTACCGTTGCACTGCCACTAAGCACATTATACGAAAACGGGGCTTCGCCGGATGCTGTAAAATCCACACCAACATTATTATCGCAGGCATAAAGGGTATCGTATTTCATTACGGGCGGGAACCCACCCATGGGACATGATCCAAAATCATCTACTCCGGAAGGGTAAAAGGTAGCAGATCCGGGAACAATGGAAAGTGTAACGGAAGTAGGCCCCAAAACTCCTGATTGCAGACTGCTATTATTATGGTAATAAACTACATTGTCGACGATGCCAAAGCCACCGCCCATAAAACCAACCGCAGCACCCAAAACATCCCATTGCTGTAGCAAATTACAATTGGCATCATACTTCCTAACCCAGGCGGGCGGCACTTCCCTGATTACATAAAAATTCCCGTCGCAGTCTACCGATACATCGAAAGGCCCACCGCCATCATAACCAGCTACCGTTCCTATCAGTACATCATTACCGGTACCATCGTACCGGAACACCTGATTGGATGTCGCGTTGAAGTTAAAAATGTATCCACCACCTGCTCCAATGTTTACGGCACTAGCTGTATGCCCGGTATTGACCCAGGTAGTTCCGTCATGATACCAGTACGTATTGGTGAGAGAATTTACCGTGTAAAAAGTCATTGCGGGTGTGGCCGCATTAAGATTTTCAGAAACAGCAAAACCCACCGTACTACCCGCCGCTGCCATGGTGATAGTGTTGGTAGAGGGGTTGGTGGCCGACATGGGCAATGAAGGATCCCAAACAAAAATATTGCTGGCATTCTTCATGTAAATTAAGCCACCAGTACCACTATTGCATACGGGCAATTGAGCACGACAAACTTCCGCCGCGCACACAAGCACGAGCAGGGTTGGGAGTATACTTCGGATATTCATAAAAGATATAGAATTATTGATTTTGGTTCCAGTAAAACGGAGAGCTCATTATATATAACTAACCGGTACTTCTCTGCAAAATACATCTTTAGAATTGCAAATCAATAGACCGGAAATTCTTTTTAAAAGTTAGGTACACACGGACGAAATGTCAGATTTTAATATTGCTGACTTCATATTACTGCACTAAGGATTAGTAGCCTCTTACAAACTTTTTGCCGCTACTCAAAATGTCCCTTACTAAGAAAAAAAATGATTATTTACTATGTTTGTGGCGACCAAAATAAGGTAACGCAACCATGCGCACTCCACAATTCCTGTACATAGTTCTGCTGCTGGTCCTGCCGGGCCTTATCTCCTGCAACAAAAAAGGCAGTAATTCCGACCACAATAAAAAGCAGACGAACTGTAGCCCGGGAACCTTAGATCAATATGCCGCATTGGTCGAAAAACAGGCCCACGCACCTGACCTTACAACGCAACTGCGCAAGTTTTACCAACAAAGTCCGGATGGCTGCCACAATGCTATCGTCCGTCGAATGTTCGACGATGTGTTTGACATCGCTTTTAAGAACGGCAGCCAGGATACATCAGAATTAAGGTTCGTCAGGTCGCTCGCGGAAGACCAGTCACTTTCCGAAAAAAACCGGGTTCGCGTCTACTTTTTTCTTGGCATGTACCATTTATATATTCTTCAGGATCCCTCCTCATCGGCGCAGTACCTGCAATCTGCTTTTGAACACAATGAAATATTCGACGATTCCCTTTCAAAATCCTACAACGCTTTGATGGGCAATCTGATGCTGCGTCAATCCGACTTAAAACAGGCAGCGGACTTTTATTTAGAGACGATAAGGTATTCCGAAAAATTGAAAGACAGTGCTTCGCTAGCCAAGACCTATGCCAATTTTGGTATTGTGTATAACAAACTCGGCCAGTTTCAGAAGGCAATCGAAATGCAGCGGAAGGCATTTGAGTTTTTCGAAACCAAAAAAGATTTAAGCTCCGTAATTATCGCATGCCAGGGTATAGCGGTAAATTTTGCAGCCCTAACACAATACGATTCAGCACTGTATTATTACGACAAAGCGTTGAACTACGCAAGAGAAATACAAAGCCCCAGGATTGAATTCGACATACTCTTTAGTATTGCTGGCATTCAAACCGGCAAAAATGACTACGCCACGGCACTGGTATATTATGATAAGGCGAAAGCAATTCTTAAAAAAATGGACAATCCTTCGATGGAGCAAATATTTGTAATAGCATCTACCCCCGCTTATGCCAAGGTGCGGGATGTACGCAAGGAAATAGAATTGATTAAGAGTTATATCCCGGAATTCAGTGAACAAAACGACCTCAGCAACGTACGCAATTGCTACCATGTTTTATACCACACGTACTATATAAAAAACGATAAAGCGCTTGCGTTGGATTATTACCGACGCTGGGACTCCATCGGAGATCTGTTGGCAGAAGACAAAAACAGAGAATACATAACCGAACTTGAAACGAAATACGAAACAGAGAAAAAGGAACTACGTATCAAGGTGCAGCAAAAAGAAATTCAGCAAAAGAACACACTCAACAGCTTCTTGATAGCACTATTGGCCCTGGGCTGTATTAGTTCGGCACTGATTGTGACCCGTATTAGACTTAAGCGTAACCGTAAAGAACAGGTGCTACAACAAGAATACACGCAGAAACTGATTGAAAACACCGAGTTGGAACGGGAACGTATCGCACGCGATTTACACGATGGCGTGAGTCAGGAACTCATGATTCTTAAGAACCAGTTCCTCAAAGAACAGAATAAGGCCAACTCTAAGATTGATCTCATCATTAGCGAAATCAGAATGATCTCCCGGGATCTGCATCCTGTCATATTGGATAAAATAGGGCTAAAGGCCAGCATTGAACATACCTGTGAGCAAATGATGGAAGCTCATCATGTATTTATCGTTTCGGATGTCCACTACAATGCCACATTTGAAAAAAATAAAGAGTTGCAGCTTTTCAGGATCGTGCAGGAAGGCTTAAACAATATTATTAAGTATGCCTCGGCCGAAGCTGCGCGAGTGAGCCTTACGCAGAAAGGCGACAGTTTACTATTAACAATTGAGGATAACGGCAAAGGCTTTGACGTCGCCGAAGCTTTAAACAGCAAAAAATCATTTGGTATTGTAAATATCATTCAACGGGCCAAATCCATGCAGGGAAAAGCGGACATCAGTTCGTCCCCATCCGGTACAACCATTAAAATAGAAATCCCTGTTACGCCCAATTAGCCGGGATTGCCTAGGGCTACACATCAGCATTTAAGGCCGGTAACCAGCCAGACCCGCTTTCACATGCGTCCGTTTTCCACAAATCTTTCCAGCAGGGCCTGCTGGTGTAGCGACTGTGGATGTACCGGTACAAATCCGTGCGCAATAGCGTATCGTGCAAGTCCCATACGGGAACGGACCTTTAACTTTCTGAAAAGTCGCCAGCAACAGCTTTCGATACTCCGGACTGAAATGTTCAGATTTGCAGCTAACTCTTTGTAGGGTATCTCCGACAAACTCATTCGCAGCAGGGCCAGTTCCACTTTATTGAATACCGGCTCGTCGGTAGGGTTTGTAACAGATGAAGCGAGCCTGCTCCTGGAGCTGCGGGCAGACAATTGAACAAGATTCATAATAGCTGTCTTCAACGCTTCAGGATGTTCTGTACAAACCGAGTAAACCTGATTTCCGGATCCAATATCTTCGGCTGCATTCAATTCGTCCGTATTGCGAAGCAACAATACAGGCGTATCGACACTGAGTTGTTTGACCTGATCCCATTGCCTGCTTCCGGAAATTAAAGTCTGTTCGATTAAATGCAGATGAGGCTGCAGAGAACTTGCACTTATTAGTTGCATCATACGGTTGCACTCGTCAGCTTTTAACACTACGCATATATCACCCGCCGACTCCAGAAAGGCAGTGCAGTAGTTACGAACGAGGCCCTGACTTTGAACCAGTGTTAACAAAATCTGATGTTCAAAATTTTCTATGCTGACACCCTTAAACATAGATATGGGTATTTTACAAACTCAATAATCAGCATCAAAAATACAATAGCGGCGCAGCAGAAAAATCATGATTAATGACCGTTGACACAGTCATTTTTTTTCGTATATAAGCAGTACTCCCGCAAAAGGCTTCATTGACTAAAAGGTTGTACCAGCAAGGCATACAGCTAGTAACGAAACAGCATATTTTATTACATCTCATGCACATTAAATTATTGGAAACTAATAAACGTACATATTTTTTCTCTTTGTCGGCGTGAATACCACGCAACTGGATCAGGTAATTAAGGCAATAGCATCGCGCATAAAACAACTGCGCCTGTCGGTTAATTTTACCCAAAAACAGGTAGCACTCGAAATTGGAGTTTCAGAAGGTACAGTGGTCAATATTGAATCGGGAAAAACAATCTCGCTGCGTAATGTAATAGCCATTGCCTCCTACTTTACCATTCCGCTCCCAGACTTAATGGATCTGCAAAAAGATTTACCGAGCAGTTCTATATTATTGGAACAAATAAAGCCCTATGAACGCCTTGCTCCGTCTACCGATCACAAGGAACGCAGGCATCAGCTTAAATTTTCGATTAAACAACTTATTGACACCGGGTTTCTGGATGTAGAGCGAAAAGTGCAGGAGATCAACGAACAACTAAACGAACGGTTCAATATAAAGTACAGTAGCTCCGCTGTAAGCAACGCTCTTATTCATTTATACAAAGAAGGCAGGTTAACCAGACGCAAAGAAGGTGGCAAAAACTATCTGTATAAGGCGGTAGCATTTAGGAAAGAATATTAAACGCCCCCATTAGCACCCCACGCTAATCTTCCATACATTGATAAAAAGAAACGGACCAGCACTGACGACCGGCCCGTTTTTGTTATGGTGGTTGATTTTGATGTGGTAGCTATAACTTCTATACAAACATGCCCATCGACACTCTGAGCGCATGTGTAAAGGCCTGCAACTGCTCCAGCTCCACGTGATCCATTACTACAATTTTGTACCAGGATGCCGGGCCTCCATGATCATCGGGCACAAGGCCAAATTGTTCTGCAATATATGCCGGAATGGAACCAGCGGGCAGCGCAATAATATTCATTCCATCCTGCCGGAAGTAGTTAACACCCAGCAGATCCAGCTCCTTACAACACCAATCCGTACGGTACAACAACTTGTTGATTTTTTCGAGATATCCGAAGGGGCCGTAACTGGCCAATATCATCCATACAGCAATAGCGTTAGCACCGGATCTGCTCCCGCTTAAAGTAATATCCATTCCATGTACATACCTGGCTTCAGGAGTGTACACATATTGCATCAAACCCTTGCGGGCTATGAATATACCGGTTCCATAAGGTGCCTGTAACATTTTATGCGCGTCGAGCGTAACAGAGGAAACATGCTCGTTGCGAAAATCAAGTTCGTTATCAGGACAGGACAAAGGATATATGAAACCTCCGAAAGCAGCATCTACATGCAGTTTGAAGTTCAAATTCCTGTCCTGTAAGGGCTGGATATATAACCAGGGATCTTCAACACAACCAAACATGGTTGTAGCCATGTTTACGATTACTATGAAGAATCGGATTCCATCCGCCTTTGCCTGATCTAGAAGTTCGTCCAATGCATCTGTATCAGGTTGCCGGTTTGAATATTGAACGGGCACATGCAACCATTTTATATGCAGTAGATTGGCTGCCTTAGCAACGGAGTAGTGCGTATCGGTCGATGCCAGCAAAGCAATTTCTTCATGTTTTGCCCCACATTCCTGTATGAAAAAATTGCGGTACATCCAGGCGGCCTGAATATTTGCCTCTGTTCCGCCACCTGCAATATAACCATCGCATTGCTGGGCTGAAGCATGCAACAGGTCTACACTCAGCAACTCTATAACCTCCCTTTCCAGCGCCTGGGTACCGGAGAAAAACGTTTCTGAATTGCCCATGGTATGACAACCGATATGATTTGGATTCTGCACATAACTACGCAATAAAGGAGCATCTTTCAGAAAAGCAGCCTCATCGTTAAAGACCCTGCTGTCTAACCGTGATGCAGGTATCCCTAGACTGGTGCTGCTCTTATAATCGATGTTTTGTTGCAGACAGGCACTGATACGTCGGTCCTGTTCTGCCGGACTAAGCTTCTTCCAATATTTCATTTTTCTATTTTAGCGCAATTCAGTTTGAAATTCACCCTCATTTAGATGAAAAAGACCACACTCTTTTAGTGCTGCAAAGCCACCAACGATATCTACGAGGTGTTCGAAGCCCTTTGCAGCGAGTATCGAAATAAAAATCAGGCTTCTGTATCCTGAGGCACAGTGTACGAAATAACGCTGTGTAGCGTCAAGCGTTGCAGCAAGCGTATGAACATCTTCCAGGGGAGTGTTCACCGCATTGATTAAATGACCTGCGTTGAATTCCTTCGGCCGTCGAACATCCAGAATTTTCACATCTTCATACAATGCCATTACTGCCAGGCGTTCTGCTTTTATCGAACGCAGCACATGCACTGGCTGCCCGGCTTCGACCCATGCATCCATACCGCCCTCTAGAAAACCGATACAACCATCGTAACCAACCCGGCTCAGCCGTGTAATTGCCTCTTGTTCCTTTCCTGGTTCCGCCACCAACAGTATCTTTTGATTAATATCCTTTATGAGCGTTCCCACCCAGGTGGCCAATGTACCTTCCAGACCTATAAATATACTGCCCGGTATATGCTGTTTTCTATAAGCAATCCCCGGCCGCACATCCAGAACCAGCACGTCGTCCGACTGCATAGCAGTCGCGAAGGCCTTTATTTTCATGGGCTTAACATCCGCAATTACTTTGTCGAGCGCTTGCGCACCACGCACATTCAACAGCACATTAGCGGGAAAATAGCCGGGGGGCGGAGTTTGACCCTCAAGAACCTGCTCTATAAATTCTTCACGGCTAAGGGAAGGCTGCAGCGCATAGTTAGTAGCCTTTTGCACACCAAGGGTACCACTTCGTTCCCGGCTTAGTTGTTTTCCGCAGGCGCTTCCTGCACCATGTGCGGGATAAACTATCAGGTGATCCGGCAAAGGCATTATTTTATTACGCAACGAATCGTACAGATACCCGGCCAGCAATCGTTCGTTCAAGTCGGCCTTAATTTTCTGTGCCAGATCGGGCCGTCCCACATCTCCCAAAAACAAGGTATCGCCGCTGAATAAGGCAAGGGGCGTGTTATTTTCATCGTGAAGTAAATAACAAACCGACTCCATGGTATGTCCGGGGGTATGCAAGACTTCAATTGACAAGGCACCTAGTTTTAACCGTTCGCCGTCGCAGGCAATATGCGCGTCGAATGCGGGGCTAGCGCCAGGCCCCACTACGATGGTGGCTCCTGTTCGCGCTGCCAGTTCCCGGTGTCCACTCACGAAGTCGGCATGAAAATGAGTTTCCAGTACGTACTGAATATTAGCTTTGTCCTGCGCCGCCATCGCTATATACTTCTCTACATCACGCAATGGATCTACTATGGCAACGGCTCCTTCGCTCTCAATATAATATGCCGCCTGAGAGAGGCAGCCGGTATATATTTGTTCAATTCTCATAGACGGCTTTTTATACCGCAAATCTCGACAAAGTCGTCCGGGAAAATTATGACATTAGTCATGTCGTGTAATGATTTAGCCGTACACACCAGGGCTGAGAGCTTGATGATTAGAATAAAGCACTTTTTCGCAATAGATGGTAAGGGGCTATACACCGTAGCCCCCAAATCAGCTGTTACACAGCAACACAGCCATGTCCAAAAAAAGAAAAAGAGCCTTTCGTTAAGTCGAAAGGCCCTTTTAAACAACGGAAACATCACTTACGTTCGAAACTTACATACAGATAGTTTTACCCAACCACTACCGTAGCATACAAGTTTAAAAAAACCATGGTACAAGTCCGGCTTTTATGAACAGTAAGACCGCAGCCCGAAAAGAAACGTTGGTTGCATACAAATCTTTTTTTTAGAAAGATTAGGGGCTCATTTCTGCTATAAACGGACTTCCGGGATACGGATTTAGAATTTTAACCTCTGGAAAACATCCAATCAGATTTGTCAGCTTCGCGTAGCCTAACCCACGATCAATAGCATCAGTTAAATAAAGCCCGATCAAACCAGGCGAGCCCATTACCATACAGCCATGTTAAAAATCCTGGTCAATAAACAGCAGCCAGGGACTGCCGCAATAACGCAGCATGTAATAGGGATAAACGACGCGCTCTTTTTAAGAGAACGGGTACCACATACCACCCTTCCTGCTCCGCAATCGACGAGTGCCCCATCACCAAATAGAACCCATCGAATTTGCAAAGCTAAGGCTGCCTCCTTATGGAAGGTATAGTAGTGGCCCCGCCGTCTTATAATTGTTTACCGATTAGCAAGGTGCAGCAACACAATGCCTGGCAAACTTTCTGGTAAGGAAATATCATACTTTCTAAAGCCTGTAAATGTTAAATAAAGCGATAACCACACACCCTGGCAACGCTTAGGTATTAGGGATGCGCACAATGCCCGTAATTGAAACGAACACCGGCACTTTGTACGCAAAAGGCTTGAATGCTTAACTCCTGAAGGGTGCACCTTAAAGCGCCTGATTATACCTTACATCAGGTAAAGGAATTACACAGTCATTGATTATTAACCGTGGCACCGGAGCCGCAGCACAAATCAGGCACGAAATAGGAACCGACATGGCTACTCGGAAAGAAATAATTTGTTTCATGGTTGCTCGTTTAAAGGTAACGCCCTCCCGACCAGGCAAGATTATGACACATTCCTAATCGCCATACGATCAGAAACAGGCGATAATGCACCTGGCTTATCAGCAATCACTACAGCAAAGTATAAGCATTACACCCTTACACTTAGCTGTGCTTTTTGCCCGGGAAAAAGGGCTTATAATTTTTCACTATTTTGCTTTACTCGGAGCGGAGGCAGCCATTGCCGGTAAAGGTAACATTGGTCTCCTGATAGCTGGCTTGTACGGATTAAGATATTTACCAATGATGGCCAGATCGCTATCAAGACTTAATAAATGCAAATATATAGTACGTCTTTGAAACCGCAAAACATTTTGCATCAAAAGATCAAAAATTTTAGATTTTTTTTTCCACATAGCAGAAGCCGGCGCAAAAGCACCGGCCTCTTTAAACCAACACAACAAATAATAGAAAAAGCTTAGTTATTTGCTAAGGCTCACCAACCATGTAAGCCGGGTATCGTCAAGCGACATCTGCAGGGCTCCATCCCTCCAGCCTGCCTGTTCAACCAAAGTCCGCAACTGAACATCTGACCGCTCTATTAAGGTCCAGTCTGTCAAATACTCCATCACTCTTCGATAAGGGTTATCCCTGGCTATATTAGTGAAGAAAATCACACCACCCGGCCTCATCGCTTCAAAAAGACGCGACAACACCGAAACAATATACCGATCGGTACAATAGTCAAAAACGCCGCCCACCAGTATCAGGTCATAAGTATCAGGCAACTTGTGGGCGATACGGTGTATGTTAGCCCGCAAGGTTGTCAGGCGGTCACAAAAAGGGGATAGCCGCTTGCGGGAGTACGCAAGCGCATCCGCATCAATATCCACAAGAGTGACTGAAGCATTGCTGTGCTGCAACACGCCAGCTACACTATAGAAATCTTCGCAGGTACCACACCCCACCGATAATATATGGGCTGCCCCTTTACCCCGCAGCACTTTACTGATCGTTTCAGCCTGGTGCCTGATTTTGTTCCTGTGCTGCTGCACTATGGGAGACTTCAGAAATACAGATTCCAGCGCGTATCCGAAGGCCATGACACTGGTCTGCTGCCGGCCCTGAATCAGATAGTCTATCGTTTCAAAGTCACCGGCATAACCCCTAGGCCAGCGTTGCGCGCGATGCAGCAACCAGGCATCACTAACTTTGTTCCGCAACGGCATCAGCAAGGTCAGAATATAATCCTTACTATATCTCGTTTCCAGATAAGCCACTACGTTGTCAAAAACCTGCAGGAATTTCCAAGCGCTGTCTTCATCTGCAATAGTTTCGATTTGAATCAAAGCCTGCAGTTGCAACTGCTCTGCGTTTGCTTTCAGTAACGCAGCAGGCGTCATAACTTCTGAATTCATCTATATCCATTTTATGATGTCTGCGATTGAAGCGTTTCGACGTGCTCACTACGCCGGCCTGCGGGGGAATTTTCAGGCAATAAGACGAAAGAGTCATACGAAAATAGCGGAAGGTTGCTACCGTTAAAGTTCTATTCGATGAATTACATTTAACACGGACAAAAGGTCCCGCAAGGCTACCGGCACTCGGTGTAAGTTGTGTAGTAGGTGTAATGCGTTGTAGTAAACTAGTACATCCCGAATACAGAAAAAGCGCACTGGTGGGGGCGCCTTTTCTGGGTTTATAACACTAATTGTACCACCATGATTTATCGGCGGCAGGCCTTATTGTGCTTACTGGAGATTGCGTGGCAGGCGAAACAGGAAAGTACTTCCTTTACCCGGTTCACTCTCTGCCCATATTTGTCCACCATGACGGGCTATAATTTCAGAACACAGGTACAGACCAATACCAAATCCTGCAACTTTGCGCGCAGCACCGGATTCAACTCTGTAATAACGGTCAAATATTCTGGTAAGGTCCTGCTCGTCGATGCCTACGCCAGCATCTTTAACAGAAACCAAGACAGCATTTTCGTCGGAAGTACAGGTTACCAAGATAGGCTTGTCCACAGGTGCATACTTGGTTGCATTATTAATAAGATTGGAAACTACGGAACCAATTTTGTCTTTATCTGCCATCACTTCCGTGGAGCCCGAAGCTTCAAAGAGAATGGTATGGTCAGGCGCGGCAAAACTTGCCTCTTTTATATGATCCCGGATCAGAGATTCCATCTCAAATACCTCTTCTTCCATTTGGAGTTTACCAGATTCCAGTCGGGAGATATCCAGAAAGCCATTAATAAGATTACTCATTCGCTTGGTCTGCACATGAGCCATGTCAGCTGCGCCGGCAATAAAGGAATCATCGTGATCCTGTAATTTCAATTTCAACAACTGAATAATAGCTGTAAGTGTAGTAAGGGGTGTCTTGAGTTCATGACTCACCATACCAATGAAATCGTTCTTCCTCGTTTCATCCTTCTTTTGCTCCGTGATATCGCGGGCAATTTTTGAGGCCCCTATAATCACGCCATTGTTATCCTTGACGGGTGAAATAGTCAGGGAAACATCAATCATCCGGCCATCTTTGGTTTGCCGGATTGTTTCAAAATGATCGACACGTTCGCCACGCCGCAACCTTTCAATGATTTGGTCTTCTTCACCTCTCCGTTCTTCAGGAATGAGCTTCAGAATAGACTGCCCTACCATTTCTTCTGCAGTATAGCCAAACAATCGCTCGGCCGCCTGGTTCCAGCTATTTACAATACTATCTAAAGATTTACTTACGATCGCATCATCTGAAGACGCTACTATAGCTGCGAGGTGGGCACTTTTGCGCTCTGCATCCTTTATAGTGGTTATATCAAGCGCAATTACCAATCCGGCATAAATGACTCCATGATCATTGCGCAGCGGGACAAAACTTACCAGAAAGTCACTTCCATTTTCCGCCTTACGTTCTGCCGTGACTTTCTCTCCCGAAAGCATCCGATCAAAATAACCGCGAACCAATTCAAACCTAAGTTCCGGAATTACTTCTGCTACGGTCTTGCCCTTCACCTTTTCCGGATGGTAACCCAGCCTCGCTGCCATATCGCCATCGACCGTTATAAATTTCAAATCAGTATCTACAACTATCACAAGGGAATTAGGAATATTAAAAGCGATAGAGCGAAACAGTTGCTCGCTACGTTCGACCTCCGCCTTTGCTATCAGCAGCTCATTCAATGCATTTTGCAATTGCTCCCTGCCTTCGTACAACTCCTCATTAGACTGTTGTAATTCTTCGTTCGTGGCACTCAATTCTTCATTTACTGCTTTAAGCTCTTCGTTTAAAGCCTGCATCTGGGCTTCGCGCTGCGTCAAGATAGATGTATGATCTGCAATTTTTTCTTCCAGTATCCGGTTAAGATTTGCCAACCTTTCTTTTGCTTCAGCCAGTTGCAGGTCCCGATGCTGCAATTCCTCATTTGAACGCTGTAACATAGACCGGAGCTGGGCCACTCCAGTATCCGGCAAAGTGGACGCAGATGCTTGCTTCGCTGATGTAGCCACCGCAGCATCAGCATTTGTTTTATAAGCAACCAGTAACATTCCGGCCAACACCTGGCCGGCTGTAAAAAAAGGACTCCCTTTAACCTGTACCGGGTGAAAGCCGCTTTTGCCATGTTGCAGCCTGGTTACGATAGAAAAGTCTGTTTGCTGAACAATAGCATTCCGAAAACATTGTTGAAATGAAGCGAGATCGTCGATATGAATACATCGATAAAATTCCTCTGTTTGAATCTCCTGCTCCCCGATCCCCAGCACTTTGTTACATTCAGTATTGACATGCACAACATTCCCGTCTTTGTCAGCTACCCAGGCCAATAAGGGAATTTGATCCGCAACTACGCTGTATTGTTTTAACCAGTCATCGGCTGTAAATTCGTCTCGGTGCATAAGTTTATATGTTCGTAATCCGGCACAAGTTACATATTTAAGCGAGCGATTCCATTTTCAGCTGTTACTCCGAAGATGCGTCGCAAGGTTATTTTTCAAAATAAATTTTGCAGCCATATTTAAGCTACAATTGTTCAATCCTCTCTATTGCTCAACAGTATCCGAAGAAAAAACTTTGGCATCTGTTGCGCTTTTTGACACAGCATGATAGGGGCGGTATTGACAAAAATTCAGCAAACTGAAAAAAAATCTGCCGGCATTTCAGTGGCACACCCTTTGTAACAATTATCTTCAGCAACAGTTGCTTTATAGAAATTATTAATTGTTTAACCCAAAAAAAGGAGGTGTTTATGCCACTCATCAAAAGAAATGAAAGTCTGATGAATTTCCCTGCGCTTTTCGATGATTTGTTTAACCGCGATCTTTTCAACTGGAATAACAGCAATTATTCAGCAACGAGAACTACGCTCCCCTCGGTTAACATCCGCGAAACTGACGATGGATTTGAAGTAGAAATGGCCGCTCCGGGCATGGATAAAAAAGACTTCAATATTTCGCTGGAGGGGAACACACTAACTATTGCTTCCCAGAAGAAAAATGAAGAAGAGCATAAAGAGAACGGTTACCGCCGCAGAGAATTTAGCTACCAGTCGTTCAGACGCACTTTCTTATTACCGAAAGATGTAGTAGACGACGAGCATATTGTAGCTCGTTACGAAAACGGTTTACTTTTACTTCAAATTCCCAAGAAAGAAGAAGTAAAAAAGAAAGCCCCCCGGCTTATCGAAATTGGCTAATGAGCCAGCAGGTTCCCCGCGGAACCTGCTTTTTTTTGAGAGGGGGATAAATACAAAACCGAAGTGGCTGCAGTATTACTTGATGTGGCTCTGGTACATCCTGCGAAACAACTCTGATTCAAAGCCCAATACCTGACGCAGGCACTACCGGGATTATATATCAACATGGGCGCCAGTTACAGAATTAGCGGTGACTATGAACGCGCCAATTCGTATTACTTCAAAGCCCTGCAATTACTCCAAAGGAACCAACCGGACGATGTTAATATTCTGGTAGTGTACAGCAACCTGGCCGGCGTACAAAGCAGTCTGGGTAATCACCGTCTTGCGCTGGAATATGCTAAAAAAACCGAAGCGCTGTCGATCGAAAAGCAAAACAAGAACACGCTGGCTTCAGCCAAAATGAATATCGGTGCGCTATACCAAATACGCCAACAAGCGGACAGCACAATCGTCTACCTGCAGGATGCATTGCTATTGGCTAAAGAGCTGGACCATCGGGATAAAGAGCAGAATATACTCGCCAACTTAGGCGAGCACTATTTAACGACGGGCCGGTTGGATTTAGCCGCACAACATTTCACGAAGGCTGTGAAAATCGGCAAGGAAGCGCATAATCTCTTGAGAGGAACTATCATGCCCGGGTATGGGCTGGCAAGAGTGTACCTTTCGCAGCAGCGGTACCTGGAAGCAGAACATATACTCAACGAAACAGAAACCATAGCGTCGGCCGCAGGCATAATGGAGGGGCGAACCGAAGCAATTAAGACGAAGATAGATTTGCTAAAAGCTACTGGTCGTTACTAGGAAGCCCTGGAGCAAACAGAGCTATTAAAATCGTTAGAAGACAGCCTGACGAGTATTGAAAAAATTCGCGCCGTAAATGAGCTGGATCAGAAATACAAAGGCTGGCGAAAAGACCGAACTATTGCGGAACATGCCCTTAAACTCACTATTCAACAGAAACAACTGGAACGCAACAAGTGGGCATTCCTCTCCTTAGCTCTTGCTTTGATATTTACCGCTACCGCAATTTACTTCTATGCCCGACACAAGCGCAAAGCCGCCAAAAAAGCAAAAAAAATTGCACTGCTCAAGGCCAATATAGATGGTGAAGAAAAAGAACGTCAGCGACTCGCCCGGGAGCTGCACGACGGTGTAGGCGGGCTGCTTACCAGTGCCCGGTTTAATCTGAATCGAATACAGGAAAACAGCAGTTGGAACAAAGACGAACTGAGAAGCATGTCGGAATTACTTAACGAAATTTCCAATGAAGTACAACGCACAGCCCACAACCTGATGCCCGACGTAATACAGGAGCACGATCTGTGGCAAGCCTTATGGGCGTACACCGAACAAATAACCGACACACTGAATCATATACAGATTGACCTGCAGACGGCAGGCAATACCCGCGATCTGCATCCCGACGCTTCACTGTCTCTGTATAGGATCACGCAGGAACTAATACAAAATGCCATAAAGCATTCAAAGGCCAGCCGTTTAGCCATACAGGGCAGAAGAGATGGAGAAAACCAGAAACTCTTCTTATCCATCGAAGACAATGGTGTGGGCTTCGATACCAGCGCAAGTTTTTACGGGCTGGGACTTAAGAATATCAAAGAACGCATCAAATTGCTCAATGGATTTTTTAGTATTGATTCCAATCCGGTGGAAGGCGGAACTATAGCGCTTATAGATATTGACCTGAAGTATATCTGAAATCATGACATCGCAGCATAAGAAACTCCCGGACCTAAATACGCATAAGCCTGGCAAGGCCATTATTCGTATTGCTATCGTTGACGACCACCCATTAGTGGCTACCGGCCTGCAGGCATTACTGAGCAGTTACAATCACCTGGAGGTTGTCGCAATTTACCCCAGCGGATCTGCATTCCTACAGGGTCTGGAACACGTTCAGCCCTACATTTTATTGCTCGATATACACCTGCCCGACAGTACGGGTGATAAAATCGCACTCAGCGTAATGAAGCGCTTTCCATCTGTAAAAATAATTGCACTGACCAGCCTCGACAGCCCCTTTTATTTGTACAATATGATGAAAAGCGGCGTATTAGGATACCTGCTTAAAACGACCGTCAATGAACAAATCATAACCGCAATTGAAACGGTTTATGAACAAGGCTACAATCTGGAGTCAGATCATAAAAAGAAAATGGACGCCTTCGCAGTCAAGATCAAAAACCGCGAAACCATGAAGCCTTCTCTTACACAGAAAGAAAAAGAAGTATTGAAACTGACGGTACAGGGACTTACGCTGCAGGAGATTTCAAAAGCACTTTTCCTGGGCCAGCGTACAGTAGAATATTACCGCGCCAACCTCCTACTGAAACTGAATGTCAAAAATATGGCCGAACTTATCAGGAAGTGCATTGAAAACAACCTTGTAGACTGATGTACAGAACCTCTTGCAGTCCGGCAGTAATGGTGACACATTGATACGGAATCAAAGCCTTGCATATACTATCGTTTGTGCATATATTTACGCCGTTAATGTCCTCAAAGGCATTACGTACCGGGGTTCCTTGTACCTACCCCGGATTACAATAAAAGCAGCACCAATTAACCTATAATCATGCTTACAAAACTACCCAGGCTTTTCTGTTCTATAGTCAGTATTTCCCTTTGTTTGGCCTTCAGCAGTATATCCTGTCAAAAATCGGGGACAAATAAAACTTCATCGACTATAAGTGTCGCCCTGCCCTCTCAGCCAACGCAGGTACGCAATACCGGCGGCACCTGGCTGGTATACGATTTGCACATTACTGCCAAAGAAGTTTTCCGAATTGAGGTATTCGATGGCAGTAGACTGGTACATACTCAAACCCGGTTCAGGAAGCGTGATACCATGCATATCTGCAGTATCTGGATTCCGGTACCCGAAAACGGCTGGGAGCATACCGGGCTGGAACAAAAAATTTATTATCAAAATGCAGGAAGCGAGCAAACACTGACAACATCATTTCCTCTGCAGGTAAAAAAAGAGTACCCCGCGCCAATGTGTATTGATTTTCCGGTGCCTTCGGGAGTCTGGCTGGCAGAAGGGGCAGCCGGCGCCAGTTCTTACCACACCAATTCCCTTTTCCCTTTTTCAGAACCGTTTTTTGACCCTGTGCAAAAAGGATACCTATTTGGCAATAATCCTCAACGCTATGCCATCGACTATGCCCGATTTCACAATGGCTTACCCTATCGCGGTCAGGGCAGAAAGCCCGAAGACTGGTACTCATACGATCAGCCTATTGTGGCGGTAGCAGATGGGACAGTACTATTTACGGAACACAACATCCCCGACAACCAAACAGTAGGTGAACTGGATTATAATATCAACAACAGTAATGTAACCGGCAATGTAGTGTACCTGGGTCATTCTGATGGTACCATCTCAGTTTATTGCCATCTTCGGCAGCATTCAATAAGTGTAAAGCCGGGAGAATTAATTTCACGAGGACAGGAATTGGGAAAACTGGGCAATTCGGGCAATTCGACCACCCCACACTAACACATGCATTTACTTGAACCAGCCGCCGGAAAAACAATACACCAGTATTCCGACGGACTTTTCTTTGAGAGTCGCCCATATGCGTTCATTCAATTCCGTTGGTTAGGCAGCCTGCCAGCAGGCTATCTGGACATGAAACCTATTAAGCGATTTATCCCCTCTAAAAACAGGGTAGTCGATAGTATGCTGCCGGCGGAAAGCGATGTAATTGCATTTTAACACCTCCTCTTAAACTGCCACCGCATGTAGATTGAGACGCTGTACTAAAAAATGCAGTTAATCCGTTCGACGATTCTCCCACTGCTGTGACATAGGATCGGCATACGAGACACTGTATTCACTTGCGCCGGTATCCAGGAAGCCGGACATTATGTTTCGAATTATTTTCGTCCATACAGACTCAAATTTTGCAGCGATATCATCGGCACTTTGCCAAAGAAGCCTCCTTGCCAGGGTTGACGAATCCTGCAGGTATCGTACATTCGCGAATATTTAAATAAGAGTGTTCGCCTCTCTCCTATCTGAGTAATGTTCTGATTAAATCGGGAAAGCATGTATATACCGGCAATTTTTAAAGAAGTGGATGAAGCCTACATACGCAGCTTTATCGAACAGTATGGCTTTGCAACGCTGATCAGCGAAGTAAACGGAAAACCCTGGGCTACCCATATTCCTTTACTTTTCTATCCCGACATTCAGGGGCAATCGTACCTGAAAGGCCATATGGCAAGAAGCAATCCTCAATGGAGCAACATAGACGAGAGCAAAGAGGTATTGGCCATTTTTTCCGGTCCTCAGGCTTATATTTCATCATCCTGGTACAATCATGAAAATGTACCAACCTGGAACTATCAGGCGGTACATGTATATGGCAAGTTCAGATTGATGCCGGAGGAGGCACTAATACCGCATCTTTCCGAGCTGGTAGATAAATACGAAAAAGGATCACGCTGTCCCGTGAGCGTACATACCATGAGCCCTGCCGTTCTGGAGGCCAACATTCAGGGGCTTGTAGGTTTTGAAATAACAATCACCTCCATTGAGGCAGTATCCAAATTGTCGCAAAATAGGGATGCGGAAAATTTGCAGGGCATCATTAAAGGCCTGAATGAAAAAACAGATACAGATGCACGCAACATGGCAGCCCTTCTTTCCAGGCGATGCAGTTAAAAAAAAGCAGCAGAAATAGTGTGGCGCATAAATCTATTAAAAGGGATAAGGTGTCAACATCCTTAAAAACCTTTATCTACATAATAGAATAATACGGCTACAATCAGGAGAAATAAAGAGAGGCTTAATTTCGGATGCTCAGCTATCAGATCCATTAAGGTTCTTCTCGCTTCGTAGTTGGATTGGTCTTTCATACTAGTGGCGCTTCGTTTGGTTGCCGACAAAATTAACATTTCATTCTAGGTTATGCAATGCGTTGGGTTTTATATTTTAACTGCGTTAGCTATACTTTACAAGTCATTTTGATAAATCGCTCAGTTATATCTGATTCGATTGACTCGCGCTTTGCTGCTGGTATCCGAATTATATAAATCAACGTCTGCCCTATTAATACATCTGTTTATTACGTCTTTAGCAGGGGTTATTATTATCGGACCTTCTAACGGGGTTCTTTAACATGTTCAAAGAAGCAAAAATATGAGTGTACTTAATTTTTTACCGTCCGCAACCCTGGCGCCTTATATCGCATGTTATCTCCTTGTAGATTGCCGGCACGCGAGTATCAACAGCATGCTTCCAGGACCCGCGCAGGTATTGGGATTCCGGTTGAGAGGCACTACAAACTATTGGGGTAAGGAACGAAAAACTCTGCCCTTTGCGGTACTGTCCGGCATGCGTAAGTCGGTGCAGTTGATGGAAGATGCACCGGAAACAACTAATTTGATAGTAGTATTTAAAATGGCGGGAGCAGCGGCTTTTTTCAGGGAGCCTTTGCATGAAGTATTTGGCACGGTAGAATCACTGGAAGAATTCAGCGGATACAGGCAGGAACTCAACATGCTCGAGGACCGGTTGTGCGCCTTAGAGGACAATGCATCCCGTATCTTATTGCTCGAAAATTTTCTTTGCCGTCGTTTGCGCGAAGGGACAAATGACCTGCTTGTACAAGAGGCTATACACATAATAAGGGCCAGTAAGGGGCAGATAAAAATAGCTTCACTTTGCCAGCAACTCTATATAAGTACAGATGCATTTGAAAAGCGATTCAGAAAAATCACCGGTGCCAGTCCCAAGCAATTCTGCTATATAACCCGCATGAATCATGCTGTAGCTATATTAAGAAAAGAAAATCTCGCGCAACTGGCGCTCGACCTGGGATTTTATGACCAGGCACATTTCAACAGGGATTTCAAATTATTTACAGGCAGTACCCCTTTACATTATCTCAACCGGCAAACAGTCGATGTTCAATGATTTTTTACAATACCCGCCCCTGCACCAGGAGTAATTTTGTCGGTGAAACAGATGGTATACATTACCCTGAGCTTATTCGGGTAGTTCGGGCCGTCTAGAATTAATTTCTCATTAAAAAAAATGCACAACATGGTATTTGCAGGCGCTATTCTGGCTTTGATAGCATTATTACTTCTTACCGCCTTTTTACTTCCCAGGAATTACACTGTAGAAGTAAGCCGAAACATGCGACATTCCTTTCAGGACGTATACGATTATGTACGTCATTTGGAAAATCAGGTAAAATACAGCGAGTGGCTCAATGCTGATTCCGACCTGCGCTACACAATCGTTGGATTGGACGGCAGTGTTGGGGCAGTCTTGAAATGGGAAAGTATACAAGATGACAAGAAGAAAAATGCAGGCAGCGGCGAACAGGAAATTAAAAAAATGAACGCCGACACAATAGAAACGGAATTAAGACTGTTTAAGCCTATGCCAGCCACCTGTAAACTAATGCATAGATTCCAGTCAATCAGCGCACAGCAAACGAAGTACAGCTGTACCTTTCACGCCCATGCACCTTTCCCGGTGAATTTACCGGCATTGCTGATAGGGCGCCGGTTCATTGTAAAAAATCAAAGGAAGACACTGGAAAACATAGAGCTCATGCTGCACAAAAATATGCAACGACATACCAGAAGCGATTTTTTCCAGGCAAGCGGAAGCGAATAATATATTATCAAAATTTATTTAATAAGAATTGTTTTTATCTTTATGCGAGCAAACCATACCAACCGCATGAAACGATTGCTATACCTACTTATGTTGCTGCCTTTAACTGATGCAAGGGGTCAGGCAGAGTTTCTTGGCGTTGTAAATCCTGCAACTGGTACTTACGCGCGCATCAAGGGAATACCTGATGTACACTGGGTGCGCACACAACCCGATTTTATTACCTATGACAAGCAAAACCACCATTATATTTTCCTGGGTGGTGATGCCGAACATAACTATTACCTGTACTCGGTCGATGCACTTACCGGAAATGTAGTATCGCGACCGCCCTTTCCCGTACTTACTGACGAGCACGACAACATCATGGAGCTACAGTACGATAATGTGTCGAAGAAATTGTACGGCTTGCACTGGGACCAGACAGAAGAGAAGCAGTTTCTTGTATCTATAGACCCTGTAACGGGAGACTTTCAAAAGATTTCAGACCTTCCCAATGTACGCAAGGTCACCACCGCTGTGCATTACAGTGCACTCTGCGAAATTGATAAGCGTTATGTCTTTCGCGGTGGCGATGGCATGGGCAACTGGTATCTGTATTCTGTCGATATAAGTTCAGGGGATATAATTTATAGTCCCCCCTTCCCTGTGCTGGACGATCCCGATGATCACTTAATGGAATTGCAGTACGATAATTCGGGCAATATTTTATACGGACTATTTTGGGATAATTCTGAATCGGCTGAGTACCTTGTGTCTGTTAATCCTGCTACGGGCAACTTTTCCCGGATATGCCGCTTACAGGGTGTACGACTTATAAACACCCTGCATCATTATACCACCTTTGACGAAGCCAGGCAGAAATACGTATTCGGGGGCTGCGACGAAGAGGGCATATGGCGCCTGTATTCTGTCGATATTACCAATCAGACAGTTTCCTCCAATCCCGTTTTCCCTAATCTCGCCAACGGCAATGATCACCTGATTGGCCTTCAGGTCGATAATTTAACCGGTGTCTACTATTCTTTGTACTGGAGTTGGGACGCCCCGCCCGTATCGGTTAAGAACAAAACTTTTGCCAAAGCAGACATAGATTTATTTCCCAATCCTTTCAGCAGTACTGCTACAGTGTCGCTCAACCGGACCTACCGCAAGCTGGAATACTTCGTATATGATGTTACCGGAAAGGTAGTGGCAAAAGGACAGAACAGCGATGTTGCAACGATTATAATACCCCGTGACAATTTGCAGGCAGGTAGTTACTTCCTTTCTTTATACGGAGATCATACACAAATCGGATTCGAAAAATTCCTGATCCAGTAAATAATGCAACTCTCTGTGTTGCATCTATAGCAACAAACAATTATTAGAAGAATACAAACGGACAGAGGCAACCTATTCATGGTTGCCTCTGCCCGTTCGGTATATTTTCCCAGGTTGTATATTATCCTACCAGCCCAGAATGTATGCGAAAATAAGTGGTGCACAAATGGTGGCATCACTTTCTACGATAAACTTAGGGGTATCTATATCCAGTTTACCCCATGTAATTTTTTCATTAGGCACGGCACCTGAATAAGAACCGTACGACGTAGTAGAATCAGAAATCTGACAGAAGTAAGACCAGAAGGGAACGTCGTGCCATTCCAGATCCTGGTACATCATAGGCACTACGCAAATAGGGAAATCGCCGGCGATGCCGCCACCAATCTGGAAGAAGCCCAGTCCTTTGCCGGTACTCATTTCACGGTACAACTCGGTAAGCCAAACCATATATTCAATACCGCTCTTCACTGTGCTGGCTTTCAATTCGCCCTTAATTACATAGCTGGCGAAAATATTACCGGTTGTGCTGTCTTCCCAGCCCGGAACCACGATAGGCAGGTTTTTCTCTGCAGCAGCCACAATCCAGCTGTTTTTGGGATCTGTTTCATAGTATTGTTCCAGTTCACCACTCAACACAACCTTATACAGAAACTCGTGGGGGAAGAAGCGTTCTCCGGCGGCTTCCGCATCTTTCCAGGCCTTTTCCAGGTGTTTCTGTAAACGGCGGAATGCCTCTTCCTCCGGTATGCAGGTATCGGTTACTCGATTGTAATGGTTTTCCAGCAAATCCCATTCGTCCTGTGGAGTAAGGTCGCGGTAATTGGGCACTCTTTTATAATGTGCATGCGCCACCAGATTCATAATATCCTCTTCCAGGTTGGCGCCGGTACAGCTGATCATTTGAATCTTATCCTGGCGAATCATTTCGGCCAATGAAATACCCAGCTCGGCTGTACTCATCGCGCCAGCCAGCGATACAAGCATTTTACCGCCTTCCATCAGGTGTGTTTCGTAACCTTTTGCTGCGTCTACCAATGCGGCAGCATTAAAGTGCCGGTAATGATGTTGAATAAATTGTGAAACGGGACCCTTGCTCATGAATGTTAATTTTATTTCCGGCTGCAAAAGTAAGGCTTTTATCCGGCCCTAACCAGAGCGTAACTGTCCCGTCTCCAAATTCATATGGACCCTGCATGGCATTATGTAACTTGCTTGTCTGTGGCAGGTTAAAACACCAGCATTTTCAGTACCTGATATTGCCGGCTCCCTTTTACCTGGATAAAATATACTCCTTTCGAAAGGCCCGGTAAGTCGAGGCCATATCTTTGTTCGCCCGCAGGAACCCACAACTGTGCCCGGTGTACTTTCCGGCCTCCTATATCCCATATGTGCAGGTCCAGATGATCGGATTGCGATGCAGCAACCCTCAGGGCCACATGATAAGATGTGGCAGAACCGATAATGCTTATATCAGCTTCCCCGACCGTGGTTTCCCGTATGCTTAAGGGCTCATTCATTATCTGAATATCGTCATAAAACAACTGGTAGGAGCCGCCTGCATCGCAGGCAAAAGTGAATGCAAGGTAAAACGGCGCATGTTTGTAAGCCTGCAAATTTATATCCGCCACCGGCGTCCAGTAGGGAGCAGGTGCCGAGGTCATTGCCTGCACCTCCAGCACTTCCCAATTGGCCTGTAATGGGTCAGACTTGCCGTCGTAATCGAACGATATTCGCACGTCGCGCTGTACTACCCCATCATACATTCTCTTTTGCCAAAAGCTTAAAAAAGGTGTAGCAAATGCCAAAACATCAATGGGCGCATCCGAAATCAGCCAGTCTTCGTTGGGTTCCGAAATTCCATCGGCAATACCTCCCAGCATACTCGCTGCAGCACTATCGGTCCGGCCCGATTCAGAGCAGAACCACGCACGCTGCCCCTGAATATTGTAAGCATGAAATACGCCTAGTGTCCATAAGGGCTCCTGACAATGCGTAAAGGTCTCATTGAGCGAAAACATAGGCTGCGGCACAATGGTATCGGCGGTTGCAAAGGTCCAGGTACTGCTATCAGCTATAGCCTCATTGGGTAAAGCAGCCGTCGCAGATTTAAAAGCGCCCTCGGTTATTTCGACGTGGTACGATGTGGCATTAGATAAATACACGGGAGCAACCACTACCCTATTACCCGACACGGTTATACCAGGGCCCGGCACCTGAATTTCCTGAACAGGTATATAGGGATACTTTATAAGTTGGATGATACCGCTATCGGGCACTACTGCCTGATCGTATTCCAACACCATACTATCGACCGACGGCTCAATGCCGGGCACATCGGGCCACTTGTACTGCAAGTATAAATGCGTGGGAATCACATAGGATGTGATAACTATGTCATCTATATTGACCCGCTTACCTGCAGCACCTGATATTTGCTTTAGCCGTATACGTACCGGCCCTTCAATATTAATACTATCACTTTGATACAATGTAAGCGTGTCAATACCATTAAAATCGATAGTATCAACGGCTAGCCAGGTAAGACCCTGGTTGGAACTGTACGCCAGTTCGATCCGGCTGGCCACTCCCGTACGATCACCAGCAAAATCGCTCCGGGAATACAGCAGCGAAATGATGGACACACCCAATGGCTTGTCGGCAATCATTTCCATATAAGCAGGAGTAGTACTGCTATTGCGTAACCGGGCAGCTTTGAGCCCGTTCTTCATATCGCTTGCCGCTGACGTGACCACAGTCTCCATGAAGACCCAGGCATAGCCGGAAATATTTACAGTATCCAGGCCATAGTTAGGCTTGGACACATTTTCAAAATCGACCGCATACGGTGGCGGCGCTGTTTGCGCATACATAAAATCGGGCAGCAGCCCGGCAATAAAACAAAGGAAGATTTTTTTCATGGTGATATTTTATCACAATTTACATAAAAAATGTATGGTTTAGAAATTGCAGCATACTGCCCGCTTCCTTTACAAGCAATCTATACTCCCAAAAATCATTTACTTATTTTTGCTCCGCTAAAAAAATGGGATGCAATGGCAACAGCAGAAGAAAAAGTAATGGTGGAATATAATGAAGACAGTATTAGGTCGCTCGATTGGCGCGAGCATATACGCTTGCGTCCAGGTATGTATATAGGCAAGCTGGGCGATGGCAGCAGTATGGACGACGGTATTTACGTGCTGGTCAAAGAGGTGGTAGATAACTGTATTGATGAATACACCATGAGTTTTGGCAAGCAAATTGAAATTAATATTACCGAAGGTGCTGTAACCGTACGCGACTACGGACGAGGTATTCCGCTGGGTAAAGTAGTAGATGTTGTAAGTAAGATCAACACGGGCGCCAAATACGATAGTAAAGCTTTTCAAAAGTCTGTAGGGTTAAACGGGGTAGGTACGAAAGCAGTAAACGCTCTGAGCAGCCAGTTTAAAGTAACCTCTTTTCGCGAAGGAAAAGCAAAGACTGCGGAGTTTGAAAAAGGGCAGCTGGTTAAAGAACATAAAGAAGTAAGCACAACCGAACCCAATGGTACCCTGGTCAATTTTGTACCGGATGATTCGGTATTCAAGAATTATCATTTTATCAATGATTATATCCTGAACCAGGTATGGAACTATTGTTACCTGAACGCAGGCCTGGCTATTTATTTTAACGGGAAACGGTATATTTCCCGTAATGGCCTCCTGGATTTGCTAACCAATAAAACCAATCAGGAAGAAATCCGTTATCCGATTATACACCTGAAAGGAGAGGATATAGAGGTTGCAATAACGCATACCGGTGACTATGGGGAAGATATTTATTCTTTTGTAAACGGCCAGCATACTACTCAGGGAGGTACGCATCAGGCAGCGTTCCGGGAGGCTTATGTGAAAACGATTCGCGACTTTTTCAAAAAAGACTACGAAGCTTCAGATATACGCCAGAGCATTTGCGCAGCTATCGCCGTCAGGGTTCAGGAGCCGGTTTTTGAATCACAGACAAAAACCAAACTTGGTTCGGTTACTACTTCTGAAAATGGTCCTTCAATGAAGAGCTTTGTACTGGATTTTCTATCTAAGGAGCTGGACAATTATCTTCACAAAAACAGCGCAGTAGCAGAAGCCCTAAAAAAACGGATCGAACAAAGCGAGCGCGAGCGAAAAGAATTGTCGGGCATCCGCAAACTGGCTAACGAGCGCGCGAAAAAAGCTAATCTGCATAATAAAAAACTACGCGACTGCCGTATACACCTCAATGTCGAACCTCCTGCCAAGAACAAAGAAGTGTTTCAGCAAAAGCAGTTGGAGTCTACCATATTTATTACGGAAGGTGACAGTGCCAGTGGTTCTATTACTAAAACAAGGAACGTGGAAACACAGGCAGTATTCAGTTTAAGAGGTAAGCCCCTCAACTGCTTTGGTCTGACAAAAAAAGTAGTGTACGAAAATGAGGAATTCAACCTGCTGCAACACGCGTTGAATATTGAAGAAGGCATGGATGGTCTGCGATACAATAATATTGTGATTGCCACCGATGCCGACGTTGACGGCATGCACATCCGCCTGTTGATAATGACCTTCTTCCTACAGTTTTTCCCCGATCTGGTACGTAACAACCACGTGTACATATTAGAGACGCCGTTGTTCCGTGTACGCAACAAGCAGAAGACCATATACTGCTATAGTGAAGAAGAAAAACAAAAAGCGGTAGCCGAGTTGGGCGGCAAACCGGAGATTACGCGGTTTAAAGGGCTGGGTGAAATATCGCCCGACGAATTCGGACGCTTCATTGGAGAAGATATGCGCCGTGAGCCTGTATTGATTAATCAGGATGCACCTATTCAGAAATTGCTGCAGGATTTCATGGGTAAAAATACGCCCGAGCGCCAGCGTTTTATTATCGACAATCTGAAAGTAGAAAAAGACCTGATTCAGGAAGCTGTCTAAGGCGTTTTAATTACTGAATAAAATAGCATTCCGGCCACCGAACATAGCGTTCGTGGCCGGTTTTATTTTGGCTATAAGTTAATTTTAGCTTTCTCTGAAATATACAGCTGACGCTTTGAATGTACCTTCGCGCAAATCTATCCATGTCGCTGCTCCAATCATTTCTTCATAAGAATCCGGTACTGAGAAAAGCTGAGTTCAGGTACTATTTATGTATACGATTTGCGCTCATTTTTGCGCTCAATATGCAAAGTACAACAATCTATTACTGGATTTATGATATTACGGGCGATAAGCTCAAGCTAGGGCTGGTAGGGCTTGCAGAAGTTATTCCTGCAGTACTCTGTTCCATGTTCAGCGGGCATTTTGTAGATCTGAACGAAAAGCGGAGGCTAATCCTGATCTGCGCCATATGTTATCTCGCTCTGGGTTTAGGTTTGTTTACACTTACCACACCCTTTGCAACGGAACACTTGGGCGCTACCCAGGTGCTATGGCTGTTATACACCTTTGTTTTTATGGGCGGCGCCGTACGGGCCTTTTATGGCCCTTCTTCATTTGCCCTTGCGGGCTTGCTGGTGCCCCGGCGACTGTATGCCAACGCGACCAGCTGGAGCAGTATGGCCTGGCAATTAGGAGCGGTAATGGGACCACTGCTTGCAGGCATTACCATTGCCTGGAAGGGAGCACAGGCGAGTATGTTATTGGTAATTGTAACAGAAATACTCCCTTTGCTGGCGATACTACAAATAAAGCCCAAACCTATTCTTAAAAAAATTAAAGAACCCATTTTACAAAGTCTTTCGGAAGGACTGCGCTTTGTGTTCCGTACGCCGGTACTGCTGGGTGCACTATGCCTTGATTTGTTCTCTGTTCTGTTTGGCGGTGCGGTAGCTTTATTGCCCGTGTACCAAAAAGAGATATTGCAGGTAGATGAAACCGGATTTGGCATTTTGCGGGCCGCTCCGGGTATCGGCGCCTTGCTTACATTAGGCTTGCTCGCCTTTCTACCTTTGCGCAGTAAGCCCGGCTACAAACTATTCGGCGCGGTTCTTGGTTTTGGCCTGAGTATTATAGTATTCGGCATTTCGACCAATTTCTATTTGTCCTTCGCCATGCTGATTTGCAGTGGCATGTTCGACGCCGTGAGCGTAGTTATCAGAGGCACTATTTTGCAACTGGTTACACCCGACGGCATGCGCGGGAGAGTGGCAGCTGTCAACACAATGTTCATCAGCTCCTCCAACGAACTTGGTGATTTTGAAAGTGGGGTAATGGCGCACTGGCTGGGACCTGTACGGGCTGTGGTGGCAGGCGGATGTCTTACTATTTCAGTTGTGCTGTTAACTTTTTGGAGAGCTCCTCAACTGCGCCATTTCAGCTTTGCTAACCGTAAGCGTCCCGGCTAATGCTTTAATGACACTTGAAATGCTCGAAGGGCTCACTACATACGAGACAGCGATACATGGATTTGCAACTGGTGGCGCCAAACTGACTTACCATTTCGGTAAGCTTACTATTGCATCGGGGACAAGGCACTTCATCCTGTTCAAACAAGGCCAGTTCATCGGATGACTTGCGAACAGGCGGCGCAATACCGTAGGCTTTCATCTTCTGTTTCCCAGCTTCTGTAATCCAGTCGGTAGTCCAGGCAGGGGCGAGCTGCAGTTTTATATTCACTTTTTTGATACCCCTGCTGAGCAAACTCATTCTGATTTGCATACTGATCAGATCCATTGCCGGACAACCGTTATAGGTAGGCGTAATGGTAACATCAACAGTGCCCGTCTGATTATCGACGGAGACACCGCGCACTATACCTAAATCCAGAATAGTTAACACAGGAATTTCAGGATCCGATATTTCGGAAAGCCATTGATATATATTTGATTCAACTATGCTGGATATCATTGTTGCAAAACTAGTAAATATAGTTCCGGCAGCCCATAAAAGAAAGCAATTCCTTATTTCATGCTGGCGATAATACCGGTTGTAGAAAAACCCGGATGTGTCGGAATAATCACAACTTCACCGCCATAAGCCTTCACAAATTCGGCACCAACCACGGTTTCAGGACTGTAGTCACCGCCCTTTACAATCATATCGGGGCGAATAGCCTGTATTAGCTCCAGGGGCGTATCTTCTTCAAAAAGACAAACACAGTCTACGTATAATTGCGATGCCATTACCAGTGCACGCGAAGCCTCCTTGTTCAGGGGGCGTTCAGGACCTTTTAATCTGCTGACAGAGCTATCGGTATTTAAACCCACTACCAGCTTATGCCCCAGTTGAGCGGCTTCGGCCAGCAGACGTATATGACCTTCGTGCAGCAAATCGAAGCAACCGTTTGTAAAGACGATTTTTTGACCTGTCATTTTCCAGCCGGCGCAGCGTCTCTGCAGCGTTGCGCGGTCGACGATCTTATCCGTTATACGTTCCAGTTTTGTTTTTTCCATTTCTGTTACGATTATATAAAGGCAAAAGTATAAGCGATGCCAATCCGAGTACCAATACAATAATGGTTTGGCCGCCCCACGCTACCCAGCCAAAAGCCAGACCCAGGCCTTCGGAAAGTCCGTAAAGCAGTAATACCTGGGCCAGTATTACCGGATAAGCTCCAATACCACCGGGCGTCGCTATCATACCCAGGCTACCAAAAGTTATCAGCGAGAGCCCGGCCAAGTACGGTAGGTGCTCTGTTTCAGGCAGTGCATAAAAACATATAATGATAGATGCGGTATAGCCGGCCCAGATAAGTAAAGTATGGAGCAGAAACAAGCCCTTGCGCTTTATCAGTGCAATAGCTTTCAGACCTTCAGCTATGCCCTTGATTACATTGCCAATCTTCGAATGCTTAAGCTTACGGAACACCAATACAAAGGCTATTAAAACCAGCAAAAACATAAGCAGTGCTAATCCAATGCGTTTCCATATAAAATCGCCTGCTGCATCAAGAAAGATGCTGTTATACAAATCACGTGCAAGCGGATACAGGATGTCAAACTGAAGTCCCAGGGTCAGCAGCGCGATAACGCCCAGGCATAGCATATCAAAGGCGCGCTCGGCTATAATTGTTCCGATGAGGCGGTCGGCCGGCACATCTTCATACTTTGCGAGAACAGTACATTTGGCTACCTCTCCCAGTCGGGGTACCAGTGTATTCACCAGGTAGCCTATCAATACCGAAAAAGTTGTATTAGCTGTGGAAGGAAAAATATGGAGTGGCTCGAGCAGCAATTTCCAGCGGAGTGCCCTGACATAATGCGAAAGTAATCCAACGATACATATGGGTACGGCAAATCCCCAACGTACATGACTGAATGCGCTGAACATGTCGTTGCGCTCCATCTCCGACATGGCTTCGTAGCGCCAGAGAATAAGACCTATGCCCAGACTCAAAAAAATGATTAACTGAAGGATGGTTGAGATCGTCTTTTTTGACATAGTCGGCACAGCGCGTATTGAGAAGATAATTTAAATGGAAACCGGAGCTAAGATAAGCGCTGATTTTCATTTTTATCCTGCTGTATTTAAAGCCTATTTCCTTCCTTGGGAAAAATAACGGTTGGCTTGAAGGTCTTGGCTTCTTCGAAAGGCATGATCGCATATGAAATGATGATTACCATATCGCCGGGACTTACTTTGCGAGCCGCCGGACCGTTGAGGCAAATTTTTCCGCTTCCACGTACACCTTTAATTATATAAGTCTCCAGCCGCTCCCCATTGTTAAGATTCACGATCTGCACTTTTTCATGCTCAATGAAGTTGGCAGCATCCATCAGGTCTTCGTCGATGGTCACACTTCCGATGTAATTGAGATCGGCTTCCGTAACCACCACCCGGTGCAGCTTCGATTTCATTACCTGTATTTGCATAAGGGGTATGGAGTTTTGCGGCGCAAAGCTACAAAGAATAAATAACATGCTACTTCATGGCTCGTAGAGGTTTTAAAAGTCCTCCAGCTTAAACCGTGCCGGAATTTATTGTTAAATTGCGCCACTCGAACTAATTACTGGCTCTTTAAAGGAATCTATGGAATTATACTATTCATTTTCAGTACTAATTGTCCTCTGCGCGTTTTTCTCTTATATCAACGCCCGCTATCTTAAACTACCAGGAACCATTGGCATTATGGTGGTTGCACTTACAGTTTCCATTGGCCTGATTGCTACCGAAAATATTTTCCCACACACATTTGGCAGATTCTCTCATCTGTTTAAGAGTTTCGATTTTACAGATATTCTGATGGGCGCTATGCTCAATTTTTTACTGTTTGCCGGCGCCATACACATCAATATGAGCGATTTGAAGGAACAGCGATTACCCGTGGTAGTGTTTTCGACGGTTAGCGTGCTTATTTCAACATTTGTTGTAGGGGCACTTTCGTATTATCTGTTGCGCTGGTTGCATTTTGATGTACCACTCATACAATGTCTCGTTTTTGGCGCCCTGATTTCACCCACTGACCCCATTGCTGTTTTGGGCATTCTAAAGCAAGCAGGTGTACCTAAATCGTTGGAAACCAAGGTAGCGGGCGAATCGCTCTTTAATGATGGCGTGGCTGTAGTGGTTTTCGTAACCTTGCTGCAGGTAGCCCAGGGCAGAGATGTGGATCTTTCCTTCGGGCATGTAAGCCTGCTGCTGGCTAAAGAAGCTATAGGCGGCTTATCAATTGGTTTACTGCTCGGCTATATTGGATCGCTGATGATGAAAAAAATTGACAATTATAAAATTGACGTACTGATTACCCTGGCCATTGTAATGGGAGGCTATCTGATTGTACATGCCCTGCATATGTCGGGTCCGCTGGCAATGGTGGCAGCCGGTCTTGTTGTCGGTAATTATGGACGGACCAAGGCCCTGTCGGAAGTTTCAAAAGATTATCTCGACAAATTCTGGGAATTGATCGATGAAATATTAAATGCGATCCTCTTCCTCATAATTGGGTTTGAACTATTGATAATAAATGATTTGAACTTATACTGGAAAGCGGGCGCAATATCTATTTTGGTCGTTCTGCTCGCCAGGTTCCTGTCTATCTGGATTCCTACTAAACTCATCCCGTTCAAGCGAAACAGGTTTAATAAAAAAACCATTACGATCCTCGTTTGGGGAGGATTGCGTGGCGGTGTTTCCATTGCCCTGGCACTATCGATCGACGAGAGCCTGAACAAGTCTTTATTTCTGGCGATTACGTATTTAATTGTTTTATTTTCCATTATTGTACAGGGACTTACCGTGGGCCGGCTTACTTCCACCAGGGAGTTGCGCCGGAGTGTGGATGCATAAGGTCCGTAATCGTTCGGAACTGGCTGTAAACCACAGTTTATAATTATACTTTGTTATTTTTTTCTCTTAATTTCGCCCCATAAAACAACATAAGAAATGAACTTTCCTGAAAATCTGAAATACACCAAAGACCACGAATGGGTATTATTAGAAGGCGACACCGCAACTGTAGGTATCACTGAGTTTGCACAGCGCGAACTGGGCGATATTGTTTATGTGGAAATCGAAACGGTAGGACAGTCGCTGAACGCCGAGGACGTGTTCGGTTCGGTAGAAGCAGTAAAAACGGTATCCGACCTTTTCCTGCCTGTAGCCGGTACTATTACCGAGGTTAACGCAGAACTGGGCGCTGCGCCTGAAGCGGTTAATCAGGACCCCTATGGCAAAGGCTGGATGATTAAGATGACCGTGAGTAACCCTGCTGATGTAGAAGGCCTCATGGATGCGAAAGCATACGAAGCTATGGTCAGCTAAGTCGCCTGCTATTGATAACATAATTAAAAGAGCGCAAGGGAATAAACTGCTATATTTCCTTGCGCTTTTTTTATTGCAACACTTATCTTTGTCCGGCACGAATTTAAAAAATACTGCTTATGTACACCGGAATGTTACACCTGCACAGCGTACTTCGCTGGATCGTTCTTATTGTAGCCATTTGGGCTATTATTAAAATGGCTTCCGGAAGGAGTGGCGGCAAAGCCTTTACCTCCTCTGAAAAAAGACCAGCGTTATTCTTTTTGATCTGCATGGATCTTCAACTTTTGGTTGGTTTATACCTGTATTTTATCGGACCCTTTGGTATCAAAAACATACAAAATCAGGGTTTTGGTGCAGTCATGAAAGATAGTGTGAGCCGTTTCTTTGCGGTGGAGCATTTGCTGGGAATGATAATTGCCGTAGCATTGGTGCACATAGGATATTCCGCTACCAAGCAGGACATAGATGCGCAAAAGAAATACAAAAAAGCCTTTGGCTTTTTCCTGGCAGCGCTCATCATAATATTAGTATCTATTCCCTGGCCTTTCCGCGAGGCGCTGGGGCGTGGCTGGATGCCCCGCCACTGATTCATTTAATCTGATGCGCACCCTAAAAAATAGCGGGATATGAGCCCTGCAAAAGCCAATTACCTGAATGCATTCGTCTTAACCATTTCCGGCTGTTACGGATATTTTACCATGCCCGTCGCTGTGCATAGTAAAGCGTTGCTTGGATTAACGGCGCTCGCCGGTGGCATGCTGCTGCTCATGGGTATATTGTGGAAGAAGAGCCCCAGACTAATGGCTCAGGCAACAGCCGTTCTTACGTTTATCGTGTTGTTCCTTACAAGTTCGCGATTCATAAGAATTACAGAATGGAGCACACCCAAATTCCTGCTTTTGCTGTGTATTCTCAGCAATATACTGGCCTTATTTATTTTCATCAACAACTTCTTTATGGCACGCATACAGAATAAGTAGCCATTGACCGCATCGATGAGATATCTGTACGTTATTTATTGCGCAGTAGTATTTGTAGTTTTTTTCCTGATCCTGTTCCCCTTCTTCATTGCCTTGGGCTTTTTCGGCGTCTGGGGAAGAAAGGCATCCTGGTGGCTGATCCGCGGCTGGGCCTATATATGGTTCTTTCTGGTTGGGATGCCTTCGCGCAATATCTATATGAAACGGCCTTCGAAAAGGAAAAACTATATCGTAGTTGCCAACCACGTTTCCTATATCGACACGCCGCTTATATACCGCACCATCCCATTTTATGTAAGGCCTTTGGCAAAAAAAGAGCTGGCATCTATTCCTCTGTTTGGCCGGCTATACAGGCAAATGGCAGTTTTGGTAGACCGTAGCGACAACAGCAGCAAAGCCAAAAGCATACACCTGCTGCGTCGCAGTCTGCAACGAGAGGGCAGTATCTTCATTTTCCCGGAGGGAACCTTTAATGAAACAGACCAGCCACTGAGTCGATTCTACGATGGCGCTTTTCGCCTGGCGCTTCGAACCAACACTAACATTTTACCTGTAATCTTCCCCGATGCCCTGCAGCGTTGGCACTACAGTAGCTTTTGGAAATGGTCGCCCGGAAAAGCCCGGGCCGTGTTTTTACCCGAAGTCGACATCAGGCCCTTCAAACCCAATGACGTTGAAGGCTTGAAAAAGGTAGTTTTTGACCAGATGTGGCAAGCCTTACTGGAATATAGCCCCAGGAAAAAGTAAAGAGCAATTCCGCAATTTCGTTAAATAGTTCCGGTTTACTAAGAACCAGGCAGGAATGCACGTCTATGGGAAAACAATCTTTTCTATATGCGCAAAATATACTGCTTTTTATTGTTATTGTTACCCGGAATGATACAAGCTCAGGCCCTGATTCGGGACACAACCTTTGGTATGAATGGCGCGGTCGTGTACACCGAAGATGGCCGCAGCAGCGTAGCACACGACCTCGTTTGTACACCGGATGGAAAAATTCTGGCTGCCGGTATGGAGTATGCGCAGGATGGTAACTTGTATTATCGCTCCTTTGTTGCTAAATATCACGCGGATGGGCGCATCGATAGCAGCTTTGGCAGTAACGGCACGATTGTATTGGAAACCAACCATAAGAATGCCGCTCAGGCGCTTGCTTTGCAAGCCGACGGAAAATTGGTAGTGGCAGGTAATGAAACAATAATAAATGAACAGCCGCCCGGCGCTACCATTATTTCGCGACCTTTTATCGCAAGGTTTATGCCCGATGGCAGTCGCGACAGCCTCTTTGGCAATAACGGCGTGCATGAGTTGTCAATACTCGACGGCTATGTGGACAAAGAACTGGCAGCCATAGCCGTGATGCCCGACAACAGAATTGTTGCCGGTGGCAGTGTGCAACAGGCTGCGCTTTCGCAAATGATGTTGCTTTGTCTGCTACCTGACGGTACCTATGATTACAATTTTGCCAATTCCGGCATAGGAACTTATACCATGGAACAGGGACAAAGTGCCGTTTTGTGGGATATGCTGGTACAGGATGATGGACAAATACTAATTGCAGGGGCGAGCGGCAATAATAACTTGATTCAGCTTCCGGATTCCCGCTTTGCCATGTCGCGTATTCAAAGTGACGGCAGCATGGACGTACAGTTCGGCACGCAGGGTATAACCGTTACCCAGATTTCTAATACCCAGGTAAAGGCTGATGTGGCTACCGGTATTACAAGGCTGAGCAATGGTAATATTATACTTGCGGGAGGATCGGCGGGAGTACTGGCCTTGGCCGGATACGACAGCAACGGGCATACCGATGCCGGATTCGGCACAGGAGGAATTATAAACTATCAGGATCATCCCATCTCCAGCGGAGTAGTAAGCAATGGTCAGCAAATTTTCTCCTGCGGAGCCATAGCCCGGGAAAATGGCGATTTGGATTATAGCATATCCGCTTTCCTGCCCAACGGAGCCATAGACTCGGGCAGCACGCCCGAAGGCATTTTACGAATGGCTGTATACCAACGCAACTATCAACACGCACTTGCTTTGCAAGCCGATGGCAAAATTGTGACAGGAGGCAGTTTTCGCGATACATCCAGTCAGCAGGGCATGCTTTTGCTGCGGCTGGGTACCGCAACAAACCCGACAAGCGTCACCGAATATAACACACCCTTATCTTCCGCCAACATTTATCCAAATCCTGCCAGCGATCATGCAGTGCTCGACTGGGGGACCAACCCGGGTACACCGCATCCTCAATTGCGTATGCTGAATGTGATGGGGCAGGAAGTGTACCGGGCAGAAATTAAACAGCAAAGAACTTCCTTACCACTTCCCAATATCGGTGCAGGTATGTATATGATTCAGCTGCAGGACGAGGTTAATACGCGGGTATTAAAATTGCTGAAAAAATAGCCGCACAGGGGGGAAGCCTTCACGGCGGGGGAGGATGTACGGATAATCTAAGGATTGCCCTGCATTCTCCCTTTTGTATTTAGTAAATTGCGACCTCATTCATGAGCGCATTGTACAAAATAGCTTTAGCAGGAAACCCCAATAGCGGGAAAAGTTCCCTCTTCAATTCACTGACCGGATTACAACAAAAAGTAGGCAATTTCCCCGGCGTTACCGTCGATAAAAAAACGGGCAGATCGCAAATTGACTCCCACCTACAGGCCGAAATTATTGACCTTCCTGGCGCTTACAGCCTGTACCCGGGCAGTGCCGACGAATTTGTAGCGTACGAAGTGCTGCTAAAGCCAGGCGATGCGCAGCCCGACCTCATTATAGTAGTGGCCGACGCAGCTAACCTGCGGCGCAGCTTGCTTTATTGCTCGCAAATCATTGATCTTAAAATTCCGGTATTGGTGGCGCTTACAATGATGGATTTAGCGGGGAGTAAAGATATGGAACCCGACGTAGCAGCTTTACAACAGGAATTAGGGGTTCCGGTGGTGGTAGTCAATCCCAGAAGAGATGAAGGCATTGACACATTAAAAGGAGCCATTATACGCATCAAATCAGCGCCCGGAGCAGCTGTTGCTGATTTTATTGATTTTCCCGAAGATGCCGGCCGACTGGCGAACGAAGTAATGGAAATCACGGGCGTACCCAGCCTTTACGGCGCTTTGCATCTGGCCACTAATATAAACAGTATCGGTTTCTTTTCAGAAAGTGTTCAAAATAAAATAGGCCAGGCAGTTAATGTAACTGGATTTAGTAGTGGCAAATGGCAGGCCGAAGAAGTATTGGCGCGTTATCAGCGCATTTCTTCTATCCTCAGCAAAGTCCAAAAAGGTACTACAGCAAAAAAACGAGGCTTTACAGAGAAACTGGATCGGATTTTATTGCACCGGATTTGGGGTAACCTGATTTTGCTACTGGTGCTTTTATTGATGTTCCAGACAATTTTCTGGCTGGCCTCTTACCCTATGGATTGGATCGAACAGGGTTTTGCCTGGTTGCAAAATAGTGTGGGAGCAGTATTGCCCGAAACCTGGTGGAGCGACCTGCTTGTCAACGGACTATTGGCAGGTATAGGCGGTGTAGTCATTTTTGTGCCGCAAATTGCCTTGCTGTTCGGTATCATCACCTTACTGGAAGACAGCGGTTATATGGCCCGCATCAGTTTCCTTACGGACCGAATGATGCATGCTGCCGGTCTGAACGGACGATCGGTAATGCCACTAATCAGCGGCATGGCCTGCGCCATACCGGCAGTAATGGCTACAAGAACTATTGAAAACAGGAAAGAACGGCTCATCACTATTATGGTGACTCCGCTCATGAGCTGCTCGGCCCGGCTGCCCATTTACGTAATATTAATTGCCCTCGTTATTCCGGATGTAACCTACGGCGGCTTCATAAAGCTGCAGGGCCTGGTCATGACCGGCATGTATTTACTCGGATTTGTAATGGCTTTGGTTGTAGCAAAAGTGTGGGACTGGGTCTTGAAGACGAAAGAACGGAGCATTTTCCTCATGGAATTGCCTGAGTATCGTGCTCCCCGCTGGAAAAATGCGCTGGTGACCATGACTGGCAAATCGAAGATATTTGTTCAGGATGCGGGTAAAATCATACTGGCCATTTCGCTGGTTCTTTGGGCGCTTTCGAGCTATGGACCCGGTTCCGAGATGGAAAAAATTACCACTAAATATACGGAAATAGCGGCGACACAAAGCACGGAACTAAGTCCCGAGCAGGAAGACGAAAAAGCTACTGAACTATTAGAACATTCTTATGCAGGCAAAATTGGAAAAGCCATTGAACCTGTAATCGCACCTTTGGGATACGATTGGAAAATGGGCATAGCACTGATCAGTTCTTTTGCAGCGAGAGAAGTATTTGTAGGCACCATGGCCACGTTGTACAGTGTGGGCGAAGCCGACGAAAACAGCAAACCGTTGCGTCAAAAGATGGCCGAAGCAAAAAGGGCCGACGGACGTCCGGTGTACACCCTTGCAACCGGCCTGTCGCTGATGATTTTCTACGCATTTGCCATGCAGTGCATGAGTACGATCGCTATTGTAAGACGCGAAACCAAAAGCTGGAAATGGGCCCTGATCCAATTAGGCTACCTTACCGGCCTGGCTTACCTGGCCGCATTACTAGTGTACCAGGTATTGGCCTAAGGTAAAATGCGGAATCGACCGTTTATAGCATGGTTATCTCCACTTTCTCACAGCAGCTTTATAAGAAAGGGGATACAGGAAGAGCACTCATTGTACCGCCTCCTGTCCACTATAACAACAATTGTCAGCGCTCAAAACCCCAACAAGGTTATGGCCATAATCCAATGCCGAGTTTCAGGCCAACTGAGGCTCCTTTGCTGGCATAGGAGTTTTTTGAAACCGGCTTTACAGTAGGCTGCCCGCTGTACAAATATACCTCGGCAGATGCCTCTGGTGCGAACACGCCCCAACTTCCTTCCAGACCTATATTGATCGTTCGAAGAAACCCTAAGTTAACGTTCCCGTTAAGCCCCAGGTACCAATGGACCAAATAACTCATTTGTGAACCTAAGGGCTGGTCGTATCCAAAACCAATGCTATGCGAGCCTGTATTTTTCTGGTAGCTTGTATCGCTTTTAAGATAGGTCATACGCATCTCATACGCATCTCCTGATGTGTACGTGGTATAGCTTCTGCAGGAAACGCCGCCTTTCAAATCGATATCCCATTGGGGATACTTTTGAAAGGGAGCCCGCCACCGGTATCCGGCCATCACACTCAGGCCCAGGTAGCTTACTTTGGCACGGTGTGTAGTATCAATAAATACACTTTTCAAACCCGCCACATCAGGATCAATATAACCTGCATCGTATCGAAACCTGACCTGGTGATGTACCGCTCCAAACTGAGGTCCGATGCTCCATAAAAATCCGGAACGGGCGACCCGCTGGTATGTCAAACTCCATTTATAACCAAAATTATTTTTGGCCGATATCGGTTGCATTCCCAAACTGTTATCGCCCTTCACTCCCCAGGCATTGAAGTACCACTGAGCCGTGTAATCGATATTTATGGTGTGCTGTGCACGAAGTTTGGAAGGAAGCAAATCAGGCTTTTCTTGTGCCCGTGCAAGATTACTTAAGATAAGCGCGACACACAGGAAGGGTAGTTTAGCGTATTTCATGATGCGAATAGTATATATGCCAACTTACGGAATATTCCAGAAATTTTTATTCCCCATAATAAAATTTTCTCATGAAGGCGAAAAACTTAATATCCTGGAATGTACCGGAGAAATTTCAACCTGGCCAACGAGGTAGCTATTTCCAGATTGGGGAGGGAACAAGCTAAATTTTGAATTCAGAGATATACGCTATGGCTTAGTCACCTTGGCGGCAAACTTATTACGCAAGTGTCCAGTCCACAATCTGATTTACCCACTCACTGCGGTAGGGCGTTTTCACCTTGATATAATTGTCGGTGAAGCCTTCCATCATTCCGTTTTTGTCGGCGCTTTCAAACAAAACCGACCTCCTGGAACCACGTTGCTGTTCGGTGAAATACTGCATTTTCTGATAGGAAAGATTGCGCAAAACTTTGTTGCGGTCGTGCCGCACCGACACAGGCACTACACCCGGCATATCTGTAGCCAGGGTATTAGCTCGCTCCGAATAAGTGAATACGTGAAAATATGAAACGTCGATGCTATGTAAAAATTCAAAAGTTTCGGTAAAATGCGCTTCTGTTTCTCCCGGGAAACCAACTATAACATCGACACCGATACAACTATGCGGCATTAAAGATTTGATTTCGGCTACACGCTCGGCATACAGCTCGCGCCTGTAGCGGCGGCGCATAGCGCCCAAAATTTCGTTGCTCCCGCTCTGCAGCGGGATATGAAAATGAGGCATAAAGCGCTTGCTGGAGGCAACAAATTGAATGATTTCGCTATTCAGCAGATTAGGTTCTATAGAGGATATCCTGTACCTGTCAATACCTTCTGCGGCATCAAGCCTGGTAATAAGCTCCATAAAACTCTCCTCGCGCTTGCGCCCACCATTGGTTCCCTTTCCAAAATCGCCCAAATTAATGCCGGTTAGTACTATTTCACGTGCACCTGTGGCTGCCAGTTCCTGTACATTGGCCAATACACCCTCGATACTATCGCTGCGGCTGTGGCCGCGAGCCAGCGGAATAGTGCAAAAACTGCAATTATAATCACATCCGTCCTGCACCTTAAGGAAGGTGCGCGTACGATCGTTGACCGAATAAGAAGCATGAAAACCTTCCACATCTTCTATTTCGCAGCTACATATTTTAGCACTGTCACCTTTGGCCAATTCGCGCAGATGTTCAGCAATATTAAATTTTTCAGCAGCTCCCAAAACCAGGTCTACACCCTCAATAGAGGCAATTTCTTTAGGTTTTAACTGAGCATAGCATCCGGTAATTACCACCAGGGCATCCGGCTTGCGCCGCTGTATACGGCGTACCAGCTGGCGGCATTCTTTATCAGCATTTTCGGTTACAGAGCATGTATTGATTACATACACATCTGCTTCTTCTTCAAATTCTTTCTTCACAAATCCCTCCGCTTCCAGCGTCCGGCTAAGCGTGGAAGTTTCAGAAAAATTGAGCTTACAACCAAGTGTATGGAATGCTACTGATTTCAATTTAAAATATTTTTATCCCTTTAAGGGGCGGATCGGATCCGGTCTTCTATTAAATCGCAACGCAGATTATTGAGTCAATAATCTGCGTTTTCGAACTATGAATCAAAAAATATATTATCTGGCAATTGCCCGGGGAGCAACAAATCTTGATTTAAGCAGCGCATAAGCTCCAAACAAAATACCGCTAAATAACAGATCACCAACAAATGCGTTCAAAAACAATTCAGAGCCCTGAGTACTGTAAAAAGGCAAAGCCATCAGATAGGTAGTGGCCAGACCGTCGAGGCCTGTGCCCCAATAACCGCCTAAAAACACGCCAAAGTTGGACACGATCCAAAACAATAAAGAACCACCGATGGAGAAACCAAGTACTCTGGCAACATTTTGTTTACGCATGGCAGTTCCGAGCAACACTACCAGTGCCATTCCCCCATACACAAAAAACTGACTGATGCCATAAAAGCCTGCACCATGAGCAACTTCAAGGTATAAATCCGAAACGAAATATGCAGCCAGGGGCAACAAATATGCATAGCTCTTATTTTTCAAAATAGCACCACTAAAAATGCTGATAGCAACCATGGGTCCGAAATTGTACCAATGTGTTTCAGCATTAATAATACGAGACATAACTGCCGCTACTACCAACAATGTGCAGAGCGCGAGCATATTTAAGGAACGATTGGCCTTTTGAGTATTGTTCTTCATTTTTTATACCGTGGTTTAATATCCGCATGGTTCAGACCACCGGAACGGCTGCGAAATTACACTTTTTTTTAAAAAATCAGGGAGGCTTTCACAATGGCTTTGATACTATCCGGAACTCGGCGCAACCTACTTCCCCCGGAAGCCCTGATACACAAAAAGCAATATCAAAGCGCCACCTATCGCAAGGCCGAAACTGCGCAAATCAAATCCCTGTACGGTACCCCAGCCTATCTGTACGCCAATAAAGCCCCCAATCATGGCGCCCAATATACCGAGTATAGTAGTTATTATACAGCCTTGCGGACTCTTGCCCGGCATAATTGCTCTGGCAATAAGACCTGCTATTAATCCGAATACCATCCAGGAGAATACGCCCATATACAACAATTTTGATGTGAATATAGCAAAATAAGACTTGGATAAAGTATTCAGAATTCGACGCTACGCTTGGACCCGGCTGGATTTAGCCTGGCTGGCTAACAGAAAAATGATAACCTTTTCCTTTTAATGTTATGATTTCGACCGTGCCGGAGCCTGCGAAATATTCGCGCAGCCTGCGGATATACACATCCAGGTTCCTGCTGATAAAATAGGAGTCGTCGCCCCAAACTACCTGCATTAGCTTACGCCGGTCTATGGTTTGATTCTGGTGCATGCAAAGCAAGTTCAAAATCTCAGCTTCCCGGTTCGACAGTTTTATACTTCGGTTTCCACTTTGAAGCTCGAGCCTGGCAGGACTATAAACCAAAGTACCCAGGGGAATATCTTTCAACTCCCCGGAAGGGGCCTGGGCATTTTGCAACAGCTTTAACTGGTTGTCGATGCGCACCATCAGCTCTTCCATACTGAAAGGCTTTTTAAGGTAATCGGTACCTCCGGCAGAGAAGCCTTCCAATACATCCTGCGTCTGGCTTTTTGCAGTCAGAAAAATAATAGGCAGCTTGGGATATATATTGCGGATGGTGCTGCCTAGGCTGAATCCATCAATATGGGGCAGCATTACGTCCAGCACGCATATATCAGGACTAAAGGACGTTATATGCTCCAATACGCGGAGGCCGTCGGACTTGTGCATCACCTTATATCCCTTCAACTCCATAGTTTCAGTGACGATTCGCGCCAGATAAGGTTCGTCTTCAATATAAAGCACTTTTGTGTTCATCATACTGCAGGTAAAATAAGGGTAAATACGGCGCCCCGGCCCTGCTCCGGCTCAAGGCGTAACAGGGCGCCGTGAGCTTTTGCCACAGCCTGCGCGTATGCAAGACCAAGGCCATGCCCTTTTATGTTATGCTGGTTACCGGAAGGAATCCGGAAAAATTTTTCAAATACCTTGTGCCGGTATCCAGGTGCTATACCTTCGCCATTATCTGCAATTCGTACTATAGCATTATCACCATCGCGTGCAATACCAATTTCGATGAGCGACCGACCATATTTGATCGCATTATCCAACAGGTTATACAGCAGCCCTCTCAAGTGAATCTTATCGGCCAGCACTTTTAAGCCTTCCTCTTTTATGTTCCAGTGCAGCATAATATTTTTCGAATCGAGTACCGGCTGCAGGGTGCTGGTTATTTCGCTCACCACTTCCTGCAAGGCCAACACCTCCATATTCATTGCCAATGCATCCTGTTCGGTCTGCATGGTATCCATTACCCTTTGAATCATTGATTCGAGCCGGTCCATTTCCCAATTAGCCATTTGCAGGTATTGTGCCGATCGGGCAGGATCATTCAGTGCATTAAAGTTTGAAAGCGCTTCCAACGCGACCTTTGTAGTGGCCACCGGTGTTTTAAGCTCGTGGGAAATATTGCTGATAAAATCATCCTTCTGGGCAGCAAAAACCATTTGCCGGCGCATATTCCGGTACGATAACAGAAAAGCAAGTGCAGTTAGCAATACCAGGGTCCCCGAAAAAAGAACCTGAGGTAACAACTGCTTCCCAAGAACCCAACCATAACCTTGTACCTGTAAGGCAGTATTACCTGTTATTTCCTGGTCACGAAAAACAAATTCCTTTCCTGTGTCAGATGCCAGCCAGCGGGTAAGCGCCGGCAATTGAGCTGCCTGTAAGTTGCGTTCAAATCTATTGCGAAAGGCACTACTGTCAGCGGTAAAACCAGGCATATTATTAGTCGTCGCACTGTCGGCTGTCGCAATGATAATCTTTACCATTCGGGTTAACTGGTCAAGCGAGGGTCCTCCGGAGCCTGCATTACTTTTTATAATTTTGACTTCGCCCAGGGTTGACGGGTCCAAAGGGGTATTGCTGCGGGACACGGTCATAGTTGCCTTAATAGACTTACCGATCTCTTCTAATTCGGGAACCAAAGTGGGCGTATCGAGCAGGAACTGTGACTGCAGCCTAATTGGCCGGGACGACACACCCGGGACAAACACCGCAGTATCAACAAGCATGGATTGGACGGTATCTCCGGTCTCGTCGTCGGATACAATAAACTTAATCTGTTTGCGCAACCAGCTGCTCAGCATTTCATCCTTGGTTGCATCAAATACCTGCTGCACATCGGCCTTCAAGCGTGCCTTTTCTTCGTTGTACTGGTTGCGTATCCACTCAGCAACAAACAAGAGTAACAGCAGCTCGCTGACCAACATCAGCCAACTAATACCCCTCAATCTTTTAAACGACGTCCTCGGATTCATAACAGACACAAAGTAAATAAATGCTTTTGGCTGCGCAATAAGTTATTAACCATAATTAACCTTAATTGGTGGAGGGTTAACCAGACCCGAACACAGCGGTTTATAGTTTTGCATTCAAAATGAAACCAATGAAAAAAGGACTTTCGATTGCGCTATGCTTTATGTCATTTGGCGCCGCTGCACAACACACATCCGGAACCGTTACGTACGAAACCAGCGTACATGTAAACATGCAGGACATCAATTTACCCGAAGGGCTGAGTCTGCCCGAGGGATTGGAACTGAGCATTGCTAACAGCTCACGCAGGGAAAAACTGCTTTACTTCAACAGCGATCATTCTTTATATGAAAACAAACCGGAGGAAGAAAACGATCAGGAAGCACGCAGTTACCAGCAGGGCGATGTATCGATCCAGATAACTGGTGGCACCCAGGCCGATGAAAAAGTATACCGCGATCTAAAAAACAAAAAGCAGATCCGACAGGCCGACCTTATGGGCAAAATGTTTTTAGTAAGCGGCGAAACAGAAGCGCCAGCCTGGAAAATGACGGGCAAACAAAAAATGATTTTGAATATGCCGGCCATGGAAGCACAGGCTATAAACGGTGAAGATACACTATTCGCCTGGTACACAACTTCCATACCGCTGAGTACCGGACCTGATGTATTTCATGGTCTTCCCGGATTAATACTGGAGCTGAACTCGGGTCATGTTCTTATGAAAGCGATCGACTTCAAACCCGGCGACGTCAACAACAACAAAATAAAAGCTCCTACCAAAGGAAAGAAAATAGAGGCCAGGGCATTTGCTAAGCTGCAGGAGGAAAAACATCGTGAAATGATGCAGGAAGCAGGCGAAGCCGAAAATGGAAACGGCGTCATCATGAGAACAGTTATCACCCGCTAATAAGCCACACATGAAAAAAGCCCTTCTATTCCTGGCTGCGCTCGCCACCTTATCCCTGAACGCGTACGCCGGAAACTATAAAATGACAGGCGTAGTAAGCGATACCAGCGGCCTCACCCTGCCCGGAGCATCGGTATCGCTACTGCACCCAGCCGATTCGACATTGGCTTATTTTTCAATTACGGACGCTGCAGGCCACTTTCAGATATCAGACATTAAAGACGGCACCTACCTGCTGCAGGTGGCGATGATGGGCTATTACACCGAATACCGCACACACGAGGTCAATGCAGCTGCAACACCCAATATCGGCCTTATCCTCCTATACCCCAATGATGCCGCAATGCTCAACGAGGTAGTCATAACCGGAGAACGTGTGCCGATACGAATAAACGGCGATACACTTGAATATAATGCGGGGTCCTTCAAGGTTAAGCCAAACGCCGTGGTGGAAGATTTACTGCGCAAGCTACCGGGTGTTCAGGTCGACAAGGAGGGCAATATAAAATCGATGGGTAAGGATGTGACGAAGGTTCTTGTAGACGGAAAAGAATTTTTTGGCGACGATCCGAAAATAGCCACCAAAAACCTGCCGGCCGATGCAATTGAAAAGGTGCAATCGTTTCAGAAACGATCTGAAGAAAGTCTTTTTTCAGAAATAGATGACGGGCAAAGAGAACAAACGCTGAATCTTGTATTACGCGAGGGAAAAAAGACAGGGTATTTTGGCGAAGCACTGGGCGCAGGCGGCGTTCCCGGCCGATATGAAGGTTCCCTAAAGGCATTTAAATTTCGAAGCAAAACACAACTGGCTGCACTCGGCATGCTGAATAATATCAACAAATTCGGATTTAGTCTGCAGGATTATTTGAGCTTCAGCGGCGGCATCAACAATTTACTTTCAGGCGGTGAGGCACTGGGAAATGCTTTGGAAAACCTTCCGCTAAACTTTGGTCAGCAGGTAGACGGACAAGTAAATTCAGGCGCCCTGGGCTTCAATTTTGCAACGGATTTTGCTCCACGAAACCGGCTTACGCTGAGCTATATGGGCAACGGACTTAAAAAGAAGTTGGATGAACATACTTATTCCCGGAATTTTTTGCCGCAGGCAACATTTGAAAGCAATGAAGATGCACACAGCAATCATACCAATCTTAACCACAACCTGAATGCCAGTTGGCGCGCAACTATCGACAGCGTTCACCGGATGAGCCTCAGTGTACAGCTCAGCCAGGGAAATCGGCGCGAAGATGAGCAGTCCCTGCTCGTATCGGGATATAGTCAGGCTTTGCAAAATCAATTACAGGCCAACAGGTATTATACCAATACTGCGTGGGCCGGAACAGCTAATGCCGGCTGGTCGCGTAAGCTGAAAGGCAAATGGCAATTGGTACAAGCAAGGATGAACGGTGGATTTCAAACCAATCGGTACAAAAGTCAATGGCGCAATGCAACGGAAGACCTTCAAAGCGGCTATCGCTGGTACGATCAACAATACCTCGACAATGATGAAGATAAAATAACTGCAGGTGCCCAAGTGTCAGCAGTGAGAGGAATGGGAAAAAGCTACTTCCTGGAACCCGCCATACATGCTGCTTTCGACCGGCAACAGTACGATCGGCGCCAGGGCCTGAATCCTGAATTACGGCAAACCATCGACTCATTGAGCCCGGTGTTTTACAGAGATTTCAATGCTGTGGCCGGGAGTATAAGCCTGCGCCGCAACAAGAAGAAGACCCAATGGCATGCGGGTGCCAAAGTACAGATTAATGCCCTGAACTCCTGGCTGAATAATACACAGGAAACAAGCAGAAATTTTGTGTACTTACTGCCGGAAGCAGGTTGGCGCCGGGAGTTCCGCAACGGAGAAGACCTTAGTCTGCGTTACCGCACCAGTTTACGTGCTCCTTCAGCGCAACAGTTGCTGCCCGTTACCAACTATAACAATCCGCTGATAACCAATACCGGCAATACCGAACTGAAGCCTGAATACACCCAGCACCTGGATATTCATTACACCCGTTTTGACAATTTCTCCATGACTACTTTTTTCGCAATAGTCAACGCGCGCTATACCAGTTCCCGGCTGGGTTGGGCCCGCTGGGTTAGTTCCGATCTGAAGCAACATATGCAATGGGCAAACGTAGGACCCGCAGGCAACCTTTCGGCTTCGGCACAATATAGCAGACCTGTTCGCCGGCTGGGTCTTAAAGTTAATGTGGATTGGAATGAATCCTGGGATAGAGCTGGCAGTCCGGTGAATAATATCGAAAACATGAACAACACCTTTAATCATAGCCTGAGCGGAAGTGTGAATAATATAAATAACGACAAGCTGGATATTAGGTTAGGGGCCTCTGTATCTGTTACACAGGCAAGGTATTCGATTAATAAGGAACTTAACAATAACTTTTACAACTATAGGGGCACAGCACAAATCAGCTATCAACCCAGTCCCAACTGGTATTTTACCTTAATGGGATACCTGAGCCATTACACTGCAAAAACATTTGATGCTCCGGTAACCATCCCGCTGTTGCAAGCAGAAGTTTCGCGGCATATCTTTGCTAACCAGCGGGGAACTATTTCAATAAAAGCGTTTGATTTACTGGATAAAAATAAAGCCATCAACCGAAGCAGCCAGGCTAATATGCTGATCGAACAACGCTCTAACATTATAGGACGCTATGTAATGGTAAGCTTTGCCTATAAACTGAATCGCTCGGGAAAATCAGGAGAAGCGCCGGGAACATTCAGAGTTCGACGTTCATAAGCAGGCGATAGAAAACAGCCGGTAACAAATGATCAGAAGTAATTTTTATGGATGAGCCGAATAGCATAAATAAGCAACCTGAACAGCCACTTGTGATTACATTGGCCATAGATGCGAACGCTCAGCACTATTTTGACGCTTTGCGTATCAAATATTATCCGGCGTATAAAAACAGGGTACCTGCTCATATAACTTTGCTGCACCGCATTCAGCAACCGCTGGAGCTTGTATGCGAACATTTACAGCTTTATTGCAAGCGGGAAGCCATTGGCCTGAGCGCCGACAGTATTATACAGCACCGGAGTGGGAATGCAGTGCATATAGAGAGTTCCGAACTTAAGCGATTTCATGCGACCTTGCAAAACGGCTGCAAGGACTGGCTTCTTTTTTGCGACAGAAAACCTTTTCACCCGCATATTACATTGCAGCAAGGTGTAACCGGTTATAAGTCACTGACTGCTTTCAGAGAATTGACACAAGTATTCAGACCATTTGATTTCGATGCTGTGGGCATCCGTTTATGGTTATATGAAAAAGGAAGGTGGATAAGCTCCACCTTCCTCCCGTTCCGGCCCTAAGCCGTACCGGTTTAGTAGCTTCATTTATTATTCTTTCCTAGTTATCCATAGCTTCCAGCTCAGCCTGCAATACCGCCTCGGACGTTTCGGCCAGATCAAGCGTTTCCAGCATATCCGGGCCAATGGTTACCTGCTTTTTAGCAAGATAAAATTTATCATCGGTAATGGCGAAGCTCAGTAAGGTTCCCGAAGCGCCTATCGGCATTGTCATGTCATAACTTTTTACACGGTTGGGGCCATCCGGTGAGTATAACTGTACAGCTACATTTGCATCAGCGGGACAAAAGAATACAAAGGTTTCGCCGTTGAAGGCACGGAACGACGCAAAAGTTCCCGGGTTATTATTGACCTGCACCCTTAAAGTAGTATTAGGTACGCCGGGCTGATACAGCACATCACAATTGACCCATCCCAACTGGCGAAAGTCGAAATCAAAATTACCATTAAATGCCTGTACGGGTATATTATCTCCCTGCATTGAGTCCAAATTTCTCCAGGCAAAATTTTCGGCTGAGCCATCGCGCTGATCCAAATTACCCGCCCATAAATAAGTAACTCCGGTACGCTCGGTGGGCATGGAAATATGCATTGGCGCCGACAGATACTTATCTACTTTCTCACCATCTTTAAGTACCGCCAGGTACAAAAAACCGTCAGAAGCCAAGGGTTCCCCGGTATTGAGATTGGTGTTAGCACCGCCCTTCAGTATCTCGCTCCGTTTGTAAAATTCCAGTACCTCCAGGCGCAATTCGCCGGTAACCTGTACACCATTTTTCGTAAAAGCTCCCGGATTCAGGGTAACCCGGGTACCACCATTGAAAACAAAGGTTTTGGGCAGTTCAGCAGTATTGAAGTTAAAACTTTGCAGCTGCGGTCCGGCTGATTGTACGAAGCCATACGCAGTCATTAAGGTATCGTGTGGATCTCCGGGCGCCGGACTATCTTTTTTATCCTTACAGGAACTGATAAGAAGCAATAGTGCAGCACATGCGAGCAGGATTTTGTTCATACAAATTCGTTTTAGTTCTTGAGTAGCGTAATAAAAAGGGAGCAATTTACCCTTTTAGACGGTGGACGCGCCGGCACAATTTGGTAAAACGAGGCTGCGAAGCGCGTTAAACTGGTAAAATTGCGTTAAGGGAATTTACATCCATATATTCTGTTAAGACAATCTGCACTTAATATGTAGCCATGTAGTTAATCGACAAATCATAGCTTGAAAAACTATCTGGCGATACGAGAACGGGTTGCAATATGCCCTCTCCGTCTTGCATGGGCGCCCACAATTTTCCGTTTTCCTTAATAAAGATGGAGTATCGCCCGGGGGGTAAAATGACCGAATAGTTACCTTCCTTGTCGGAGCGTACGCTGGCTACCGGTGCACCTTCCACGCTATCGTAAAAACCAGGCTGATCCGATGCCTTTGCTTTTTGAACGGGTATAGCTTTATAAACAAGCAGTTCACGTTCCACCGGTCTGGTAATGCCCGAACGCCGGCCTATTGCCGGCATATGGTTGCCTTCCAGCCATAAAACCCGTCCCTTAATACCGGATGAAGATGAAGGAATTTCTCTATTCTTAATCAGTTCCGATCTCCCAAACATCAATACAAGTTTGTTTCCATCGTAAAAATTCAGGACCTGATCAGCTATATCAAAACGGAATCCGTTTTTACGCAGCAGTTGTAAAAATGCAGCTTCATATCGTGTACCATTATTGTCGACGCAAGCCATCAACGTAGACATGACACCTGTAAATCCAATGCTATCGCCTGCCGCAGTGTAGCCACCGGAAAATGAGTTGCAACCCCCAAAGCCGCTTATCTTTTTATTCAAAGTATCGAAGACGATATAAGCCTTGCTATCAGGCTGAGATTGCCCATTCACCTGCAACAACTTCCATTGATACCGGGCTATATAATTCCAGGCGATTTTATGGTCCCCGGCCTCCTGTTTTTTACTAGCTATCCATTTGCGCCCTGCTATTTTTTTCAGCGTGTACACAAAATCTGAATCTGAAGGCTGCGAACCAGTCCTATATGAACGGTTTACCAGTAAAGTATAACGATAACCGGGAACATGGCGAAAGCCCTTTATACCTGATTCCAGTGTTCGCCAGCTGTCTTTGTTGTGGTAGCGCAACTGCAGGCAGCCTTCGGGTTGGCCGGGACAATCCACCCGACTTTCCCTTATAATTACCCGCATCTGTTTCGTTCCTTTGGCCGAAGCCGGTAATGAAAAAAATAATATCAACAGGGGGATTCCGTAACGTTTGAATAACTGCGTCATTCTCTCTATTTTTTTATATTAATCAGATGCAAATATTCAGCCAGTTCCATATAACCCAAAGCCATTAACAGATGCTTAATTTCCGTAAGTCATGCAACACTCATATAAATTCCATTTCCATAAATGCATAAAATTACGTTTCAACCTTTAACAACTGCGTTGTCCTATCACAAATTCTGAAATCCAATCGAAAGCAACATTTATCTTTGCCAAATGAATTTAACAGCGCCCAAACAGATACTTAATTATATCGGCGGAAATTTTGCTGACCCCGAGCAGGGAAAATTTATAGACAATGTAAATCCTGCCACAGGCAAAGTGTACAGTCAAACCCCGGATAGTGACCACAGCGATGTTGCAACGGCTGTAGCTGCGGCTCGCGAAGCCTTCCCTGCATGGAGTACCAGCACGCCTGAATTTAGATTCAGGGTACTAAACAAAATCGCCGACCTGATTGAGGAAAACCTGGAAGCGCTGGCATTGGCCGAGTCTAACGACAATGGCAAACCGCTTTGGCTAAGTCGCAAAGTTGACATACCCCGTGCCTCCGAGAACTTCCGCTTTTTTGCCACCGGCATTATGCATTATGCTTCTGAAAGCCATTCGATGCAGGGCCGGGCTGTCAATTACACCTTGCGTAATCCGATAGGCATCGTTGGTTGCATCTCTCCCTGGAATCTGCCACTTTATTTATTCACTTGGAAAATAGCTCCTGCGCTGGCCGCCGGGAATTGTGTTATTGCGAAACCTTCGGAAGTAACACCCATGACGGGTTATTTGCTAAGTGAAATTGTAAGGGAAGCCGGTCTGCCCGACGGCGTTCTGAATATTATACATGGCACCGGGCCGGGCTGCGGTACGGCCATCGTACAGCACCCCGAAATTAAAGCTATCTCATTTACCGGAAGCACACGCGCAGGTAGAGAAATAGCTTCGATTGCAGCGCCGATGTTCAAGAAATTAAGCCTCGAACTGGGCGGTAAGAATCCCAATATTATTTTCGCGGACTGCGATTGGGAAAAAATGATGCGTACTACGGTTCAGAGTTCATTTGCCAATCAGGGCCAGATATGCCTGTGTGGAAGTCGCATTCTGGTTGAAGAATCGATATACGAACGTTTTAAAACGGAATTTATTGAGCGCGTAAAAGCGCTAAAACCCGGCGATCCGCTGATGGAACAATCGAAGCAGGGAGCGGTAGTCAGCAAAGCGCATTACGAAAAAGTGCTTGCCTGTATAGAGCTGGCAAAGTCAGAGGGAGGAAAAGTGCTTTTGGGAGGCAATGCTGTACACCCGGAAGGACGTTGTGCTAACGGCTATTTCATTGAACCCACCATTATTGAAGGATTGGGTGCAAACTGTCGTACCAATATGGAAGAAATATTTGGTCCGGTGGTTACCATACAATCATTCAAAACAGAAGAGGAAGCACTGCAACTCGCCAATACCAGCGATTATGGCCTGGCTGCCACTATCTGGACGCAAGACATCAACCGTGGGCACCGCATGGGAGCCAGCGTACATAGCGGTATTATATGGGTCAATTGCTGGTTGTTACGCGATTTGCGCACACCATTTGGAGGTTTCAAACAATCGGGTGTAGGACGCGAAGGCGGCTGGGAAGCACTGCGCTTTTTTACAGAGCCAAAGAATGTTTGTATCGAACTGTAATTGATTCGAAAGATAAGAGAAAAGAGGTTTCTATCCGTTTGGGAGAAACCTCTTTGCACACTCTATACGAATGCAGGATCAGATAATTTCAGCTACGTGCCTTCTGATATTGGAAGCTATTTTCCCCATAGGCAAATCATTGTCATCAAAACCAAAGGGATCCTCAATCTCTTCCGCGACCAGTTCCATACTAGCCAGTACATAAAAAACAAAAGCAACGATGGGGGCTACATAATAACCCAGTGTAAACACATAACCGAAGGGAAGCGTGAGTACGTATATAGCCACAAACTTCTTAATAAATGCGCTATAAGAAAGAGGAATAGGTGTGTTCTTAATGCGTTCACAGGCACCACATATATCCGTAAAAGATGACAATTCTCCATTCAGCACTATTAACTGATCGCCGGAAATACGCTGCTGACGGTACAGATTGTTGACCCGCTGCATCATAATATTCGCTATCTGGTTGGGTACATGTTTAGCGGTATCAATATCGGCCAGTTCCGGATGTTCTTTTTCATCGAGGGCTAAACGAGTAGTCTCCGACTGCAAATGCTTTTTTAATGCCTCGGCGTACAAGGGTATGGTTTTACGAAAAAACGCCCTGGTATCACGGTCATTGACATCCAGAAAAACATTGAGCTTTATCGCCAGATTACGGCTGTTATTAACCAGCCCGCCCCAAAGCTTACGTCCTTCCCACCAACGATCATATGCGGTATTGGTACGAAACACGAGTAGAATAGATACAGCAAAACCCAGGAGCGAATGCAGCGTAGGAATATTTTTGACCCAACTGCGTTCGCTCAGGTGCAGGTATTCAATTTCCCAATAAGCTATCCCGAGGGAATAAAGAGCTACGAACAATATAAGGGGAGCCAGCTTGCGAATGGTATCGGAGCGGGTAATTTTAAATAGTGTAATCCAGGCTTTATTGTTGTAAACTTCCACAGGCAATTTCAATTTTAATCTTCGCAAATTTAGGTGAATATCACCTTCCATCTTTGCAGGAAAGCTGCCGAAAAAAAATAAAATCCCGGGCCTGGACCCGGGATTTGCACAACCTCAGCTTATCGAATCAGTTGTATATCGCCCTTAACTGTTTCCATAACGCCATGCTCAGTAGTCCATCTAAGCAGGTAGTAATAAGTACCCGCAGCACAGCTCTTACCATTACAGGTCCCATCCCAATAACTCGAAAAGCCGGAACCCGAAAAAACGAGATTACCAAAACGATTATAAATTTCAAAAACAAGCAATTTCTGCTTCTGTGCACCGCGCAACTCAAACCTGTCATTAACGCCATCACCATTGGGACTAAAAGCATTGGGAATAAAGATCTGGTTGTCGTCAACAATCACCAGCACCTGTGCTGAACTACTACAGCCAAATGCATCGGTTGCAGATACGGTAAATGTGGTAGTTATGGGTACACGCGCAATGGGACTTGCACTAAAAGGATCATCGACCAGTTCTGGCGGCGACCAGTAATAGGAAAGCCCATCTCCGCTTGCCCGCAATTGCACCGGTTGGCCGCTGGCCACTCTCAGCTCCGTAGAAGCAGGTATTATCGTTGGTCCTGACGCAACGAACAAATCAAGATATACCACAGAATCGCAGCCATTGGCTCCGGGCCAAACCGCCGAATACCGACCTGTTTGAGACAGATATTGCTCATCAAAGAAATATGTCTCGTACGCGCAAATGGTATCGTACAGTTCCATTGTTGCTGATGGCAGTATTTCCACAAGGAAAGTATCAATTTGATAATTACATGGCGGTACTTTGTAACTGACCCAGAACAGCCCGTCCTGGACCGTACGATTGGCTGCTGTAGAACCATCGTTCCATATAAAATCCCAACCTCCATCCCTGCTCGGGAAGAGTTCCACAGTCTGACCTGCACATACATTCCGCAGCTGCGTGTTGGTCATTGTATCAGGTGCCAGTATAACGGCCTCAGCAGGCAGACCGTACTGCGTTGTTCCAGGCAAAAGAGTAATAACATTAGGCTGTGGCTGGCAGGCCATTCCAGGCATATCGGGCAGGTTTACGGCACATAAATAACCCGAAAACCCCGTGGGTGAGGGTAACTGATTGCCCCCTTTGTAATACAATTTGCCATCGGGGCCTATCTTCAAATGTGAATTACGAACATTATAGTCAATCACGGTTGCCGTCGAAACAATGGTAGATGCGTTTCCGGAGCTGATGTCTACCTGCATCAATACGCCCATAAAACCAAAAGCCTGGTTATAATATAAAAGGTTTCCATTAGGTGAAAAGCAAGTGCCGTATATATAAGCAGATGAGGGAACAATTTGTATTTCGTTAGAAACAAGACCTGTAGCTGCATCGAAGTCAAGCAGAACGAGTCCATTGCTATTGGAGCCCGGACCCAGGGGATCTTTACTTGAACTTATAGCAATCTTGCTCCGGTCCGGTGAAACTGAAATAACGCCCGTGATGGGTGTTGAAACGTTCAGGGTGTTTATCTGCGAATTGGTGGTAGTTGGACTGATTCCTGCAGCATTTATTTCCCGGGCTTTTAACTGGTTGTTGATCGTAACATTCAGTAACCAGATATTACACTGTTGTCCTGGTACGGCAATCATTCGTTCTGACAAACCAAAATCCAGCAATATGCCTTTTTGCGCCGCAATTACATCACCCAAGCCTCCGTTCAAATCCATGTCTACCACACTGTAATATAGTTCGCCTTCGCCGGGTTTCAATTGCTCAATCAGGGAAAAAACATAGTACTTATTTGGTTGACCGGGAATTTGAACAATAAGCGCTCCCTGTGATGAACTACTGGTAGGCGCCGTGGCAGGTGTACTGATGTAAGGTGTTAGATCGGAACCGTTCGGCATAAGGTTGTGTTGCGCATCCCATACAAAGGAACCGTTGGTATAAAACAACAGATTCCCCTCATGGTCACAAACAGAAGCATTGGCTTCACCCGTACCATCGATGGCTGTTGCTATCGGCTGAGGCACAGGCCCATTAAAGTCGAGGCCTGCGCCCCTGCCCATAGCCCACACATTGTTATATTGAGCGCTACAGAAATTGTGGAGGCAGAGCATCCATGCACATACAAGTACCAGGCAACCACTAAGCCGAAGCAAAAGAGGTTGCCGGGCTACATTTGTATGTTGGAATTTCTGCCTCATAGATTGACTTTATTTCTGAATCGTTAGTTTTTGTAACATTTTACTCTTTTGCTGTACAACCTCTACTAAATATACACCCGTAGACAAACTGCGGATATCCAGTTCAATGGTGTTGCCGGTTTGCCCGTTTATTTGTGTCAATGCCTGACCAAGTGTATTGAGTACACGCACCTGCGCCTGAGCCAGGCCCTGCTTCGCCGATATATACACTCTGTCACGGGCAGGGTTTGGATACAAGCTAAATCCTGAATTTCGCTGCAAAGTGCTGACTCCCACATCTTCCCATTCAAAAAGTTGGCAGGACGAAGTATCACTGCAACCATTTTCATTGCCGACTATAACGGCAAAGGTACCATTCTGCTGTGGTCGGAACACACGCTGATTAGCACCGGGCACGGCACTCTGCGTTGTGCAGTCGACCCATTGCCAGCTGGCGCCATCTGTAGCTACCAAAGAATCGGATATAATGGAAAAATCGGCTGAAGGACTTGTGTGAATTGTGAGATCGAGCGTAATAATACTATCGCAACCGAAGGGTGTTGAAAGTGTATCGGTATAAGTACCGCCAGTGTACAATACATTTCCAAAGAAATTAAAACTGTCGCAGGCCGTTTGTGTAAGTTCAGATCCTACCGGATCGCAGTCAAGGTGCAGCTTCATTAGAAATACATCATTACTGCCAATGGAATTGATCAGCAATGTATCCTGTGCAACAGGGCTCAGGTCGGCCGTATCCTGAAACTGTCCCGACACCAACACATTGCCCCAGGGATCATTGGATATAACTACGCCTACGTCAATTTTAGTACCACCAGCTCGCCCTGCCCAGTAATACGTTCCTGCAGTATCCAGTTTCAATATAAAGATATCAGACTCTCCCTTGGAGGCCAGGGTAACGGTCTGGGTACCTAAGTCAACTTCAAAGCTGTCTGTAAAACTCCCGGTCACATACAAATAACCTGTGTTGTAGGAAATAGATGAGCCAACATCCGTATTCATACCGCCCAGCGCCTGTGCCATAATGCAGGTACCATCAGCGGCATAGCGGGCCACAAATACGTCGGATTTGTAGCCGTTTGCAGTCAGTTCCAATGTTGTGCCGCCAGGGTTGAAGTCAACCTGATTGGCAAAGAAACCTGTAAGGTATATGTCACCGTTTTCATCTACAGCAACACTATTACCGGCGTCATCGCTGGTAGTGGGTCCTGAACTGCCCATTGCTTTTGCCCAAATCAGCGTACCAGCTGTGCTATATTTCGCCAGGAAAATATCAGTACCGCCGGCCGCTGTAAGCGTATAGCTTGCAGTCCCCGGGTCAAAATCGGCAGTACCACTGAATGCTCCGGTCAGAAGTACGTCACCATTCGAATCGATCGCTACAGAACTACCACGATCTGCAGTCGCAAGTGTATTGGTAGCGGCACCACCCAAAGCAAATGCCCATATATAGTTACCGTCTGCATCATACTTTGCCAGAAAGGCGTCATGACTGCCCGAAGCCGTAAGTGTAGCGGTACCTATCCCCGGGTCAAAATCAGCTGTTGCCTGAAAATGTCCGGTAACAAAAATTTCATCGTCCTGATTAACGGCAATACCCAATCCATAGTCACCAGAGCCACCACCACTTACTGATTTAGCCCATACAAAATCACCGTCTGCACTATATTTTGCTATGAAAATTTCGTAGGCCCCGGTCAATGTTTCCACACCCGCGCCCGGATCAAAATCAGTAGCGCCGTTGTACCAGCCGGTTACAACTAAATTTCCATCCGAATCAAGCGCCAATGCCCTGCCCCATACCTGTGAGGCTCCGGTAGCAGTACCGCCTATAGCCTTTGACCATACATGGTTTCCGTCCGCATCGTATTTCGCCAAAAACATGCTCCGGTTATTAGCCACCAGGTTTGCGGTAGCCGAACTAAAGTCAAAATCGGCAATAACCAAAAACTGCCCGGCTATATAACTGTTGCCATCACCATCTGTAATCAAAGCACTAACATTATCGTTATTAGCACCGCCAATTCCCCCGGCCCAACTTAGGGCCAAATCCTGGGCATAGGCGGAGCCCATACCAGCCAATAAGGTGCATAAAGCAAGTATCCAGTTCTTCATTTAATTATCTGTTTTTGGTAGAAAATCTGATTGAATTATCGTCAACAAAGATGTACGATGTAGCTTAACGTTGCAATAGCTATAAATGCTCAATTCCGGCCTCTGATTTTTTCATTAAATGCTCAATTTAGTGTAACGGAGGCGTTTCGCATGAGTACAGCGGCCTATTTGGCTACCTTTGTCCCACATCTTCTTCCGTCGAATGAGCATTTGTAAATATGTATTCCTGATTTTGTTGAGCTTATGTCTGACTGCAACTAAACATGTATGCTGGGCGCAACCGGAAGCATTTTCTGCTTCACAAAAAGGAGCGGAAAACAGCGGTGTTGCAGACAGTACAGCTATAAAAGCGGAGTACCGGAAAAAGTTGCGGCAGGCTGAACAACTCAAAGAAGCAGGTCACCTGGAAGAGGCAATAATTTGCTATCACGATGCATTAGCACTGCCCCAGCTTTCGAACGAGGACAAAATGCACTGTTATTCTTTCCTCTCAAATATATATCAGGAATACGAACTGTATGACCAGGCCCTGGAGATGAACCTAAAGGCACAGCGCTTTACCGCAAAGGCAGGTATGCTGGCACGCCTGAAAGTGAATGCCAGTCACATTCACATGAATATCCTGAATTTTGAGAAAGCCCTGGATTTACAGAATGAAGCCATGAAAGTATTTGAATTGGAGCGCGACACCATGGCAATTTCCCGCTGCCTCAGCGCCAGGGCAAGAGTGTACACATTAAGCGGCATTTATGACAGCGCCATCACCAATTACAGGCAGGCACTACAATGGTCCAGGCTAATGTCGTACACCGAGGGACTGAAAGAACAAAAGAAAAAGCAGTATATGAACAGTATGGCCAGTACCATCAACAACATAGCCGACGTTTTTATACGCATTCAACAACCGGACAGCGCATTGTATTACCTCGACGAGACCAGGCCCTATTTTTATCAGATTGAACGGTACAACCAGGCTGTAATTAATACCTCGTTCGGAGAGGCCTATGCGCTTCAGGGAAAAACCGAAAAAGCAATGGCCCATTTTCGTCAGGGTCTTGAAGTAGCCGAAAGTTCGGGATTTCAAAATATAAGACGAACTGCGTATAAAGCCATGTCAGATCTGTACGCCAGTCAAAAAGCTTTTTATCCAGCATGGGACTTTTTAAGAAAGTATCAGGAACTATATGAAAATGTAATTTCGGCCAGTAATATTCATAAAATAAACCATCTGCAAAGTCAGTACGTACTGGAACGAAAAGACAAAGAGCTGTTTCAGAAAGAACTGCAACTAACGAATAACCGGCTGGCACTGGTTCGCAGCAAAAACACACTGTATCTTTCAATTTTAGCGGCAACAAGCATTCTGCTGGTGCTCATCGTCGCCTTCAGAAACCTGCGCAACAAACAACGGTTACTGAAGGAAAGGGTACAGCACGCCGAACAGCTGCGTAAGCTGACTCAGGCAGAAGCTACTTTACAAGGCGAAGAAAACGAACGCGAACGTATCGCTCATGAACTGCACGATAGCGTAATGAGTGAAATAATGGCCTTTAATTTATCGCTTGCAGCACTGGCCGACAAAGGCAGCGATCAGGATCAGAAAAAGGAAATTAAGAGCCTGCAACAACATTGCGTACAAATAGCCGAAAACCTGCGCAGCACTGCTCATAACCTTATGCCACACCGCATTAGAGAATCCGGCTTGATACAGTCGGTAGCGGCATTTCTGAAACGTGTCAACTCTTCTAAAATCTCATTCCGCTTTGAACATTATGGCGCGGTGCTGCGTATGCCGGACATAACGGAAAAAATTATTTTCCAGGTAATTCAGGAGCTTGTGCAAAACATAGTTAAACACTCAAGAGCAACTGAAGCATATGTAGAACTTATGTACCACGACGACTCACTAACCCTCACTGTGGAAGATAATGGTACCGGTATTGGCAAACGGCACACACAAAGTGAAGGTATGGGATGGGAAAACATCAGAAAGCAAATAGCTTTGATAGAAGGCTGTATCGACATTCAAAGCAGTGAATATACCGGAACAACCGTTTTTATAGAAATACCGCATAACAACCCGACGTTATTATAGCTTACAACGGTCATTTCGACCATAAAAACCATTTACTTACATGATAACCATTGCCATAGTTGACGATCATCCGTTGATTATTTCCAGTCTCACCCGTTTGATAAATACCACCGAGGGTTTTGAGCTATGGGGATGCTATGAACGCGCAGAAAGCCTGTGTGATGCTTTAAAGGATGGCCAGCCAGGTATACTTTTAATGGACTATCATCTCCCAGATCAAACGGGAGATCAGCTGGCGCGTTATATTGTGTACCATTACCCGGAAATAAAAATCATTGCTCTAACCGGCTTCGACAAACCAGGCCTATCGAATGATATGCTGGAATGCGGCTGTATGGGCTATCTGGTGAAAACAACCGCAACGGATGTACTGTTGCGCGATGCCATTTTAAGCGTAAGCGAAGGAAAAATATACATGGATAGTTCGCTGCAACAACTGTATGCAGAACGCATCAGAGAAGCAGCACGTAGTCGTCAATCACCAAAACCGAAGCTTACCAACAGGGAACTTGAAGTTTTGAAAGGTATTGTGGACGAATTATCAAGCCAGGAGATTGCCGACAAATTATTCATCAGTAAGCGCACGGTTGACAACCACCGCAAAGGCCTATTATTAAAAACGGGTGCACGCAACATGGCAGGCCTGATTAAGTTCGCTATTGAGCTCCGGCTGGTTTAAAAAAATGCAGCAGTACATGTAAGCGCCGTTACAGCTATACACATTTCCGGAGACCTTTCCTGTCGGGTATTCAGCTAGCGCTGTTTAGTCAATGTGTAAAAAAATTAAATCCCGGGCGTACACCCGGGACTTGCTTTATGTTTTATTCATCATTCACATTAGTCAATGGTGAGCTCACCCACCCGCGCCAGATATTTATCGATATCGCGCGCCTGCATGCTGTAAGGATACTTATTCTTAAGTTCCAGATACATTTTCTTTGCTTCGTCTGTTTTACCGCTACGTTCGTTGGCCAATGCAGCACGGAACAGATATAAAGGCGTAATGAAATTATCTTTTTCGTTAGCAGCAGCTTTCTTGTACATTTCAATGCCTTTAGCAGCATTGTTGGTTTCCATATAAGCATCGCCCAAGCCGCCATAAGCAAGGTATTGGAAGGGAGTGCCTTTGCCATCAAACTTCTCCAACTGAGCAATCGCATTCTTAGCATCACCTGTACGCAGATAACTCATACCGGCGTAATAACGAGCCAGGTTGGCAGCTTTGGTACCATCGTATTTTTTAATAACGGTAAGAGCGCCGGGATGCTGACCGTCACCGTTTAATGTATAATTCAGGGAATCGAGTTCGAACCAGCGTTCAGCACTAAACAAAGCGCTGGCTGCTTTCTCTTCTTTGGGCGCTTCCACAAAATTTTTATAGCCAAAATAACCACCTACCAATACCACTACGGCAACCACTATGCCGATTATGCCTTTCTGGTTTTTTTCAAATGATGATTGTATTTTGCGCAGGCTCTCTGTACCGTCCGCCTCTGTCATTACGGGCGCTTCGCCTGGTTTAGTTCGTGTAGTATTTGCCATTATTTAAAATAAGAGTATATGAAAACGGCTGCAAAGGTAACGTATTTTCTCAATTTGTCAATAATATCACAAAGCGAAAAAGTCGCCGACCGGCTGCTATTTTTTGTTATTTAAAAATTGCAGAAAGAGAATAGAGTATGCCTTTAATCGGTGATAAAAGGATAGTCTTCCTGCATATAAATATCCTTGTATAGTTCACTGTCGTCAGGATAAGGACTTTCTTCAGAGAATCGTACTGATTCTTCCACGATCTCACGGATTTTATCATTGAGCGCTTCCAATTCCTCTTCGGAAGCCCAATTATTTTCTCTGATTTTCCGGGCGGCCATTTCAACAGGATCTTTCTCCTTGTATTCCTCTACTTCTTCTTTACTGCGGTATTTGGCCGGATCGCTCATAGAATGGCCTCGGTAGCGATAGGTTCTGATTTCAAGGAACGTTGGTCCGCCTTTTTCTCTGGCTCTTTTTGCCGCACGTTCAATTGCTGTATGCACTGCTTCCGGGTCCATACCGTCTACGATATCGCCTGGCATGTCGTAAGCATCGGCCAAGCGGTATATATCCAGTACTTTAGAAGTACGTGCTACCGAAGTACCCATGGCATAGTGGTTATTTTCACAGATAAAAATAACCGGCAATTGCCACAACACTGCCATATTGAAGGTTTCGTGCAGCATACCCTGACGCGCAGCGCCATCGCCAAACATACATACTGTGACGCGGTCATTGTCGTTGTACTGGTCTGCAAAGGCAATACCGGCGCCTAAACCAATTTGTCCGCCTACAATACCATGACCTCCAAAGAATCTTTTTTCTTTTGAGAAGAAGTGCATAGAGCCGCCCTTTCCGCCGGTACAACCGGTAGCCTTACCGTAGAGCTCAGCCATACACTCGTTGGCAGTCATACCTTTGGCCAATGCCAGACCGTGATCGCGGTAAGCAGTTATCAAGTTATCATCTTCGCGCAATGCCGACATTATCCCTGCTGATACAGCTTCCTGACCTATATAGAGATGGCAAAAACCCCGAATTTTCTGCATGCCGTAGAGTTGCCCGGCTTTTTCTTCAAAACGACGCTGGAGCAACATGCTCTCGTACCATTCCAGATATATTTCCTTTCCGAATTGTGTTTGCACTGCTTTTTATTTTTTTGCGAAAATATAAAATCTTTATAGAAATGCCCGCAGCGGTCTAAAAAACGGGCAGGCACACCTCCAGGCGCGACTTAAAGTCTTTTGCGGGGGCATTTTTTGCAAACACCGTAGGCATACCAGCAATTTCTTAGCATCTTTGCGTTGTCATCAGCTCATTCCGGCAGCATACTTTGTACCACCTACGCCATATATCGTTAACGCAATTCCGCAATTTCTCTCAGCGCAAATTCAATTTTGATGCGCAGGTTATTGGTATAACCGGTTTAAACGGAACTGGCAAAACCAATCTGCTTGACGCCGTGTATTATCTCTGTTATACAAAAAGCTATTTTCAGTCCAGAGAAAGCAACAATGTACAATACGGCACGACTGGTTTCCGGATCGAAGGCTTGTTTGAAAACATGACAGCCGACGGCAACGGGCCTGGGTCGCCGGATACAGAAAAAATAGTATGTATCTGGAAAGATGGAAAAAAAACAATCCAGCACAATAGTGTACTTTACGAACGGGTAACCGAGCATATTGGCAAATACGCCGCTGTTATGATTGCACCCGATGATATTGAACTACTCAACGGTGGCAGTGAACTTCGACGGAAATTTATAGATGGCTTGTTATCCTCGCAGCCTGGCAGTAGCTACCTCAATCATTTGCTGAACTATCAGAAATACCTCGCACAGCGCAATGCTTACTTAAGGCAAATGGCGGGCCCGCCCCGCCATGACTTACTGGATGTGTACGACCAGCAACTTGCACTGCATGGTACACCATTGATAGAAGCCAGACAAAAACTAAGCGACTGGCTTCCTCAACAGATACAACAGTTCTATCATACCCTGTGCAAAGGCAGCGAGCATATTGACATACATTACAAGAAATGTGCCCCGGGCGGGGAACTTGCCCGGGCTCTTGCGGCTTCCCGGCAAAGGGATATTGACTACAGACGCACTTTGGCTGGTCCTCATACCGAAGACTGGCTGATTCAGATTGAAGGCAACGCAGCCAAGACACATGCTTCACAGGGTCAAAAAAAATCGATGCTGATAGGCTTAAAGCTTGCACATATTCTTTGGCTGCAAATGCAGGGCAAAAAACCACTCTTATTGCTCGACGATATATTTGAGAAACTGGACGCAGGCCGGCTCGACCGCCTGTTTGGACTACTGTCCGATTCCGCATTGGCACAGGTATTTATGACCCATACATCTGAAAAGGATTTGTTACAATCGGTGCAGCCTTACTATAAACAGTTGCAGATATTGCCGGTTTAGGTTTTCTTTGTATATGGTTGCCCAATAAGCTGGCGAACGAATTCGGGACTAAATTGGTTAATTGTCCTGCAGTTTTCATTTAAAAATTTTAAGTTGATGTTGTTTTTGTCTCTCTTCGGCGCGGAAAAAATACCTATGGATCTCATTGATCAGGTCGAACGCAATGCGCCGAACCTGATTGTATGGGCCGTACCGGCAATGGTTCTGTTTTCGGCGCTAGAAATGTACATTTCTTACCGGCAGGATCGTAAGTATTATGAAAAGAAAGAAACTATTGGCTCGGTGCTGGTAGGATTGGGTAACCTGGTAGTAAGTGGTGGTATAAAAGTAGTAATGCTGTACGCTGTTGTATGGTTGTACAATCTGGTACCCTGGCGTATGGAGTTGAACTGGTGGACCTTCCTCCCTTGTTACGTGATTTATGATTTGTGTAGCTACTGGGCGCATAGAATTTCACATGAACAACGCTTCTGGTGGGCTACACATGTGGTACACCATAGCGGAGAAAATTACAATCTCGCAGTTTCGTTCCGCCTGAGCTGGATACAACACCTCAAAATCATCTTCTTCCTCCCGCTTGCACTCATCGGCTTTCACCCTATCGTATTTTTCGTAACCTATCAGCTGGCTGTCCTGTTTCAGTTTTGGGTACATACAGAGTATATCCGTAAATGTCCGAAATGGGTGGAGTACATATTTGCCACACCATCCAACCACAGGGTACACCATGGTTCGCAGGAGCAGTATATTGACAAGAACTATGGCGCGACCTTTATTTTCTGGGATAGGATTTGGAAAACCTATGAACCGGAAGTAGAGAAGGTGATATATGGCATTACCACCAATATCCCGAATAAGGCTAATCCATTTTTTATCAATTTCCATGAAGTTAGCGATATGATAAAAGACGTACGACAGGCGAAAGGTTTCCGAAAGAAATGGTTTTACCTGTTTGGGAGTCCGGTAAAAATTATGTTGGAAAAGGAACGCTTAAAAGCCGAAAAAGACCGGCAGAAACAACAGGCTGTTCAGCAGCAAAAGGCCCCGCAAGGGCAACTGGTTTAAACTGGACAGCAAAATTTATAGGTAGTCGTATTGAAAGTAGTGATTCTTCCATCACTACTTTTTTTATACACAAACGAGCACTATCCTTAAGGTGTCTTATACCGATGCTGGATACTAACCCAACCCTTTCACCGTTTTAGAAAAATTATCCCATTTTTGCAATATGCGCTTATTAAATAAATCCCGGGGCTTATTGCTGCCCTTCATTGTTATAATATGCTTCATAGCTGGAACCACGTCATGCAAGAAAGAAAAAGTATTGACCAGCGGAGGTACTATTTCATTTTCGATCGATACGTTGATGTTCGACACAGTATTTACAGCGCAGGGAAGCTCGACACGCAAACTGCTGATACGGAATACCCAAAAAGAAAAAATTACGCTTAGCAGTATCCGGTTCCGGCAAGGCGAAAAGTCGGCCTACAGGCTTAACATTAACGGCAGCCCGGGTACAGAGGTGCGCAATGTAGACATTGCAGGCAATGATAGCGTATGGGTATTTGCAGCGGTTACCGTAGACCCGACCGACGAGAACACACCATTTGTAGTAACCGACGAGCTGGTGGCGACACTGAACGGACAGGAGTTTTCCATACCAGTTTTTGCCTACGGTCAAAATGCGTACTACATCGTAGACAGTGTACTAAATACCCAGACCTGGCTCACCGACAAGCCGTATGTAATATTACGGAATGCTTTGGTGGATACCGATCAGACATTAACCATTCCGGCAGGCTGCAGGGTGCATGTGCACCAGGATTCACGTCTTTTTGTGCTGGGCACCTTGAAAATTCAGGGAACGGCGGATAAGAAAGTTACCTTTTTAGGTGATCGGCTTGATCCACTGGTATGGATTGGCGACTACCTGGACATTCCCGGACAGTGGGGCGGTTTATACTTCGACAGCCTGAGCCATGACAATGAAATTGACCATGCCATCTTTAAGAACGGCGGAGCTCCTACCCGCCTGGGCGAAAGTGTATTCGCGGGAGCTACTATTCAGGTAAACCTACCGGTTGTAGGTAGCAGTACGGCACCGAAGTTGAAAATTTCCAACAGCATTATCAAATCATCGCTCGGCAATGGCATTTTGGCTTATCGATCCAGTATTGATGCTACAAATTGCCTCATTATAGAATGTGGCGGCGAAAATGTCGCTTTACTGGAGGGCGGAAAATACAATTTCGACTACTGCACCATTGCAACTTATGGCAGTACCTATTTGTCGCACACTCAAAATGTAAGTACCCTGGCATTAAACTATCGCATGATCACGCAAACGCGATATGAGAGCGCCCCACTGGAAGCCAGGTTCCGCAATTGCATACTTACAGGCTCTTTGCGACAGGAAGTATTTTTCGACCGGAAACCCGACCACAATGCACAGATTTCAGTGTCCAATTCTATCTTAACGAATGACGAAGCCATGCCCGATTTCATTGCGGAAAGTAACAATAAATACAATGTAGACCCCCTTTTCATTGACCGTATAAAGGACGATTATCATGTTGCAGACGATTCGCCTGCGAAACGGAGTGCAGCAGCTATACCGGGCGTCAGTAGTGATATTGAAGGAAACACCAGGGACGGCTCAAATCCAACCATCGGTTGCTACGAATAATTTACCGATATGCTTACTTTTGCAGCTGTTGTTGCTACAAGCAATCACAGCCGACAAAAAATCCCGAAGATTTTAAAAACGCGATTATACAATGAAGAAAATGCTGATAACGCTCGCCTTTCTGCTGACTGCGGGCACTGTAGTTCAGGCGCAACGCGAAAATACCACCATCGAACTGGGGCAGGTGGCTCCCGAACTTTCTTATCCAAGTCCATCGGGCAAAAACATTTCGCTAAAGGAAGTGAACAAGGGCCGGTATGTATTGATTGATTTTTGGGCAAGCTGGTGCGGTCCCTGCCGTCGTGCCAACCCAGGTCTTGTTGAAATTTACAATCAATTTCAAACAAAGAAATTAAAGAATGCTCCCAAAGGCTTTACCATATTCAGTGTGTCGCTCGACCGTAGCAAAGATGCCTGGGTAAAAGCTATTGCCGATGATAAACTAAGCTGGGAATACCATGTAAGTGATTTGAAGCACTGGTCTAGCGAGGGCGCTGAAAAGTACGGTGTAGGCTATATTCCACAGGCGTTCTTAGTAGGACCTGATGGCAAAATCATTGGTAAGTATATGTTTGCCCATGACGCTGTAAAAGACCTGGAGCAATATGTCGAAAATGCTCCGGCAGCCAGTAAAGGAAAGAAAAGCAAACTGCGCTAACCGTAAGATTTCGGATTTCTAGAAACGACATTTTGAATAAGATTATAATTATTACGGCCCCTTCCGGTTCGGGCAAAACAACGATTGTAAAGCAATTATTGCAGCGCTCGCCGCTACTGGGATTCTCCATTTCAGCCTGTACACGTAGTCCGCGCCCGGGTGAAGTAAATGGTCGCGACTATCATTTTCTAAGTGAGGAAACTTTCAAGCAAAAAATTGAAGAAGGTGGATTTGTTGAATGGGAGATGGTATATACCGGCAAATATTATGGCACTTTGAAATCAGAGGTGCTGCGCATTTGGGACGAGGGGAAGGCTCCATTGGTCGACATTGATGTATTGGGCGCGTTGAACATAAAGTCACAATATGGAGAAGATGCCCTATCGCTCTTTATAAAAGCTCCTTCTATCGAAGAGCTGCAACGCAGATTGGAAGCACGCGGAACAGAATCGCCGCAGAGTCTTCACGAGCGCCTCGATAAGGCTGCTTATGAACTTAGTTTCGCTGACCAGTTTGACCATATTGTAGTTAACGACAATTTAGAAAAAGCAATAGCAGAAACGCTGGCTTTAATTGAAGGATTTTTGCAGCCTGCATGAACAAATATTCTCTAAGAACGTTATACAGGGCAAACAAATGCTTTATGTTTATGAGAAAGATCATTCTGGCCAGTGCGGCCTTTTCGGTTATACTATTCACAGCCTGCAATTCAGAAACCACTACTAATGAGTCGGTAGACACTTCCTATAATGCAGACGGAACGGTAACCACAACACACAGTGAAACCACTACTACCGAACCTACCACCATTGGACAGGATATAGATACCGCTGCGGCCAGGGCGCGCGCAACTGGTAACGAAGCCAGAAACGATGTGAAAGCTGCTTCGAGAGAAGCTAAAGAAGATATTAAGGAAGCAGCTCAGGACGTAAAAGACGCGGCTAAAAAAGGTGCCCGTAAAGTAGATGAGAAGGCCAAAGAAGTACGCGACGATCTGCGTGACTAATGGCTAAAAACGAATAGATACACAAAAGCGGCTGTCGGTATATCGACAGCCGCTTTTGTGTATTGTCAGATAGATAAAATACTTCCTGAGCTAGAAAAAGTGTTCGGCTACCAGCCCATAGGTGATCTGCAGGTTTTCCCGCTGTGTCCGGCTCACCTCGTTATACGTCACGGCAGTATTGAAACTTAGCCAGCGCCATATTTTAATACCCAAACCGGCATTCAGATTAATGATAAAATCGCCGCCATACTGTAGAGAGGGCTGATAAAACCCGGTGCCGTTTAAAGTAAGCAGCTCTTTGTATTTGTAGCGGAACTGCACCCGGAGCGAATTACGGAAGGTTTGATAGCCGAGCTCCGTGCCATCCTCCTGAATCACATTACTGCGCTCAAACAATATCCCATCACTTACACTCAGCATTATATTGGGCTTCTCAATAAAGCGGTAGGCAACCCCCAGGCCCGTCTGCATCTGCTCCTTAATCTTCAGCGAATAACTCGAGGTAAAATTAATCAGTCCCCAGTAATACCAGCGGGGCAAAGAAATATGTAAATTATAAAGGTTGAAGTCTACGGCTGCCGTCACATCATTGTTCGTCAGGGTTTCGGGCGTATGACCGTAAACCCAGGCGCCGGCAGCATTCATCACAAAACTCTTCTTGCGTACGCTATACTTAAGATTATTATTGAGCAAATAAGTGACACCATCTATCGTGCGGTTAAAATTGCCACTGGAGGAGAGATAAACCCGATGGTGTATGGTATCGTTGAATTGCGCATTGGCCGTGTGATACAGGATTATTAACGGCAGTAGTAAAACGAAAAACTGCTTCATGGGTTGGCAAAGATACAAATACGCCTCCGCCTGCCCGTTAATATAGCCTTAAGAACATGTGAAAGTCCGCAGTGATACCCCCTTTTGCTTCAATTCAAAAATGAAGCGACCCCTGCAAGGTCTCGCAGAGGTCGCTTCTATTTCTATATTTTAAACAATTAAAGATGGATAGCTTCACCCAAAGCCACTTCAATAGCATCTTTCACAGCCTCACTCATAGTGGGGTGTGGGAAGATTGTATCAAGTTGTTCGTGATAAGTGGTTTCCAGCTTGCGGGCGGTTACCGTTTCAGCAATGATCTCGGTAACGTTAGCACCGATTAGATGTGCCCCCAGCCATTCGCCATATTTAGCGTCGAGCACCACTTTTACAAAACCTTCGGGAGCACCGGCAGCGCTGGCTTTACCGCTGGCAGAGAAGGGGAATTTACCCACTTTAACTTCGTACCCTGCCTCTTTAGCCTGCTTTTCCGTCATACCTACAGAAGCAATTTCAGGGGTGCAATATGTACAACCTGGTACATTACCATAATCAAGCACCTCAGGCTTATGTCCGAATTTACCTTCTTTATGGGCTATGGTTTCTATACAAATAACGGCTTCTTTCATGGCAACGTGTGCCAAAGCTTGGCCCGGTACGATATCACCTATTGCATATACACCTTCCACATTAGTGGCGTAATAAGGATCAACAGTTACTTTACCTTTATCTGAAGCGATGTTCAGCGTTTCCAGACCTAAGTTTTCCAGATTGGTCGCCACACCTACCGCGCTCAACAAAATATCGGCTTCCAGGGTAACTTCGCCCGATGCAGTTTTCACGGTGGCTTTTACACCGGCACCGGAAGTGTCTACTTTTTCAACAGAAGAATTGGTCATTACATTGATACCTTTCTTCTTAAATGATTTTTCGAGTTCTTTGGAAATATCTTCATCTTCTACAGGAACGATGCGCGGCATGAATTCCACGATAGTAACCTGAGTTCCCAGGGTATGGTAGAAGTATCCAAATTCTACTCCGATGGCTCCACTGCCTACAACTATCATAGACTTAGGCTGTGAAGGTAGCGACATGGCTTCCCTGTAACCTATGATTTTTTTACCGTCGATAGGCAGGTTGGGCAACTCCCGGCTGCGACCGCCAGTAGCCAATACAATATGTTTTGCCTGATGGGTAGTCGTATTACCATCTGCACCGGTCACTTCTACTTCCTTCTTCGCATTCAGCTTGCCATGCCCGTTCAGTACATCGATTTTGTTTTTCTTCATCAGAAACTGAATGCCTTTACTCATTTTGTCGGCCACGCCCCGGCTGCGTTTGATTACTTTCTCAAAATCTACTTTTGATTCACCAACACTAATACCATAATCCTGAGCATGACTAATATATTCAAATACCTGTGCAGACTTCAACAGCGCTTTGGTAGGGATACATCCCCAGTTCAGACAAATGCCACCCAGGCTCTCTTTTTCAACAACAGCTGTTTTAAAACCTAATTGGGAAGCACGAATAGCAGCCACATACCCTCCGGGGCCACTGCCTATTACGATCACGTCGTATGCCATAATGGTAGAAAATTAAATAGATTGCGAATTTTAAAAACAGGGCAAATGTAGGTAATTATATGTAAACAGCTTAGAGTTTACGCATCAGCAAGGCTGTCCCCGATAAAATTAAATGGTGGTATAGATATGTTTTTTTTAACAGTCTAAACATAGCCCGTTGGCATTTTTTAGCTAGTTTAGCCGCTTAAACACTAAACTTCATAATCATGAAAAAACGCTACGCCTTTTGCGGGCTTGCCATGCTTTGCAATGCCGCCGCCATGTCTCAACCCACTATTACGGCCGATCAGTTTAATTACCTGAGTGCTACAGACTTCTCTTACCGGTCAATGGCGGGCAATTCTGAGCTTGATCCCGGGCCCAGTGGTGCCAATGTTCAATGGAATTTTGCCAATATCGGCACGGGTTCTACCGTCAATTACACAACTACCACCTGCCCCGGCGATCCCGACTGCGGCAGCTTCCCGGGAGCCAACCAGGTAATAGGCGTAGGTGGTGCAGCAAAGGTTTATTATAACAAGACCAACGACGCCATGGAACAAATCGGCGAAAAAGCTGCGGGTACGCTCGTGTATAGCAATCCACTCAAAGTGATGCAGTTTCCCATCAGTTACGGACAAAGCTACACCGATGCCTTCACCGCCAGTAATGGCTCCGAAACCCGCAACGGAACACTGCAAAGTAGTATCGACGGTTGGGGCACACTCACCACACCTGTGGGCACCTTCAGTAATGTACTACGCCAGAAAATAGTACAAGATTTTACATTGAGTGTGATGGGGCAAAATGTGGGAATGAGGTTTACCGAATACTACTGGATTGCCCCGGGTTTCCACCATTACCTGATGGCTTACGTTACAACGGAGTATACCGATGTACCGGCCCCTTCGGCTCACGCCGCCTATTATACGACAAGACCCGGCGTTAGTGTACATGACTATGACCATAGCGCACAGGTACAGGTATTCCCGGTGCCGGCCAAAGACGTTGTTTATATAAAGGCAACCCATAACATACATTCTGTAGCAGTATTCAATACCTTGGGACAAGAAGTAATGAATGAATCGAATAAGGATCGCAACCATACCGTACGCCTGGCGGTAGACAAGTTACCTGCGGGCAATTACTTTATTAATGCAAGAACAGAATCTGGCAGCGTTCGACGCCAGATAGTCGTTCAATAAAATCAGAGATACAATTTTTCTCCCGTCCCGCCGGTATAACCCGGCGGGATTTTTTTTGCATCGAAAAATAATATGGCTGAACCATATCGCAACTTATGCTGTTGTACTACCTGTAACACAATCGTATGTATATGAAAAGGCACATAGCAAATGTAACACGCAAAGTACTCGCCCTCGTTCTACTCATGTTTAGCTGTAACGCTTTTGCTCAGGAACTGACTACCGTCCCTTATGTCGATCTGGACCGATATGTAGGCAAATGGTACGATATTGCCAGTTTCCCCCAGCGCTTCCAAAAAGGCTGTGCCTGTACCATGGCGAAGTATACCAAAAACATTGATGGTACAATTTCCGTAACCAATACCTGTAATAAAGACGGAAAAGAAAAAATAGCAACTGCAAAAGCCAAAGTAGTTGACGCTAAAACCAATGCAAAGCTGTCGGTGCAGTTCTTCTGGCCATTCAAAGGAAAGTACTGGATTATTGACCTGGCGGACGACTACAGCTACGCGGTGGTAGGACATCCCAACCGCAAATACCTCTGGATTCTTTCCCGCACACCGGTTATGGACGCAACTGTGTACCAGCAAGTGTTGAATCGCATTGCAGCCAAAGGATTTGATCTGTCCATGCTACAGAAGACACCCCAGGATTGCAATAACTGGAAACACGAATAACGCATAAGACTAACATGCAGGGGCGGCACCTAAGACAGTTCTGCCTTATGATAGGCTATAAGTCCATCGGATGGACTCTTCACAATTTTGCCCGTATCCAAGCCGTACTGCTCGTGTAAGGAATGAATTATATCGCGAAACTCATAGGCTACTGTTCCCACGAAATGAATGGGATACTTCCAGCTTTCACGGTACTTTAGCACATGGCGGTGGTAAAAATCAATAAAAGCATCTTCGATAATGTTCTCAATCATAAAATGCCCTCTTTGTTCGGTAAGAAACTGCGTAAAACTAGCCAGGTAGCGGTTCGCTCGCGGATCTTTATATACTTTTTGCAAAATGTCGGCTAGGTCGTCGCCATATTTATGACGGAATGCTGCTTTCAAATCTTCGTCGAAAGTATTATAAAAAAAGTATTGCAACACTTTTTTACCCAAATAAGTCCCACTACCTTCATCGCCCACAATATAGCCCAGGGAAGGATTTTGGATGGCTATGTTTTTCCCGTTGTAATAACAGGAATTACTTCCAGTTCCCAAAATACAGCAAATACCACGTTCTGACCCTATCGTAGCCCGGGCCGCACCTAACATATCCGAATGTGCTTCTGTTTTCCGGACACCAAAATGCTTACGCAATATTTTATTAATAAAATCTTTTTGTGGTTTTGACTTTACTCCCGCACCATAAAAAACAATTTTAGCAATATCTTCCTTTGTAGGTTTAATTTTTAATTCTTCCTGCAAAAGTGTGTGGCAGTCTTCTTCAGTACGAAAAAAAGGATTCAGGCCTGCAGTTTGGAAGCGCCGGGTTTTCTTATCCTTTGCAATAAGACACCAGTCGGTTTTAGACGACCCACTGTCGACAATAAGAATGGAGGACATGCTAATACTTTGTTTAAATGATAACGGAAGGTAAAGCTTGTTTTCAAACCATACAAGAAAGATGGGCAATTTATTCGTTAATCTTTTCATACTGATGCGGTAGCGTTTTACAACATCTTAATACCTGTTTAAAATGCGCACCACCTGGCTTTAAAAACTACGACAATCTGCACACCGTTTAAGTAACTTTGCGCCATGTTCTCCAACCAGCAAACCATCGCTGCTATAGCTACCGCTCCGGGTGTGGGTGCTATAGGCGTAGTCAGGATCAGCGGCAACGACGCCGTTGCAATCGCAGACCGTATATTTTCCGGTAAAAAACTTAGCGGGCAAGCGCCCAATACTTTACATTTCGGCCGCATAATAGATCCAGAAAACGGCGACCTAATTGATGAGGTAGTGGTATCCCTGTTTCGTGCACCGAGGAGCTATACCGGAGAAGACGTTGTGGAAATAAGTGGCCATGGAGCACCTTATATACTGGGACGCATATTGGAAGTCTGCATTAAATCGGGAGCCCGCCACGCACAGGCCGGAGAATTTACACAGCGGGCCTTTATGAATGGCAAAATGGATTTGGCCCAGGCCGAAGCCGTGGCCGACCTTATTGCCGCCGATTCCCGCGCAGCACAACAAACCGCACTAAAGCAACTAAAAGGCGGCTTTTCAAACGACCTTAAAGCCCTGCGTGAGCAATTGATAAACTTTGCTGCCCTTATAGAATTAGAGCTCGACTTTGCCGAGGAGGACGTAGCTTTTGCCGACCGGGCACAATTTCGTAAACTCATCGCTGCCTTACAACTGGCAACCCGGCAACTAACCGATTCCTTCGGTCTTGGCAATGCTATTAAAAATGGTGTGAGCGTTGCTATTATTGGCAAACCAAATGCAGGCAAGTCTACCCTGCTCAATGCCCTACTCAATGAAGAACGCGCAATAGTCAGCGACATCGCGGGCACAACCCGCGACACTATTGAAGAAATATTGAACATAGGCGGCATTTTATTCAGGCTGATTGATACCGCAGGCATACGCGATCATACGGCCGACCAAATAGAGCAGATTGGTGTGGGCCGCAGTCTCGAAAAAATGCGTACGGCCGATTTGGTGGTCTACTTATTCGATGTAGCGAGCGAAGCAGAAGAAACCTTGTTAGCCCAACAACAATCGCTGCAACATCAGGGCCTGCATTATGTATTGGTAGGCAACAAAAGCGATCAGTTAGCGCCCGGCGAGCTGCCTATCCGCTTTCCCGCATTGTATCCCCATATCCTCTCCATTTCGGCACGGGAAAAAACAGATATTGGATTGCTGCGACAAAAGCTTTTTGATTCTGTACACCAAGGCGTACTTGAAACCGAGAATACCATCGTAACCAATGTCCGTCATCAGGAGGCATTGCTCAAGGTGGCCGAATGCCTGCGTGATATTGAAGCCGGAATGGATCAGCAATTGAGCGGCGACCTTTTGGCCCTCGATATCCGACGCTGCCTGTATTACCTGGGCACCATTACCGGCCAGGTAGAGGTTGACCGTGATATACTGGGCACTATATTCGGGAAGTTTTGCATTGGGAAGTAAGTATCTTTCCTTTATTTCATATATGCTTGTTTTTGTTGGCCTTTAGCTGATTTATCCTTCGCTTTCTTGTTTCCCGACTCTATTTTTTACCCATATTTGGTGCCTGGTTGCTCAGATTTGTTGCCCACAAATCAGGCAAGAGTCGGGAGAAATCTTGCTACATACAGCTACAAACTGCAACATGTGGCAACAACAGGCAACAAAATGAGCAGTAACATTGGTCTTCAAAAAACCTGTCAGCACTGCGGTAACCGATTTACCGCTAAGATTTCTGTTACACAGTTTTGTTCAGATATCTGTGCCAAGAGAGCATACACGCAGCGGAAGGGGAACGAGAAAATTGAAGTGGCCATCAAGGAGAAAACCGGGAAAGCCCTATACAACCCTGCCAGAGAATCAACGCCAGCCAATGGACCGATTTACAGGCTCTTTGAAAAAGGCGAAAACTAAACATAAAGGCTGAACTATTTCCGCACACCCTTCAGGTATTCTTCATTGAAACTTTCAAATCAACTTAATCGTGGTAATATATTCATATCGGACTCTTAAAAAGCTGAAGGCCGGCCAAACTATAACCTTTAAATCGTATTTACCTGTATATCAATAGAATAGAGGTATTTTACCCCAAATTTAGTCAAGGCATGGCTTTACTATTATACTTCATAAGTCAAGAAATAACTTTACTAAATACTTGTAATAGTCAAGTATTAGCTTTACTTTTGCTCTATCAAAGTCAATCTATAACTTTACTTTATGGGCAACAAATCACTTCAACTGCAACAGCTCAACAGCAAAATGTTGGGCTTTGCCTCACTCAAACAGGTGGCCATGCCACCCACCGGATGGATAAAAGCCATCCGCACCGCAATTGGCATGTCTATGCAGCAATTGGGCAACAAGTTGAGTGTTTCCAAGCAGGGAATCATGGACATTGAAAAGCGGGAAAAAGACGGTTCCATTACCATCAAATCCCTGCGTGAAATTGCCCGTGCTATGGATATGCAGTTGGTGTATGGGTTTGTACCCAATGACGGATCACTGGATGCCCTCATTGAAAAACGGGCTACCGAACTGGCCACCCAAATTGTGATGCGTACCGCCAATACCATGAAGCTGGAGGACCAGGCCAATTCAAAAAAGCGGATTGAAACCGCCATCAGGGAGAGGGCAGCAGCCATTAAAAACGAAATGCCTAAAATTTTATGGGATTAGACTTAGCTTACATTGATGGCCAAACCCCTTTAGGTGAAGAAGAGAAAGACGGGCTGCTCATTCCTACCATTGCCACCCGTGGCGAGTTAGACGAGTTTGAACAGCAGAATATTGAACAAGCCGTACAATGGACACTGGGACGTTCCTTTAAGCCGGAAACGGTTTTTACAGAGGATTTCATCCGCATGGTGCATAAACGCATGTATGCCGATGTATGGGCATGGGCAGGTAAGTTTCGCAAAACCAACAAGAACATTGGTACAGACAAATGGCAAATACCCACCGAGCTGAGGTACCTGCTGGATGACATCGGCTACTGGCACGAAAACAATACCTACCCACCCGATGAAATTGCCCTGCGGTTCAAACACCGTATCGTAAGCATCCATTGCTTCCCCAACGGCAACGGCAGGCACAGCCGCCTCATGGCCGACATCATTATTGAGAAAATCTACAGGCAGCCCGTATTCAGTTGGGGTGCAGCCAACCTGTCCAGCGAAGGCGAGGTCCGGGCAGCCTACCTCAAAGCCGTAAAAGCGGCCGACCAGGGCGATTACAGTTTACTCCTGGCTTTTGCCCGTTCCTGATAATCCCATTCAAAGCCATTCGTAAGCCTCCAACGGTGGCTTTTTTGCTGTTGTTACACCCCACAAAGGAGGAAATCCGAGAGGGTTGTTGCAGGCTTTGCAAACTTTGCAATCTTGCAAAATAAGTCGGTACACCCTTTCTTTTATTTGTTTATATTTGCCAATATTTGACAAGTCAATACTTAGACGATGGAAAGCCAGTTTGGTGAGAAAATACGAGCACTCAGAGAGCAGCAACATTTGTATTTGCGGCAGGTAGCCCCATTGCTTGAAATGGACACGGCTCAGTTGAGTAAAATCGAAAAGGGATTGCGGCAACTGAAGCGGGAACAGATACCCACCATTGCCCATATTCTCAAAGCCGATGTAGATGAATTGTTGACCCTTTGGCTGTCCGACCAAATTTATGCTGTGGTGAAGGATGAGAAACTGGCCAATGAAGCCATTCAGGTAGCCGAGAAAAATATTAAACTAAAGAAGAAAAAGAATAAATAAGTGGTCCATAATATAAAATATACATTCTCCTTCACTGGTGCTTCTGCATTAATTGCAGAGACATTGGTCATTGCAGAAGAACACAACAGGCTCAAAGATTGGAAAGCGGTTGAGAAATCGTTATTAGATAATAATCTATTGAACAAAGTAAAACAGGCCACATTCAAAAGAGAATTTTCCGAAATAAAAAAACGCTTATCCCTACTAACACAAGATCAATTGCAGTTGATGATTCATGGGAGTCTCGATGATGCTAAGGCTATGATCTTATTATCGCTTATAAAGGCATATACTTTTTTAAGAGATTTTATAGTAGAAGTAATTCGCAATAAATATTTGCTTTTCGATACAGTCATTTCAGATATAGATTACATCAGGTTCGTTAATACAAAGAGCCTCTCTCACAATGAATTGAATACAATCACAGAAGTAACAGCAAAGAAAGTTAAGCAAGTGGTTTTTAAATTACTGGAGCAGGTTGGCTTAATCACCCAGGCCAGGAACGGCAGTATTTTAAAACCAATATTAAGCGGCAAAGTCATCGATGTGATTATTGATGATGATCCTGCATTGCTGAGTGCCTTTCTCTTTTCAAATGAAGAAATCAAAACGCTATTGCAAAAACTAAAGCATGCTTAAAAGTCAAACATATAATGCACCTCAGCATTTTGAAAGTCTGTTTCAGATTCTTTCAAGTAAACGCTTTTTGAATAAAGAAGGATTGGGTGGCGAATTGCCGTTTTTTATTCATTCTTTTCCAGTTGCCAAACAAGCTTTAGTTGATACAAATATTCAATCACTGATTAAGCGTTTGCAGAATGAGGGTATCGAAATTCTGGAAATCCATCTTTATCAACTGTGCATTGATATTCTCAAAAAGGAAAATTTGTTTGAACAGATAGTTAACCAGGAAAGGAATTTACCAAAGCAAAGGTTGTTAAGGGTATTAAGCGGTCCGTTGAATATAGACTCTGTTGTTATTCCGGAGATTCATAACAGGCTTGCTGATAGTACTGCGAAAATCATTTTTTTAACGGGCATTGGTGCAGCTTTCCCGATTATTCGTTCGCATACCATCCTAAACAATTTGCAAACCCTTGTAGGTGACTTACCTCTGGTAATGTTCTTTCCGGGCACCTACAACAACCAATCATTAACCCTATTCGACCGGTTGAAGGACGATAACTACTATCGGGCTCACAACCTAAACGATTATAAAATCTGATATGAAGCAAAAAGAATTATATCTCAAAGACATTTACCGCCCTATTGAGGGAGTAATCAAAGCTAATGATGAAAGGCATTTGTTGCAGGAGTTGGAGGAATACGTTCTTACCAATGAACTGTTGGGTATTTCAAACAGAAATAAGATGCTGCCTGGTTTGTTTGAAGAATTAACCAAAAACAATTTCAACAGCAGCATTTGGATTTCCGGCTACTTTGGGTCTGGTAAGTCTCACCTGCTTAAAATGCTTTCATTGGTTTTAGAAAATAAGGAAATCAATGGGGTGAAATGTGCTGATGTTTTCGCAAAAAAAGCATCAGATGATTTTGAGTTGGAAAGAAACATTAAGAAGGTAGCAACTATCCCTACCGAGTCCATTCTATTCAATATTGCAGCTAAGTCGGATGGCATTACAAGCATGGGGTCTGCCATTGATCCGGTACTGAGTATTTTCTTAAAGGTATTTAATGAGTTGCTGGGCTATGATCCATTGAACCCGGAAATCGCAGAAGTAGAGAGGCACCTTGCCAGCATTGGTAAATATGATTTCTTTAAGAATGAATACCAGAAGCGATTCAATAAGAGTTGGGAAAAAGGCAGGGAAGCTATTTTCTTAAACCAGCACGAGCTTGCTGAGATTTATGCAGAGATAAAATCCATAAGCACTGATGAAGCCAATCGCTTTATTGATAATCTGATTAACAATTACAAGCTGGATATTGAAGGCTTTGGTGAATTGGTTTCAAAATATATCAAATCCAAACAACCGGGTTTTCGCCTGGTATTCTGTGTTGACGAAGTAGGTCAGTTTATTGCAGAAAATGTTCGATTGATGTTAAGCCTGCAAACCATTGCTGAAACCTTGTCCTTTAAAACACAAGGTCAGTCTTTCCTGATTGTAACTTCTCAAAATGACCTGAATGCAACTATTGGAGATTTGAATGCAAGACAGGCTCATGATTTTTCTCGTATTCAAGGTCGTTTTACGATTAAACTTCCCTTGACCAGTGCCAATGCCGATGAAGTAATTCAAAAGCGATTGCTGCTTAAGAACGAAGATTCAAATAAGCTATTGAACGGGATTTATGACAAGGAGCAGAACAATGTAAAAACCTTATTGAAGTTTAATGATGGATCAAGGCAGTATCAAACTTATCGGGATGCAGACCACTTTGTCAATACTTATCCGTTCATTCCTTATCAGTTTGACCTTTTCCAGGCATCCATTAAAGCCTTGTCAGACCACAACGCATTCATAGGCAGCCAGCAGTCGGTTGGTGAACGTTCCATGTTGGGTGTATTTCAGCAGGTAGCGAAAACATATGCTGAAAAGGATATAACCAACATTGTGTCTTTTGCTCAGATGTATGAAGGCATTAAGGATGTATTACAAAGCAATATTCAAAGTGATATACTACAAGCTGAAAGAAGTATTGATTCTGACTTGGCCAAAGAAGTGTTGAAAGCCCTTTTTCTGGTGAAATACGTGAAAGGCTTTCATGCAAGCGTAGGAAACATTGCTATTCTCCTATTGCCAAAATTTGATGTAGACCTTGCTGTTTTTCACAAGCAAGTGCAGGAAGCTTTAAACTTATTGGAAAGCCAAACTTACATTCAGCGTTCGGCTGGCGATTTGTATGAGTATTTGACCAATCAGGAAAAGGATGTAGAAAACGAAATCAAAAGCACAGATATTGACCCAACTGCTCCTGGTGAATTATTATCAGGGTATCTGTTCGATGAAATCCTACGTGATTCAAAAGTTAAATTAGACACCAATAATCAACCATACGAGTTTGGAAAAAAATTGGATGATAATGTGATTGGACGTGATAAAGATTTCTATGTCAATTTTATTACTCCCTTAAATGCCAATGCTGTTTCCACTGCAAACATCAATATGTGGTCTGCCGGGAGGCCGAATGATTTGATTATTTATTTACCTGAAGACAAGCGACTGTTTGATGAATTAAGGTTAATCAAGAAAACAGAAAAGTACATCCAAACATCCAATTCACCTTCTTTGGATGCCACCAAGCAACGTATCCTTTCCGAACGAGCACAGCAGAATCAGGATCGTAAAAGGACGGTATTGAATCAGCTAAAGGAAAGTATAGGTGATGCCAAAATGTATTTGAATGGCTCTGAACTAACAGACATAGGCAGTAGGGAGCCGAAAACAAAAATCACGCAGGGTGTTCAGCAGCTGATTAAAACCATTTACACCAACCTCAAAATGCTTACGGTTGATTTTACCGAAGCTCATTTGCAGAAAATAGTGCAAAGCCAGGATGATGTGTTGTTTAAAGATACCCTGCATGAAATTGAAGTGGAGGTATTGAATCGCATTCAACGCAATAAAGCGAATCACGAAAGAACCACCATTAAAAGTTTGATAGATAACTTTTATGCAAGACCTTATGGGTGGTATCAAACTGCTGTGCTGTGCATTATTGCCAAGCTATACAAGCGGAATAGAGTTAGCCTGAAACTAGATGGTAACAATTTAGATGACAGGGCGGTATTGGATGCTCTGCAAAAAAACAACCAGTATGCCAATACCATTATAGAACTGGAGGAGGAAATTCAGAATACGCAAATACAAAAACTAAAAAACTTCTATCAGGAATATTTCAACGAGCCCAACCTGGGCAATGAACCCAAAGAAATTTCCCGCCTGTTTAAGCAGCGTTTGGAAAAGGAGGTAAAAGACCTTTCTGAAATGTACATCCTTCGCAGCAGGTTTAAGTTTTTGGAAGCATTAGGCGAGCCGTTAAACCGTTTGAAATTGGTAGCTGAAAAAGAACATCCTTATTTCTTCAATGCCTTAGACCAGTACCAGGACGATTTGCTGGACGATAAAGAGAATGTTTTAGAAGCAGTCAAAAAGTTCATGAACGGTGCTCAGCGAAGCATTTTCGAAAATGTATTACTCTATTTGGAAAGCAACAATGCAAACTTTGATTATATAGGAAATGAGAGCCTTGAAAAGTTGAGTATAGTAGCTGAAAGTACGGCTCCTTACAAAGGCACATTAATGCAAGAGGCTAAAGCTGCGTTAGAACTCATTCACAAGGAGGTTGCAGCTCAGCAAAAGTTGGAAAGAGAAACAGCCGCAGAAGCCATTCATCAAAGTATGGATAAACTGAAATCATTTGCCGATTTCACAAAGTTGGATGCACAACAACAAGGTGAAATAATGGCTCCTTTTGAGCGGGTAATAAAGGAAGTGGAACAGGAAAGGTTCATTGGTAATATCCGTACAAAAGCAAATAACGCAACAACCGACCTGTATCAAAAACAATTGGAGTTAATGATGCGGTGGGCAAATCCACCAAAGCCTGATGAACCCGGCAGCAGTGAGCCTGCTAAGCCGAAAATTGTTTTTGTGAGAAAGGACAGTGTAAAAATAAATTTCTCCAAGCCGGCATTAGAAACCAGGCAGGATGTGGAAGATTATTTGGCTGCATTGAAAGAGCAGTATGTAAGAATTATTGACGAAGACAAACGCATATCGCTTTAGTTGTTAGTTGGTGGTTGATAGTTGTTAGAAAAAGTAGAAAATATGAAACAGTATACGGATTTGGATGTTTGGTTAAAGGCAAGGGAACTTGCTTCTCTATGCTATGAAGTAACCAAATCATTTCCAAAGGAGGAGATATTTGGATTGATCTCTCAAATAAGACGTTCTGCTGTTTCCGTTCCATCAAATATTGCAGAGGGATGCGGAAGAAATTCTTCAAGGGATACCATTCAGTTTCTCTTCATTTCGAGAGGCTCCTTGTATGAGTTGGAAACTCAATTATTCATTTCATTTGACTTGAAATATCTCAACAACGAACAATTGGATATGGTAGTTAACAAAATTACAGAATGTAAAAAGTTGGTCAATGGTTTTATCAATTACTATGAATCCCTAACAACTAAAAACCAACAACCAACAACGAATTCATGAACACCAATAACCTAAAACGCTTCGCCAGGGAAGCCCGTATCAAATTGCTCGATCAGGTAGGTCGTAAGCTGGAGTTTGTGTTAACACACGATACGGCAGAGTTGCGGGGCAAGCAGAAGGAGATAGAACAACTTAAAAGGAAAATAACTGAGCAAGGGAAAGAGCAGGTAGTAGAAACCGTAGCCTACACCTGGTTTAACCGTTTGATGGCCTTACGTTTTATGGATGCCAATGGATACACCATACCCAAAGTGGTGACCCCATTGCCGGGTATGACCAATCCTGAAATCCTGCAAAATGCCTTAGGCGGAAACGTGGAGGCGGAATTAAGACTCGACCGCCAACGGCTTAATGATTTGCTGGATGGTAAAACGGCTGCTACTGATGCCCATACGGAAGCTTACAAAATGCTGTTGGTGGCTTCCTGCAACCAATGGCATACGGCCATGCCCTTTATGTTTGAACGCATTAGCGATTATACAGAGCTGTTGTTGCCTGATGATCTGCTGAGTGATTACAGCATAGTGGCCGATATACGCAATGGCATGAGTGACGTAGATTGCCAGCAGGAAGAATTGATTGGTTGGTTGTACCAGTTTTATATAGCTGATAAAAAAGACGATGTATTTGAAGGGCTGAAAAAGAATATTAAGATTACATCCGAAAACATACCTGCAGCTACCCAGTTGTTTACCCCACGCTGGATTGTACGCTACATGGTAGAAAATACACTCGGAAAACTATGGTTGAGCTTAAGACCGAATAGTAAGCTGCGTGACCACATGCCCTACTATATCGAGTCACCCGAACAACCGACAACTAACAACCAACAACCAATTCCCGAAGATCTCCTAACAACTACCAACCATCAACTAGCAACCAAAATAACCTTCCTTGATCCCTGCCAGGGCAGCGGCCACGTATTGGTATATGCTTTTGATTTATTTACGAAGATCTACGAAGAAGAAGGCTACAACACCAACGAAATACCGGCACTTATTCTGGAGCATAACTTGTTTGGTATTGACATAGACGAACGGGCGGCACAGTTAGCCGCTTTTGCCTTAACCATGAAGGCCCGTAGTTATTACACCCGTTTTTTGCGTAAGCCGGTTCAGCCGAATATAATAGCGTTGGAAAATGTCAGTGAAGAAACTATCAAACAATCTGTAAAACTGCCTTTTTCAATTGATGGTAAAAAAATATCAGACCACAAGGACTTAAGCCTCTATCTGTTCACCCAAGCCGACAATTTTGGCTCTCTTATACAAATATCCCCTGATGAGGTTAAAGCTATACAAATACAGGAAAGCAGTATTTGGCAAGAGCAACAGCTAAAACTAAAAGATCAAGCTGAATACCTCAGCCGTCAATACCATTGTGTTGTGACGAATCCGCCTTATTTGGGACAAAAAGGAATGAATGGCAAGTTAAAAGGTTTTGTTGAAACAAACTTTCCAAAAAGCAAAACTGACTTGATGGCTTGTTTTATGGAAAGGTGTATAAATTTCTGTAGCAGCAATGGGGTACTTGCAATGATTAATCAACATACTTGGATGTTTATTACAAGCTATGGTGATCTAAGAATTTCCTTGATTGATCAAATACGTGTTGAAACTTTATTGCATTTAGGAACTAGAACTTTCCCTGAAATTGGCGGAGAAGTTGTTCAAAATGCAGCATTCACATTTAGTAATTATCATTCACCAGGAAAGGGTGTTTATTTTCGCCTTGTAGAATTTTTAAACTCTTCACTCAAGGAAGAAAAGTTTATCGAAGGTTTAAATGCTATTGACTGTGCATTCCGTTTTGAAATTACTCAAGATAATTTCAAAAAAATTCCCACAGCACCAATCGGATATTGGCTTAGTGCATCTATAATAGACATTTTTGAAACTTCTAAAAAATTAGAAGATGTTGCCAATTGCAGAAAGGGTTTAACAACAAGTAACGATTCTGATTTTATACGTTTATGGTACGAAGTATCATATAATTCAATTTCACTTAATTCCAAAAACGCTAATGAATTTATTGGTTCAGGGAAAAAATATGCCCCAGTAAATAAGGGTGGCGGATATAGAAAATGGTACGGTAATAATTTATATCTAATTGATTGGGATAATAATGGCAGTCGATTGAAAAACTATTCCAAAGCATATATCCGAGCAGAGGAGCATTACTTTAAAAGTGGAGTTACATGGAACGCTGTTAGTTCCAACAGATTTTGTTGCAGGTACAATCCACCTGGATTTATATTTAACGATGTAGGTCCAACAATATTTGACTACAATGCACCGTATCTACTGATGGCATATTTGATGTCAAATGTAGCTAACGAAATATTCAAATTACTTTGTCCAACGCTAAAATTTGAGGTTGGTCAGATTCAAATGTTTCCTTCACCTTCTAGTTTTGATAGTATTGGTGAACAAGTTCCAGAGCGATTAATTGAATTGTCTAAATATGAATGGGATTCTCATGAAGTTTCATGGGATTTCCAGCAGAATGAAATTGTAATTCAAGACAATAAACTATTAAAAGAAGCTTTTGAATCGTTCAAACTTTCCTGGCTTGCGAAATTTTATGAAATGCATCAGAATGAGGAGAGTCTTAATCGCCAATTTATTGCCAAATATAACCTCAAGAGTGTTTTGCTTCCGTCCCTTCCACTTGAAGAAATTACTCTTCTCCAAGAAGAATCAAGAATTATTAATGAAGAACTATATATTGATCCTGCACCAGTTTTAGTGCAACTCTTAAGCTATTCTATTGGTTGCTGCTTTGGCCGTTACAGCCTAAATAAACCCGGTCTTATTTTAGCCAACCAAGGCGAAACCCTTGCAGACTATGTCCGCATAGTTGGTGGTTCATCGTTATCAGTTGATAGCAATACCGAACAACCATCAACCATCAACCATCAACCATCAACTATCACCCAACAACCAACAACTAACAACCAACAACTAAAATTCATGCCCGATGAAGACAATATCATTCCGGTTTTGGATGGGGAGTGGTTCAATGATGATATTGTTGGCAGGTTCAAAGTGTTTCTTAAGGCTGCTTTTGGAGAAGAACATTTTGAAGAGAACCTCAAATACATTGAGGATACCATTGGCAAAGATATCCGCAAATACTTTGTCAAAGACTTTTACAACGATCACATCAAGCGGTATAAAAAGCGGCCGATTTACTGGATGTTCAGCAGCCCCAAAGGGCATTTTAAAGCCCTCATTTACATGCACCGCTACCAGCCCGATTTATGCAGTAAAATGCTCAACGATTACCTGCAAGCCTTCATCAGCAAACTGGAAGCCGTCAAGCAAACTAAAACCATGCTGAGCCTGCGGGAAGATCTTTCAGCGCGTGAAAAAACAGCTGCAATCAAAGAGATCGATAAACTGGAGCTCATGCTCAAAGATTGCCGGGAGTATGAAAAAACATTGTTCACCATCGCCACTCAGAAAATCAGCATTGACCTGGATGATGGGGTAAAAGTGAATTACCAGAAGTTTAAAGACGTGTTGGTGCCAATTAAAGGATTAGAAAAAGAAGAAGAATAGTTGATGGTTGGTAGTTGTTGGTTGATAGTAAAACCTGTAAAATTTCCCAACAACGACCAACTAACAACCAACAACAATATGATGAAGCAATACACAGAATTGGATGTTTGGCTAAAGGCAAGGGAATTGGCCACGTTATGCTATGAAGTGACTAAGACATTTCCTAAAGAGGAAGTATTTGGCCTGACTGCACAAATGAGGCGTTCTGCTGTTTCTGTTCCATCCAATATTGCAGAAGGTTGCGGACGAAACAACTCAAAGGACACTTTACAGTTTCTTTTTTTTGCAAGAGGTTCAGCTTATGAGTTGGAAACTCAATTTTATATTGCCGGTGATCTGAACTACCTTTCAAAAGAACAGCTAATCACAGTTTTGGATAAAATCACAGAGTGCAAAAAACTACTTAACGGTTTTATCAATTACTACCAATCCCTAAAAACCACCAACTAACAACCATCAACTAACAACTAACAACCATGTCCGATATGTTTACGATAAATACGAAAGTACAGGCGGCTTTGGAAAAATTATTCCAACAGCACCGGCTTGTATTTTGGTATGATGATAAAGCGGAAATGACCGGCTTGTTCAATAGCCTTCAAATACCTGATGTTGAAAAGGTAGTCATTGAAAACAATGAGTTTACACTGAAGCATCAATTGCTGATTGAACATCCTACTCAACATTTTTTATTATACCAGGCGAAAGCAAAGCCCATAGACAACGAAAACTGGTTGCTGGATTTGCTCTTATCAAATTACGAATTTCATACAGAAGCATCTTCACTCTATCTGCAAGACCTTGACTTGCCGCAGGAGTTTAAGTCGCTGATTCAGCAGCACGAAGAGTTCTTTGCCAATGAAAAACGCATCGCAGCGTTAAAAGCTTTACTGGAGCCTGAAGACAGGGAAAGTAAAATCCGGTTAAAAATGCTTTCCATCATTTGTGCAACAGAACCTGAATGGGAGAAAGTATTGTATGCACTATTTGCAGAAGCCTATAAAAACAAACAAGACAAATACAAGGCAATAGATAAGTTTGGATTGAGTGGTTTTTTATGGGAAACAATTGAAAAGAAATACAATTACAAATCTCCCACACCTACCATCAAAGATTGCCTGTTACAGTTGGTGCAGGATAATTTTGCACGCAGCATCAGCACGGGTAAACCGGCATTAAATAAGGAAGCCTATCTCTTTGTTAATCGCTGGAAGGAAAACACAAAAGCCAGGCAGATTTTTTACGATTGGAGCCTTCAGTTAGAAAAAGACCTGGGCATAGAAGCCACCATTCAAAATCTGAATGCTGAAGAACTATTGGATGCCGATACTTATGCGGTGATTGATAAGAAAATCATCATTGGTATTCGGGAACATATCATAAACAATACATCACCGAATTACATCCTTCAGGAGTGGATAGAAAAACGCAGGGTGAAATTCTTCTTTTCTGACTTTTCACACATATATGAAGCTTTAAGTAACGCAGCATCTCTTTTAGATGAAATCCGCAAAGCGAATTTATCCATCCAAAGCCCCAGGGATGGTTTCGAGAAATACGAGAAGCAGTGGTATAAAATTGATAAGTTATACCGCAAATACATTTATGCCAGTGAACAGGCAGAGCACCAAAATATTTTGAAAGACCTTACCCAGCAAATTGAAAAAGCATACGGCAATTCTTTTTTGCTGAAGTTGGGTGATAATTGGCAGGCAGCTATAGCTGGGATGCCTGTCTGGAATATAGAAAAGACGATCAATCAAAAACAATTTTATCAGCAATGGGTTGCTCCATACATCAAAAAGGAGAACAGGGTTTTTGTTATTATCTCCGATGCATTGAGGTTTGAATCTGCTGCTGAATTAAGAGAACTCATTTTGCAGGAAGATCGATACACCGCAACGCTGAATGCAGTACTGGGTTCATTGCCCTCATATACCCAATTGGGCATGGCTTCCTTATTACCACATATGACTCTTACGTTTGAAGAACAAAGCGATATTGTTTACGCAGATGGCATCAGTACACAAGGAACCCCCAATCGTACAAAGGTTTTGCAAAAGTCGTATGCCGGTAGTATCGCTATTGGTGCAGAAGAATTTCTGAAAATGAAGTCAAATACCGAAGGCAGAGAGTTCATCAAGCCTTACAATGTGATTTACATATACAGCAATCATATTGATAAAACAGGCGATGATAAAACGTCCGAAGGAAAATTATTTGAAGCTACTGAAACAGAGTTTGAGTACTTGCTGCGTATTCTCAAACACATCAATAATATGAACGGCTACAATATGATTATTACTGCCGATCATGGATACTTGTATCAACACAATCGGTTGGATGAATCTGAATTCACCGATTTTTCTCCGGCTGGAACGCTTTATAAAACCAGCAGAAGATTTGTGTTAGGTAAGAATTTAGCACCAAATACATCCGTTCAAAAATGGGAAGGAAAGGCTCTGGGCTTTGCGGATGAAACTGAAGCCCAGATTCCAAAATCCATTAATCGAATCCGCATTCAGGGTGCAGGCAGCCGTTTTGTACATGGGGGTGCAAGTTTACAGGAAATCGTTGTTCCGGTATTGGAAATCAACAAAGCTCGTAAAAGTGATATTGAACAAGTTGAGATTGATATTATCAGCGGCACATCCAATATTACCAGCAACACATTTGCAGTTAGTTTTTATCAGAAACAGCCTGTGGCGGATAAAATTCAGCCACGTCAAATAAAGGCAGGTTTTTACACAGGTGCCGGGCAGTTAATATCAGATGTAGGTACACTTTTATTCAACAGCACCGAAAGCGATGCAATGGCAAGAGAAAAGCGACAAAGCTTTCTATTTACTGCCGAGGCTTCTAAACACAATGGGCAGGATGTTTACCTCAAGCTGGAAGAACAAATTGAGGGAACAAGTCAGTTCAAAATATATAAAAGCATCACTTACCGAATGCTCATCGCATTTAGCAGTGAGTTTGATGATTTTTAAAATGATAATAATATGGATGCATTAGATACAAAACTCAATCAGTCCTTTGCAGGAAAAGTAGTTCGCAAGGATTTAACCAAGCAAATCAAAGAAGGAGCTAATGTTCCGGTGTATGTATTGGAATACCTGCTGGGTATGTATTGTGCAACAGATGATGAAGCAACCATAAAGGACGGCATTCTGAAAGTAAAACAGATATTGGCTGATAATTATGTAAGGCCCGATGAATCAGAGAAAATAAAAGCCAAGATTAAGGAGAAGGGCCGCTATAAAATCATTGACAGGGTTACAGCAAAACTGAATGAGAAAACTGACAGATACGAAGGGTTGCTTTCAAACATCAACATCAAAAATGTGATTATTGATGATAGTTATATCCGCAAGTATGAAAAATTATTGGCTGGTGGTATTTGGTCAATTCTCACATTGGAATATTGGTTTGATGAGAACTCAAAGGATTCACCATTCAAGATAGTGGAGCTGAAACCCATTCAGATGCCGGAAACAGATATATCTGATTTCATCAAGCATAGACAGGATTTTACATTGGAAGAATGGATCGATATCATTTGCCGTAGTGTGGGTATGGAACCGGTGAATTTGGATGAGAAAACCAAATGGCACCTGGTGGCCCGGATGATTCCATTTGTTGAAAAGAATTTCAACATCTGCGAGTTAGGTCCAAGAGGTACCGGTAAGTCCTATGTGTATGATGAGATTTCACCTTACTCCATTTTGATTTCAGGTGGACAAACAACTGTTGCCAACTTGTTTTACAACATGAGTACAAGAACGGTTGGTTTAGTTGGCATGTGGGATGTAGTGGCTTTTGATGAAGTAGCGGGCATCAACATGAAGGACAAAGACGGCATTCAGATCATGAAGGGTTTCATGGCCAATGGTTCTTTCAGCAGAGGAAAAGAAAGTGTAAATACAGATGCCTCAATGGTGTTTGTAGGCAACATCAATGGCTCCATCGAAAACCTGGTAAAGACAAGTCACTTGCTTTCGCCATTTCCAAAGGATATGATTGATACGGCTTTCTTCGACCGCTTCCATCATTACCTGCCTGGTTGGGAAATACCTAAAATGCGTCCTGAGTTTTTTACCAATGCTTATGGCTTTATTTCGGACTATTATGCTGAGTGCCTGAGGGAGTTACGAAAGCACAACTTCTCAGATGTCATTAGCCAGTATTTCCGCTTAGGAAAGGACTTGAATCAGCGAGATACAATTGCTGTGAAACGTACCGTAAGTGGTTTGGTAAAGCTGCTTTTCCCAGATGGAAAGTTCACAAAAGAGGATATTCGGAAATGTCTTGAATATGCTTTGATTGGCCGCAGGCGGGTAAAAGAGCAGTTGAAGAAAATAGGTGGCATGGAGTTTTACGATGTGCATTTCAGTTATATCGATTTAGAGGATAACGAAGAGCATTTTGTTTGCGTACCCGAGAGTGGAGGAAAATCATTGATTCCTGAAGGCGATTTGCCAGCAGGAACTGTATATGCTATTGGAAAAAATGCTGATTCTGGCCACAAGGGCTTATTCCGTTTGGATATACAAAGGATGCCGGGTAACGGAAAAATAAGCGATACCGGTTTGGGTGGTGGCACAGCCATCAAAGAAGAATTGAAAGAAGCGGTGAACTATGTTCGTTCAAACCTTAACCGAATTACGCAGACGGCTAAGTTCAGCGATTTTGAGTTTCACCTAAAAGCCACTGACTTAAATGGTATTGGCAATACCAAAGGATTGGAACTTGCTATGTTTTTATCTATTGTATCATCTATTGCTGAAAGACCATTAATTCCGCAATTGGCAATATTGGGTTCAATGAGCATAGGTGGTGCAATCATTGGCTCAGATAATCTTGGGGAGTATCTTCAGGTTTCGGCAGATAGCGGAGCAAAGAAAGTATTGATACCTGCAGTTGATATGGCACAGTTGGCGAAAGTGCCTTCTGACTTAATTTCAAAATTCAGTTTAGTTGTTTACTCAGATCCGGTTGATGCGGCATTTAAGGCGATGGGTCTGGAATAATAAAAATTTAACAATGCAAGAGATTCAACTCAATATTATCCCATTCAAACCGGTAGTAGATAACCAAACTTTTGCTTTCTATGGCGAGAAGCAGAAGGGGTTTGCTCCTATCTATTGGGATAAGTTGTTTTCTATAATTGATTAAACAGTAAGCTGCATTAAGGACAAAATAAATTGATTGAACGAAATGGATAACAACCCCCAACATAGCGACATTATTTTTTACAACACCCCCACCGGTGATGTGAAAATTGAGGTAATTTTTAATGACGAAACCTTTTGGCTTACTCAAAAGCGGATGGCAGAATTGTTTGGAGTGGAAGTTCCTGCTATCAACAAACACCTGAGTAATATTTACGAAACGGGCGAATTAGACGAAAAGGCAACTATTTCCATTTTGGAAACAGTTCAGCAGGAAGGCACCCGGATGGTAAAGCGGAATGTGGAGTTTTACAATCTGGATGCCATAATAGCCGTGGGCTACAGGGTAAACAGCCATCAGGCTACCCAGTTCCGGATTTGGGCTACCAAAACGCTTAGAGAGTTCATAATCAAGGGCTTTGTTCTGGACGATGAAAGGCTTAAACAGGGAAAACGCTTTGGCAAGGACTACTTTGACGAACTCTTGGAACGTATCCGGGAGATACGGGCCAGTGAAAGGCGTTTCTACCTCAAAATAACCGACATATACGAGCAGTGCAGTATCGACTATAACAAGGATGCAGAAATAACCCAAAAATTCTTTAAAACGGTTCAGAACAAGCTGCATTGGGCCATCACAGGCAAAACAGCAGCCGAACTGATTGCAGACCGAGCCAATGCCTCACAGCCCAACATGGGCTTAACCACATGGAAGAATGCCCCTAACGGGAAAATCTTGAAAACCGATATTGGTACAGCCAAAAATTACCTACAGGAAAAGGAAATCAAAGAACTGGAACGAATCGTTACCATGTACCTCGATTTTGCAGAACTGCAAGCCGAAAGACAGATTCCGATGAAAATGGCAGATTGGGTTACCCGTTTGGATGCATTCCTTCAATTCAACGAATACCAGATTTTAAAAGATGCTGGTAAAGTGAGCCATGAGGTAGCCATGAAACTGGCAGAGAAAGAATACGAAAAATTCAGGGTCATTCAGGATAGAAATTTTGAAAGTGACTTTGAAAAAGAAGTAAAAAAGATAACCGATAAACCCAAAAAGAAAAAGAAATAAATGCAGCAGATTCAACTCAATATTATCCCATTCAAGCCGGTAGTAGATAACCTGACTTTTGCTTTCTATGGCGAGAAGCAGAAGGGGTTTGCTCCTATCTATTGGGATAAGTTGTTTGAATCATTCCCCGAAGGCAGAGAAGCCAAACACAAAAACTACTACAGCGATTTTCAACCCGCCAGGCCGGGAGCCATTGAAAAAAACATTGTTTTTACAGAAGCCATTGGCTTTTCCATTCATTACTTCCGCTACATCATCCTGCACTACTTCAAAACCATTGATGGGGCTATTGTATTCCCCAACTTTACAGAAGATGTGGAAGTGTGGCAGGAAGATAACGATGTACAAAACGATCAATACAGGCAGTACAACAAATTCACCATCAAGGTGCAGTATAAGCAGGTTTCCGAAGGCTACGAAATCGCACTGGCCTTTGATGGCACTTCCAAAGTGCTGAAACAAAGTATTGCCGATATTCCAGATTTTGATACGGATAAGTACAACCTCATCAATTGTAACGGCACCATTTATCGCTACGATAAAATGCCCGATGACCTGAAGCAGCAAATGGAAACCCTGTTTCCGGTACTGAGCAATCCGCTAAAAAAGGAGTTCAACATAGAGCCTGATGAAATCGTCATTGAAAACCGCTACAAACCCTACCTGAAGCAATTAGATTGGTTTTACAAAAGCTACCTCAATACAGCAGCCTTCAAAAAATTCATCAACATTTCGGAGGATGGCTTTTACAAAGTGCCGGCCAACAAAGTGTACCGCACCTCTGAAATTCCAACGAATTGCAGTTTTTAGAGAATACCCATATCAACCCGGGCTTGGGCATCATCCTGCACAAACCTTTACGGGCTTTCACAAAGAACCATGTAAAGCTGTTCTTCATTTACCACAAAGATCATGGAGAGTTCATCAAAGAAACCTTTTACGAATACATCACCAACGGCTGGCACAAAGAGGTGAACAATGAGATGAAACACACCAAGAACCTGCAAAAGTTCATCAACCAGCCCCTGAGTATTGCCAGAGACAAACGGATTGTATTTGAAAACACCGACACCATTTTTGAAGAAGTATCTGCCCAGTTCAAAAACTTTGTAGCGGCACCCAATACCACCTACGTAGCCATCTACATTACCCCTATCTGGATATTCCGGAGCAAACTGAGCCACTAATTCCGGATTAAACTGAGCCACTAATTCTAGATATTCCGGGCATGTTGACCCACTATTCCGGGCATGTTGACCCACCTGAATGGTTTTGTTAGTAAGAGCAAGAACTTTAGTAAGAATTGAAGTTACGGTTAATCATTTATAGATATTCCGGCGAAAGTGAGCCAGTGTTCCGGCAAAGAGAGCCAGTGTGATTTTTGCTATTGATTGGTTGTAAATTTAGTTGTTTTTCTGTTTTCTCATGGACGCGCCGTCTAGTTTTATTCGATGTGCTTTTGCTGTCAGTCTGTCACATATTGCATCTGCTATTGTGGGTTCGTTTAGGTAATCGTACCAGTTCGATATCGGTAGTTGTGCTGTTACGATGGTGGCTCCCATTCCATACCTGTCTTCCAGTATCTGGAGCAAGGCTAATTTTACATCATGTGGTAGCGGCTGCAAGCCGAAGTCGTCAATTATCAGCAGGGGTACTTTCGCGATCTGGTTGAGCCATTTTATATAAGTACCGTCCAGTCGTGCCAATGCGAGTTGTTCTATAAACCGGTTCATGGAGTAGTAAAGTGTCCGGTAGCCTTTTATACAGGCGTGGCGGCCTAATGCACATGCCAGGTAGGATTTCCCACATCCTGTCGCTCCTGTAATCAATATGTTTTCTGCCTGGTCAATATAGCTACCATCTGCAAGCAGCATAAGCTGTTCGGATGTAATGCCCCTTCCCGGAGTACAGATTACCTGCTCCAGGTGCGTGCTGTACCGGAGCTTTGCCAGTCTTAAATATAGCTGGGTACGTTGCCGGGTACGCTCGGAAGCTTCTGCCTCTGCGAGCATAGCTATTAAGGCGTGTGCCTGTGGCTGCTGGTGCGAGGCCATATCCAGTATGCCTTCGTAGCGGTTGGCCATTCCTTGCAGCTTCAGTTGCTTTAACTGAGTTAATGTTTGATTTGTGTCCATTGCTCTTGATTGTTTTATGCTTTTAAAAATGATTAATGTTATTGATAAGCCTCTCGTCCACGTATGTTGTCGTGTTCCGGCATCTGGAAAAGTGTGGTTTGGGATGTTCCGGGATCTTTATCGAGATTGTTTTTAAGTATATTGGCTATTATTTTATAAACATAGGATCCGGAAGGCAGGGCCCTTGTGCAGGCAGCTTCCAGCCGCGCAGCGCTATAGTCCTTGGCAAGCCTCATCAAGCCTTTACAGGCATTAAAGGTCTGTTCTGTAAAGCATCTGGACTTTAACATACCTGCTATATAAGCTTGGGTGCTTGGCCCGATGGTCGCGGCTTGCCGCAAGAAGTAGTCCCCATCCCAACCCTGTCTTTGCTCCATGTAATGAAGATGGTTTTGCGGCATATGCTCTTTGTTGGTAGTATAGGCATGTTGCTTTGTACTACGCCTGTGCAGGGCAATACGTTCATGGTTCAGGTAGATTTCTACATGTTCCGTGTCATAGATAGCAGTCACCTGCTTGCCTATGTATTGACAGGGAACGCTGTAATAGTTCCAGTCTTCACCCAGGGTAATATGATAGTTCTTTTGGACTTTAGCTGAGGCACTATGCCTGATTTCGAAGTCATTGACAGGAAGTGGATTTAAATGGGCTTGTTCTTCCTCTTTAAACTGCATGCTGCGGCTATAGGTCTTCCCCTGGAAGCGTTGTTCGTTATGCAGTTCCAACCGCTGTGCCAGTGCTTCATTTAATGCTTCAAGGCTAAAGAATTCATTGTCCCGCAAGGGCGCATATAGCCTGTTGTATACGATCTTTACATGGTTTTCTACAGGAGCTTTATCTTTCGGCTTATAAGGGCGGCTAGCCACCAGAGAAATATTATAGTGCAACGACCATTGTTGGATCAGGTCAGTAAAGGTGGGCTCGTAGCGGTTGCTTTTAACTACTACCTGCTTCATATTGTCCGTTTTGAGTGCAAGAGGTGCTCCTTTAAAATAATGCAGGGCCCTGTTGAGCGCTGCAACTAAAAATGGCAATGTTGCATTGGGCAGGGCTTCAGCATAAGTGTAGTTACTGTAAGGCAATACGCAAACAAGTACAGGGCAGGCTATCTGTTCTCCGTCTCTTTGTTGATATAGTAGATAGGATCACCCGCAAAATCGACCATCATGGTCTCGCCTGGCTTATAATGGTTAACAAAGGATGGAGCAACGATCGAACTCTGTTCCTTTAAGTGAAAGCAAAACTGCGAATAACGGTATCCGTCAGGGTTTTGGCTGAGGTATTCCCTCCAGAGCAGATGTCGGGTAACACCTGTACGCTTAAGTTCAGAGAGAAAATAAGGCACCAGTTTACAGAAACAGCTATGCCCTTTATCATCAGCAATGGCTACCGCGTTGGACGGGTAAAGTAACGAAGCCAGGGCTGCATTGTCCATGGCCTGAAGGGCTGCAACAGGCATTTGTGTAGCCTGGATCTGCTGTAAGTAATGGCTAACGGTATTGCGGGATAACTTAAGCTCCCGGGCAATAGCACGGCCTGTAAAAGAGCGGCCTGCCAGCTGCAGAATTGTTCTTAACGTTTGCATTGATTAAGTTTATTGACCATCTTTGTTCTTTTAGAAACATAAGACTGGCTCATTTTTTAACTTCAATAGCAAAATCTACTGGCTCTCTTTGCCGGAATACACAGCTTCCGGTGGCTCGGTTTACCGGAATATCCAAATACCAGAGTGGCTCTCTTTGCCGGAATACACAGCTTCCGGTGGCTCAGTTTACCGGAATATCCAAATACCAGAGTGGCTCTCTTTGCCGGAATACTCAGCTTCCGGTGGCTCTGTTTACCGGAATGTCCAAATACTACGGTGGCTCTCTTTGCCGGAATACTCAGCTTCCGGTGGCTCTGTTTACCGGAATATCCAAATACCACGGTGGCTCTCTTTGCCGGAATACACTTAATCAAAACCCCAACGAGTGGTCCAGTATGCCGGAATGACAGGAATAGAGAATGCCGCTATTTGCCGGAATACTACCCGAAACGCCCGATATCAGTTAATGGCTCACTTTCCCGGAATTTTGGCTCAGTTTGCTCCGGAATATCCAGTGTGCCAACGCATACAGCACATTGCTATCTTCATTCCGTCCCGAAAAAATCGGGGCTCAATTGCGGTAGCAAAGAACTGTGCCCCCTACACACCAAACAAAAAGACGCTACACTCCAATCTCCTGCACCGTTTCGCTTATGCCAGTATTATTTGCACAAGTCGCCGGTACAAGTAAACGCCCTTCCAAAAAAGCCAGAAGTTAAAGAAGCGAAAACAGCTGATAGCCGTACGGATATGGATATTCAAAAAACCAATCCGGCATACTGCTCTTTGTAAAAAAATGAAAAAGAAAGGATCGGCACCTCCGGAACCTTGCCAAATCCTTTTATTAACATAGGTGAACGTATCGCTCCGGCGACCGTCACTACTTTTGCAAACATTGTAAGTCATAAAATTCCATGAACAGAATACAAAAAAACACCGCCAGGCATATGCCCTTGAAAAAAATCCAGACAAGTGTACCTGTTAGACTGGCAACATTATGGGCCAGCCTGATGATGTTGTCCATTTATGTCGACTATTTTCACCTGTACATGCCGGGATCGCTACAGAGCATGCTTGCAGGCAAAGTCTACGTATTCGATATATCCTATACCTTCTTAATGGTGGCGATGTCACTGGTCGCTGTTGCTGCAGTAATGATGTTTCTTGCTGTGACATTGCCTCCTGCTGCAAATCGCTGGACCAATATCATTGTCGCATCCTTCTATATTCCCTATATGTTGTTTAACCTGGTTGGCGAGGCCTGGCCGCATATGTACCTGGCGGCGGCAGTAGAAGTAACATTACTATGCTGCATTATACGATACGCCTGGCGTTGGCCTCGCGCCAATACTGGCACATAAACTATGAAATTAATAATACAGGTGCCTGCCACTATGCAATACCTTGCCCGGAGAAAAGGATTCGTGCTCTTTTATTGAATTGTGCCTGGCCTCAGTAGTACACCAATAATGATTGACAAATATATGAGCGCAGCAATTTTATTCATTGTCCCGGCACAATATACACCTGCACTAACGAGTTTGTTACGAACACTCTAAAACAGGACAAAACATATCAGACGCTATGGATAATATTGAAATTGTTCAGAAGTTATATGAACACTTTGCACAAAAAGACGATGCAGGCATCCGGCAGATTTTGGATAAAAACATTATCTGGAACCAAATGAAAGGCTTCCCCGGAGGTGGGCAATTTACGGGAATTGCTACGGTTATGGCAAAAGTGTTTGGCGGCTTTCGAAAAGACTGGGATAACTGGACGGCTACAATAACCCGCTACATCGACATTGGCGACGGAGTAATTGCTATTGGCTATTACGAAGGCGTATACAGCGATACGGGAAAATATATGAAAGCCGACTTTGCCTGCGAGTACAAAATACAGCTTGAAAAAATAGTTGCGTTTCAACAATACACCGATACGTTTATTATCGCCCGCGCAATGGGGCTAACAACCGGATAAAGCGTTGTTCAAAGGCATGCCTACAGGATTTTTTTTTCGTGGCCATTAATTTAAAATGAAAAAAAGCCGCAAATGACGGCAAGCCTGTTCTTAGAATCTAAAAATTGATATTTATAAAAACGAATTGAATATAGAACCAAATATCTGTATCAATTCTAAACTCCTGCATATAGATCGGTTGCAAAAAAACAAGAAACCTTGCACCAGCTTTTGCGTGAGGGATGCAACAGGCGGCGACCGAAGGAGCCGGTGCGCGCGCTGCAGGCGCGCGTACGAAACCCTGTAGCAGCCCGACCCCGGCCCTTGGTGCGAGAGCATTATCCCGCCAGCTATGGAAATATCAATAACTTCGAGGCAGCTAATAAGCTTGGAATATAGCCGGGGGCACGCCCCAACAAAATAAAAAATAAGAATTGAAAATAATCAGCACGGAATTGTAAAGAAGCAGATACAATGCCGCGAAAATAGTATTGGTGAGAAGCGAGCAGACAAGCCAACGGAGGGTACTGGGTGTAAACAAAAAAATAAAACAATAGCATCGCCTTTGGTTGCGCATATAAGGCAACTGAACCCAAAAAGCAGAACAACAGAGCAGTGCACCTTATATTTAGCTCATACCTTGCTGTACCGAACGCAAAAAATCTTCGATAGCCTCGGCCATCTGAAACATCACCAAACCTTCGTCAACGAGCATACGTCCACCTATGGGCTCGATCAACGCCTCTATTTCCGGACGGTACGCTTCGTAACCCGCCATTACCAAAACAAAGGGGTGGTGACCAAATTGGCTGAAGGTGGGACTTTGAATCATACGCTGAATATGTTTTAACACATACTCCATATCATCGCCCAACTCGACACCAACATGCAGCATGTATTTAGAATATGCATCCATAATCAAAAAGGCGTGCACAGTTCCATCTTTCAGTGTTTTTAACGGAATGGAGGTGAAACAGACCATTGCTCCTGGCTCCGTTGCCGTTGGAAAATGCTGTATATGCTTTGTCCTCTTCATGCTAAATATAATTTACCCCTAATTCCAGCCGTCTATCCATCACCTTTTTCGGCATACTAAAGAGAGGTTGCTGATAAGACGGCGTGTTACAGCTGCGAAAATAAACATGCGACCATGTTTTACAAAATTGTTGCCGTTTCGAACGCAATGAAACTGCATTCCCTAAAATCGGGCAGAAGGAGCTTGTACGCATCATGCCCAACTAAGAACGTAGAATAATACCATCGATATGCCTTTAGTTTCGCTGTACCGAAAGACAGGCCATTGGCAATCTTGTAAAGGTATTAAAGTATTAAGTGAGGACGAAAGATGGTGAACTGGCCATCACACCCGATCACCGAACCAGTATAAGGTCGCCCTTTTTACTGTATGATATACCATTTCGATCGCGGTAGCGGATTAAAAACATATAGACACCGCTGTCGGCATAGGAGCCCTTGTAGCGCCCATCCCATCCCTTGTGTGTTTCGGTACCCATGTACACACGTTCACCCCAGCGATTGAAAATCTGCATTTGAAATTCCTCCAAACCGTTACAATGTTCCAGGAAAAATTTTGGCAGAAAAAAATCATTTAGACCATCTCCATTCGGGGAAAAAGCATTGGGAAAAAAGAAATCGCAACCACAGGGCTTCAGCGAGACGCGCATAGTATCGTAGCAGGTACAAAAACCATCCTTTATTTCAACTGTATAGGTTCCCGTATCGTTGAATGTAACTTCATTTCCCGAACTACCATTGCTCCATAGTACGGATGCCGTGTTGGGTAGAGATAGCTGAACGGATACAGCAACGGGGTCGCCCATACAAGCAGCTACGTCGGTAAGGTACTGCGGGCAATCGGGCGTATAGACCCTGAAGGTATCAACAGCTGCACAGCCGGCTGCTGCATATACCCAGTAGACGCCCGGCTTAGAAATTTGGATGGCCGCGGTAGTGTCGCCTGTATTCCATGGGTAGGGCCCTCCACCGGATGAGACCGCGTGAAAAACATGACATGTAACAGTATCGAAAGTACGCAGAACGGGCTGGCCACTGACAGTAGCATTAACAACAGTGTTGGGCATGCCGGCACCACATACCGATCCGGGCGTTAAGCTGATGGCCGACGGGATGAATCCGCAAGCTGTTCCACTGGCGTTGGGATTTGGAATACAGGCCAGTGAACCCGCCAATATTTTCGCTATGTACAGCTTTCCGTCGGGGGCAGTCTGCATATCCCAAGTGGTATAAGGCGGGTCGAAGGATGCCTGCACGATGCCGGTTCTTGAATTCAATATTGCAGCAGGGCTTTGGAAGCTAAGGTCATACTGGTAAATACTATCGAATAACAAGTAAAGCTTGGAATCATCGGGAGAAAAGCTACAGGCATAGGGTGAGAATACGGACCCATTAGTAAAAGAGAGTGGATTAGAGATAATACCGGAAGCCTGATCAAAATCGAATAAGGTGAACTCTGCCGCACTAAACTGTGCAGCAATAATGCGGGTACCGTTGTGTGCAGCCTTCATGGTACCTATATCATAGCCGCCGGGAGCAGCTGCAAGAGAAGACACTACCGGTGCTGCATTCACCCCTGCCGAGGTAATCTCGTACGCACGCAACTGATCATTGGATTTAGGCACTACGAGTAACCATAGATTATCGCAGGTACCAGCCACTGCTGTCATTTTTTCGCCCAGGCCGGCATCGAGCTGGATCCGCTTCTGCGTGGACACTACGGCACCTAATCCGCCATCCAGATTCATATCTACGAGGCTGTAGAACAGGCGACCCAATGGCAAATTATCCGTAAATCCTTCCAAGGCAAAAATATAATACTCATGGTTACTACCAGGCTTAGGGACTATGACATTACCCTGAGTACAGGAGCCCTCGGAACTGCCAAAGCCGAGTATGTCACCGCCGTTGAGCATAGGCTGATGCAGGCGATTATAAACGGTATCACCGCCCACATACAGGAGCAACTGTCCACTTGCATCGCTAATAGATGCGCAGCCTTCAAACGAATTGGAAGAGGTACTTATGGCTGTAGGTGGGCTGGTGTTGAAATTGACACCACAGCCCCAACCGAAAGCCCATACTCTATTGGTAGCCTGGGCACCTGCGCCGTGAACACAAAGCAGGAAGAGTAGTAAAAGCGGATATCGCATAGTGAGCAGGTTGTATATGAAAAGACAAAACCCTGTTGAACAGCGTTGGCGATAGTAACGATTTTTTACTATACATTCCTAAAACAAAAGATTGTTGAAAAACTTTCGCCTTCCGCATTGAAAGCACCTTTCAGATGCTGAACTGTGTATGAACGGAGGGAAACACACGACATTATCTATAAATCCGAATGTAATTGCATTGCCGAACCCGGGCGGGATAAAATGTGTGGCCAAGTTCGAATGCACAAGCCCGCTACAGTCAATTAGCGTATCAGCGTGGACGGGCCAATTTGAATCGGTCTCAGAAAAATGAGCGGACAGCGCGGACAGCATATAGGTCTTCAGCAGGCTGCTGGCAGGCAAGGAAGGGGCCGGCATCTAGTTTTCAAACTGCAAACTGAAGAACCCCAAAGACGCAATCACGGTGTTGGAAAATTTTTATATTGCTAAAAATTTTTCCATGAACCCTCAAAAAGCTATTAAGCAAATCCAATCAAAATTCAGTGGCGTCGGTTCTACTGAGCAAATTCCGCTAATGAACGGAAAATCTTATTTCAAAGCCACACTCAAACATGACGGCGTAGAAGTGGACAATCTGGGAACTCAAAAGTTTCTACCATGGAAAGTATTCGAAGAAACTGTACGATTGCTTAGTACTGCACCGGATGGGAAGCGACGCCAAAAGGGCAACAGTCACAATGGGAAGCTAGGGGACAAACTGCTTCCTTTGGACTCCATTGAAGGCCATATTGCGGCTAAAGTCTACGGCAAACCCGAAGGCAAGTCTGTTTTCCGGAGAATCAGTCCCGTTGCGGCATTGCTATCCTGGGCCTCCATCTGCGACAACGGCCGGGGCTATCTGAGTTTGCGGCCTTAGTGAACCGGCTATACAACAGCGTAGCGTTTGATGCATAACATCGCCTCCTTCGCTGTTGTATATTCCGACAGACCCACGGCCTGTGCCTTTCCTGGTTGATTTCCCGGTTAAATGACACCCTGTATCAACACGGTGCCTCAGGCATTGTACTGCAACAGCAAATACTCAAGCTGAGCTGCTATATTGGTTTCGGTAATACCACCATGATAGCAAAAAATTATTTCAGGTTGCAGCGCTGCTATCCTGCGTACAGACCTCAAAGCCTCTGGCAAATCGAGGGTAAATTGTGGATTAGCAATATTCAATTTACCGTCTTCCAGCACGAGTGCATCGCAGGCGATTAGTGTACGGCTCTTTTCTTCAAAAAAGGATACATGCCCCTGGGTATGCCCGGGCGTGGCTATGACACGAAGATCCGGCAACAGGTAGTCGCCATCCTTCAAGGTGCGACTGACCGGAAAACGGCGGATTTGAGACAGCGCTTCTATAAACTGCAATCCGAATTCACGCTCCGCTGTGGGCATTGATGGAAGTTTGGCACGGGCCTGCAGCAATCGTTCGGAGGCTACCAGACCTGCCACAGATGGAGCTTCCGTTTCACTGCATACGACAGGTAGATCAGCCCGCAAATTTTTCAGGGAAGCAAGCCCTCCGAGATGGTCAATATCATCGTGTGATATAACGACCGCTGTTAACTGTTGTATTGTTACTCCCAGTCTACTTAGCTCAGCGCACAACTGATCAAAGTTGGCAGCGTATCCGCAGTCAACCAGATAGGCTGCAGTATTGGTACGCAGCAATACCGGATGTATCAACTGTGGCTGGTAAGGGTTAGATAAATGCAGCAGTTCAATTGTCATAAGCTGGTAAAACAAAAGGTTGCCCAAAAATAAGGACAACCTTTTGAAGGCACTATTGAGATGCTTCCACATTTGTATAAATGTAGATAGTAACTATAAAGAGTACCGACTTTCGGGAATTAAAGAACGGTGTGGTAAAGCCAATAGGTACCATCCCAAACTATGTTAAAATGTTTGGTAAGTCCATTTTGGTTGGCAAAAGACAATCCAGCGTTATACACCGTATCGTTCAGAACATCATACAACTGTTTTCCGTTCAGTGAAAGTTGCGCAGAGGAATTTCTACTGAGAAATGTCAAACTTTGCCCCACTGTCGGGCTCGCAGGCAAAGTCACGGTGAAGGATCCCGTCACCAAATATTTCCCTGTTTTATGCCCGATGGATGAATTAGCAGTTATTGCTGTGTAGGCATCGGGCGATATCCATTCCAGAATATGTTCCAAGCCATCGTAACCGCTTAATGTGATTGTGTCTTTTATCCTGAGTATGTCGCCAATCTGGCCGGGTACTGCGGGAAAAACGTAATTGCTGTTAACTTGTACAGCCTGAGCCCGAATTTCTACATATTGGCTGCCCGAACCACTTGGTTCCTGAAAACGGATGGACCTCGCTTGATTGTCGGAATTTGTCAATGCTATGCGTGAATTGGAAGTTATGAGAAAGGTACCTCCAAAGGTCTGGTTTGCGGTCCAGGTATTCGAATTACTGAGATTAATTCCTAAGGGAGAGCCCGCTGTTCCGGAGCCAGTCAAGGTCGAATTTCTGTTAACATTGCCTGTGTTGGCCGGGGCTGACCATGTGACATTAGCACCGTCATAAGTAATAACCTGACCTGAAGTAGCCCCTGAAGCACTCAACTTACGGGGAGTAATAGCACCATCCTGAACGTGAACAGTCCCAACGGCATTGGTCAGTAATTTCAGCGAACTAACGGCAGAGTCAGACAGCTTACTTGTGGTCACAGTACCATTTGCCACTTTGGACGTGGTAATAGCATTGGTCATTATGTCGCTGTTCTGAATACTATTGGTAAGATTCAGCTTTGAGTAGGCTATGGCTGCACTGCTATTGACGTGTGCATTCGTAATGGAATTGGGCTGAACCGTGGCGACATCAAGTACTCCTGGCGCAAATTTGTTGGCGGTAAGCGAACTATCGGCAATCTTTTGACTGGTAATGGCATCGTTAGCCAGCTTATCGGCAGTAATAGCATTGTCGGCCACTTTGTCGGAGGTAACCGCGCCGTCAGCCAGTTTTGAATTTATCACGGCGCCATTTCTGATTTTAGCGGCAACTACCGAATTATCGGCCAAATCCCAACTTTGAATTTTGCCCATCAGGTTCAATTTATGATACGCTATGGCAGAGCTGTCTGCGATATCTACATTCTGAATAGTGTTATTGGCAATTTTCTCAGTGGTAATAGCATTATCGGCCACTTTATCGGAGGTAACCGCGCCGTCAGCCAGTTTTGAATTTATAACGGCACCATTCCTGATTTTAGAGCCAACTACCGAACTATCGGCCAAATCCCAACTTTGAATTTTGCCCATCAGGTTCAATTTATGATACGCTATAGCAGCGCTGTCTGCAATATCGACATTCTGAATAGTGTTATTGGCGATTTTCTCAGTGGTAATAGCATTGCCGGCCACTTTATCTGAGGTAACTGCGTCACTAGCCAGTTTTGAATTTATCACGGCGCCATTCCTGATTTTAGCGGCAACTACCGAACTATCGGCCAAATCCCAACTTTGAATTTTGCCCATCAGGTTCAATTTATGATACGCTATAGCAGCGCTGTCTGCAATATCGACATTCTGAATAGTGTTATTGGCAATTTTTGGACTGGTTACAGCATTATCGGCAATAGTGGGGTTAGGGAAGGTGCCTGTAAGGTCGCCGCCGGCCTGATCCAGTGTGGAGAGTCGAATCCATACCGGACTGGCTGAAGTGCCACTGTTGTAATAAAATCCCTCCGGACTGTTGGTCTGGTACACCAGCAGACCTTTGGCGGGCTGTGCCACCAGGCTGGTATTGGCAACTCTTGGAATAAGTAATCCTTTATTGGTAGATTCGATTTGCATTTGCGCACTTGGGTCAGGGTTAGCAATACCGACCCCTACCTGGGCAATGGCTAAACCAGGTAACAAACTCAATCCTGCGAAGCCGATGAAATGCTTAATTGATAGCATAAAACTATTTGGTTGGTTTAATTTTTTTTGGTTGAAAGATGAATATGGAGACTTGGTTCAGTTTATTTTTTGACAATCCTGGATCGATGAACAGAACCATCTGAAAATTCGATGGTCAGCAGGTAAGTTCCCTGCGTTTGCCGGCTAAAATCGATTTCAGACAAGGCTGCTTCTGAGCTACGGAAAACCTCTTTTCCGGAAAGGTCGCAAATACGCACCGAGCGCAGATTGCCGTGGTCTCCGGCGTCGATATAAAGCCTGTCACCTACCGGGTTGGGATAAATTTGTACCGGCTTACCAGCGTGGCCAAAATCAAGCTGTTGTACGATGCTGTAATTAAATTTACCATCGAGATCCACTTGCCTTAGCCTGTAGAAGTTGGTGCCTTTTTGCGGTTGCTGATCATAAAAATGATAATCAATCGCCTCCACGCTATTACCCTGAGGCGCTTTGCTGGCAAGAAATCCCAGTTCTATAAATTGCCGGCCGTCCCTGCTGCGCTCCACTACAAAACCGGCATTGTGTTGTTCCTGTGCAGTAGTCCAGCCGAGCCTTGCCTGACTGCCTTCTGCCTGCACGCTAAAATGTTGCCATTGCACAGGAAGTACTGAACCTGCCTGAATGGTATAGTTTACCATAGGACTTTGTACACCAGCAGCGTCCGTAACCGCGTAGGTGAAAGCAACAGTACCGTTGGGCAGGTCGTTGAAAACAACCTGCAACAAGGATGGATCATAGTTCTGAATAACGGTACCTGTCACCAAAATTTGTCCATCATAATATAATTCAGCACAACAGTCAGGTTGCGTACCAAATACAAAACGACTGCTTCCGGCCCCGAATGCGCCATCTTCCGGGTCAGCACCCGAAAGGGGTTCGGTCTCAAGGGAAAGAGGGACGTTGAGTACAATCGAATTGAACATTACATATTTCTCATCTGCTGTTGGTGCACGATTGAGTCCGAAGTTTACGTTCTGCAGGCCCATGTCGCTGTTACCTGAAAATACCTGCAATTGCCCGTCCACCGAACCGTCGTTGCCGGCTCCGGCGCCGTGGTACTCGCCACTAAACAACCAACCCTGTGGCAATACCGGAGCGTTGGCGGGCTGACCTGTTACACCTTGTAGCGTACTGATATACACCCTTACATAGGAAGCGGGAGGCAGGGTGGAAAAGTAATAACTGCCATTGGCCTGCACGGCGGTTGTGGCAATGATATTGTTGGAGTTCTGCTCTACCAAATGAGCATATAGTTGCTGGCCCGAGGTTAGCGACAACGGTGTGCCGTTAACGGTATAATCGACCAGACCATTGGCATCGTTCCATACATTTCCGGCCAATGAAATCGAATTAAATACCATGGTTACCGCGGCAGGACTCGGATCGGCAAAACCAGCGTTGTCGAGTACCGAGTAGGTAAAATTGACTACGACCTGACTATCTGCCGGATCGACCTCCAAAAGAGCAGGATCGTACTGCGTTATGGTATCGCCTGCAGCAAGTGGCAGCTGGTTGTAGTACAGCGTGCCATTTGCCGGCAGACTGGTGATAACGAAATTATCGCCAGTGCCTTTCGCTCCGTCTTCCGGATCGTAGCCCTGTAAGTTGGTTACAGCTACGCGGGCCGCTCCCCCGGGATTGAGGTGAAAATGTACCGGTAGATTGGTGGCTTCCGGTAATTGCTGTATTCCAAAATGGATATCACTCTTATCTTCATTTACTGTTCCAATGTCGACTTGACCATCGGCCAGCCCATCATTGCCAGCCCCTGCACCCATCTGTTCGCCCGTATAAACCCAACCGGCGGGTAATAATTGAAGTGGCGGCAAATTGCTGAATATACTTGCAGTCGTCAACATCAGGCGGTAATCGCCCGCATTCATATCACTAAGACTGAAATTACCCGTACCATCTACAGGCGCTTCTGCCACCACTATATTCTCTGAATTGCGCACCAGTACGGCACGTAGACCGGGAGCTGTTGTACCGGGCCCGTCGATCGTATTGTAGGGGCTCCCCAGCAACCCGTTAGCATCATGATGAACATTGCCGCTGATGGTATACGATTGGAAAGGAACATAAATGCTGGCCGTATTACCCCGGGTTCCGGCTTCATCGATAGCATAAAAAGGAATTTCTACAGTTACTCCACCATCAATAGGATCAATACTAATATCGGCCTGCGGCTGTCCGGTGATGGGGTTGGCCGGAATAGTAATTCCCGTTGGCGGCACAGGTGTTGCATAGTTGTATAGGACGCCATTAACCGTGATACTATACGCATTGGATGGCATAGAGGGGATAACGATGTACGGAACACCTCCGGGCAGATCGTCGCTGACCAGGAAAGCCGTAGCCGGTACCGGTACAGAATGCAGGACACCCGGATTGGGTTGTGCGGCCAATACGGTATCAGTCGCTACGGGAGCCTGTTGCACTCCAAAACGCGCGAGCCCTATATCGGCTGTAACATTACCCAACCACAGTACGCCATCGGCTGTACCGTCGCTGCCCGAACCCGCGCCCATAAATTCTCCTGTGAAGGCCCAGCCAGCAGGAGCCGAAGCGGCCGGGGGCGTATTGCCGAGTACGGGCTGCGTAGTAAGAATCAACTTATAATACCCACTCCAAACTTTGGAAAAGGAGAATGTGCCGTCGGTGGCCACCGTTATATGCTCAACCACCGTATCGGCCTGTGTATCAACAAGCACCACCCTCAGGCCTCCGGCATTGGTACCGGGGCCGTCTATGGTATTGGCAGGCGTGCCGTTCAGGCCATTCAAATCGTAAACCACACGACCACTAATTGAAAACGCACCTGTCGCTGACACCCGGGCCACCGCGGTATTATTAAATACTGCCTCAACAAAACGCAGAGATGTATCCACTGTGCCGTTTTGCGATACCAGCATACTACCGGAAGTTGTTGGATCATGAATCAGTTGTAAAGATGCAGCGTCGTGACCATTAAGCTCGTCGTTGCGATAATAAAAACCTACAGTACCCGTTACCGTCAAAGGCTGCGATAACGAGTAAACGCGGCTTATAGAACTGCCACCCTGCCCCACCGGTACCGGTACATTGGACCTGAATACTGAAAGGCCTCCAATGGTAGTTGGCACCGAAGGCGTAATAAGCAAACTATCGACGGAAAAAACTGTACCAGGCGACATCGTCATACCATCGGGGCCTATGTATAACTGAGCCCCGGCCCAACCGGGCAACAGTAAAAACAGGGAGGTATATATGCGTTTCATATGTTGAATTTTGAAGTTTGGTCGTAGCTGATTTGCACCAGCTATTTAAAGCGCAGAGTGTATCCAATAGTTACCGTTAAATACAAGCACGAAATGCTGGGAAAGCCCCCCAACGTTTTTAAGGTTTTGAGCGCCTGTTAAACGGGAAGAGTTAGTTGCAAGGCCTTCCGACGCGCCATTCAGAATGTTTGGCCCGGAAATGATGGCATCCTGCAAATCGGCTCCCTGAATCTTGCTGGCTGATTCAACCTGTAGCTGCGCACTTTGGTCCGGGCTAACAATACCCACGCCTACCTGCGCTATTGCAAATGCAGGCAGAAAAGAGAGGCAAATTGAAGTAAGACAATGTTTTATGTACATAAATTACGTTTTATTGGCGTTATGACCCGGCACCCTAAGGCCATAAAACGGGCGAAATTAGGTGTTAATAAAAATAAAATGCAACTTATGTTTTAACATATGAAAATAAACCAATGTTTTCATGCGTGGTACATGCGTATGCATAATTCCTGCTTCGTGCTCATGACCGTTCTACAGGCACCGAACATAAATATTTCCTTGTATATTCGTAATATACTAAATAAGAAGTCAGAATAGTAAGTAGATGGAATGGACCCGTATGCGTACAGCGACGATCTTGGATAGAATTTTATATGAAAACTAAAAACAGTTAGGCTCATATTGTGATCACATTATGAGCTAAATTATACTAAATTTGACCGAAGAATTTAGCAGCAATTCGGCCCAGACAGCCTGACCAAAGAAGATACATAAAAACTGAAACGCTTAAATTTATAATGCATACTTTTTCCCAGACGCGCGTAAGGGGAAGGTTTTTCGTTCGGGTTTCTATTACCACCAGGTTGTCAATTGCCCTGATCGCAAAGTTGGAAAGTGTTTTAACGGCAATAAACCTATGATTAAGGGGGAAGGGCCAGCCGCAAGAAACCTTAATATCGGGGAACCATCCATCCGACGCTCCCTGGTGACTATTCTGCAGCGTCAAAGGTTGCTACCACCAACTGCAACTGCATATTTGGAGGAAGGACGGGCAGCCACATCTCCCGGGCTATTTCAGTAAGTCGCGCTATGTCGAAGTAATTATCTGAAGGACTGGCCTTTTGAGTAACAGAGACCAAAAAAAATTGAGGTGTAGATTGCAGGATTTCAAAATAGATACGGCTATATCGGCGATGCAGGCGAGCTCCGAGCAGCAGTTTTTTCAGGGCCTTCTGATCAGTAGAGATACCAGCAAGCTTTTCCCAACCATTTATAACATCGTTCATCAGGGCAGAATTAATGTTCAGTTCAATTACAGATACTTAATAGTGCCGGTATCGAGATGATAAATGGCTATCTGCTTATTGCGTCTCCCCAACTCAGTTGCGGTTTCTTCGTCTTCTACAATATAACAGGCATCCCAATAAAATAGATCCTCTTCGAGCCAACCGCCCATGGTGCCCGTAGTAGTGTCCGCAACTTGTATGACTTTAAGTAGCCCTTCATCCCCAAAACTATTTTGGGTCGCCAACATACCCACCACCCAACCATGCTTCACAAATTCGAGACTGGCGGAGTAAATAGTAAAGCCTTCAGGATTAGCCTCCGCAATGTCTTTAATAAGCATCATACGCTTGCGCACATGTTCGGGAATACGTTCCGACGACTTTTGGCAGGAGCCAAAAAAGAATCCCAGAAACAAAAGACAATACAGTAAAAATCGCTTCATAATCCTGTTTTGCCCGCTAATATACATATTAACGGCATGCACAGCAGCCCTTAGCTATAACGAAGAAAACAAAGAAATGAATTTGGGAATGGATGCGTGATATTGTTTTATGGAGCACAAAAGCATTAAGTAGCTAATTGCTGACGATACCAGACAGCTAATACTTCTACAATCAAAAAGCAGCAGATAACGCATATACGCCACAAGCAAACAGCGGAAGCTGATTACCCTTAGAAATACGGGCTGCTCTTTCTACACCTGCTAAACTTAACAGTTCATTTTACGATTATTTACATTTTACAAATATTTGTTGCCTACATTTACAGACTGTTCCTTCAAGCAGATCAAAATCTCTACCATTATTATAAAGCGAATAGTAGCTTTTAAATTTTACAAGTAAAGCGGGGTTACAACTGTGTACATACAAACATATGCCCTCAGCATTGTTTATTTACATTAAAGCGTATGAATATATCCATTCAGAAAAGACAACTTCACGAAAGCCTGGAATTGATGTTGCAGAAATGTTACTGGTGTGAACGGGCTACAGGAACATTACTACAGAGCTTCAGAAATAAACCTGCGAGTAAGCGGGTAAAACAACAAATCGAAAAGCATAGAGCAAGCACCGCTTTGCAGCGCTCAACTTTATTAGAAGTTTTTGACAATTTGGAAATGCCGGTTCAGGGGAAACGCTGTGCCGGTTTCAGCGCAATCTATAAGGATAGCGGCACTCAACTACAACAGGCGCAGGCATTGGATCAGACGCTTCCAATTGTTCTTATGGCACAGCAGTTAACCTCAGTAAAAATATCCTACTATTCCATTACTGCCATCTTTTATCGACTGGACAATCATTTTACCGTAGCAGAACTACTGGAACAAAACCTATTGGAAGACAAGGAACGCTACGCTGAATGGACCGTAACTGCCGCTCAGGAGTTACAACAAAGCGCCTCCAAAGAAGAAGACGCTTTTACTTAATGACGCTATCTCCGAACGGAATCTCCGGTTCCCCTCCCGGTTCCGCTACGGCCCAAGGTATCATTGGGATGTAACCCTGCTCCTCCATTGGGATTCATCGTATTACTTTCAACCCCGTTATTAACTGAACTATCGTTATTGATAGCGTTATCGTAGGCACCGCCTTGCGAATTACCGTAGGCGTCATAACGAGTCGTACTATCTTGCGATGCTGCGTCACCAGCAGTATCGCTACAGGAAATTGCTGTAAATGTACAAACAGCTAAAATCAGCACTGACATTACCTTCTTCATTTTTGTAAATTTTTTATACGCCTTAGCGTAGGATCGTTAATAAATACGGACTAAAAACACACGAGGCTCCATGAACAAAAACTGCCGGAAGCTAGCATTAGCTAGTATTGCAACTTTGGAGCCACTTCGACCTACTGGCTCCGCTTTACAGGGTTCTGTTTATAAAAAACTGAATATAAAGTAATAAGATAAAAGGCATTTGGCAGCAGATTCAAATAACACCTTGGATGTCATAAAACCGGGTAACAATTTCCCAAAAGCGTGCAAACCAATTTCCCGGCCACTTCCATTTGATAAAAACATTCCTGAACGTATGGTTTTCACCCTATCCACTAGTAGTGAACAGTAATGCTTTTTTCACTGGTGTTTAATGGGTATGCCGCTGCAGCATGTGCAACAGAATGCCCCAATCCGGGAAAAAATTCTATCAGTTGAATTGCGGCAACCGGTAAAAGGAATTCCCTGAGAATGTACCATGACCTTAACCACAAGGAATTACGCATCGCGTAGCGTCAGCACTGATTATTGGCCGGAGGTTTGCAATGATACCGTAGAAGATGTAACTATTAACCGAAAAAATGAACTTATGAATCAACATGCAGAAGGCAAAGTCGCCAAAACCATTGAACAGCAAACAGCAAAATTACCTTCAGACGTATTCTTATGGTCCTCACTAGCATCAATGAGCGTATCATTGGTACTAGGTTGCATGCGCAAAAAACACATGGCTTTATTTATAGGACAATGGGCTGCACCCTTCCTGCTGCTCGGCGTCTATAATAAAATCGTGAAGACAGAAGGACATGATCAAACCGATCATTAGCAATACAGCGGTACCACAATCAAACACACAATCAAAACCCAAAAGAAGAAGTAGTTTAAGGCTACTTCTTCTTTTATTTAAGTGTCCGGGTTTGGCTCAGGTGGAAGCGCGTTACCCTTTTTAGCAAACACCTCGCTCTTTCCTGTTGTGTCCTGATCACTTTCCCCATCGAATTCAGGAGTGTCCGGTGCCATCTGACGACGCTTTTTTTGTTCAAAACGCTTTTTCTGAGCTGGTGAGGCCGGCTCTACCTGCTCGACTTTATCTTTTTTCTTTTTCATACCGTTCTGTATTTTATTATTCATGCTTTGGTGGTTCCATCTCAATTTCACTCAGCTCATGTTCTGACTCGAATAAGTTACCGGAACTCGGGGGCCGCAGCGGTGGTGCCTTGTATTGATATTTGCGGATTATACCGGATGACCAGCGCCTGGTCAGTCGGGGAAACATACGGTGCCCCTGTACCGCAATTTTAGCTTTCCACCCTACCGGATAATCACCCTTGCCTCGCATGCAGGAGTAAACTATCGCATTGATAATACGTTCGGGTTTATCCATTGCAAACATACTTACGGTTCCACCACTGTGATTTCCGAGATGGTACCAGAGGGGTGTGTTCGAGGCCCAAGGCATAATAGTTACTACCCGTACTTCTTTGAGACCACTTAAACGGAATTCCTGCCTGATAGCTTCCGTAAGGCTGCGAACTGCAGCTTTGGAGGCAGAATAACTAGTTTGATAAGCCACGGGTATTTCGCTTTCGACCGAACCCAGGTTAATAAGCGTACCGTACTTTTGCTGTTGAAAAAGTTCAGAAGCCATATAGCTACCGTAAAGCACCCCAAGGTAATTGACCTGATCGACACGTACATGCTCCTCCAGGGGAACATCAGTAAAAGCGCCAATGGAAGCTATTCCAGCATTGTTGATCCAGATGTCAATACGCCCGTATACGGATAATGCTGTATCGCGTAATCGTGCAAATGCTTTCAGATCACTTACATCCAAAGCCATCGCAATCGCCTTGCCTCCCAACTTTCGAACGCTATCGGCTACTTCCTGAATCAGGACTTCATTTCGGGCGCAGATAACCACCGTTGCTCCATACGAACCCAACCTCAGAGCCGTACCTTTTCCAAAGCCACTCGATGCGCCCGTAATGAGCACCACCTTGTTCTTCAGTTGCTTTTGATCAGAAGCCGGCAATTTACCACCTCTGCACGATGTGTACATTAAAGACCACACCAGCAGGAGGGCACTCCAAATTATCCGCTTGCGATGAGGATTAGCGCGGAAAGACAGGCAGGGCAATATGCCTTTGAATAAGTATTTCATTGCTTCGTTGTATTAAAGAAAAAAAATCAAGTCCCGGACTTATGGCTTTCCTGTATAATTGTTTTAATACCTTGTTGGTACATCTTTGAATTCACCACCCGACGCCGTTTAGAAATTTTCAGGTAGCAAGTCCTACACTTAAAATTGGCGACCTTATCTGAACAACTAACCAACGCAACTGTTGTATGGAGCTTTATAAAACGCAAGTATTAGCCATTATAAGTGGCAAAAAGCAAATCCATTTTCCAGACCCAATAAGGCAATTACTATGACAGCCAGTGAACTTCAAAAGAAACTCATTCAACTATCTCCTTTTGTATTGAAACATTCAGTAGAAGACAGTGATCTTATCAGCTTCCATCAGGATTATATGGAATGGAACCATACCAATTTAGGCAGTTATACCATAATGGAAGACGACCAGCAATTCACCATTGCAACACAAGAGGAAGAGTTGCAAACTCCCCTACAAATCTGCCTGGAACCCGGCATTGCAATGAAAAAAATAGGCTTACAACTTACTAACGCTTATTGCTTATACCGCCTAACGCAATTACCTGAAGATGTCACATTATCACTGATGTCACAAAAGCCGCTTTTAAATGATGTAAAAGATGAATTGTAAAAAAGGAAAGCCGGGGGCAGATCATTTTTCATGATCTGCACTACCGGCGCTTAGGTGCTCCATAACTTCAGCGTCAAGACGGATATTACGCGTAGGATAGGCCAAGGTCAGACCGGCAGCCTGCAGCCGGTCCAATATTGAAAACAAAATTGATTGCTGTATATCCATGTAATAGTTATAGTCAGGACTCAATACAATATACACAAATTCATAAACGGCGCCATCCTGACTAAGTGTCGCCAGGTGCGAACGGTCGAAGCGGGTATCTCTGACGGAGGTAATAATCTCCGTTACCCAATCGGGCACTGCGCGGAGCAGCGACAGGTCTTCATTGTACGAAATATAAAGATTAAACTGTACGCGCCGCTCTTGTAACAACTTGTAGTTGTGCAGCCTCGATCCTGTTAAGTCTGAATTCGAAAAAACGAGTTGCTCACCACTCAATGTTCTGATACGGGTAGTTTTGATACCAATGTATTCAATAGTGCCCGACTTATCATCCACCGTAACAAAGTCGCCTATCTCGAAAGGGCGATCAAAAAAGATGACAAAATAACTAAACAAATCGCCCAGAATAGTTTGTCCTGCGAGCGCTATAGCCACACCACCAATCCCCAGTCCTGCAATAAACGTAGTAATGTTGTATCCAAGATTATCCAGAAAAAACAAGGCGCCCAATATCCATATAGCTACACTGGTTATCACAATTAAACCATTGGCCTGCCTTTCCTTCTTATCGCCCTGTGAGCGGTGATGAATGAAAGTGCGCACAAACTTTCGAAACAAGCCTGTGGCCATCCGTAAAACAAAATAAGACACGGCAGCCAGGAAAACGACATAGACACCTCTGGCCACTTTAAGTTGAAGGTCTAAGCCCGATAGCGCGGCGTAAATGGATACGCAGCATATTACAGGCAACAGGGATTTTTCTAGTGCCCACACGGCAAAATCATCCCATACTGTTTTACTTTTACCAGCAAGGTTCAGCAGGCGCTTAACAAATAAACGCTTAAGCAAATAAAAGGCTACCAGAGACGCTGCAACCGAAGCCATGGCTGTAGTCCAGGCTGCCACTGTATTCCCAGCTATTAAATCGTCCCAGGTCATATTCTACAATGGTTTGGCTTCCTTAATTTCGACCTGGGCTACGTACCAATCACCGGGGCTCGAAGCGGTAAACGTATAATCGGGAAGATCCTTTGCCCCATAAAGTTTAAACGCTGCATACTCGTCCGATATGCGCCTTGCTTCGTCATCGGGAACTTTTACATAGTCAGCCATTGTATCTTCCAGCTTATCATGCGCTAGTCTGGCGTCTGCGATATAGCAAATTTGAGGGTCATCTTTTTGCCTGATAAGTACCAATTGATCCATATATAAATTTTGGTAAAGCCGGCTATCTTTCTAATAGCCGGCAAAATTTTGTCAGATTTTATAATCGCTCCATTGCATGTCTTTTTTGGGAGTAGCCTGGTCAATCTCACTACTACGCTCGTCGCTCAGGGCTTTGTTCAGGTTTTGAATTTCCGCCTCTGTACGTTCGGTACCTTCTATTGGTTCTTCGGTAAGACCATTGGTTTCGCGCACATTTTGTAGTGGATCGTCGACATACTTCCATTCTTCTCCAAGTTGCGTACTAGTACCTTCATTCCAGGGACCACGGAATTCTTCGCCCTTGGACATGTTGTAGTATTTATTACTAAACCGGGGATCGCCCTGCAAAATCGCTGGCGGGAAATTTGGTTGAATACTATCGAGCGCCGCTTCGAACATTTGGAAGTGAGCAATTTCCCGCGTCATCAGGAATCGAAGTGTTTCTTTCACATAAGGGTCATCGGTGAACTTCATCAGGTATTCGTACACAATTTTAGCGCGCGATTCTGCTGCCATATTGGATCGTAAGTCGACGGTCAGATCTCCGTTTGCAGTAACATAGGCGGCGGTCCAGGCATTACCGTTGCTGTCCGACAAGATTGGTCCGCCACCCGACAATACGCCGAACTGCGGATTCGTCATAGCTTCATGTATATAACTCTCTTTCGAAGTGCTGTTCATGGTTTGCATTATTTCAGACTCGTCAGCAGCCTGCTTCAATTCACCACTAACACCCGACAAGAGCATCTGTATCGTCGCACCTACTATTTCAAGGTGACTAAACTCTTCGGTGGCTATATCCATCAACATATCATACCTATCCGGATAGGGATTTCGACAGGGAAATGCCTGAACAAAATACTGCATTGCCGCTTTCAATTCTCCATTGGGTCCGCCAAACTGCTCGAGCAGAATACGTGCAAATTTTGGATCGGGTTTTGAGACACGGGCATTAAACTGAAGTTCTTTCACATGATGGAACATAATGCGTAAAATTTTTGGTTAGGAAATTGTTTCACTTTAATTATAAAACATCAGGCAATTCGTTCGGCTATAGCCCACATTTGATTAAACAAAGGCCAGCGTCTCGCTTTATCGGGTCGCTCCTTTCGTACTACAGACAGGAAAGCCCACTGCTCCAAGAAGCACCAGACAAGCTCCGCATGCAGTCGGTCTGTACTCAGCCTTTACGACGGGCGCGGGAAGCCAGAAAAGAGATAACGAGAATAATAACCAGTAGGGTGGCACCAAGGATTACGAACATAAAATTGCTTTTATAAGAACAACACAATGTATATGCCAATGTCGCACACAAAAACATCCGACTGTTATTGTATTGACTATCAACAAGGATTCAGTAACAGCCGAAACATGAAAACTTATATCGGGAAATAGCCAGCGAAGAAATTTGCCCTTTTGGTGCACGGCGATACACATTGGGGAGTAGGTCCCTTCAATACTTAGTTCTGCAGCATAGAGTGTGGAACCAACTTTCGCAATTCGTTGCACCACATGGGGAAAGCAGTGCAGCCCCCGGATACAGTACAGCGCAGGCAGCCCTGCATTATTTCCCTGAGCAATAACAACTTAAAAGTGTTCTGTACGACTTGGCACAGTATCAAAAGTACCCCTGTAGTTTTTATCATTTCATTCAATAACAAATACACATATGCTTGCAATGAACTACCGCGGACCTCGTCGGGTACGCGTCAGCAGAAAACCCGATCCGGAGATAGAGCATCCGCAGGATGCCATCGTTAAAGTACTTCGCTCCTGCATTTGCGGATCTGATCTACATCTGTATCATGGTATGGTGCCGGATACAAGGATCGGATCCACCTTCGGGCACGAATTCATTGGAGAGGTAATTACTGTTGGGTCGGATGTAACTGAACTCAAGCCTGGTGATAAAGTACTGGTACCTTTTAATATTGCCTGCGGCACCTGCGTTTTCTGTAAACAGGAATTATTTGGCAATTGTCACGAATCAAACCCGGAAGCGACAGCGGTTGGTGGTATATTTGGCTATGCGCATACAGCCGGAGGATATGATGGTGGGCAGGCAGAATATGTACGTGTCCCTTATGCCAATGTGGGGCCATTGAAAATACCCGACGACATGGATTACGACGACGCAGTTTTACTGACTGATGTAGTACCTACGGGTTATCAGGCGGCGGAGATGGGCGGTATTAAAAAAGGTGATACAGTGGTCGTATTTGGTGCCGGCCCGGTAGGGATTATGGCGGCCAAATGTTCCTGGCTTTTTGGAGCCGCCCGCGTTATTATCATCGACCATGTGGAGTACCGGCTAGAATTCGCACGCCAGTATGCTTCCTGCGAGGCGTACAATTTCCGCTCTATCGGCGACCCTGTATTATTCCTGAAACGTATTACCGAATGGCTCGGCGCCGACGTATGTATCGATGCAGTAGGCGCCGACGCAGCTGGTAATGCTATCCAAAGTATTACCGGTAAAAAGCTGATGTTACAATCCGGCGCATCTACGGCGCTACACTGGGCTATAAACTCGGTACGCAAGGGTGGCACCGTTTCTATTGTAGGCGTATACGGGCCAACAGGCAATCTGGTGCCCATAGGAAATGTAGTGAATAAGGGCATAACCATCCGGGCCAATCAGGCTTCTGTAAAACGTCTTTTGCCACGCTTAATAGATCATATCAGGAATGGCTATTTGGATCCTAAAGCTATTATTACCCATAAGGTGCCACTCGCCGAAGTTGCTGATGCGTATCATATTTTTTCGGCCAAACTTGATAATTGTATAAAAACTGTACTCATTCCTTAAGAAATTATGAGCAACGAAAAGATGAACTACATGCACATTCCGGGATGGGGTGTGGATGCACACGAAGATCAGAACCAGGCAGAGCTGCGACATAGTTTGCCCCTTGCAATTGCTGAACGGCCGCCACAACAGTACACAGACAAAGAAATTCTGCATTCTAACGAACGCCCCGGCTTAAGCGCTGTATACGGAACACCGCTGGAGCCCAGCGGCTGGAGTGGAAAGCTGCGGCGTTGCGCATTTAAGTACAGCGAATCAAAACTTCAGCATTGGCTACTATTGCTGGCAGCCGATCGGCTGCAGGTCGCAGAAGGTATAATAGAAGATTTGAGCACTGGCCATATTCCTAACATCCCCAGGGAGAAAGGATGGCCGGCAAAATGGAAATACAATAAAATGGGCTTCATCAGGGACGGCCTGATTTGTGCAGCGGCGGTATCGCTAACCTATATGCTACTGAGCCCGGGTAAAAAGAAAAACTCTTAGAAACATAGCACTGTCGCCATTTGCACGGCAGTGCTTCACCTGATCAGGATTTCCTTTTTCTGAACTGGCCAACTCTTACAGAACAAATAAAGAACTATGAACAATAACAAAGACATACGACTGAATCTAAGCAAAATAGAGGTATTGATACGATCAGGTATTGCATTTTCCCTTCCTATAATCCTGATATGGTATAGGCCTTTTTGGCTTATTCTCACCATTGCCATTATCAGCGGGTACTTATTCATCACCAGCCTGACTTTTTATTGCTATTTAAAAGCCCTGTGGCAGCCGCGTCCCGACAAAAGAAACGAACGCAACCAAAACGATTCTGACGTACACAAACTATAACCTTCATAGAGATGCTGCACCGCACCTTAATTAAGGGAGCCAATACGCAATGAACCCGGGCGGTGCGATGTCTCTACGGGTTGAGGAATCCCTTCCACAGAAATAAAAACCGGAATCAAAGCAGTACGCATACTGCGGTCAGGCACAATAGGTTCCGGGTATGGGCCGGTGCGGTGCACTTTTTGCATTATAACTGGCAACCAGTTTTTAACCATAACCCAGACACATATATGAACAACCGATTCGACCTGTTACATGAGAAAAGACGCAAGCAAGATTTTATAGGTATTATCAGCGCTATTATGGTGATTTGCATTATACTCTCCATTGTCTATAACCAGGGGTAGATGTCGAATCCAAATTTTGGCCGCCATGAAAGGACTACTCTATGTAACACCGGGTCCACGACAACTTAGAAAATTAAGATACCGGGTACAATTATTCAATTATTATTCCCGTCTGCTTTCAGAAGTAAGCCCGGTGCTCATCGCACTTGGCTATAAGCGTCCGAGTTCTTTAGTACTACGCTTTTGGAGGGAATTGGATATTACCTGCATTTTAATCCGCGGTTCGATACCAAAGTCCCGCGACTTTTTCGTTTGGTACTTCAATACAGTATAAACTTAGCAAGCACAAACAATTTCCCCTTTTAAATGACAGCGCTATGAAAATCATACCAAGAAAAGTACATATTGTCTTCGACCTGATTATCATACTATACCTTATTGCATACCCCTTGTTTTATCTAGAGCAGGGAGTGGTTACAGTGGTTATGCTGGTATCGGGCATTTCCATATTATTGTACAGTCTGCTTACCAAATACGAATTGGGGCTGTTTAAGATGATGAATGTGAAGAACCACCTCGCTTTGGATTTCTTGATCGGGCTAATGCTAGCTGGAGCCCCTTATCTTCTGAACTACAGTACTGCATTTTGGGAGCAGGTAATTCCAGGTTTAGTACTGATTATACTGGCACTCACTACCCGGAATGAATCTGTAAACATTCCGAAGCAACAGGAGAAAATCACTTTTTGATGCTTTGCAACTGACTGCAAGGCCGCACCCTCAAAACAGTAACCATACACCGCCAACATGAAAAAAACTGGCTTAACACTGGCATGCTTCCTGCTGGCAGACGCGGCCTGGAGTTGCACTACCTGTAACCCCAACCTGAAACAGGCCATCTTCAATCAGCAGTTTGGAAACAATTTGACTCAGCTTCTGGGAGCACTGGCATTTTTCCTGATCTCCTATTTGTGCTTGCTTGCATTCCTCTTCGGTCTAAGGAAGCGGGCACTTAAATCCGGGAAAACTCCCAGTACCGGTGCTTCTAAAATTCCGGTATTTGCTGCTGCTACCTTACTGGGCGCAGGCCTGGGAGGCTTTATCGACGGCATAGTTTTCCACCAGCTACTACAATGGCATGCCACATTTAGTCTGCAAATTACAGGAAACACGGCACTCACAAAATCAATAAATATGTTTTGGGATGGTGTATTCCATTCACTTACCTTCTTAACCACACTGGCGGGCATATGCCTGCTCTGGTGGTCTTCAGGCAGAAAACAAGCCTTGCGAAGCAATCGCCTGCTGCTTGGGGGCCTGCTATCGGGCTGGGGTTTATTCAATATTACAGAAGGCTTATGGAACCATCTCTTTTATGAAACTCATTTTGTTAAAGAAACTACCAGCCGGCCGGATATCTGGAATATGGGCTTTCTCTTTGCAGGACTCCTATTGTGTATATGGGGACTTGGTTTATATGCAAAAACGCATAGCAGGCAGGGGGAGCTTTGGAAATCAGACATTGCGCTATAAACCCGTTGCAAACAATTACGCAGGACAAGTGTTTACACCCTGCGCCGGTACGAACTAACTGCTGCAGATGGAATAGGAACTTACTGTTATCTCCAATAACCTGTTACTATGGAAAAACTCTTTTTATTGGATGAATTACATATTCTCGACGAACAAAGCATTGTTGAACATACTGAAAGAGGAAAAGCATATTTGTTCAGATCAGTACAACAATTAGAACAGGCCATTAAAAAGGCAAAAAATTCCTGCGTTTTATGCCTCCATACCGACCCTGACATACTGCACAACTATTGTCAGCGAATTCACAAAAGATTCAACCACGCACATGTACTGCCTGCAGGTAGCCAGCTACTGACACTGGTATTACGCAACCTCATGCGCATGGTGCCGGAAATAAATAAATTGATACCTGCGCGCCTGCTGGACATAATCGACAAAAAGACCATTAAACCTGCAGAACAAGTACGTAGCGATCGCGACACGATCATAGGCAATAGTAAGGCTATTCAAAATGTATTCGCCGAAATTGCATTGGTAGCTCCCACCGACTACCACGTAATGATATATGGCGCATCCGGTACCGGAAAGGAAGCCGTTGCCCGGCGCATTCATAGCGAAAGTCGCAGAAACCAGGGACCTTTTATTGCTATTGATTGTGGCAGCTTGATGCCGGAAACAGCTATGAGCGAGCTTTTTGGCTATGTTAAGGGCGCCTTTACAGATGCCACAACCGATAAAGCCGGCGCATTCGAAATGGCTCATCGCGGAACCCTCTTCCTCGATGAAGTAGCACATCTTTCATACGACGTGCAGATTGGCCTGCTACGGGCAATACAGGAACAAAGCCTGCGACGCGTAGGAAGCATAACTCCCATAGAGGTTGATGTACGTATAATTACAGCTACGAATCAGGAACTCCGTTCCGAAAAGGAACATGCCGGATTCAGACAGGATTTATTTTACAGGCTCAATGAATTTAGTATTGAACTTCCCCCACTGGAGCAGCGAAAGGAAGATATACCTGCTATTGCAGCCCATTTTATCGCATCAGCCTGCAAGGAAATAAATGTACCTGCCAAACAGCTTTCCCCCGAGGTACTCTATGCGTTTTCATGCTATCACTGGCCTGGAAATGTACGCGAACTTAAGAACATTATTCGCCGCTGTTGTTTAGTGGCACACAGGGCTCCCGTCATCGAAACCTTACACCTTCCCCCGGAATGGAAAGCACCAGACCCAGAGCCCTCAGCCGGTGTAAACACTGAAGATCAAGGCGGAAAGCTGAAAGATGTGATACAAAGAGCAGAATACGAACAGATATTAGCAGCTTTGAAGGAAGCGCAATACAACAAACGTAAGGCAGCCAGCCTCTTAAACATCCATCGAAAGACGCTCTATAATAAGCTGAAGCAGATGGAACGGCAGGGATAAAATGGCCGCCCGTTTCACACAGTAACGAAAGGCTGCAAGGTTAGGCTGAGGAAAAGCCCTTTCCCAGGGAAAATCACCATTTTGCGCACCGATGGTAGATATTTCCGTAAAAGCGAGCCGGTGACAACAGAGTAAAGACAATCACGGGGAGTGGGCTTCGCTGGAACTTTAGATTGCAACTTCGCAAACAATCAAAAAAACCAAAATCCCGCCGCAACGGCCGGCAATGAGTTCAGAATTAAGAACTAAGGTAAAGTCTTTTATATACGTTCCAATAATACCAATAAGTGCTTTAAATCCGGCTTCGTGCTCACCTGATGCGGAAAACATGTGGAGCGCAGATAAATAAAAATATTTCCCGTAATAAAAAACCGGCCTCTTGTACAAAGGCCGGTTTCGATATAAACGTGTTCCGTTATCCGGATGCAGACATTGCATTTACTCTGCGGCGGTATTAGCCTTTTCTGCTTCATTGCGCACTACTACCACACCGTCAAATACATCAATCAGGACGGGTCTGCTTTTATCCAGCTCACCCGAGATTATTTTCTTACTCAATAAGTTCACAATCTCCTTTTGAATGAGGCGCTTGAGTGGACGTGCACCAAACTGCGGGTCAAAACCCTGCTCTGCAAAGTAATTGATCGCATAGTCTGAAAACTCCAGTTCTATACCTTGCTTCTGCAATTTTTGCTGCAAATCGGCAAGCTGAATACGGATAATCCCTTTGATTTCATTTCGCATAAGCGGATGAAACATTATTACTTCGTCCACCCGATTCAGGAACTCGGGGCGCAACGTCTGCCGCAACAGAGACATCACTGCTTCCCGGGTTGTAGCCACCACTTGTTCCAGATCTTCATCTTCTTTCAGATCGTCGAAATTTTCCTGAATGAGGTTGCTACCCATATTGCTGGTCATAATGATGATGGTATTTTTAAAGTTTACCACCCTACCCTTATTATCGGTCAAACGGCCGTCGTCGAGTACCTGCAACAGTACGTTGAACACATCAGGATGGGCTTTCTCAATTTCATCCAGCAACACAACAGAGTAAGGTTTGCGTCGCACTGCCTCTGTTAGTTGTCCACCTTCATCATAGCCTACATAACCCGGAGGTGCTCCTACCAGCCGGCTCACACTATGCTTCTCCTGATATTCGCTCATATCAATTCGGGTCATCATAGTTTCATCATCGAACAGATAATCGGCAAGGGCTTTGGCCAACTCGGTTTTACCCACTCCGGTAGTTCCCAGAAATATGAAGGAGCCAATAGGCTTTTTAGGATCCTGCAAACCGGCGCGGCTCCTACGTATGGCGTCGGCCACTGCTTCGATAGCCTCATCCTGGCCAACCACGCGCTTATGCAATTCATCTTCCAGATGCATTAATTTTTCGCGCTCGCTGGTCATCATTTTCTGAACGGGTATTCCGGTAGCACGAGCTACGTTTTCCGCTATATCCTCTGCATCTACTTCTTCTTTCAGCAATCGCTTTTCAGAGAAGCTGTCCATCTCCTTACTCCAGGTGGCAATCAATGCTTCCTGTTCTTTTATTTTACCATAGCGGATTTCCGCAACTTTTCCGTAGTCACCATCGCGTTCGGCGCGTTCGGCTTCCAGTTTATAATCTTCAATTTTTGTTTTAGCCGCCTGAATTTTTTCGGCGTGTTCCTTCTCCTCCGTCCATTTGGCTTTGAACGTATCGCGCTCAACAGACAGGTTAGCTATTTCGGTCGATAGTTGCTTCAGCTTTACCTCATCATCTTCCCTTCGAATAGCTTCCCTTTCAATTTCAAGCTGCCGGATGCGACGATCGAGTTCGTCCAACTCTTCCGGCATTGAGTTCATTTCCAGCTTCAACTTAGCGGCGCTTTCATCAATCAGATCTATAGCCTTGTCGGGTAGGAACCGATCCGAAATATACCTTACGGATAGCTCTACCGCAGCTATAATAGCCTCGTCTTTAATACGCACATGGTGGTGGGCTTCATACCTGTCTTTCAATCCACGCAAAATGGATATTGCATCTTCTTCGCTGGGCTCATCAACTATTACCTTTTGAAAACGGCGTTCCAGGGCTTTATCCTTTTCAAAATACTTTTGATATTCGTTCAGCGTGGTAGCGCCTATAGCACGAAGTTCGCCCCTGGCCAACGCCGGCTTCAGAATGTTGGCAGCATCCATCGCGCCGTCTCCGCCACCACCGGCACCTACGAGCGTATGAATTTCATCTATAAATAAAATGATAGCACCATCACTCTCCGTTACCTCTTTAATCACTGCTTTAAGCCGCTCTTCAAATTCCCCTTTATACTTGGCACCTGCAATCAACAATCCCATATCGAGGGAATAAATGGTTTTGGATTTCAGGTTTTCGGGAACATCACCGTTAATGACCCTATGTGCGAGTCCTTCGATAATAGCCGTTTTACCCACACCGGGTTCACCTACCAGAATCGGGTTGTTTTTTGTTCTGCGGGAGAGAATGTGCAGGGTACGGCGTATCTCTTCATCACGTCCGATCACCGGATCCAGTTTACCGTTACGGGCCATCTCATTCAGATTCTTCGCATAACGCTGCAAAGCATTATAAGTAGTATCTGCTGTTTGAGAGTTTACCGTATTTCCCTTGCGCAAATCTTTAATTGCAGCCACCAGCGCCTTTTCGGTAAGACCTGCATCCTTAAGTATTTTGGCAGCTTCATCATTGCCGCGCAGTAAACCCAATAGCAGGTGTTCTACACTTACAAACTCATCACCGAACTCCTTAAGTGAACCGGCAGAACGAAGCATTACATTATTGGCATCCCTGCTCAGCATTTGCCCGGCATCCCCTGACTGCTGGCGGGGTAAGCGATCCAGAGTATCCTGCATCCGTGTTTGAATGATATTCAGGTTTGCATTGCTCTTTTTTAGCAAAAAACTCACCGGACCTTCTTTATCGTCGATTAAGGCCTGTAACAGGTGTACCGGCTCAATTACCGGATTACTGTTGTTGAAAGCAGCCTGCTGGGCCTGCTGCAACATTTCCTGTGCCTTGATAGTGAAATTGTTCAAATTCATAACTGATCAGTATTTTATTTTAAATAATCAGATGGATGGCCGGAACGCGCAGCGAAATTATCTTAGAGAACAACAGCTATCGTGCTTTGTTGCAATCGTGCTGCGGCATTTTCGATCATCAACCTGCTTATAGTCATCAAAAAATAAACCAGCTACCCTGGGAAGAAAAAGCGGCAGACTGCATGCGGCAACCTACGCCTAAACTTCAGTTAAGCGAAAGAGAACATGCATTTTTATCAGGACAAATCGTAAATTTCTGACATTTTTTGCTGCAGAACTGCCAATAAAGACAAGCCCTTGGAAGTCTTTCACATTTCTTTGTATCAACGATTACACCGGCAATCTTGTTAACCAGTAAATTTGAGTAGCACAGAAGCCCTGATTTTCAAATTGTTTCGAATTCCCCCATCAATTGCGAGATAATCTGGGACCTACAAAACTGGTATATGCGATTAATCTTTTTCTTCCATTGCTTGCTGCTTTCCGTTTCCCTGTTCGGACAGGAGCTCGACCGGAGTATGGTAAAAATAAACGTTACCCGACAGGAATACGACTACAATCAGCCCTGGCAAAAATCCAAACAATCAAAATCATCAGGCTCAGGCTGTATTATCGACAGTAACCGTATTCTGACCTGTGCCCACGTGGTGGAATTCGGAACCTTCATTGAGGTGAAGAAAAACAAGGATGCGCGCCGCTATACAGCGTCGGTCGAGTACCTGGCACCCGAATATGACCTGGCAATTTTGAAAGTAGACGACGAACACTTTTTCAACAAAACCCGGCCTATGCCTATCGGCGATTTGCCGTATAACGGCGACCGGGTTACCGTGTACGGATTCCCTACCGGCGGCAATGACCTCAGCATAACCTCGGGCATCGTGTCCCGTATAGAAGATCTGGAATATAGCTACGACAACTATAATGACCTGGGTATACAAATAGATGCGGCAATCAATGCCGGCAACAGTGGCGGACCTGTACTAAAAGATACTGCCCTTGTAGGAGTAGCTTTTCAGGGACGCAGCTCAGCTCAGAATATTGGCTACATGATTCCTACCACAATTATCCGATCATTTTTACGCGACATTGCAGATGGTAGTTTTGAAGGCCCCGTGCCTGTCCTGCTGCAATGGCAAAATATGGAAAACGAAATACTGCGCCGCTGCTACGGACTAGACGATACTGCAAGCGGCGTACTGATCAATAAGGTACATCCCTGTTCGGCGCTTGCAGGCGCGCTGGAACCTGATGATATTGTCCTCTCTATTGACGGGCGGGCCGTTTTAAACGACGGCTCCCTCTATCTCACCGACGAAGTCAAAACATCATTTGAAACCCTGATCAAGAACAAAGGCATGGGCGATACGGTGGCCATACGTGTGCTTCGGTATGGCACCGATACTGTGCTGTACCAACCACTTCACTACAACCGCACTAAAAGTCTGCTGGTGGGCAAGGTAGACCTTTCCCCGAAGTATTACATACAGAATGGATTTGTATTCACTACACCGTCCTACTACTATTTTCAGAACGAGCCTTACTGGCAATACTATTATCCCGAATTCAGCGCATACTACTACGGCAAGGAATTAAATACTGCTGAACGCGAAGAACTGGTAATGATTTCTTCTGTACTGCCTTTCAGATCTAATCTTGGCTACCACGATGTCAAAAATAAACTGGTACATAAGATCAACGGTTACAACATTCGCAACTTCAATGACCTCGTACGCGCCTTTGAACGCCCTACAGATTACTATATTATTGAAGATAGCGAAGGCAGAAAGTATATTTTCGACAGCGCCAGACTCGAAGACGATAATCAGGAAATCTTTAGAAAATACGGCATTACGAAGTATATGCGAAATTGACCTTGCTGATACGGCCGAAATCTAAAAAGAACGTTGATAGTATTTAAAAACCGCGTTAATTCGTTAAGCGCTGGTTAAGGGTTTAACAGAGTTTTGGTAGCCTTTCCAAATACCATCCCCTTACTTTGTATTCACCTCAGAAAACAAGAGGGAACAAAAAAAACAGCGGGTCGGTTAAAACAAATCGATACTTATCAATTCCAATCCTTGTTTCCGGATATTCAGTTTGCTGTTTTTCTGAATAGTGCCGAAAACATAAAAATTGAAGAATTATGAAGAAAGGACTTTTGTCAGTGGCTTTACTAAGCCTGTTTGCATTAGGAACCGTAAATGCACAAGATCAGGACAAGAAAAAGAAAGATGATAACAAAACAGTGGAACAGCCCGCTGATGTAAAAACCAATGATCAAAAAACCGGACATCCGGATGTTCAACAGGAAAGGCTGAGCAATGAGCAGAAAGCTGCCGAAGACCGTCAAAAACAATTTGATCCGAATCAACAGCCTGCGCAGCAGCCGCAACCCACTGATCCAAAAACTGATACTATGCCCCGCTAATCCGGCGCACCTTATTTCCAATGCTGTATTCGATGCCGCAGGGCAAACAGCTGGTATAGAAAAACCTCCCGTTTACTTCGGGAGGTTTTTTGTTTGCAGACCAGTCTGCGGATTTTATCGGTTGGTCAACATAATTTTTTTGGTGGTATGATTATAACCATCGCTAAACTTCAACAGGTACATACCATTTGCATATTGGCTCAGATCGAAGCTATAGCTGCCCGACTTTATATTCTTCAAATCATAGGTTTTCAACTTCGCCCCGGAAATACTGTGCAGTGTCACTACAAGATCTTTGGCATCTGCCAGATTGATGGTAGCGGTAGTCTGCCCGCTTGCAGAGGGATTAGGGTACAGACTAATAGCATTGTCCAGCATATCGTCGCGGCGTATAACAGGGTCGATAGCAACCGACGCAGCTGTACAATTCGACTTGACCGGATTAAGGGTAATGGCGCCGGTATTGGCAGGATCAAGCCAGGGCTGCAGGCGATTGATCGGATTAGTTCCGTCAACGCTATATTCCCAAGCCACGCTCATTTTCGAGAAAGCTACATATTTGAAAAACAAGGTAGGCTGGCCCTTCCCATTGGTACCACAACCCATTACTTCATCTCCTGCTACCGATGTTACGCCTATCAGATAACCATCGCCATCGAAAAGACCGCTACCGGAGGAGCCTGGCTCTATTCCGCCTGAATCAACATTGAAAATTTGCCAGTGTGAACCCGGCCCGAGCGATCCGCCCGCATCCCCAAATGCATTTATGTCGTCACTAGCCGACACTTTTTTAATATCGCCTCCCGGATGATGGAAACTGATATACCGTTTCGGATAACTAATTGGAGAAGGCATAGTGGTAGCTCTGTTCCATCCCGACAGGTACACATCCCAGGCCATTGGAATAGGCTGACGCAATTCCAGCAACAGGAAATCTCCGTTGATCTGAGGAGGCACAGCCTCTGCATAATTGGCTCTTGCCTTAAAATTGGCGCCCTGCAAGGTGTTTACGGTTGCCGGCGCGCCTCCGCTGCATTGCAACTTTTCAAAATTGAATCGAATCAACAACTGGGAAAAAGTTGAGTTGGCCACACTACTGGAAGCCTCGCAATGGCTGGCTGTGAGCAAATACGGTTTACATTCCGCCTCACTATTACCAGTATTGTTAATCATGGTGCCACTGCATGCGCCGCCCGCTGGTAGCAGAAATTGAACACTTGATTTTCGTTGTATGGGATAATTAACCCCAAGCGGACAAATAGCATTTATGCCACATGTTGATGAACTACCTTCTAAATTGAAAGGATCCTCATCTGTTGGGCGCGCCCTAACCGACTCGTCGCTCGCATATTGGTTCAGGTATTCGTACGATCTGAAATAAATTAAACCCCGGTCTACATGCAGTTGGATCGCTGACACATCTACATCCGGCTCTATATTCAGCTCCAGGTGAACCTTTTCACCCTGAACTGCTTCGTGTGCAAACAATCCATCGTCAAAATTATTCTTAAAGGTATATGCACCCAAAACCTGCCGGCCATTATCATTGGTAAGATGCATGCGCACTCCTTTGGGCAGGAAAAATTCATTGTAATATAAACCTATCGCAGGAGCGCCCTGCACCCATACAGAAGTCCTCCATACGCGGGTTCCATTTTCGAGCGTCACCATGGTACCCGAATGAGGAAACTGAATATCCATATCCACCGGTACACCAATCTGAAAAGGTCGGGAAAAAACAGCAGCCTCTTTTTCATACTGGTTTCTGGCAGCTTCCCAGTCGGGTAAAGCATATTGGATCGCCGGTCGCCATGCTGTTGTTATGGATCGTTGCATACTCAGGGGCAGGCCGCCTTCACCCAGCTGAGCCTGTGCGTGGAAACTAGTCATTAAGCCCAAACCCAATGCTACACAAACACTTTTGTTCATCTATATTATGATTTAAATAAAAATTTTGTCAAAATTACAGCCCAAAAACAAGAGTAAAAGTTAAGCAGCCAAACATATTGATGTTGCTCAATAAAATGATTAAGAACTGGTTTCACTCCACACAGTAGACGACTTCTCAGCGCCAAAACCTTGAACCAACCTGAAAAGGAAAGCCTCCCGAAAAAAACAGGAGACTTTTTTTGAAGGAAATGCCAGGCTAAGATCTTTTCGTCAACGTCACTTTTTGGGTAGTATAATTTTGTCCGTCACTAAATTTCAGCAGGTACATGCCATCGGCATATTGACTCAGATCAAAACTGTAACTGCCCGACTGTATCCGTTTCAATTCATAGGTCTTTAACCTTGCACCAGAAATACTATGTAGCGTTACAAGCATGTCCCTTGCATCTGCGAGATTGATGGCAGCAGTAATTTGCCCATCCGTAGAAGGATTAGGATACAGGCTTATAGCGTTACCGAGTTTATCCCCGCCACGAATTAACGGGTCAATAGAAACCGATGCGGGCGTGCAATTGGACTTAACCGGATCCATCGAACCATTCCGGTCCGATCCCTTGCTATATTACTAATGATCCCTCACAGACTCTTCAGCTCGCCCAGCAAATCCTGCAATACCTTTTTTGCATCACCAAAAAGCATCGATGTTTTAGGCTTAAAGAAAAGATCATTCTCAATTCCTGCATAACCGGGTTTCATGCTTCGCTTATTGACGATGATATGTTCTGCCTGTTCTACTTCCAATATCGGCATGCCGTATATTGGACTGGAGGGGTCATCTTTGGCTGCCGGGTTGACAACATCGTTAGCACCTAAAATCAACACTACACTGGTCGTCCCGAACTCCTGGTTAGCGTCTTCCATCTCCATCAGCTTCTCATAAGGCACATCTGCTTCGGCCAGCAGAACATTCATATGTCCCGGCATTCGACCCGCCACCGGATGTATGCCGTATTTCACTTCCACCCCTTTATCTTCCAGTAGTTTCTCCAGCTCATGACAGGCATGTTGCGCTTGTGCAACCGCCAGGCCGTAGCCCGGAATAATGTACACACGGCGGGCATAAGCCATCAGCACTGCTGTATCATTCAGCGATATTTCCTTGTAATTGCCTTGCTCTTTTCCTGCCGTTCCTGCCGCAGCTTTGTTGGCTCCTATAGCCCCGATCAATACATTCTTCAACGACCGGTTCATGGCCTTACACATCATAATGGTAAGTATGGTACCCGCCGACCCCACCAGTATTCCACCGGTAAGCATCACCGGATTGTCGTACAGAAAACCACCGCAGGCGGCGGCTACGCCTGTAAAGGAGTTAAGCAGCGATATCACTACGGGCATATCGGCGCCACCTATGGGCATTACAAACAACACGCCATACAGAGCGCACAATATCAGCACACTGTAGAAATAGGTGGCAGCACTGGCCGAGCCCGCATTCATCAGTAGCAAGGTCAGCAGTACTATGCCACCCAGTAAAATAAAATTCACAGCCTGCCCAAAGGGAATATTGCGGTCTTTAATAGATCCATTCAGCTTGCCCCAGGCTATCATACTTCCGGCAAACGACACCGTACCGATTATCAATCCAATCGTAATAATAAACAGCATACCCCGGCTGTCGAGCCAATGAGCTTCACCATAAGGAGCATGCAACAAATGATTAAACTCCACAATAGAAATCAGCATGGCGCAGGCACCGCCCATTCCATTAAACAAACTGACCATTTCCGGCATCGCCGTCATCTTCACTTTTTTAGCTGCCATAGTGCCCACTACAGACCCGATAACTAGCCCTCCAAAAATCCACCCGTAATTACCCAGCGCTGCGTCGGTTTCTGGATTCCGGTATAGAAATATAGTTGCCAGAATAGCCAGACTCATGCCACCCGCAGCCAATAAGTTCCCTTTGCGCGCAGCATCGGGATGCGACAACATTTTCAAGCCTACTATAAAAGTGATAGAACCTATCAGATAACTAAGCAATAAAACTGCATTCATAAAGGCTGTTAAGTTTGATTCCAGAATATTGATAAAAAATTTGTTGTTCATAATGCACGCACCGACCATTAATTACTCAGACCTTTTTCTTTTTCCTAAACATTTCCAACATACGGTCGGTCACTACAAAGCCGCCTACTACGTTGAGTGTCCCCAGAATAACCGCGAGAAAGCCCAGCACCAAAGCCAGATAATTATCGTGCTCCGCCTGCCCCATAATTATAATGGCACCAATAACAACTACTCCGTGAATGGCGTTGGCACCACTCATCAGCGGCGTATGCAGTACCGAGGGTACCCGGCCTATAATTTCCACGCCCAGAAATACTGACAGTATTACGATGGTGATCAGGTCGTAATGCTGCATAAAGAAGTCCATAATTTGTTGCATGATTATTTCCGAATTGATGTGAAAAATGTTTTTGATAAATTAGCCTTAGCCAGCACGGTAGCACTTAGCCCAACATTTGTTGTACGCGTTCATTACACAGTGCACCTCCATGACAAATGCAACATCCGGCCACCAGGTCATCTTCAAAATTCAACTGAAGCTCATGCTCCTTATTTATGATCAGCTTCAGAAAATTTTGGACGTTCTTACTGTACATTTTACTTGCATCCATGGGAGCAGTACAATACAAACGGGAGTTACCTACTATGCTTACTCCATACTGCACTACCGTGCGCTCATCTTCGGTAAATTCGGTATTACCACCGGTAGCCGCTGCCAAATCAATAATTACAGAACCCGGTTTCATAGCCGCTATCATCTCTTTGGTAATCAGGACAGGTGCCTTACGCCCCGGAATCTGCGCTGTAGTTATTATTACGTCCGACTTGGCCGCATGCTCGGCAATCTTCGCCTTTTGCCGTTCCTGAAAATCGGCCGATTGTTCCACTGCATAGCCACCCGCCTTACTGGCGTCGGCAGCTCCTTCTACTTCCACGAAACGGGCTCCCAGGCTCATCACCTCCTCCTTTACGGCCGGACGGGTATCAAATACTTCCACTACGCAACCCAGCCTGCGGGCAGTAGCTACAGCCTGCAAACCGGCAACTCCCGCACCCAGTACCAACAACTTGGCCGGCGGTATACTGCCGGCAGCCGTCATAAACATGGGAAAATACCTGGGAAATAATTGTGCTGCCATTAATACAGCCTTGTAACCGGCAATATTGGCCTGCGAACTCAACACATCCATCGCCTGCGCACGGGTGGTACGGGGCAGCGTATCCAAACTAAATAAGCTGAGTCCTTTTGCAGCTAACTCCTTCATTTTAACAGCGTGAAATAAAGGCTGATACACACCCAGTAGCACAGTGCCAGCAGGAAGCCCTTCCAGCTCCGTATCATCAGGGAGGTGTATGCTAAGTAATAAAGATGCCGTCTTCAGCATATCACCCCGGGCTACCAGCCGGGCACCTGCCTGTTCATACTGCTCATCGGCATGGTAGGCATTAGCCCCGGCTCCCGGCTCCACTAACACAGTAACATTATTCTTAACCAAAGCCGCCACGGTATCGGGCGTAAGCGACACGCGCGTTTCGGGTGCCGGCTCCTTCAATACACCTATTGTCAGCATCAAGTATTTATTTTTTAATAGAGTGATTAGTATCACAATATAAAAAAAGGAAATTGGTTTTCAAATATTCCTCTTCAGCCCGCGGCCCGACATGAATTATTATGCAGGCAAAAAATTACCGATTGACGGATTTTCGCTATTTTGTGCGCCGGAATTAAAAGCGAATCAATAATATGGCATTAGATAAAAACCAGATTGCACAACGTATTTCAAAAGAGCTGAAAGACGGCATGTACGTTAATCTGGGTATCGGCATCCCCACCCTGGTGGCGAATTATGTACCCGAAGGCATTGAGATAGAACTGCAAAGCGAAAACGGCATGCTGGGAATAGGCCCCTTCCCTACCGAAGAAGAAGTAGACGCAGACCTGATTAACGCCGGCAAACAAACCGTAACGCTGCGCACAGGCGGCAGCTATTTCGACAGCGCTATGAGCTTTGGCATGATCAGGGCCGGAAAGGTTGACCTTACCGTACTGGGTGCCATGGAAGTTGCCGACAATGGCGATATCGCCAACTGGAAAGTACCCGGCAAAATGGTAAAAGGCATGGGCGGAGCCATGGATCTGGTTGCCTCCGCAAAAAATATTATAGTGGCCATGCAACATACCGACAAAGCAGGCAACTCCAAGTTATTACCTCAATGTACTTTACCTATTACAGGCCTTCGCTGCGTCAAAAAAGTAGTAACCGACCTCGGCGTGTTCGAAATCAACGACCAGGGATTCCTCCTGCTCGAATATGCACCAGGCGTAAGCATCGAAGAAATTAAAGCCAAAACAGCCGGGCGTCTGCACATCGCAGCCGATGTAAAAGAAATGGAGTTTTAATCCAACCCTACACTGAACTTACTCAAAGACGTACCTCACCGTACGTCTTTTTTCATGACCGCACACAGCCACCTCAGGCTCAGTAAAGTAAAAATCCCCCGTCCAGGGGGATGCCAAAATCCGCTACTGTAGCGGATTTCACCCGATACGGGTTATATATCCGGGCATGTATTGCAGATAACTTTACCACACAATTTCCGGATTATGAAAAATACTTTACTCCTGTGTTGCGCAGTACTAATCAGCACCCTCAGCCTGGCACAACAACATTTATCGCTCAGTGGAAAAATCGTAGATGAGCAACAACTCCCCATACCCGGAGCCAATGTATTACTACTCCGCGATTCACTCCTGCATAAATCAGCTATCACCGATATCGACGGAAGCTACATATTCGAACTTCTGCCCGAAGGCAGGTATCAGCTCCAGGTAACTGCCTTAAGCTACCAGGCTTATCAGCTTCCCCCCTTTGAACTACACAGCACAGAAAGCATGCCCGACATCATACTCGAAGAACAGAAGGACCAGCTACAGGAAGTAACCATTACAGCACAGCGCCCCTTCATCGAAGTAAAAGCCGACAAAATTGTAGTCAATGTAAGTAATAGTATAATGGCTGCCGGCGGCACCGTAATGGAAGTACTACAGCGCTCGCCCGGTGTGCGTGTCGACAACAACGACAATATCTCGCTTAAAGGCCGCGCAGGCGTCCTTATCTGGATCGATGGCAGACCCACACCCATGCAGGGCGCCGACCTGGCCACAGTATTGCGCAGCATGCCCGCAGGTTCCGTCGAAAAAATTGAAATCATTTCCAATCCCGGTGCAAGATTCGATGCGGCCGGAAGTGCGGGCATCATCAATATTATCACCAAAAAAGATAAGAGACTTGGCTTCAATGGTACCGCTTCCGTTAACTATGGTCAGGGCAAGTATCCTAAGTATGGAGCGGGCTTAAGTATCAATTATCGCAACAAACGTGTCAATGTATACGCCGGCTACAATTACAGCTATCGTTATTGGTTCAACCATCTTACCCTTGACCGCCGATTCCTGGATACTGCCAGCGGCGCCGGCGACCGGCAGCAGTTCCGTTACGATCAGGACAATTTTGCACTCTTCAATTTTAGTAACCACATAGCCAACGCCGGTGTAGATTACAGCCTGGGCAACCGCACCACGCTGGGCATGGCTGTAAGCGGCAGCACCAACAACTTTAACCCCGAAGCCGACAACAAATCGCGCGCACTCGATGGCAACGATGCGCTTATATATGACTTCCTTACCACAGGCCGGCACCAAAACTTTTATTACAACTATGCTGTCAACCTTAACCTGCGGCATCAATTCGACAGTAGCGGCCGCGAGCTGAGTATTGATGCCGACTACGCAGCATTTGGCAACCAGAGTAAACAAAATTTCAGCACTGAATACAAGGCGCCCGATGGCAGTACCTATCAACCCGACTACTTCCTGAAGAGCGACCTCAAAGGCATCACCAGTATTCGATCTGTTAAAGCCGACTACAAGCATCCTTTCCGCAACAACACCCGGCTTGAACTGGGCTTTAAATCAAGCTTTACAACCGCCGATAACAATCCGCTGTTCTTCGAAAAAATAAACGGAAACTACGAGCTGGATACCAGGCGCAGCAACCATTTCATCTATGAAGAACAAATAAATGCAGCATACATGAACTTCCAGCATGAGTTTCCCAGGTGGAGCACGCAGATAGGGTTGCGCATGGAAAATACCAATGCCGACTGGGAACAAAAAACCACACAGCAAAAATTTGATACCAGCTATGTACAGCTTTTCCCAAGCATCGCAGCGCAATACCATATTGCCGAAAAGCACGACATAGGGCTGACATTAAGCCGCCGTATTGAGCGTCCCAATTACCAACAACTTAATCCATTCAAATATTTTATCGATCGAACCACTTACCGCGAAGGCTATCCTTACCTGCGGCCTGCATCCTTTTACTCGGCCGAACTCGCACATACCTTCAGTCAGCGCTTCGTAACCAGTTTTACCTTCGGCATCAATAAAGGATACATTGCCGAAGTAATTCAGCCAAGCGATACCGAAGATTCTATAACCGTGCAAACCAATAAAAACCTGGATCAGATGACCTTCGTGGGCCTGAGCGGCGCTTATCCATTACAGTTTACCAAATGGTGGAGCAATGTCAGCAATTTCAACCTGTACTACGCCATGTATCAGGGCAATATTGCCAATACTCCGCTGCGCAATGGCCGTCCTACTTTCGATGTCAACATTCAAAATACCTTTATGTTGCCCGGTGATTGGTCGGCCGAACTTGGCTTCTTTTATCAGGCACGCCAGCTATATGGTTATATGGAAGTAGAACCAGTGTGGATGCTGAATGCAGGTATTCAAAACCATTTATTCAACCGCAAAGCCACGGTACGCCTCAATATCCAGGACATCTTCTTCACGGGTTATCCCAGTGCAACATCGGTATACACCGGTTACAAAGAACATTTTACAGCCGAGCGCGAAACACGCGTGGCCAATATTTCATTCGTGTATCGCTTCGGAAACAATTCTGTATCGCCCGTACGCCGTCGCAGCGGTGGTGCAGAAGAGGAAAAAAGCAGAGCAGCCAGCGGCAACTCGTAAAGGGGGTAGTTTAATAGCTGTGCCAACTGCCAGCAGCAGCTTACACGAAACGGCCGGTGTCTTCACCGGCTGTTTTCTTTATATTTTTTTATTAGGGCGTGTCCCTGCGGGCCGGGTCCTCCCTGCAAGTCCTCACTACGCTGCGCTCCGTTGCGGGCTTTACGTTCGGCCCCTCACGCACCGCGCATATACCTCAGCACAAAGGCACCCATCGTAAGCGCGCGGCAAGCCGTCTTATGTCCACAACATTGGTTGCTTCATTTCAACCGTTCATGGTTTCGCACTGCATTAAAAGTACCTTCACCTAAAAAGCCCTTTATATGAGCCTTACTGCTTCGTTTGCAAAAGACTTTGCACAACACTGGATTAAAGCCTGGAACACGAAGGACATAGATGCTATTATGACACACTATGCCGAAGAAGTAGTATTTTCTTCGCCCTTTATTATTACTACGCAAACAAACCTGACAGGTATATTAAAAGGTAAAGCTGCACTCAGCGTATATTTTACCGGGGCGCTGCAACGTAATCCCGATTTGCAGTTCGATCTACAACATACTATGCTGGGCGTTAGAAGCATCACCCTTCTTTATATGCGCAGCCATACAACCCTTGCAGCAGAAACCATGATCCTGAATGAACAGGGACTCATTATCGAAGGATGCTCGCATTACCCATGTACCCTTACGGAAAAGAATATGCCAGCTATATAGCCCCATTACGGTCAACACCAGACTTACAATACTGAAAAATTTACCCGCTTACGCGCCTATCAGGGAACGTGCCCATTTCCGGCAGACGTGCAGCAGCGCGGTTCATCCAATCCCGATGATATTGCTGCTGCCTGGCTTTTGCAGCCATATAAGGCGCCGATTCACTCTATAATCCTGAAGCGCTTTTTCAAATATACATTAAAAGCAACCCCGGTTCTAAACGCCGGGCCACAGGCTATATCCCGTTACAGCCGTACCGCCAGACCCAATACCAGAAGGCCTTTATAACCATATCCCAGTTCTATAAACCCGTTGAAGGTTTTACCAATACGCATACCAATCGGCGTAACCTGATAGGCCAGTCCGCCACTATTTTTGCCAGAAAATTGAATAACGCCCGTTTGTTCCTTTACGCCCCTGTGCGCGTACGAATATCCCAGATCACCGCCCGAGTATAGATCAATCACCCCTTGTTGCAGCCAATGGTAACGCGAGCCCAATAATAGCGAATAATAGGCGTCGTTGTACTTTACCGCCCCAAGCAGCACCGGTCTGTCGAGCACCTGGCTGTGCTTCTGCAATTCATACACTACCGACACGCCTATGTCCCACCGCGGCTGCAGATAGAAGTTGTCATTCAGGTGAAACACTGCCGACAGCTCTGATTCCGAAGTTACAGCGCTACCAAAAATATTTTCGTCCGACAAAACCTCCGCCATACCGGATACCTGCGGAGCCGAAGCAATTCCGATACCTATTTTAAATTCATGACGGGAAGCACCATCCCCCCCTTTGAGCCCGAACAGCTGTAACTATTGTCAGTAAAACAAGGGTGAAGCACAATTTTTTCATGGTATAAGAAAGATTAGATGTCAACATGCCAAGGCAGCAGCACTACAGGCCGCGGATCATACACCGCCCTGCCAGCAGACTAAAACCCATTTCACTGGCTGCATTCATCTAACCAGACGATGTTCATCAGCCTCTACCCCAGTAAGTAGAGAAAAAATTTTGCCGTAGATATAGAAAGAAAACCTTCAACCCGGAACATCGCGACAGGAGCAATTACAAGCTTCACCGTATGGGTATCCATATTTCCTCTTCCGAATGGGGATCATCGTTGCGATAGCCGGCGCCCATTACTTCAAAATGAGGCCGCTGATCCAGGATATAAGCCGATGCCGGCAACCATTCCAGAAATATATAACGAAAAACCTCGGCATTTCCAGGCATCCCTTTGTATTGGAATACTGCGTACAGCCCTGCTTCCAGCACAAAGCCCTGCATACCTTCAGGCAACAACTCCAGATTAGCTACTTCTTGCAGAGCCCACTTCTTGAACGTACGTCCAGGGTTGAAATCAGTGAAGTACTCCGGCTCATATTGTTGAAGTGATATCAGCTTTTCAGACACCACACTGCCAAGTTCTTTGCGCCTTTGCATAAATTGCCGCCATAGCATTTGCGTCCGGTTTGCCAGTAGCGACATCGGCATCATAAGTCCAGCCAGCTTCATTTCATTGCATTGCTTCACGCTTACAGGCATCATATTAATTCATGTTTTTAGTTTTTTAAAAGACGGAAATAATAGCCTTGCTCCCATATAGCTGTTGTCCAATCATCCTGCCTGCCGGTACCTGCAAGTATACCCTGCTGCTCGACTACATGCGGAGGTCTTACCTGCCGGCATAAAAAAAGAGGCCGTTACGACCTCTTGTTCTTTTCTTTATTTTACAATCGAGCTCAGCACTTTCTGTTCGATCTTCAAAGGATATTTTGCTTTCAGTTCCTGATTCCAGGTTTTTTCCAGATAATCCTGATAGTCTGCCACTACAAATCCCCGTGCTTCATCCAATGTTTTATGCACCGGTTGCGCGTATATTTTGGAAGCAAATGCCATAGCATAGGTACCGTCGTCGTTGCGATAAACATTGCTGGCCTTACCTTCTGTGAAATAGGACTTATCTACCGGGAAGCGTTCAAACTCGTATCTGCCGGCTTGCTGCGAAATTCTCACCCCTTGCTCACCTTCTGCCAGTTTAGCCAATGTTTCAGTTGCATCTTTACCTGCATTCAATTCAGCTTTCAAACGCTCCAGATCAGCTTCGCTGCCCGACTGATATACGGTTCCCTCAAAGCCGGGCTGCCATTTGTATTTATCTTTATTACTACTATAGAAAGCCTCTAAACCTACTGTATCGCGGGAAGCCTTGCTCCACACATTTTTATCCATCAAATCGAACAACAGTATACCGTCGCGGTACTCGCCAATCAAATTCTTGAACTCCTCATTGCTGCGCTCCAGCTCTTCCTGCTGCAGATTATTCAGCGTATTGGTCTGATACATTTGATACAGGTCGCGCATGGCAGTCTCCTTGTTTCCCATCAGTCTGCCCTGCGTCAGATTACCTGCGTAGGTCATAAAATCATACTGGGTGTATTTTTTACCTTTTACTTCAAACACAGGTTCGGTATAGGATTTATAATCTTCGGCGCGGAAGCCTTTCTCTTTCAGCGAATCGTTAGGAATAGCGGCTACTACCTTGTCGAAATTTGCGGGATAGGCTACAAAGCCAAATTGCTTTTTTACCTTCTCCTGATATGCTTCTTTCGCCAGAGTGGCGCGGCTGTCGTTGTCTACCCTGCGGGTGAGGCTTTCTTTCAGCGAATCGAAAGGTTGCAGGGGCAACTTCTTTATCAACTGGATCAGGTGCACCCCATATTCAGTTTCGATAGGCTCCGACAGGTCGCCGGGATTTTTAAGAGCGAAGGCTGCGGCTTCAAATTCGGGCATCAGTTTGCCTACACCAAAGGGTTCCATAACCCCGCCTTTATCTTTGGAAAATTTATCTTCCGAATGCTTTTTGGCAAGCTCTTCAAAAGAGGCGCCCGCTTTTAGTTCAGCTTTGATTCCTTCAATTTTTTTGCGGGCATCGGCCTTTGCTTCAGCTCCCCTGGAGGCCGGGCTCGATATCATTATCTGCGCCACCTGCACTTGTCCGCTGCTCTTGCGACGGTCGGCCACTTTCAGAATATGAAATCCGAACTGGGTTTTAAAAGGCGCCGAAACCTTTCCGGCTGCGGTATTGTAAGCGGCATTTTCAAAGGGATATACAACCTGTAGTGCAGAAATGTATCCGATATCACCGCCTTTTGCTCCCGAACTTTTATCGTCGGAATACAATTGCGCCATCTGTGCAAAATCGGCTTTACCACTGGTAACAGCCTTGTATATACTGTCAATCTTCTGGTATGCTTTTACCGTATCTTCATTAGGGCGAACTGCTACAAGTATATGAGCCACTTTGACTTCTTCTTTCATACGCTCATATGCCTGTTTTACCAGTTCTTTCGACACTTCCTTATCCGATAAATAAGTACGGGCCAACTGGTTCTTGTAATTCGCCAGCTCATTCTTAACGGCCTCTGTAGTGTCGAGCTTAATATACTCGGCTTCCTTCACTTTCATGCGAAACAACGAATACAGCTCCAGGTATTCATTTACAGATGCTGCACTGAAGTCCGGCTTTTTCTGAGCATTGTTCTTCTGATATACTTTCAGGAATTCTTCTTTGGTTACCTTATTCGGCCCATAAGTAAATAAGGTTTGTGCATGGGTAGATAAAGCAGTAATAGTGGCTCCAATTCCTATTGCAATCGAAAAAATAGCACGCATGATTAATTTTTATTTTTTGAATAAAACGGGGGTAAAGATAAAGAAGTATTTTTTTTGATGTTACAGAGGGTGTTAACGGCTTTGTTAACGGGCTTCGGGCCGCATTTCGTATGCATCAGTACGCAAGCGTCCTGCTGCTAAAATGCCCGGCTAATACCCAGCAGCCAGCGCGGCGCTAAGTATTGGGGCGTACCGTAGCCCGGCCTGTTGAGCCATACAGGCATATCAAAGCGCAGGGTTAAAGGCCTTGCCTTACTCAGCGGGCCCCATCGCTTAATAGTAGCCGTACAACCCAAACCAGCATCCATGCGCACATCCGACATTCCGCCTGCGGCTAACGTTTTAATACCAGCTCCCGCCGAATCCAGCGTAGTAAGTTCCATTACGCCCGCATCGGCAAAAGCATACACATTCACCGATAACCAATTGCGCGTAACCGCAGGACGCCATTGTATATAACTGCTAAAGTCGAGCTCAAGGTTTACAGCAGCCCCGCTGCGTCCTCTGTAGGCATTGTACAGCATTCCATCGCGCCTGTCAAACGCTGAATAGCCATTGTAGCCGCGCAAATTAAGTCCTCCTCCCTGCTGAAAATGACCGGTATGGTAAGCATTATAGCCCTGCCAGGCGCGCGGCACAAAGCCCACACTCCGCACATATTTGTTGTCGATCATCTGCTCCGGAGAGGCACCGGCAAGAAACAATGCCGATTCAAAAGGCACCTTATTCCCCATACCCCAGCGCGCATAAATGCGACTACGCAATTGCAGTTTACTTAACCATTGAACATGCACATGTTCCATTTCAAGGTAGCTGTAGTCAAAGGAACCGGTCAGCAAAGGTGCCCGGGCGGTAATACTTGCTGCTCCTGCACCGCTCATCGTTTTGTACACCTGCTTGGCGTATAGCTGAACCTGCGTGTTTTTAAGGTTATTGATACTACTCCATGCGTCAGGATATACCAGGTATTCGAGACTGGGCTTGCCTTCACGATACATGGTTTGCACCTGTAGCCCAAGGCCTGATCCCGAAGTTGCTGTCCAGTGAAGGCCTGCTTTATGCAGCCACAATCCGTCAAGAAACCTGCTGCCCAGGGTTGCAGTCAGCCGCATAGGTACCGTAGCCAGCGGCGTTTCAAAATTGAAACGGTAATTAAGTCGCCGCGCAGTCCAGCTTGCTTCCGAAGCAAAATTGCGATCAGCTCCCAGCTGCGTATTGAACCATACGGTAGCATCAAACTTATAATAAGCACCCAGGTAAGCGCCATTTAAATGCCAACCCAACTTCAATCCGTCCAGTGCATTATACCAAATATCGGGCCGGTGATACAGGCGATATTTTGTCCAGTCGGCAGCCGGAGCTAAACCTGCATCCAATCGCAGTTTTGTTTTCAGCTCACTTATTATTGCGGGTCTGCTGCGGTAATTGTTGAGCATCATGCGATCGGCCAATCGCTGGCTGGTATCAATAATTACATGTTGTATACCCGCGGGAACCTTTACCCTGGCCGTGTACTGCTTGTTCAATTTCCCCCAGCCTATCCACCTGGGAAGCGTAAGGGCATCTGTCGATTTTTCATACCAGGTGTTGGGAATATAATAGTGTTGTCGACCTCCGTTTTTATCTACAATAGTAACATCCAAAGGCATTTGCATACTCCCCTTGCGACGAAAGCGAATATCAAAGCTATCGGTACCTTTTATTCTGCGAATCCTGCCTATTCCATAATCGATCGATTTAGTGGTCTCGAGCCATTGATCAAAAAACCAATTCAGATCCACCTTTGTATATCGTATAATTGAATTCCGGAAATCTTCAAAATAGGGATGCGCAAACTTCCATTGTTGTACATAGTGCTGCATGGCTGCTGCAAATAAAGAGTCGCCCAGTACATACTGTAAATTATACAGCATGGCCGCCGCTTTATAGTACACCAAACGGTAGCCACCACCATGGCCCAATGCACCGTTAAAATCGTCGGAATGCGTATTCAGCTGATGGTCTGCGCCTAATGCCGCATCGTATATATAGCCATGAAACACGCGCACATCTTTATTAAGCCTGGGTTCGGCAAAACGTCCGGCCCATCCCTTAGGCCTCTGTTCTTTAAACACGGCTCCGTCCAGCTTAATGAGGCCCTCAGCATTTATAAATTGGGTAAATCCTTCGTCGAGCGCCGCTCTGTAGGTTTCATTGTTCCCAACCATGCCATAAAACCAGCTATGCCCTATTTCGTGCACCAGTAAGTTACGAAAACCGGGTTCCCTACCCGCATCCATGGTAATCATCGGATACTCCGAACCGTCGGCCGCATCGGCCACCACCATTTTCGGGTAATGATAGATACCATACATTTCGGAGAAAGTCTGAATAACCTGCGCGGTAAAGTCAGCGGCCGTCTGCCAACCTGCTGCATGAGGCTCCTGCGCTACGGCAACACATTCTATTCCGTTCCAGTAAGCAGTACCTATTCGGTACGTGGGATCGGCCGTGAATGCAAAGTCGTGCACATGCTCTGCATAAAAATGCCAGCGCTTACGCTCACCTTTTTTATAAGGTATTATAACAGATGGGGCCTCATTCCAGGGTTTGTCCGCAAAATTTTTGATATCCAGCTGCCGGCGCAAAGCAGCAGGCAGTACTTCGTCCCGGTTACGCAACACACCGGTTGCCTCTACTATATAGTTCGAAGCAAAATCTAGGATAACATCAAAGTTTCCAAAATCTCCATAAAATTCCTTGCCCATATGCTGATCCGTATCCCAGCCCTGCCTGGCATCGTACACACATATTTTAGGATACCACTGGCAGCCGTTGTAGTGCATAAATCCCCAGGCATCATACATTTTCATTCTGCGGCGTGTTGCGCCGCCATTGTCGAAATAAGCTATGAAATCCATCTCCATTCTTAGTGTCTGGCCGGGAAGCAATGGCTCATTCAGGTACACTTTCATGATGGTATTATCTATCTCCGTCCGCAAGGGCTTACCTTCGGCCTGCAAGCCATTTACCACCATACCAAGGCCTGCAGCTTCATATCGCCCGAGCCGGGGCCTCACTTTATTAGCTTCCTCAAGGCGGTGGGTATACGCATCTTTTACAAATGCGTTCTGAAACAAATGAAAGAATACGTAACGCAGGGTATCAGGCGAATTATTGGTATAGTCAAGTTGCTCCCGACCCTTTATCTGGTGTGTTACCTCGTCTATCACAGCATGTATCTTGTAGGCCACGTCCTGCTGCCAGTAAGCGGCGTGGGGTTTGCGGTTCTTCCAATACAGGCTATCGGAAGTATTTACCTGTGCAAGGGCCAGGGTATTCAATAGCAGACAGCTGACAACCAGGAACTGTAGAAATTTTTGCATGAAAGAAGAACATCGTTTAGCGGGCGTGAAATTACAAAAAGCAATCCAGCGTTGTACGCTGGCCTTCCTGCTTTGAACACCGCATGCAGCAAGGCCACAGGCAAAAAAGGAAGCCAACAAAATCCGGGAACACTTGTTATGGATTCATGAACCTATACAAAACCGCTCTGACCTCAATCGTGTTTTGCTGCAGTAGCGTGCTCAGTACTGCGCAACAAAAACAGCAGGTAGTATTAACTGCCGAAGACTCTGTACGCAGCATTATTGAAGCATTGCCCGAAGTGCAGGCTAAAAACGATGTGTATGATTCGCTCACCAATCGCATGCAGCGTATAGTACTGAAAATCACCCCTCCCGACACCGTTGTTCCTTTTTATCATGTGGAGGCAGGTTATCAGGGAGGTAGCAGGTTCAACCCTCATTTTTATTTTTACGTCGACCTGTCCAATCAAATGATTTATATCGAGGATATGGAGCAAGGCGACCGCACCACGCTGGACGAATGGCGCCGCCGCAGGCAGACACAGCAATAGACGGCGCATTGCGCCGTCAGCAATAGAGACGTTGCAATGCAACGTCTCTATTGCTGACGGCGCTTTTACACATACTGTGCAAATCTTCCGGTTTGCATATTAATTTAAGCATACATCTTTGCAATGCAAATAGGTTGGACATGCATGCTTTCGATACGTATAGCATGTATGCCATTAAAAGGGAAGTCCGGAAGAGCCGGCGCTGTCCCCGCAGCTGTACGTAGTCAACTACATTACCTGCATTAGCCACTGGAAGTTGCTTTCCGGGAAGGCGCAACGTAATATACTACAAGCCAGAAGACCTGCCTGTTTGCCCCATTATATTACCGGCTTTCGGAGGAAAAGTACGGATATAGCTTATCAATTCCTGCAGGGAAAAGGTTTTCGCTTGTCCGCACTACTTCGTTGCCACATCTTTAAGCGTTTAAAAAAAACCTACTTGGTATGGAACCGATTTTAGCAGAAAACAAAGACCGCTTTGTCATCTTTCCCATTCGCCACGACGACATCTGGCAATTTTATAAAAAAGCAGAAGCCAGCTTCTGGACTGCCGAAGAAGTAGACCTTTCTGCCGACCGAAACGACTGGCAACAAAAACTAAACGATGATGAAAGATTCTTCATTTCGCGCATTCTGGCCTTTTTTGCAGCCAGCGACGGCATTGTGAACGAAAACCTTGCCATCAACTTCCTGCAAGAAGTACAATACCCGGAAGCCCGTTGTTTTTATGGATTCCAAATCATGATGGAGAATATTCACTCCGAAATGTACTCGCTACTAATCGACACATATATCAAAGACGCTAAAGAAAAAGATCATCTGCTACGCGCTGTGGAAACGATTCCGTGTGTACAAAAGAAAGCCGACTGGGCTATGCGTTGGATCGAAAAAGGAACATTCACTGAGCGACTGATTGCCTTTGCAGCGGTAGAAGGCATCTTCTTTTCCGGAAGCTTTTGCTCTATCTTCTGGCTTAAAAAAAGAGGCCTGATGCCCGGACTTACATTCAGCAATGAACTTATCAGCAGGGACGAAGGATTGCACTGCGATTTTGCCTGTCTGCTCTATTTGCAACACATCCAGCATCCTTTGCCTGCATCAGCCATACATGAAATCATACAGCATGCCGTAGCCATAGAAAAAGAATTTGTAACCGAGGCCCTTCCCGTTAGGCTTATTGGTATGAATGCCCCACTCATGTGCCAGTATATCGAATTCGTAGCCGACAGGCTGCTGGTAGCATTGGGCTGCAACAAACTATGGAATGCTGCCAATCCTTTCGACTTCATGGAAATGATATCGCTACAGGGGAAAACCAACTTCTTTGAACGCCGCGTAGGTGAATACCAAAAGAGCGGCGTAGCCGTAGCCGACAAAGGCGGCGACACTTTTTCCATGGATGAAGATTTTTAAAAAAAACTAACTACCCGATAAAATTCAACTATATGTTCGTCATAAAACGCAGCGGCAAACCAGAAGCCGTACATTTCGACAAAATCACCGCCCGGATCATGAAGTTAAGCTACGGCCTAAACGTACAATCCGACGACATTATTGAGATTTCTAAAAAAGTAATCATGGGCATCTACAATAATGTGACCACTACCGAACTAGACAATCTAGCCGCAGAAACTTCGGCATCATACACAACCCAGCACCCCGACTTTGCAGTATTGGCGGCGCGCATCGCAGTAAGCAACCTGCACAAGAACACGCGCAAATCCTTCTCCGAAGTAGCTGAACTATTGTATCACTATATCGACCCAAAGACTGGCGAAAAAGCCCCGCTTTATTCCGATGAAGTGTACGCCATCGTACAACAAAATGCCGACCGTATCGACTCGGCTATTATATACGAACGCGATTACCATTTCGACTATTTCGGCTTTAAAACACTGGAACGGTCCTACCTCCTGCGCACCGAAGGAAAGATTGCTGAGCGGCCGCAGCATATGTTTATGCGCGTTGCAATAGGCATACATAAACAAGATATAGATGCCGCGATAGAAACCTATAACCTCATGAGCGAAAAATGGTTTGTACACGCCACGCCAACTTTGTTCAACGCCGGAACACCCAAACCGCAAATGTCGTCCTGCTTCCTGCTGAGCATGAAAGAAGACAGTATCGAAGGCATATTTGAAACGCTGAAACGCTGTGCTGTAATATCACAAAGCGCCGGCGGCATAGGACTCAACATCCACAATGTAAGGGCTACCGGCAGCTATATAAAAGGCACTAATGGCGTAAGCAACGGCATTATTCCCATGTTGCGGGTATTCAACGATACCGCACGGTATGTAGACCAGGGCGGCGGCAAACGTAAAGGCGCTTTCGCCATATACCTCGAAACCTGGCATGCCGACATTTTCGAATTCCTGGACCTTCGGAAGAATCATGGCAAAGAAGAAATGCGGGCGCGGGACTTGTTTCCTGCATTATGGATTTCAGACCTGTTTATGAAACGGGTAGAAGAAAATGGCAACTGGTCCTTATTTTGTCCTCATGAAGCGCAAGGGCTCGAAGAGCTTTACGGAAGCGCATTTGAAGCGCAGTACATAGCATACGAGTCTCAGGGCAAAGCCCGCAAAACATTGCCCGCACGGGAACTTTGGAACGCCCTACTTGAATCGCAAATAGAAACCGGAACGCCCTATATTCTTTACAAAGATGCTGCCAATCAAAAGTCCAATCAGCAAAACCTGGGCACCATCAAATGCTCGAACCTTTGCACCGAAATAATAGAGTACACCGCCCCCGACGAAGTTGCGGTATGCAACCTCGCATCCATCTCGCTCCCGCGCTTTGTTGTTGATGGCAAGACCTTCGACTTCCATAAACTGTATGAGATAGCAAAGATTGTAACCCGAAACCTGAACAAGGTCATTGACGGCAACTACTACCCACTACCCGAAGCCGAAAATTCGAACCGGCGGCACCGGCCTATCGGCATTGGCGTTCAAGGCCTGGCAGATGCTTTCATGTTGCTACGCCTGCCATTTGAAAGTGAAGCGGCGGCTGCACTCAATCGGGACATTTTTGAAACCATCTATTTTGGCGCGATGGAAGCTTCTATGGAACTGGCCGAAGTTCATGGCGCGTATGAAAGTTTCATGGGCTCACCGCTAAGCGAAGGAAAATTCCAGTTCGACCTTTGGAACGTGCAGCCCAGCGATCGTTGGGATTGGCAAGGTTTGCGGAAAAAAGTAATAAAAACAGGGGTACGAAATTCACTACTGCTGGCGCCAATGCCCACCGCTTCCACCTCACAGATACTAGGCAACAACGAATGCTTTGAACCATACACCAGCAATGTGTACAACCGCCGCGTACTCTCAGGCGAATTTGCGGTAGTGAACAAACACTTGTTGAAAGACCTGGTACAACTGGGCCTATGGAACGATGGCCTTAAGAACAGGTTAATAGCCGCCAATGGATCGGTACAACAGATAGAAGAAATACCCCAGGAATTGAAGGATATTTACAAAACCGTTTGGGAAATAAAGCAGCGGGCTATTATAGATATGGCAGCAGACAGGGGCGCGTACATATGCCAATCGCAGTCGCTGAATCTGTTTGTAGACACTCCCAATTTTGCAAAGCTCACATCCATGCATTTTCATGCCTGGCGCAAAGGGTTGAAGACGGGCATGTATTACCTGCGCACCAAGGCTGCGGCTGACGCCATCAAGTTCACTGTAGACGTGGCAGCACTTAACCGTCCGCAAATGGAACAACAACAAAACGAAGTTGCCTGCTCACTCGACAACCCGGAAGAATGCCTCGCCTGCGGCAGTTAATGCATCACTTTTAAAATTGAACAGGCCCGCACCGCTGGATAGGACCTGTTCAATTTTAACAGCCGGAGGGACTAAGCGCAATCTATATTTGCAAAAAAATATAACCATGGACGCCTACAAAGAAACTGCCAGAACCTGGAACAAAATAGCTGCCTTATACCAGGAAAAATTTATGGGCCTGGATATGTACAATACTACCTACGATCTATTTTGTGCCGCTGTGGGCAAAGCCGGCGCCAGGGTTTTGGAAATAGGCTGCGGACCGGGAAACATTACCCGGTACCTGTTGCAGCAGCGCCCCGACTTTCAGATTACGGGTATAGACATAGCGCCCAATATGGTATCGTTGGCAAAGAAGAATGTGCAGGAAGCCACGTTTATGGTAAAAGACTGCCGGTCGCTACAGCCCTCGGATGGTTGCTTTGATGCTATTGTCTGTGGTTTTTGTCTTCCCTACCTGCAGGCCGCCGACGGCGCCCAACTGCTTGCAGTATGTAGTCAGTTACTGCCCCTGGGTGGCGTATTGTACCTCAGCTTCGTGGCCGGCCACAGCAGTCTGTCGGGCTACAAAACATCGACCGATGGCGACCGTGTTTATTTCAATTATTACGAAATGGAAACCCTTGCGGACATGTTGCACAGCAACGGCTTCTCGCTTACGCAAACCATACAGGTGCCTTTTCCACGACCCACCGGAACCGAAGAACATACGGTGTTATTGGCTATGAAAGTCGCCGATGCCATCCCTTTGCAGCCGGTCTAGAGAATTATGCTGGCAAAGCATCAATCATTCGAAGGTGTACTGCGTACGAGCTCCGGTAGTCTTCTTTTGTCAGGCTTATACTATCGGAACAAAAATTACCCTTATTACCGTTGCTCTGAAAACCTTCAGGCCTTTTGCAATATCTCGGGAATATGCGGTTGGCAAAATCGCAACATTATTTTGAACGGGGAACAAAATCTGCAGTATATCACAGAGAGCTACAAAGGGAAGCGAATGTGATAAGGCGGCTCCAATGTTTCGAAATGCTCCTATTTTACAGAATGAAGTTACGTTATACCGAATGGTATATAACCATTAAAAGCAGCTGCGGACGAGTAATTGAGTGCTGTACATAGTGCTGTACCCACTCTGTTGTGCAAGCCAATAACATCGCAGGCGCTCATCACATCGCCATTTGCTTCGGCTCATTACGTTCCATCCATGTGCCCAGCCAGGTTTCGGGTATAGGTACCAATGCTGCAATAGTCAGGAATGCTTCGAGGTAACACATAAAGTCGACACGGTCGACGGGCAGTTCACCTTCGTAACTTATAACTGTATCGGCCAGTTGAAACAGGTGGGCGCGGCAATGTCCGTAGCTATAGCGTTCCGAAAATTTGCTGATCACTAACCAGTCTGACCAAGCTGCCGTATGCTTCTGTTTATTTTTGCGCAAGCTGTACAGGGCCTGTATTACATGACTCATATCGCGGCTAAAGGCGGGCAGGGCGGCGCGTTGTTCGGTATCGTCGTAGCGGCTGTCGCGGCTATTGCTCATATCCAGCAGAACCCAATGCTGTAGCGTACTACACGGTGTATGGGCATCAATGAAATCGACTAAGGCATATAGGCTGCTGATGGGATCAAGGGGCAAATGATCAACGGGAAATTCTGCTTAATTTGCTTAAATAATAACTCTATCATCCACCTGTTCTTATATATGATGGCAATCTGACTGGCCGGCAAGGTGAGGCGGAAGATGAAGAACACTCAGTAGGTCTTATAAGTCTCATCCAGAATTTACCAGCTTCAGGTTTTGGAAAATTATGTATAAGACTTTTTCGTAAGAGACTTCTTCTTCCGAATATTTGGCAATAACAGAATACTCTTGGCTAATCTCCGCCTTTTTTTCTAGTATTGACTTTTGTAGAGAGTTTACGTCTGACTGCACCGCTTTAATTAAAACTCGGTGGTTCTTTATTTCCTGCTCTGTGTTGTTCTCATCTTGGTAATAACTGTAAAGATTACTTATGCTACCCTGTAGATGTTGATGGCATGATGGGCAGCGATCTAATTCTGGCTTTTGTGTTTTGTGATTTTGCGACACCCTTCTAAACCAGTAACGTGCCATCGTCCATTCGTTCAAAGTCATGAGGATGATTAAAATAATTCGGGCCCGGTTTGTGTACCTCCAATAAATTGCCAGCACTATCAACCTTTCGAATATAAATCCGATTGGGTAAAGTCGGCAATCCTAGACTATTTCCTGGTTCTGAGGATTTATTGCAAAGCAAAATGAGATTATCGTCGTCAGCATTTGTTAAGATGCCAAGAGTGAACCCACTCATTGATTTTACCATGGAATATGACTTTCGCCAGATTACATTAAGATTTTTGTCTGTTTTGGTCAATACGTAAAAGCTTGGTTCGCTCCCGAAAGGTTGGGATGACCGGCATCCGCCCCAATACAGGTAAGCACCATCAGAGCTGGCAGCCAAGTAGTTATAAAGCATGTTTCCACCAGTGAGGGTATCCAATGCTCCTTTTCGACGTTTCCCGAAAGGCCTGTTCGAAAAAAAATCGAGGGTATTCGATAACCGGTATTGGATCTGGAAGCCCCAGTGACATGGAAGAACAGCTTGTTGCTAACGGAATCATACAGCAGGGTATTAATCAAATCGGGAGTAGCACTTGTATCACCGCTATAATGGTAAAGTTTGCTAAAGCCTGGGTGCTGGGCAAAGCTGGCACTGAAGTGTAGCCACAATCCTATGAGTAGTAAAACTTTCTTCATAATCAGGTTTTGGGTCCAGGTCAATAATATACAAATTAAAATAAGATTCTTAAAAATTCATCCCGATGTTGGGACCGGGATTGAATCGATATTCGCTCATTTCTTAGTGAACAACACTTAATTTTTCGGTTTGCTTAATCCTGTCTTGAGTGGTAAGACTGAAGAAATATACTCCTGATTGAAAATTGGACCAGTTTATCCCCGCTTCTTTCACGCCTTCTTTCAGATCCAAACTCTTTACCAACTTGCCGCTCAAATCACGAACTGTAAGTTTAGGCGGCTTCCCTTTGTCATACTTACTAATAAAAGTTCTTACAAGTGTAAAGGTGCCAGCCGGTTTAGGCCCCGGTGTCCAGCGATTTACTTTCAGCATATTGCGAGATGTTAAAACCAGGCCGGCTGTAGGAAATCGGCACAGGATCTAGGTAGGACATGCCAATTATCCAGAAGGTCAAAGCTGCTAAAATGGTGATGTAAATTATAACAATCTACTTCAATCATGCTTAAAGAACAGCGCAAACCATCATTTCCATCAGCCTAGGCAGGACGAAGTTAGCGCGTAAACACGAAGGTAGTTTTTCGTATGATTAACTTATCTAACAACCGTTATATCTCCTTTCCGCTCAACTTTCGTACCGGTGGACAGGTCTTTGAAAGTAAGATAAAAGTAATAAGTGCCTGCATCCACCTGGATGCCACCATGCAAGCCATCCCAGGTTCGGGCGCTGTCTAAGGATTCGAATACTTTTTGTCCAAGACGGTTGTAGATGGCGAAACGGAAATCTGCTACCGCTGGACAACCTATTTGCGGACCTATCTTATCGTTTCTCCCGTCACTATTGGGGGTGAAAGCATTGGGCACAAATACGGAGCAAGGGCAATGCTTATAGCTGATAAGCACCGAGTCTGAAAAGTTGCCGCATGCATTGGTTGCCGTAACGGTATAGAACCCGGGCAGTTCTGTTGAAGTGTTTTCATGGTTACTTCCCGTGTTCCACAAATAGCTACTGGCCGGAAAGGCTGATGCATGCAGCTGGACGGTTACGCCCTCGCAAAGCAAGGTGTCATTTTCGAGTATTGCTACCCATGGTGTCAGGAAATCCACCGCTACAGTATCCGAGGCCTCACAGCCATCCTGAGTAACGGTGACGTAGTAGATGCCGGCGGTTTTGGGTTGATAGAGCGCACCCGTCTGTCCGTCCTGCCATCTACAGGACGCAGTGCTGCCAACCCTGGCATCCAGTACAAAATCCAGGTTGTCACAAACTGTGGTATCGCTACCAAGATCAACGGTTAACGAAGATTCCTGAAGTTGAAAGCTATCTATATAGACGGTGCAGCCAATGCTACCGTATAACCAGTAGGTTCCCGGAGCTGAGAAAGATTCCTGCAGGCCATTGCTGCCGGTGCTCCACACCACGTCTTCGTAAGCGGTGTCCGCAATTATGGTCACCGTTTCGCCTTTGCAGAGTACATGCTCTTGCGCGATACCTTGTAAACTGTCACGGTTAAATGTAATATGGAACGTGTCTGTAAATGCTGTACAGTTGCTTATACCACGCACCCAATAGGTACCAGACTGGGTAAACGTTTGCGTTGATGCAGTACTTCCGGTGCTCCACAGCCGGCGCTGCCAGGAACTGTCGGCCTGCAAAGTCATACCTTCCCACAAACAGCCGACTGTGTCGACAATATGGCGTACTATAGTATCGTTGGGGGAATTAACCTGCACATGGCTCCCTAGCTCTACTATGGGACTCGGCCACATATTAGGAGGGAGATTAGCAGGCAGCGGTATTCCGATAGAATCGTACCCGCATGTAGCGGCTGGATTGTTGGGGTTATGTACGACGAACAAGGCCGTTGCCCACCAGGGAACTACATATATCTTATCGTCGGGCCCAAGCTTCGAACTATGAAAATTGCCATAGCCCAGCCTTGTCTTCGAATTCTGTACTGCCTGCGTGTCCGGTAGCAGCGAGAGATCAAATTGATAGAATCCTAACGCATCGTAACCGTTTGCGGTGCAATACAGCTTAGAGCCATCTGCTGAAAAAGTGGGATATGACCAGGCAGAGGAATCGGCATTGATAATTCTGAAATTGGACAATGAGCCTGTAATATTATCGAAGTCAGCCACTTCTATTCGCTGGTTGTAGAATTCTAAAGATCCATTCTGTTCGCAGCGCACTAGCAGGTTGCCATTCCGGTTGAGGCACATGCTACCATTAATATAGGAAGTCGGGGCACTAGCCGAATCGATACCGGCTATACCTTGCGACAACACCGGCGTAGCAGAGATACCATTGGCATCTATACTGAAAGCCATGTAATTTTTACCCCTTCGCTCATGCATGATGAGCCAGTATCCCGCACAGCTACCACCTTTATTAGCGGTCAACAAGTACTCTCCCGCATCCGTTGCAATAATTTCGTTTTTGAAAGTACTAAGCACATCGCCCAGGCCATTGTCCAGACTCATGTCCACAATGGAACAATACACATTAGTGGGTGTGTCTATAGTTGGGGTAGAAGTAACAATATAATATTGATTTGGATTCTGCGGCGAAAGAATGATTACTACGCCACCTTTAGACACACCGGTATTGTTTCCGTTGGGTAACGGAGGGCCATTGCCCAGCAAGCCGTTGCCATTAGGCATAACCGCATGCTGCCTGTTCCACACCCTTCCACCCGAGGTATAAAAAAGAAGATTACCCCCTGCATCGGAAACTGCGGCACTACCCCTGGGAACCTGCAGACTATCTATGAAAAATTCCGGCGTGCCGCTGTTAAAATCCAGCCCCATGAACCAACCAAAGGACCAGATGTTGTTCTCTCCCTGTGCACGTAAAGCTTTTGGCAGTATAAACAATGCCAGCCATACAAGAAGAAGGATGTGCCATCCAGGCCGACCTGGCAAATGATATGTTTTCTTAAGTCTCGGCATTTACGAATAGAGCACCGGATTCAAATTTAAGGAATCAATATAGTTCCGATACCGGAGTAAGCACTCCATACATTGTTCGCCTGGTAAAGTAGTGACCGGTACCGATATTCACAAATCCCTGTCACGCTTACGTTAACGATAAACGAAGTATAAGGATCTAGTATTGTGCTGCCCGCGATACTAACGGTAGTCCAGGTAGTACTTGTACTCAGCTTATATTGAAACGTCGGTTTGATAATCGTCGATTACCTGCAATTGAGTAGTACTTGTACTCAGCTTATATTGAAACTCCATCCCGTCGCACATAGCCATCGGGCTTCCGAGGCACGGAGCTGTACACAATGATATATTAGGAATCACTTCAAACTTTCTGGGCGGCGTGTGTCCCGGATGAGATACATCTATCACATTATACAAGGGCGAACGGAATGAAGGGCTGCCAACGACTGCGTTACCACACCTCCAGAAGTTACACTACCGAGATCGCTGCAATCCGTCATCACTCTGAAAATGGTATTTACAGTTGCGTTGAGACAATAGTCCGACCCGATGAATGGGGTTGTTACAGCCGTAAATCTCCACTTCTTCATCGGAAAGGATTCAGGAGCAGGGCTGGTGAAAGTGTCAATTAACGAATATGTAAACGTAGCATCCCTAAAACCAGTACCAGAAGGAGCGCTTAAAAAGCCAGTGACTCCCAGTCGTATACGGACATAGTTGGAAGGATCACTAACAAAAGAGATATCTGCTGGCAGATCAACGTCCCACCATACTCCCAACGCATTCGGATCGCTTGTCCCGGAAAAGCAAAAGTTATCGACAAAGTAACCACCATAAATGGCTGAACTAGCCATGTAATAATAAATATCGCAACCGTCACCGGTCGGCCTTAAGCCACTGCTCTTCAAACCGTCGATTCTAATTGTGTCGCCTTTGGCGTCGAGAAATACCAAATCAATTTTCTGAGTATCCATTGATTCGTAACGAAAATTGTCTGTGTATACCGGCCCTGTCGAAGAAATTTCGCAGTTTCCATCAGCAATAGGTGTATCTTTCTTACAGGAAGCTAGATTTAGCAACGCAAAGCAAAAAGCAAGGGCGAATGCTCCGTTAATTTTTAATATTCTTTTCATGTGAATTTAATTGGGTGTTTAGTGACGTTATCTTTCTATTGGATTTGTCTAAAAATATTTAATTGTAATAAATATTTGTGTAAATATATTGCTTTTATATTTGAACAAGTACAGATAAAAATCTGTGATTTTTAAGATTTTTGTCTGTTCCTCGATGGACAACTAGTGGTTGGCAAAGAGGAAGTTTTCGGACACTGGCTAGCTAAGAATAAATCAGCCTCTTTCTGGTTAGGTGTACTCAGCGACCTGAAGACTAGGAGCAATGAGGACATTTTGGTCACCGCTATCAGCAATCTCAAGAGCTTTACCGAAGCCATGGCAAGCGCGTTCCGACTGTCCACTAAAAGAACCTGTATCAATCATCAAATACGCAATGCCTGCCGTTTCGTTGTTTCGATGGATATTGCAGAGCACACTGAGCCACTTATTCCCGGGAGGAGAACCACTTGAAAAATAATTATTACGGCAACTAAGCCAGTATGCTATTGCTATCGAAGTTATAATATGTACCAGCCATAGGATTCTCAAAAGAAAATGACCGATAACCTTTCTCCACTACAAACGTTCAGAACTATGCTGCAACTGACAAGTAGCTCGGGGCTATTCTGACCGAATATCAAAGCAGGTTAATTCGGCGCTATTTGTTGAACGCTTATTAAATTTAACCCAGGGAAAAGATGAAGCAAAGCGCCGCAAAAATCCCACTTTGACAGCCTGATCAGAACCCAAATGTAGCACATGTTGGCTGTCGTTTTCGGGAAGGCGTATTGGATGCACATCTGCTTTTTATACTATAGATTATGCGCAAGCTTGACCGATGAATGGACCTACTATTACAACAATGTATGGCACACCGTTCATTACACAATCAAACCCCGAAAAAATAAAATGAAACGTGCAGGTTATTTTAAGGTATCGAACCTCCGAAATAGGAACACAGCATAAAAAGCAGGCACACAAATTGCAAACCTGCAATCCGATATTTCGTCGGCGGAAGCTTATCCCTGGTGGGTTGCTCCCCAGCAGAGCCCACTTATGTTTCAGCTTCCAATTGCAAAATTCAACACATCAAACTATATTTACAACCTGCTAAATTTTCCAGCGACATTCAACTTCATTCATGAAAAAAATAGTATGTACCCTTGTAACTGCCCTTTTGGTTACTGCAGCATACGCGCAAAAGACAGTATTGCAGGTTCAGTTGAGCTCCGGCCTGTTTGCTTTTTCCGGAAAATCGACGCAGCAAGCTTCAGCCATCATCTATAACGAACAGCCCAATAAGGCACGCACCAGCAATCCCTACGGTTCCAAATATGGGCTGTGTTATGGCATTGCCGGAAGTATAAAAAGAGTTACCAAACACCATATACTGTTCGGTACCGATGTGGGATTTGAAGTGCTGAGAAGCAAAACTGACATCAACACAGTGTATGCTCCAACTAACAGCATCAATTCCCGACTTGATGCCAACGGCCATACATTCTTAAACCACCGGTTTATCAACCTACATCCTTTCGTCGGCTATAGAATTATAATCAGAACCCTGCCTGTAGATCTAAGCGCTGGTTTGGACCTGGGATATATCATCAACGCCAAAGAAAAAGGTAAGGCTACAACCTCCGACGGAACCATCTATAAAACCTCCAGAGAAAGAGAAACAATCCGCTACGATATCAGACCAAGATTTCAAATAGCAACACAGTACAGGAAGTTGGGCGTGTACGGCGGGTACTCTATAAATGGATTGAATTACCAGTCCCGTTCTATGGGCGGTTTCAACGACTGCTATGCCCGTGTTATACGGTTTGGGTTGACCTATCAGCTCAATTAATGCTGCGTCATCCGTACGCATGAGGCTGCCCTGCACAGGCTGCCAACCAGGTACGCAATACGTGCGGCTATCCTTACATTTTGAAGCTCGCAGCATCTGTGGCAACTAAATTGTGCATGCTTTTAGCCTGGTGCAATGTGTAGTGGCATAAGCGTCCGGTACACGAATTTTCAAACCGGCTGGCAAAGGTAGAACTACGATGCTGCAAGGCAGGCCAGGGCTTAAAAATTTGGGACGCAGACAAACACATGGCCATTCATAAAATAGCCGGGAATTGAATGCCGATTGATGCGGACTTATCGTTACTGGTTTATGTGCATTCCTGATTGCCGGATATTGTATACATGTCATTGTTTACAATGTCCGGCCCACAACCCGCGCGTACACGCATTTGTTTTACATTTGCGCTGCCATTTTTGAACTATGTCTGAAGCCAGAACTACAATTTGTCCGCGCTGCCAAAAAACATTTGAATGCAATGCCGCCAATATAGCGCAATGCCAGTGCCAGTCGGTAGCCATCAGCGATGCTGCGCGCCGCCAATTGGGTATGCAATATACCGATTGCCTTTGCGCCCAATGCCTGCAGGAAGTACAGGCCATCACAGAGCAAAATAAAAGTACATAGCGTAAGTCCATAAAGAAAGGAACCTTTGCCTTCACTATCTGAATATACACAACATGACCTTAGAACAAAGAATACAACAATCGGAAACACGGATTTTTAAGGCAGTGTTTCCCAGCGATACCAACCACTATGATACCCTGTTTGGCGGCGCGGCCATGCAGCTGATGGACGAGGTGGCTTTTATAGCAGCTACACGCTTTACGCGCAAAAAAGTAGTAACGGTATCATCCGACAAAATAGATTTTAACCGGCCTATACCGGGTGGCACCATTATTGAATTAATTGGCCGGGTGAGCTATATAGGCACTACCAGCCTGAAAGTAAAAGTCGAAATTTTTATTGAAGAAATGTATGCTCCGGTAAGAGAGAAAGCTATCACAGGCACTTTCACTTTTGTAGCCATCGACGAACACAAACGTCCCGTGCGTATATCTGACGCAGGCATTTAAACACCTGCGTATTTACAGAGATGGCGCCCGCTGAAGCGGGCGCCATCTCTGTAAATACGATGTGCAGCAATAAGTTTTGATAAAAGAATATCAGAAGTCGAAGTTGACCCGTGCACGTACACCGTATTGCGCCACATTGGGATGCCCCAGATAATTGACACGCTTCACCAGATCCACACGTATCAGATTCAAAATATTTTCTACGCCTACGCTTATTTCCATATACGGCTGCTTGTCGAGCGAGAAAGTTGCCGTATTGCCATGCTGATCAGTAGGAAAACGGAACAAAGAAGGATCATGCTCAGGCCTGTTTTCAGGACGCAAACCACCATACAACATTTTAAAACCTGCCACCTCGCGTAACTTCAGCGCCTTGAGCAAGGGAACCTTATTGAACAGGAAGCCATACATATGGTAGTCTATATTGAGACTAACATATTTGTCGCTGACAAACTCAAGGAAGTTCATAAGACTGTAAGCATGCAATTGGTAAGCATAGGTTTGGTTGGCCCTGGCAATGTCCAGCAAGGGATAAGGGAGCTTGCCAAAGATATAACCACCACCCATATTGATATCAGCAAAGCCAAGCTGCGACAGGTACCAGCGTTTGAAAATATTTAAGCGTACCGATTGGTAATTGTACTCACCGCCGAGCAGGCCTTTTACACCGGCCGCAGCACGCAGGGTAATAATGGGATACGCGTTGTATATCGGCGTACGATACAACTTGCGTTGAAAGAACTGTTCATTGGGTGCCCAGCGCCACTCTAAACCAAATTCAGATGTAGTAATGGTTTGGAGCGTATCACCCATACCATCGGAATGTATAAAGTTCAAACCTCCGGCCGCTTCCTGTTTCCAGTTTTTATACTGCAGCTTCACTCCCATATGGTTTCCAAACTCGGCTACGTATTCGAGCCGGAATATATCGTTGTACATCCAGCGATCATTAAGGCCGCGTTTGAAGGAGAGCAGGAAGTTATCTTCCTGCATAAACTGCAGCTCCTGTCCGGGTATACTGGTTTCGCGCTGGAAGCTGGCGCGGATGTAATTGAGCGGATAAGTGTAAATACTTTTGTTATTAAGCGAGTAAGTTCCACTAAGGAAAAACTTCCAGCGTTCATCTTTAAAACCATAGGCAGCATATGCTTCGGTATAAAACCGCTTGCTCATTTGCGTAGTGGTTCGACCACCAAAGCGCAAACGAAAACCCTCTACGGGGTTGAAGCTATAGAATGTACTTACCGGGCCTATTTCGACAGGTCCCAGAACTTTATAACCTGCCAATGCAAATGTTCCCCAGCTTAGTAGTCTTTTGAACGACTTCATTTTACTGAGGCTGTCCATATTCTTATAGGTGCGGGCTTCTACATCGGTAAGGGCATCGGGACGGTTCTGTTCCCAGTAATGATCGCTGTGTCGCAAGGAGCTATCAGCCCTTTCGGTTTCAGCACCACTAAATATTTGCGGTGCAATCACCGTATCAGAATTAAAATTGCGAATGGTTACGATGCGCTCGCCAAACATTCCGCGCTTGCTTTGGAATACACCAAAATTGACCAGCAAACTCGTTTTGGAAGGATGGTAACGCCCATCGGTATTGCGTTCGTAATCGATGGTAACATCGAGACTGTTTACCCAGTTAAGGTTTATGTCTTTGCTTACGCCCAGAATAGCTTTCTGTACACCATAGTTACCATCCAACGTAATGTACAATTTGCCCGTAAATAGAAAATCGTTTTTATTACGGGGCATAAAGGAAAGTTCCACCAGCTTTATACCATCGGCCGCCACGGTATCGGTAATATAGAAGCGATAAAAGGTTGGCGACAAATCGGCGATAGGACTGAGGAAAGAGTTGGTAAGCAGGTACACGGTATTGTCGTATAAATCTATATCCTGATACAAATGCTTCAGGTATTTACCGGTACTTTCATTATTCACATAACGATCGTCGAACTCTACGCGTTTGGTTCCGCTGATGATGGACTTTTTACGTTCGGGATTTTTGCTAAAAAAACGATCGGTAATATTTTCTTCCAGATACAAGGGCAATAAGGCTTTGCCCTCATACCGGGTAGTATCTACATTATCCAGTACAAACTGATATTTTTTCAGCAGCGGATTGTTGCGTAACGAAGAAGGCGTATTGCTGATAGCCATTTGCATCTTCTCGTACTCCTGGTAATACACATAATCGTAATGGCGGATGCGGTTCTGATCTTTGTGTTTAATAACCTGGCGAATGAGCTCAACCGCAGGATTGTTTTTGTTCCTGTAGCGTTTGGGCCGTACTACAACTTCATCCAGCAAACGGGTATCTTCTTCCATCAACACGTCGATGGTTTGCTCCTGATCGGGAGCAAAAGACTTGGCGACCGGCAAATAACCTACAAAGGTGAATTGCAGCTTATCAGCCTTTTCGGTTGTCTGCAATTCGTAATAGCCGTTAATGTCGGTAGTAGTGCCCGTGGTAGTACCTTTAATGGCAACGGTAACAAAAGGCATGGGATTGCCGCTGGCCTTTTCCTTAACCGTTCCCCTTATGATAGCTTGCGCAAAAGCGGGCACATGATATAGATTCAGCAATAAAAAGAAGAGTATCCAGCTACCTGACCTGATACCTGTCTTATTTCCTGAATACGAAGAATTTTTGAAGTACATAGTTATAACCTATTCCAACAATGAGGGAAACCAGTATTTTGGAAGCTATATATTTTAAGCCCAGGATATCGGTAAGCCAGTATACACCGCCGGCATTCAGGGCCAGGTTGCCCAGCCAAACGAACACATAACGAAAAGCCTGCGCAGATATTTTCTTTTGTTTAGAAGAAAAAACCCAATTGCGACCGAGTATAAAATTGGTAACGCCGCCGCTGATGGTTCCAAGTACACTTGCTGCCAGGTACCAGGCACCCACCAGTTCTTTCAACACGATGGTGACCAGAAAATCTACAAGGGTGGAGATGAACGAAGAAGCCTGAGCCTTCAGAAATATCCACCATTTTGCGCCAGCCTGCAGCTCAGTAGTACCTGTATCAGTAGTTTCGTTCATGGGCTTTCAGGCATTAAAGCAGAGGAGAAGCAATTGTACTACCACATTGGCATACACACCCGCCAGCACATCGTCCATCATTACCCCCCAGCCGCCTTTCAGCATTTCCATTTTGCGCACGTACAGTGGTTTGGCTATATCAAAAAACCGGAACAACACAAATGAAGTCAACATCCAGGGCCAGGATACCGGAACCAGCAAGAGGCTTATAAACATTCCGGCCACCTCATCTATCACTACCCGGTAACTGTCTTTACCCCACTCAGATTCTACAACATTTCCACTCCATACGCCCAATAGTGTAGTTCCGGCAGTAAGCACCAGTGCCGCGGTCAGCGACATTTCGTTGCGAAACAACAGCCACCAGATTAATACAGCAAAGGCGGCAGCTACTGTACCACCGCCTTTGCGTATATATCCTATTCCAAAAATAGAAGCGATTAATTTCATATAGTGTACTGTAAGCAGCCCGGATAGAACTACCGGATGCCCACAGCAAATTTACAGCGCCTCTACCAGATCCTGATAATAATCAAGTCCCAGGTGCGTAATCAAATCTTCACCCATCATGTGACGGAGTGTATTCTGCAGCTTAATCAGTTGTTTGAAAATATCATGTTCTGGTTTCAGACCTTCGGCAGTTTGCGGAGATTTGAAATAGAAAGAAAGCCATTCCTGGATACCACCCATGTTAGCACGGTGCGCCAGATCCATAAACAAGGCCAGATCGAGCACAATAGGAGCTGCTAAAATAGAGTCGCGGCACAGAAAGTTGATTTTGATCTGCATGGGATAACCCATCCATCCAAATATGTCAATATTATCCCAGCTCTCCTTATTATCACCGTGAGGAGGATAATAATTGATTCTTACTTTATGGTACAAATCGCCGTACAGTTCCGGATTTTGTTCAGGCTGGAAAATTTCTTCCAGCACGCTCAATTTGGAAACTTCCTTGGTTTTGAAATTATCAGGATCATCTAATACCAGACCATCGCGATTGCCCAGAATATTGCTGGAAAACCAGCCGTTAACACCCAATGCGCGGGCAGCCAAACCAGGAGCCACAATAGTTTTCATGAGGGTTTGTCCGGTTTTGAAGTCTTTACCGGCTATAGGTACATTTAACTCTTTAGCCAGCTCAACCAATGCAGGTATATCGCAGGAAAGATTGGGAGCGCCGTTGGCAAAAGGTACGCCGCAACGTATGGCCGCGTAAGCATAAATCATACTGGGCGCGATGCGGGGATCATCATTTTTAAGCGCTTGCTCAAAGGCCTCTATTGTATCGTGAATTTCGCAAGGCTCCAGGTATTTTTCGGTGGACGCGCACCATACCATCACCAGGCGTTCGCATTGGTTTTTTTCCTTAAAATTGCGGATATCTTCCATCAGCGCCAGAGCCCAGTTGTATTTGGTATCTTTTGCCTTGATATGAACGCCATCCAGATTTTTCACATATTCATGATCGAAAACGGCTTTCATTGGAACAATTTCACTCAACTCGTCTTTAATGCTATCGAGTTGATGTTGCTGCAATACTTTGGCTTTGGAAGCCGCCTCGTACACACTGTCGCTGTAAACATCCCACCCACCAAATACGATTTGCTCCAGACCCGCCAGAGGAACGAAGTCCTTAATTTTCGGATACCTGTTTTCTGTACGTTTCCCCAACCTGATATTTCCAAGCTGCGTTAATGATCCGATGGGTTGTGCCAAACCTTTTTTGCTTGCTTCTACGCCGGCAATGAAAGTAGTGGCTACAGCGCCCATACCTGGCAGCAGTACGCCGAGTTTACCATTAGCTTCGGCAATTTGATATTGCATAATTGTTCTGTTTTGTTGTTTTTTACAATGTACCTGAACGAGATTGCAAAGATAGGAACAATTGATTCGTTTAAACAAACGTTTAATTAATTTTATCAATTGCACTATATCCTAAAGTTGCAGCTGACAACAGGTTCGGTTTGATACTGTTGAGCCTGTTAACCAATTGACCCGGCCGCCTATGTAACAAGAATGAAAGCATACTGTTCGGGCTTCGGAAAAACATATAGCAAATAAAATGCCGGGCCTGGAGCGCCGGCAAACAATTAGCAGATTCTGACTTAGGTCAGCTTCAACTCGAATAGCCTATACGTTTTATACCGCTTACCGTGCATATGCTCAATAGCCCGGTTCATGAGGTCATTGTGCTCCAGCATCCAGGAAGCCTCGGCCATTTTATACCCTTTCTCTCTACCTTTTTTCATAATAGTTGCGTAAAAACATGCTTCTATTCCCATTTTCCGGTAGGGCTCTGTTACGCCCAGGGCTACGATACGCAGCGCATTAATTTTTTTTCTCCCGGTCAACAGCTTAAAAATACCGGTCGGAAACAGTCGTCCGCGTTTTATTTTTTTGAACACCTGATTGATATCGGGTAAACATAAGGCTATACCTATTACTTTACCCTCGTGTTCGGCAGCGAGGCAAAAATCGGTATCAGCTATCATTTTCAAATCCTTACCCATAAACCGTAGTTCTTCGCGGGTCATGGGTACAAATCCCATATTCTTATCCCAGGCATCGTTATACACATCGCCAAAGGCCTGCAATTCCTTTTCAAAATTATGCTTCAGATCAAAATTGCGGATGGTTATGTTTTTTGCTGCCAGCCGCTGTGCTAGTGCTTCCTGCAGCCGTACCGGCTTATCTCCCAAATCAGTATCGTATAAGGCGTAGGCTACCAGGTCTACCTGCTTGGCCAGACCATAGCTTTCCAAAAGTGTTTGATAGTAAGGTGGGTTATAGGGCATCAAAACCATAGGCGAACTGTCGAAGCCATCGATAAGCAGGCCGCAGGCTTCATTGGTACTGGGATTTACGGGCCCCACCATAGTCGATGCCTTTTGTTCGAGCAGCCAGGATCGCGCCGCCTGCAACAGTGCGTCGGCTACCTGCTGATCGTTGATGCTATCAAAAAAACCGAAAAAGCCATCGTTGGTATTATTGAACTTGTTATGATTACCGTTAATAATGGCTGCGATGCGGCCGGCAATCTGCCCGTTACGGCGGGCCAGAAACAGCTGAATCCGGCTGTGCTGATAAAAAGGATGCTTTTGCGGATTTAGCAAATCGCGTTGGGCCATAAACAATTCAGGCACATACCAGGGATCATTTTTAAATAAATCGTGGGGGAAGTCGATAAATTGCCTGAGTGCTTTCCCTGATGTTTGAATAGCTGATACTTCTATCATTGTGGTTCAATTACAAATTCCGGAGTGCTGCTTTTTCTTTTTTTATCCATAATTTCTGAAAGTATTTTCAGCGCAATTGTTTTGCCTTTGATTAAAAAGAATTGCTGCCGGAGCCTTCTAATAAAAAAACGCACATTATCAGATAATGGCGTTTTCTATATTTTCTATACAATGTAGCTCTGTTAAGTTATACCCGTTCTTTAAGTGTAGCTATTCCCAATTCCTTACTTAAGCGGATAAGCTTACCCAGCGCTTCGTCGATTTGCGACATGGTATGGGTTGCCATCAGCGAAAACCGGATCAGCGTACTATCGGGTGGTACAGCCGGCGACACTACAGGGTTTACAAATACGCCTTCGTCCTGCAATCCGCAGGTGAGGTTAAATGTTTTAATATTATCGCGTACGTAAATAGGAATAATAGGCGTTTCGGTAGGACCGAGATCGAAACCTTCGTCCAGCAGGATTTTGGTTGCGTAACGGGTATTAGCCCACAGTTGTTCGATTCGCTCTGGTTCAGCTTCTATAATGTCCAAAGCGGCCAATACGCTTGCAGCAGAAGCCGGGGTCATACTGGCACTGAAAATAAGCGAACGGGCATGGTGTTTCAGGAATTCAATTACCGATTTATCGGCCGCCAGGAATCCACCAAGCGATGCGAGTGATTTACTAAAAGTACCTGAAATGATATCTACGCGATCGGTAAGTCCGAAATGAGATGCTGTACCAGCGCCTTTTTCGCCTATTACGCCAAAGCTGTGAGCGTCGTCGAGCATAATGCTGGCACCATACTCATCGGCAATTTCAACCATTTCGGGCAATTTAACGATATCGCCCTCCATACTGAAAATTCCATCTACCACAATCAATTTTACCGCATCTTCAGGAAGCTGTGACAGCTTCTTACGAAGATCGGACATATCGTTATGAGCGTATTTAACTACTTTGGAGAAAGAAAGACGGCTGCCATCAATAATGGAAGCGTGATCGTATTCGTCGAGGATAAGGTAATCGTTACGGCCGGTAAGGCAGGAAAGAGCGCCCAGATTAACCTGGAAACCGGTACTGAAAATTACGGCTGCTTCTTTACCTACATAAGCCGCAAGGCGTTGCTCCAATTCTTCGTGTATATCCAGTGTTCCATTCAGAAAACGGGAGCCAGCGCATCCGGTTCCATATTTTTGTGTTGCTGCTATAGCAGCTTCGATAATTTTAGGATGGTTGGTTAGACCTAGATACGAATTTGACCCAAACATCAAAACCCTTTTCCCGTTAATATAAACTTCTGTATCCTGTCCTGACGAAATAGGTCTGAAATACGGATAAATCCCTTGTTCCCTGGCTTGAGCCGGAGCCGTATATCTGGCTGCTTTCTGTTGTAACCGTTTCTGCATAAGGCCAATTGAAGGTGCTAAATTAATATAAATTTAATTTAGTGCACCCATTTTGTTTAATTATGTATGTACGCCAACCCTGTGCGACCTAACCCTTTGAATTTCAGCCGAAGAAGGCTGCAGGGCGCAATCTCACAGGTTCGTCTACTTTATATGCACAGGTAGGCTGTAGGCCACCTGTCACGCATATTTTATTCCACTTATAAAAAGAAGGCAAAATTAATTAAACATCTGTTTAATCCGGGCGCGACCTTCGATTAATTTACTAACGGAAAGTTAATAAACCATTTTTTGAACCGGAAGAATTAAACCTTTTTATTTTACCAGTCCTTCTTCCGCATGCTTTTCTTTTGGGAATTTGCTTTTTTCTGATCCAGACGCTTAACCACCGAGGCTTTGGTAGGCCGAGTGGCAATCCGGGCTCTCCGTACCTTTATTGCCGCATTTACCATAGCGAGCATTTTGTCGGTAGCATGTTGTTTGTTGGCCAACTGCCCGCGCGCTTCGGTAGACCGAACTGCCAATAAGCCATCGGCATTAATCCGGTTCTCCAGTTTTTGAGCGATTAATTGCTTTTGCTGTTCAGAGAAAAATACAGATTTGCCATAAGCCCAGCAGGCTTCGGCAGCTGTCTCCACTTTGTTGACATTTTGCCCGCCCTTGCCACCGCTGCGGGCAGTTCTGAAAATTATTTCTGAAGTAAAATCAATCATGGCCTTTCTATAAAATGCGAAAGCTACCATTTCTGGTAGCCTTGCATTTTGTATTCCTGTTATAGGTACTAGTTGAAAAGGTAATAATCCATTCTTTAACCGCGCTAACGTAAGGCGAAAGTAATCAATTGAAATTAAAATTTCAAAATCGCACCAATTTTTTTTCACTAGGCTTTCATGGCCTTAGCATATTTGTTTCTTTCGTTCTCGTCGAGCAGGATTTTACGCAAACGGATATTTTGCGGCGTACACTCTATACACTCATCCTGCTGGATGTACTCCATACATTCTTCCAGGCTGAGGGTAATTTTTGGTGCGATGTTATTAGCTGCATCGGAGCCACTTGCGCGCATATTGGTCAGCTTCTTACCTTCCACCACGTTTACATTCAGATCTCCGGGCTTAATATGTTCCGCCACAATTTGTCCGGCGTACACTTCGTCACCGGGTTCAATAAAGAAAGAACCGCGATCCTGCAACTTATCGATGGAATAACCCGTAGCTGAACCACCTTGTTTAGCAATCAGTACACCGTTGTTACGACCGGGGATATGACCTTTCCAGGGTTTGTATGCTGCAAAGTTATGGGCCATTACCGCCTCACCGGCAGTAGCTGTCAGCATTTGCGAACGCAAACCAATCAATCCGCGGGAGGGAACATCAAATTCAAGGTGCTGCATTACGCCTTTTGATTCCATAATCAGCAATTCCCCTTTACGCATGGTAACCAAGTTAATTACTTTGCTGCTGTACTCATCGGGAACGTCCACCACCAGGGTTTCATATGGCTCACATTTCTGTCCGTCAATTTCCTTGGTAATTACCTGAGGCTGACCAACCGTCAATTCATAACCCTCACGACGCATGGTTTCTACCAATACAGACAAGTGAAGGATACCGCGGCCGTACACCAGGAACTTATCGGCATCGTCGGTGTCTTTCACACGCAAAGCCAGATTTTTTTCCAGTTCTTTCATCAGACGATCACGCAGATTCCGGCTGGTAACGAACTTACCTTCCCGTCCGAAGAAGGGAGAGTTATTGATACTGAACTGCATATTCATGGTCGGCTCGTCGATAGCTATTACCGGCAGCGCCTGAGGATTATCAAAATCGGCAATGGTTTCACCGATCTGGAAATCGTCGATACCTACTACAGCGCAAATATCACCGGCCGCTACTTCAGCAACCTTCTTCTTACCCATTCCTTCGAAGGTGTACAGTTCTTTTACCTTGTTGCGCACCAGACTTCCGTCCAGTTTACAAAGCTGAATGTTCTGACCTTCCTTAATAGTACCACGCGATACGCGTCCTACGGCAATACGGCCCAGGAACGAAGAGTAGTCGAGCGAGGTAATTTGCATTTGCAGGTTACCTTCTGTAACTACAGGTGCCGGTACTTTTTCCAAAACCGCATCCAATACTGCATTGATATTGTCGGTAGGAGTAAGAGAAGTATTGTACCAACCTTGTTTTGCCGAACCGTACAGCGTAGGGAAATCGAGCTGCTCTTCAGTAGCGTCCAGCTGGAAGAACAGGTCAAATACCTTATCGTGTACTTCGTCGGGGCGGCAATTAGGTTTGTCCACTTTATTAATAACTACAATAGGGCGCAAACCCAGACCCAACGCCTTTTGCAACACAAAGCGTGTTTGTGGCATAGGTCCTTCAAATGCGTCGACCAGCAACAGCACACCATCGGCCATTTTCAATACCCTTTCTACTTCACCACCGAAATCGGCGTGGCCAGGGGTATCTATCACGTTGATTTTTACATCCTTGTAGGTTACAGATATATTCTTGCTCAGGATGGTAATACCCCGCTCCCGCTCCAGATCGTTGTTATCCATGATCAATTCGCCGGTTTCCTGATTATCGCGGAATACCTGCGTTGCATGGATAATTTTATCCACCAGAGATGTTTTGCCGTGGTCAACGTGGGCGATGATGGCAATGTTACGTATATTCATATTGCAAAATAAAATAGAAACAAGGGCGGCAAATAAAACAAGGTTTCAGAATGCCTATGCCTTTTTTCTAATAAGTTTCTAAAAAGTGCGCAAAGGTAGGAAAAATTTCGGGGCTTGAATCGAAACAGCGTTGTTAATATATAGATGAAGTTGCCAGGAGGATCAAAATGGCTGTAAATCATCCCGGCAGGTGCTTATCAAATCAGCATTTCCATAGTAACTTTGCGACAATGCCAGAAAACAATATTATTCGCGGTTATGCTGCCGCCGTTATAGATCGGGAAATTGCTGCGTTACAAAAAATGAGCGCTTTCGTTGACGATCAGTTCGTTGCAGCAGTACGTCTGATGCAACAGGCCAAAGGCCGGATAGTAATAACAGGTATCGGAAAAAGTGCCATAATAGGGCAAAAAATAGTTGCCACTATGAACTCTACCGGAACGCCGGCTTTATTCATGCACGCTGCAGACGCTATCCATGGCGACCTGGGTATGATTCAGCCCGACGATGTAGTAATGGTCATTTCTAAAAGCGGCGAAAGCCCGGAAATAAAAGCGCTGCTACCCTTCGTCAAAAATTTTGGCAATAAAGTAATTGCCATCTGTGGTAAACACGATTCGTACCTGGCCACACATGCTGATTTTTTCATAAATACTACCGTAGACGCAGAAGCCTGCCCCAACAACCTGGCACCTACTACCAGTACCACCGCACAATTGGTGATGGGAGACGCCCTTGCCGTAAGCCTGCTGCAGTTAAAAGGTTTTACCGACCGCGACTTCGCCAGGTTTCATCCGGGCGGAGCCCTAGGCAAACGTTTGTACCTGAAAGTAAGCGACCTGAGCGGCCGCAATGCCCGTCCGGTAGTAGATGCCACTGCCAGCCTCCGCGAAGTTATTATCGAAATTTCAGGCAGTTTTCTGGGGGCAACGGCAGTTATGGAGGAAGGCAGTTTGTGCGGTATAGTAACCGATGGTGATCTGAGGAGAATGTTAGAAAAAAATACAGACCCGTCCCGCCTCAGGGCAGGTGAAATCTGCAGCCGTCAACCCAAGACCATCGAGTCGTCCGAACTGGCGGTTCAGGCATTGGAACTCATGCGCAGTTTCGACATTACCCAACTGATTGTAACAGATGACGGCCAATATGCCGGAATGGTACATTTGCACGATCTCGTACGCGAAGGTTTAATTTAACAGCAGGCATAAATTACAGGGATATTACGCAACAGGATTCCATATTATTTACACCCGTAGAGTACCTGAAAGGAGTGGGTCCCCTCAGGGCCGAATTACTACGTAAAGAGCTGGACATTTGTGTGTTTGGCGATCTGCTGCAGCACTTCCCGCTTCGTTATATCGACAGCACCCAGATACATCGGATAGCAGCACTTTCACCTGATCAGGAATACGTGCAGCTTCGCGGGGTTATCACCCATATCAGTGAAGAAGGAAAATCGTTTAAAAAACGACTGAGTGCCGTGCTTTCTGATAACAGCGGCAGCGTGGAACTTATTTGGTTTCAGGGTATCAATTTCGTATTAAAAACGCTGCAACCCAATACGGTGTACTCGGTTATGGGCAAGCTGACCTGGTTTAATGGCCAGCCCTCTATTTCGCACCCCGAGATAGAAGCTGTGCAGGCAACTGCCACACAGCGAACCACATTGCAACCCGTTTACCCCAGCACCGAAAAACTCAGAAGTAAAGGACTCAACAATCGTTCCCTGGCCCGGGTAATGCAGGCATTGTGGGAAAAGCTGAGACCGGAAGTACTCCCTGAAATATTGCCGGCCGCCTTGCTGGACCGGTACCAGCTGATGCCCAGGTTTGAGGCTTACAAACAAATACATTTCCCTGCAAGTGACGCAGCAAGACGACAGGCCGAGCGAAGATTGAAATGGGACGAACTGCTGCTCACCCAATTGCGCATACTAAGACTTAAGTTAAACCACCACCAACAGGCTGGATTCAGCTTCCCGGTGGTAGGCCAATATTTTACTGATTTTTACGAGCACCATCTTCCTTTTCAGCTTACCGGTGCCCAAAAAAGAGTACTGCGTGAAATACGGCAGGATACTATAAGCGGCAGACAAATGAACCGGCTGGTGCAGGGCGATGTAGGCAGCGGCAAAACTATTGTAGCGCTGATGGCCATGTTACTGGCATTGGGTAATGGTTTCCAGGCCAGCCTGATGGCACCTACAGAAATACTGTCGCAGCAACATTATCAGGGGATTAAAGAACTTCTGGAACCTATGCAGATTCCGGTAGCCATACTCACTGGTAGTGTAAAAGGCAAAGAACGGAAGCAAATACTCGCGGGGTTGGCCGACGGCTCCATTCCTATCGTCATTGGCACCCATGCCCTTGTGGAGGACAGTGTACAATTCAGGAACCTGGGTTTAGCAGTTATAGACGAACAGCATCGCTTTGGCGTAACACAGAGGGCAAAACTGTGGACTAAAAACCAACGTCCCCCGCATGTATTGGTAATGACTGCAACGCCCATACCGCGCACACTTGCCATGACCATCTACGGCGACCTGGACGTATCGGTGATCGATGAGCTGCCTCCCGGCCGGAAACCGATAGAAACCATTCACCGCAGTGAGCAGTTCAGGCCCAGGGTGATGCAGTTTTTAAAACATGAAATAGCATCGGGCCGGCAGATTTACATTGTGTACCCACTTATCGAGGAGTCGGAAAAGCTGGATTACGAGAGCCTGAAAGCTGGTTATGAACAAGTAAAGGCCTGGTTTCCAGATCCCGCTTACAGGGTTGCCATGGTACACGGTAAACAACCCATTGACGAACGGCAGCGCAATATGGAACGATTTGTAGGCGGCGATGCCCATATACTGGTGGCCACCACCGTAATAGAGGTCGGTGTTAATGTTCCCAACGCTTCGGTGATGGTCATTGAAAGCGCTGAAAGGTTTGGGTTATCACAACTGCATCAGTTGCGCGGACGCGTTGGACGTGGCAGCGAAAAAAGCTATTGCATCTTACTTACCGGATATGAACTTTCAAAAGAAAGCCGTCAGCGGATGCACATCATGACACAAACCAGTGACGGCTTTGTCATTGCCGAAGAAGATTTGAAAATGCGGGGCCCGGGCGACATATACGGAACGCGACAAAGCGGAGCCCTCGACTTCAAAATTGCAGACATTGTGCATGATGTCGATATCATGGAAGAAACTAAGGAAGCTGCCGTGGCACTCTTAACCGACGATCCCTATCTCGAAAGGGAACAGCATCGCCGCCTTCGCGAAGAACTCCATAAAAACCGCAATAGGCAGGTTTTGCAATGGAGCAAAATCAGCTGACACTCCATTCGGGCAGCAACTGGTCAATGGCTTCTGCCAGATCTTCATCCCTTTGTGTTATAGCATTTCCGGCATCATGCGTGCACAACCAAATTTCAACCTTATTATAGGTATTCACCCAGGTGGGATGGTGGTTCTGCTCTTCGGCAAGCGCAGCCACGCGCGTCATGAATGCGAAGGCTTGCTTGAAATCCGGGAAAGTAAAGGAGCGGTATAATTTGCTGTTTTGTTCGATCCACATGTCAGGAGGCTTTAGGCATCAATATTACTAAGGAATTTGGAATGACAGCGATTAGAAAAAAATTCATCAGAGGATACGGCGGTTCAGGAAAATATTTCGCGAATGCGTGCGTCTCTATATTCAAAAATTTCCTCAAGCTGTCGCTTCACAAACAACTTACGCGCCCATACGCCGAGCAAACCTAAAGGTAATGCGTAGCGGACGCGATCCGTCATTAATACGTCATTACCTGCAGCCTCAAAAATGTGTGTATGTTCCCAAAGTGCAAAAGGGCCATGTTGCTGCACATCGGTAAAGCGGCTGCCTTTCTTTATATCTTTAATTTCAGTTACCCAACCCAGCGGAATACCTGCCAGCGGACTTACACGATACCGTATCAACATGCCATTGTATATTTCTTTGGCGCTGGGACAACTTTTTATACGAAAGCGCATATAAGGCGGGGTTATTTGCGCCAGATTATGCGGGCTGGAAAAAAAATCCCAGACGATCGCCGGCCCGGCCTGGATAAGGGTTTCTTTCTCCAGCACAAATACTTTCATAATACCTCCTATTGTTTTTTATGGAAACGCAGTAAGGCTACATCTCCCTGAATCATGGTAAGAACCTTACCATCGCTGCTGACCGAATACCGGTTTATCCGGCTCAGGTATTTTAGAAAATCGGCTTCGCCCTCTCCTTCGCAGGCCATCCGCGTCATGGCCATTGTAGCCTGAAAATTAATGGAGGTATCGTCGGCCGCCAGTTGTCCGTTGAAATTATTGCAGCTGGTATTACCATTAAATGTCTTAGCCGCTATATCAAATGAAATTTCAGGTTTGCGCTCCGGATATACTTCGTCAAAACTTTTGTCGGGCGAAGGAATAAGATCCAATACCCAGGTGCCCTGCAATCCTTTAAGGGCGGATGACGATGACTGCGCAGATTTTTTACCGGCACTGCAGGCTGTGGATATTAATACCCATAACAGCAAAGGAGCGAAAATACGGTTGGATATATTCATAGATATTGAAGCAACGGGAAAACGAGCCCGGATTTTGGCATTAAATTACTACAAATATAATCGCTAATTGTTGGGAACCTTTGCTTAAATGGCGGTTCGGATTATTTTTTTTGCCCCGACGGAAATCAGGTTTCTTTTGGCAGCAGATGGATAAATTTCGCTTATTTTCGCCCCCGGTTGATACAGGAACGTCCTGGCCTTCTCTTAAATTATTGTCGATTCATTTCCGTTTTCAATGGCTCAAAAACCGATAAAGCACATAGCGGTAGCAGGTAATATAGGCGCCGGCAAAACCACACTCACGCAGATGTTGGCCAAGCACTATAAATGGATAGCCCAATATGAACTTACCGACGACAATCCTTATCTGAACGATTTTTACAACGATATGCAACGTTGGTCGTTCAACTTACAGATTTACTTCTTAAACAGCCGGCTGCGGCAGTTGCTCGACATTCAAAATAGCAGGCACACCGTTATTCAGGACAGGACTATTTACGAGGATGCTCACATATTTGCGCCCAACCTGCACGAAATGGGCTTGATGTCGCGCCGCGATTTTGAAAACTATGCTCATTTCTTTCAAACGCTTAAGAAAATGATCAGTCCACCCGACCTGCTCATTTATTTAAAAGCGTCTATTCCCACCCTCGTAGACCGTATACAGAAAAGGGGGCGCGACTATGAGGAAAATATTCGGCTCGACTATCTGAAGCGATTGAACGAGCATTATAACAACTGGATTGAGCGATACAACGATGGCCCCCTGCTGATCATCGAAAGTGATGTATTACAATTCGATGAACGAGAAGAGGACTTTGCCGCCATCATTGGAAAAATAGATGCACAGATACATGGCCTTTTTTAAACCGGCTTAAACCCGGCACATAAAAAAACGGGGTGCTCTTCAGGCACCCCGTTTTCTCCTGTTTTCAGCAATGGGTCACCCGGGGTAATTTTTGTTAATTATTTCGATGAGTTCAGTTTGAAGCTTATCCATTTTGAGGGGTATACTCCGTATTTCTTTTGAGTCTGGAAGCATTATTTCGA